>Ga0256404_1002150_pt1 | contig 44614 bp, 47 predicted proteins | sample RumenRJG_01DNA_FD_185990 | JGI IMG/M metagenome (GOLD analysis project Ga0256404, IMG submission 185990) | Bovine rumen microbial communities from Lethbridge, Alberta, Canada - RJG_01 | ecosystem: Host-associated > Mammals > Digestive system > Stomach > Rumen | place: Canada: Alberta | collected... | reverse complement strand
CATAATACTTAATAATTTAAAAGGTTAATAATTTTTTTGTTTTTCAAACGGTGGCCAGCCGTTTTCAAAAGCGCTATAATAATAAAATAAGGGTGCCCCAATGGTTAAATTTGTATAAATTAACAGATAGTGTTAAATTTGTCTTAATTTAACTCAAAATTTAACCATTTTTAACCATAATATGGGCCATTTTAACAAAGTTTAAATCAGTAACTAGATATATTCCGAAGGAAAAAGGTTTATAAGATTTATAGATTTCGCGACCCCCGAAGGGGCGATGAGCTCCGTTGAATCAAATTAATTGCAGCGAATAGTGCTACGAGCGGGAGATATGTTGTCGAGCGGAGCGTATTTCGAGCGGAGTTAGACCGGAGTTAGAGCGGACTTAGAGCGTAGGAAGACCGAGCAAAGAAAATTTCATGGCAAAAAGAACAGAAATCATGAATATACTTGTCACCGGCTCTGCCGGATTTATTGGAGCCAATTTAGTGCTGCGTCTTCTGGGAGAAGGCTTCCGAACTTGATAGGAGAAGATAAGATAGATAAAAGCAACAAAACATCATTTCTCAATAAAAATGATTTGACATTCATCTAATTTCAAAAGCAGTCAAGTCGGAATATTGTTTCTGTATAGTTATAACAAGCAAGATAAGCGGCTTCCGCTCTTACGCGCGGAACTTCGAAAGTCGAGAGCAGAGTTGTATATATACATGCTATGCCGAGATGCAGAAGTGTAGACGTAGTCAAGTGGTGCCGCAAAGGGGCTGGAAGGCCTTTCGCTCCGCCAAACTGCACTAATTAAATAACTATACTATCTTGCCAATGAGAATAGAGTAAGACTATTCCATGTGCTGCCCATTGTGATTTGACGAAAATACTATTGTACTGATCCCATGGGGCTGAATGTTAATGGATTTATAAGTGAAACCATATGTTTTAAAATAGTGAATTCTTTAATAATTCCTAAAAGTTCAGTTTATAATAAAATATTATGAAATTCTCTCATATTTGGCCCATACCTTTTATAAGAAAGTTATCACGACCATTGAAAGTAATTCGAATGCACGGGATCGCCTTTTTTATATGGATGGCGTTCACTGTTGTAGGTGGATTGGTGGGCGCTATCGTAAGTATAATTCGCCACATTTGGGTTGAGGGGATGTCATTTGGGCAAGCATTATTCTGTGAAGGTTTAAGCGGTGTATTCTATACTTATTCAATTGCAATGGTCGCAGCATCTCTTAGCTCCGTGTTTATCATTCTTTCTGAGCATAAAGAATTAAGTTTCCGTAAGTATCAGATACCGACAATCACAATGTCGATTTTTACTCTGTTTTTTGGCGGTGTACTGTATGCATTATCGATGGAGCACAATAAATTAAATGCTCCAATAATTGATGAATATGGATTTGATTGGGCACAAGGTTTTGTTGTTATTGTGGCAGTTGCAATATCTATATACGCATTTTGTATAAGTCGTCTAGATGGACACAAGAAGGAGTTTTCTGATATCAAGGATACTTATTTCGAGGATGATAAATATACGCAGAATCAAGATATAAGCGAACTTTCCGACGCAGGGAAATATGAAAATAGTATCATACAGGAGAAGTCGGTAGATTTAAACAGTCAAGAGATAAAAAAATGAAAATACAACGTTCCTTTTTGTCTTTTTTAGACAGTAATGGTATTAAGTATTCAAAAACGGACAATCTGGTTTCATTCCAGCAAGGAGATGTTGTTTTTTTGTTTCTTTGTGATATGAAGGATCCAGATTTCTATAGAATGGTCATTCCTAATATTGATGTTGGTGTTGATGTTATTAGTATTGTTGGGGTATTGAACCGCTTAACTAAAAATTATAAGGTTGGAAAAGCGGAATCTTTTGGGGATAAAGTCTGGCTTGTGTTTGAACAGTTTATATGTGATCCTAATGCAGATAATACCTCGTTGTATGTCAGAAGTATAAAGATTTTGTCTGCTATGTTTAATGATTTACGTGAGTCTGTCGTGAAACAAACACAAGATGGTTTGGAACACGTAAATCCTACGTTGAATGGACAACAGTCCCAATAATAATTAATTAAAATGGAATAACATAAACGAGGTATTCTTTTGTTTTGAGTTATGAAATGAATGCGGTTTTTTGGAAGCGGAGCATATGTGGATAAGAAACACATCGATTACAATATTTGCGGGGGTTGACGGAATGGGGATTTTTAAGGTAAATGATTTGATATTTGGTTGATTTCAAAAACAGAAAAGAATAATAGTCATTTCTATATAAAGCATATCAAACTGTTTTAAATGATTTACGATAAGATAAACAACATAGAAACATACGCTGGTATCTCAGCGGATATATACCTTGGGCTAAAATGGCTTCGGGGTGTGAATCCTAACATTGCCAACGGCGTATATGAAATCAATCCACGCGTCAAGGCCATTGTGTCGGAATACACCACCAAAGAGATTAACGAATTTGGTTATGAGGCACATCGTGAATATGTTGACATCCAGTATCTCATAAGTGGAAAAGAGGTGATTGACTCGCTGCCCTTGGAGTATCTGAAAGAGACCAAACCATATAACAAAGAAATCGATGCGGCTTTCTATGAAGAGGAGGGTGCGAAACCACAAGAACTTCTTTTAGGCAATGGCTATTTTGCCATATTGTTTCCACAAGACGGTCACATGCCGCAGTTGTGTGTAAGCAAGCCTGAGAAAGTTAAGAAAGTGGTCATTAAAGTTAAACTTGAAGAATAATATAGAAAACAATATATGTTCAATTTAGACAAATTCATAGCTGATAGTGTTACCTTCCGTCAGAGTAGCATGTTTGAGCCAGATATTAAGGCGAATGCTGAGACTCTGACGCGCGAGATCAAAGGCAAGAAGGTTTGCGTAATTGGTGGGGCTGGCTCCATTGGCTCTAGTTTCATCAAGGCTGTACTTCGGTTTGAGCCTGCTTCAGTGGTTGTGGTTGACCTCAATGAGAATGGTTTGGCAGAACTGGTACGCGATGTTCGTTCTACTAACGGTCTGTATGTGCCTGATGAGTTCCGCTGCTATACGCTGAACTTTGCCGACCCCATCTTCGAGCGCATCTTCCGTGAGGAGAAGGGATTTGACATTGTGGCCAATTTCTCTGCTCATAAGCACGTGCGCAGTGAGAAAGACCGTTACAGCGTGCAGGCACTCATTGAGAACAATGACATCAAGGCAAAGAAGCTGATGGATTTGCTGACAGTCTATCCTCCCAAGCATTTCTTCTGTGTCTCTACGGACAAGGCTGCTAATCCTGTGAACATTATGGGAGCCTCCAAGCGCATTATGGAAGACCTGGTGATGGCCTACAACAAGTACTTCAAAGTGACTACGGCCCGTTTTGCCAACGTTGCATTCAGCAATGGCTCATTACCTGATGGTTGGATTCACCGTTTGCAGAAGAAGCAGCCGCTGGTGGCACCTTCTGACGTGAAGCGTTACTTTGTGTCACCTGAAGAATCCGGTCAGATTTGTATGTTGGCTTGCATTTTGGGCAATGGTGGTGACGTGTTCTTCCCGAAGTTGGGGGAAGACCAGATGCTGACTTTCTCTGCTATTTGTGATGAGTTCGTGAAAGCTGAAGGTTTTGAAAAGAAGCAATGCGCTAATGATGCAGAAGCTGTCTCGTATGCTTCTCAAATGAAGTACGACAGTGAAAAATATCCTGTGGTTTACTTTGATTCTGACACTACAGGCGAGAAGGCTTACGAGGAGTTTTATGTGCCTGGAGAAAAAATAGATATGCAACGATTCCAGGCGCTAGGTGTAGTAGAGCAGGCTACCCGACACGAAATGGATGAGGTAAATGACTTCTTTGAAAAACTTGAAGGTATTTTTGCGAAGGAAGGCTTCACTAAAGCTCAGGTGGTTGAAGCCATCAAGGGGTTCATCCCCAATTTTGAACACGAGGAGAAGGGCAAGAATCTCGACCAAAAGATGTAAAATGAATAAGGAATGAATTAAAGAAAATACATTGCATGATGAAGATAATGTTAGTGTTTGGAACACGTCCAGAGGCCATTAAGATGTGCCCTCTGGTGAAGGAGTTCCAGAAATATCCCCAAGATTTTGAAACCATAGTGTGTGTGACCGGACAGCATCGTGAGATGCTGGACCAAGTGCTCTCCATCTTTGACGTGAAGCCCGACTACGACCTGAACATCATGAAGCAAGGCCAGGATCTCTACGACGTTACTGCCCGTGTGCTCACCGGCATGCGTGATGTGCTGAATGAGGTGAAGCCAGATGTAGTGTTGGTGCATGGTGATACCACCACCTCTACTGCCGCTGCATTGGCCGCTTTCTATCAGCAGATTCCTGTGGGACACGTGGAAGCCGGCCTCCGCACTCGTAATATCTACAGCCCTTGGCCTGAAGAGATGAACCGCCAGATTACAGGACGTATCGCCACCTACAACTTTGCCCCCACACCGCTCAGCGAGAAGAACCTCCTTGATGAAAAAGCCCAAGGCCAGATCTTTGTTACGGGTAATACAGTCATCGATGCCCTCCATATGGTTGTGGATAAGCTCAAAAACGACAAAGTGCTGGCCAATGAGCAAATCAATGTGCTCAAGAATGCCGGTTACGACGTCACCCGCCTTGATGGAGGCAAGAAACTTGTTCTCATCACAGGCCATCGCCGTGAAAATTTCGGCGATGGTTTCATCAGTATGGTGACAGCAATGAAGGATCTCAGCGAGAAATATCCTGATGTGGACTTTGTCTATCCCATGCACCTGAATCCTAACGTCCGCAAGCCCATCCACGAGGTATTTGGTGAGAATTTGACGCGTCCCAACTTCTTCTTCATCGAACCCTTGCAGTATCTGGAGTTCGTCTATCTCATGGAAAAGAGCACCGTTGTGCTCACCGACTCTGGTGGCATTCAGGAGGAGGCCCCTGGCTTAGGCAAGCCTGTGCTTGTGATGCGCAACACCACCGAGCGCCCCGAAGCGCTGGAGAGTGGCACCGTACACTTGGTTGGAACTAATCATGACCTGATTGTTTCTGAAGTCAGCACCTTGCTTGATGATGCCGTTGCATACGAAAAGATGAGCAAAGCCGTGAACCCTTATGGTGACGGCAAGGCTTGCAACCGTATTGTCCGCGCTCTTAACGGCGAATCTGTTGACCGCTATGAAGTCAAATGAGCTTATACAATTTAATCATTAAACATTAAACCGTAAACTTTAAACATTATATACAATGATCAACGTAATTGGCTTAGGCTACATTGGCCTTCCGACGGCCTTGATGATGGCCTCTCACGGAGTTGAAGTAATTGGTACCGACTACAACAAGGAACTTGTTGCAACTCTCAATGCTGGCAAGACCACCTTCAAAGAAGATGGTTTGGACGAGCTGTTCCAAGCAGCCTTGAAAGGTGGCATCAAGTTCACCACCGAGTATCAGAAGACGGACATGTATATCGTCTCCGTGCCGACTCCTTATGACAAATTTTCCAAGAAAGTTGATGCCTGCTATGTCGTCGCTGCCGTCAAGGAAGTGATGAAGGTATGCCCCAAGGGAGCCACCGTCGTCATCGAATCCACCGTCAGCCCCGGCACCATCGACAAATTCGTGCGTCCCGTCATCGAAGCCAACGGTTTCAAGATTGGTGATGATATCAACCTCGTCCATGCCCCCGAGCGTATCATCCCCGGCAATATGGTGTATGAGCTTCTTCACAACAACCGCACCATCGGTGCCGATAGCCGCGAGATTGGCGAGAAAGTCAAGAGCTACTACGCCTCCTTCTGCCAGGGCGAGATTGTGGTGACCGACATCCGCACGGCCGAGATGACCAAGGTCGTTGAGAACACCTACCGTGCCGTCAACATTGCCTTTGCCAATGAACTCAGTCGTATCTGCCGTCACGACAACATGGATGTGTATGAGATTATCAAGATCTGCAACATGCATCCCCGCGTAAACATCCTTCAGCCCGGTCCTGGCGTAGGTGGTCACTGCATCTCTGTTGACCCTTGGTTCCTTGTTGGTGACTATCCCCAGCTCGCCAAGGTCATCGACGAGTCGATGAAGACCAACGACTACCAGCCCGTCTTCGTCCTCGAGCGCATCCACGAGATTATGGAGAAGCACGGCATCACCGACAACCGCCGCATCGGCCTCTATGGCCTCACCTACAAGGAGAACGTCGATGACATCCGCGAGAGCCCGACCCTCCAGATGCTCGACATCCAGAAGCGTCACCTCGCCCGTCCGCTCAAGACCTTCGACCCCTTCTTCACCGAGAAGGAAATCGTTAAGAACCAGATTCTCGACTTCGACCAGTTCCTCTCCGAGGTGGATATGGTGGTCATTATGGTCAAGCACGACCATATCAAGCAGAACTGGGACAAGTTGAAAGGCAAAGTGATTTTGGATTGCCACAATATATGTCCTCTCGAAGGAGTGTACCACATCTAAAAAACAGGATTGCCAAAGGAGGTGTTTCTTTGCACCTCCTTTGGAGTCCTTTTTAACATTTAACAATTTAACATCTTAATCTGCCACATAACCCATTCTACATGCCGGAAGTTACTATCAATAAAGACCTTCTTTACAGTTATATTGACTTCATCATGACCTATTTCAAGGACTTGGAAGTCAATCAAGGTTGCATGGAGCCTACAATAGCAAATGGGGCTATGAAGAAGTATCATGGCAATTTGAAACTCTTCAATGCCGTGTGGATATTGTTGCAGAAAAATGGTTTCATTACAGTTGATCCCACTAGTCGCCACTTTGTAAGGCTTGCAGAACGAGGTTATGAGTATCTCCATTCCGACGAGCCTGTGCCCTTGGCTGTCAGCCTTCAGGATATGATAAAAGGCCGCAGTCAGGAAGAACGTGCTAACCTTTTATGGGATTTGATTGGTCCTGAGAATGCGATGTTCTATACCTCTGGACCGGCATATTACAAAACAATCAGAGGTTATATTGATAGTCTTGCTCCAAGTTTGTCGGATTATATTGATGCAGAGCAGAAGAGTTCTAAAGATGGACTCAAACCAAGTCGCATAAAATATTACAGGTCGCTTTTTATGCTCCTCAAATCAGAACAGGTTGATTATTTCCTCGATTCATTGTCTAAACTGATTAACAACTTTCTTCCTATAGGCACAACCGTTATAAAGGAAGAGGTGGTTCCGGAAGTAATACCTGATATTCCTTGGGGAAAAGACAATAAAGAAAAAGTCCAAGATACCAATATGGGCAATACAAAAAAGAGAGTCTTTATAGTTCATGGACATAACACAGATGTTAGAAATCAAGTAGAACTGCTTCTCACGCAACTCGGTTATGACCCCATCGTACTGTTCAAGGAAGCAAGCATGAGTCGTACTATTATGGAGAAATTAGAGTCAGAAAGCAAAGATAGCTGCTATTCTGTCGTTCTCTATACAAAATGCGATGAAGGCAGAGTTAAGGGGGCTACCGAATTCAATCCAAGGGCTCGTCAGAATGTTGTCTTTGAACATGGCTATATGTGTGCCAAGTTTGGGAGAGACCATGTTTGCGCTCTTGTGGAAGATGGCGTCGAAGTACCTGGTGACCTTTCTGGAGTCATTTTCATTCCCTATGACAACGGAGGCGTTTGGCGTTATGAAATTGCCAAAGAGATGAGGGCAATAGGATTGGAGGCAGACTCTAATCTTATTAAATAATTAGCGCCCCGCCCTTACACTAGGCGGAGCTGCGAGGAGATAAAAAGAGAGAAATATGGCAAACAATATACTGGAGCAGTTGGAGGAGTTGTATTCCCGATGGTCAATGGCTGAGAAGGTGGGAAAGGAGATGCAACTGGAGGGTATGTGGCAGCAGTTGAGCAGTAGCTACAATTATCTGTACCAGATATATCGGCATCGTGGTTATCTGACACCCGATGAGGCCAATCACGCCAATCAACTCAGCCAGATGCTGGCTGGACTGCAAGCACAGAAGATGCGAGTTGACCAAGAATTGTCAGAAGAAATGATGAAACATCTTGCAAAGATGATAGTAAAGAGATTCAACTAGAGATGAAATCCATCAATACAAAGATACAGCCACTGATAGAGGACGTTGGACGTATAATTCCAGGAGCTTTCCTCAAGTCAACTGAGTATAAACGTTGGCTTGTGGAGCACGAACTTGACGAGGTTTGGTCACAAATCTTTAATCATATCAAGTCCAACCGCAGTTTTTTCGCTATGGGCTATGATCATGACGCTGCAGACTCAAAGGATGCTTTAGGCTATCTTCTGAACATCATCTACGAGCAGCGTCAAGACCGTTTGCCAGACTTCTTGTCGGAACTGTTGTCGTTCTATGCAGCGGAACAGTTAGAATACGTTGATGCAAGTGACATTAAAAAAGACTTGTTGGCTGCGGGCTATTCAAAGGAAGAGGTTGCTGTTTTAGATGCTATTACCATACCAGAACAAATTGAAGAAAAAATAGAGGAAGAACTGACTCAGGAGCAGAAAGTCCGCGCTTTAGAAAAAGAATACCTTTCATTTCGTGATGAGAACTCCCATGAGGCTATTGATGCCTATTTGGAATGGCACAGTGCGGCTCTGCTTTATCTGAGCAATTACTATACGGAGGCAAACGCAGACTATTCAGAGTTTAAGCATATTGACAATTCCGGCAATGGTCATGTCCTCCGACACAATTATAAGTCACTTTACTCAATATACAACTTGTTAATGAACAACGTTACTACACAGGACATTGCTAAGACTGCTGCCAATGACAAGAAGACTCCGCTAGTTTTCATCAGTCATTCTCACGAAGATGAGGCATTTGTCGTAGCCCTTGTCAACTTGCTGGAAGATACAGGCTTTACCAAAGATACTATGTTCTGTAGTTCTGTGCGTGAATATGGCATCCCATTGAGCGGTGACATCTTTGAGACCATCCGAGGACTGTTTCTTAAGCATGATCTCTACGTCATTTTTGTTCATTCACCTCGTTTCTATAGTAGCGCAGTGTCACTTAATGAGATGGGTGCTGCTTGGGTTTTGAAGACTGGTTTTTGCTCAATCCTGACTAATGACATGGAATATGCTAAGATGAAGGGCGTGGTCAACAACGCCAATATCTCCATTAAGGTCAACGAGAAAGAGGCACCTTCCCTGTTGAACGATCTCTACAAGCATCTATCATCGATATTCTCATTTCAGGAAATGGACATGAACAAATGGGAGCGCAAGCGCGACCAGTTCTTATCAGTGGTTAGAAATCTGAAATATGAAGAAGTAAAGGATTCTGTTGAAGAAAACTCTGTTGATATGGAGTACAAAAAACTCCAAATAGAGAAATTGAAAGTGGAAGCTGATGCGCGATTAAAAGCAGTTATCAGAGGAAATATTATAGAGTCTCGTACAAAAGGGAACAGAATACTTAAGATATTTAATGCCGGTCAGGCAATAGCAAAAAATGTGAATGTAGAATGGCTGAATCCGGATGACGAAGTCATTGTACAGTGGGAGTTTGGACTTATAGGAGAGATATCTCCTCAAAATGGTCGTTCCTATAATATCGCATTATGTATGGGGCATCCCGATACCATGCGGCTACGTTATACGTGGGATGACGATTATCGGGAGAATAATGTATTTGAAGAAGACGTACAACTATGAAGGAGTCATACGATAGGCAAATCCCATTGAGGTGTGTTGTTTGCGGAAGCACAGACAACTTCGAATATAATGAGACTAAAACTTTCATTAAGTGCAAAAAGTGCAATAAAGAATATCCGGGTGGTTATGATGAACTTGTGTCATTAAACCAAACCAATATTCAAGAAGAGATTGATGCGATGAAACAAGAAGTCAAAGAAGACCTTGAAAAGGATATTCATGATATGCTGAAAAAAGCCCTCAAAGGAAATAAGAACATAAAAATAAAGTAAATCAGATGAACTACATATTAAAAGAAAAACGTGGTCAAGATGCTTATGGCTATGTAGAGTTGTTTGTAGATGATGAACCGAAGGGGAGGAGAACTGCAGCTATTGTGAACTATATGGCCGCTGGACTTAATGAACATCCTTTCCCGAGAATTGCAGTGACGTTGCTGACGGAACTAAAGCCAGATGAGATAACAGATGGCCTGTTCCATGATTTCTTTAATGACCTCATTGATCAGCATGTAAAACTGAATGCTCAGAAGTATTTCAAGGATGCTACTAAAATAAGCTACCTTGACACAGTAACATTACATATATCTAATATTGACGGACTTTCCCTGTTTACTAACGGTGATTTCGGATTTTTATGAATTGTTGAATAGTTATGAGCAATTATAGTAAAGAAATTATTGATGCCGTTTGGAAGAAAGGTAGTCCGATAGACTAAGCAGCTAGCTGATTTGACGGAAGACAACAAAAAGTTGGAGCAGCAAATTGATGAACTGATAAAACAGATATAAAAGTAGCAAAGCGAATTATCATTTAGCACGGCCATCGTCCTTATGCACAGCTGGAGTCGTGATGGGACAGAAAGGTCTTCCGTACAGCTTTATGCCCCAACCATAGGGCGGGAAACCAGCTGGTCTCTCATAAAATAAAAGGGTCAATAACAGCGGGCCGCCTCTTCTTTGAAAGAATAAACAGAAACAATAATCAAGGTTCCGTTAAGGGAAAGTCTATAACCTTTAACCGATAACCTATAAACTTTACAGGATATGAAAGGAATAGTACTTGCCGGTGGCTCCGGTACAAGATTATACCCCATCACCAAGGGTGTGAGCAAGCAATTACTCCCTATTTATGATAAGCCGATGGTGTATTATCCCATCAGTGCATTGATGCTGGCGGGTATCCGCGACATCCTTATTATTAGTACGCCGTACGACCTCCCTGGGTTTGAGCGTCTTCTGGGTGATGGCTCCGACTACGGCGTACATTTTGAGTATGCAGAGCAGCCTTCTCCGGATGGTCTTGCCCAGGCTTTCATTATCGGTGAGAGATTCATTGGTGATGACTGCGCCTGCTTGGTGTTGGGTGATAACATCTTCTATGGCAGTGGTTTCACCACTTTGCTCAGAAATGCGGTGAAGGATGCAGAAGAGAACCAGAAAGCTACAGTCTTTGGTTATTGGGTATCTGATCCGGAGCGCTATGGTGTTGCAGAATTTGACAAGCAGGGTAATTGCCTTTCTATTGAAGAGAAACCCAAAGAACCCAAGAGCAATTATGCTGTGGTAGGCCTTTATTTCTACCCCAACAAGGTGGTGGATGTTGCCAAACATATCAAGCCCAGTGCAAGAGGTGAATTAGAAATTACTACGGTCAATCAAGAGTTCTTGAAAGATGGAGAGCTTAAAGTTCAGGTCTTCGGTCGAGGTTTTGCTTGGCTCGACACTGGCACCCATGACAGCCTCTCGGAAGCTTCCACTTTCGTGGAGGTCATCGAGAAGCGCCAAGGATTGAAGATTGCCTGTTTGGAGGGCATCGCCTACCGCAATGGTTGGATTAGCGAAGAGAAGATGCGCGATTTGGCCAAGCCCATGCTCAAGAACCAGTATGGTCAGTACCTTTTGAAGGTGATTGATGAGATGAAGGAAGATATCAATTCTAACACACTTCAGCACGTATAGTATGGAGGTTCTTAAGACAAATATCGAAGGGGTCCTTATCATTGAGCCAAAAGTGTTTGGCGACAGTCGAGGTTACTTCTTTGAGAGTTTCTCTCAGAGAGAGTTTGATGAGAAAGTTGCTCCCATTCTTGGTCATACTATCAACTTTGTGCAAGACAATGAGAGTATGTCTTCATATGGTGTAATGCGTGGACTGCATTTCCAGCGTCCCCCGTTTACCCAAAGCAAATTAGTACGCTGTGTGAAAGGAGCAGTACTTGATGTAGCAGTTGATATTCGAAAAGGCAGCCACACCTATGGACAGCATGTCTCATGCCTGCTTTGTGGTAGCGACATGGTCAATGATGATGCAAAGAAAAAGTTATCGTTAACGTCATCGTTATCGTGCGATGCGATAGCAGAAGCTATCCACCGCCAGCTCTTTGTGCCACGTGGTTTTGCTCACGGCTTTGCAGTATTGAGTGAGACGGCCGTGTTCCAATACAAATGCGATGAATTCTATCACCCGGAAGCTGATGGAGGTATAAGCATCCTTGATGACAATCTCGGAATAGATTGGAGAATACCTACAAAAAAAGCTAATCTCAGCGAAAAGGACACAAAACACGCGATGTTGAAGGACTTTGATTCGCCATTCTCCATTACAGAAGATTTATATAAAGAATAATGAGAGTGCTCATTACCGGTGGTTCCGGTTTCATAGGTTCTCATATTGCCCTGAAACTGTTAGAGAAGGGATATGAGGTAACCGTCCTGGATAACTTGTTGGAGCAAATCCACGGAACAGATCCCGACAAGACCTCTCCACTCTATGGTAGTATCAAGGGCAAAGTGAGGTTTATCAAGGCAGATGTTTGTGATAAATCAGCCCTTGAGCAGGGATTGCAGGATGCAGACTATGTGATTCACCTTGCAGCTGAGACTGGCACAGGTCAGTCCATGTACGAGATTAAGAGGTACATAGATGTCAATATAGGTGGTACAGCCTTGCTGCTGGACATTCTGACCAACACCAAGAATCACGTTAAACGTGTGGTGGTTGCAGAATCCCGTGCTATCTATGGTGAAGGTAAATATCACTGTGAAAAGTGTGGTGATGTTTATCCAACTGAGCGCAAAGATGATGATATGGCTAAAGGTGACTTTGAGTGTCATTGCCCCAGGTGCGGCGGAAAAGTTTCTTTAGTTGCAACAACAGAAGATAGTGCCATTCATCCTTCTTCTGTGTATGGCATTGGAAAGCAGGTACAAGGACAGTTGGTACACCTGATTTGTAAGAACATTGGTATAGAATCAGTGTCTTTCCGCTACCAAAATGTATATGGTCCTGGCCAGTCATTGACTAATCCTTATACGGGAATTTTGAGCATTTTCTCAAACCGCATTAAGAGTCATAAAGGTATTAACATCTTTGAAGATGGTAAAGAGACCCGTGACTTTGTGTATATAGACGATGTGGTTGATGCAACCATTGCAGGTATGGAAGTGCCAGAGGCAAACGGCCACGTATTTAATGTGGGAACTGGCATAGCAACAGACGTGCTTACTGTGGCTCAGACGCTTTGCAAGCATTATGGAATAGACGTTCCGTTGACTGTATCTGGAAATTATCGCTTGGGCGATATTCGCCACAATTTTGCAGATATTTCCCAGGCAAAACAGAATCTTGGATTCAACCCAAAGTGGTCTTTTGATGCAGGCATCAAGCAGTTTACAGATTGGGTGAACCGTCAGGATTTACAGGCAGATAATTATGAGGCTTCTTTGGAAGAGATGAAACAAAGGGGCCTCTTCAAATAAATCTTAACGTATGAAGGTACTTGTTACAGGAGCCAATGGTTACATTGGACGTCACGTGGTGAAAGCCCTTTTGGATAAAGGTGCTGAAGTGATAGCGTGTGATATTGTCACAAATGATGTAGATGAGCGTGCAGAACGTAAGACGTTAAACCTTTTTGAACTTCCAGAAGGTAATGTGTATGAGCAATTAGGCTCGCCTGATGTTTGCCTCCATATGGCTTGGCGTAATGGTTTTGTACATAATGCCCCCACCCAGATTGGAGACTTGTCTGCTCATTATAAGTTCTTGACCGCTATGATCGATGGCGGACTGAAGCAATTGGCTGTGATGGGGACAATGCATGAAGTCGGCTATTGGGAGGGTGCCATTGACGAGAACACACCCTGCAATCCTATTTCTATGTACGGCATTGCAAAGGACGCTTTGCGCAGAACTATGATACTCTATTGTAAGCAAAAAGAATGCATTCTTCAGTGGCTTCGCTGCTACTATATTCTTGGCGATGATAAGAAGAATAACTCTATTTTCTGCAAATTGTTGTTGGCTGCAGAAGAAGGAAAGAAAACTTTCCCGTTCACCACAGGAAAGAACCAATATGACTTCATCACTGTGGATGAGTTGGCAAATCAACTATCTGCGGCTGTTATGCAGAAAGATGTTGTGGGTATTATAAATTGCTGTACAGGCAAACCTATGAGTCTGGCTGATCGGGTGGAGCAATTTATAAAGGAACATAATCTGGATATAAAACTGGAGTATGGTGCATTCCCTGACAGACCATATGATTCACCTTGTGTATACGGGGATAATGCCAAAATAAAAAGCATAATGAGTTGTAAATTGTAATTGATATTTGAACGAGATATGTACCAAAATGTAATTGAATTTATTAAGTCTGTATATGGCAACCAAGAGTTTACCCCTCTGGCTGTCCCTGTTTTTGTGGGCAATGAGAAGAAATACCTCGAAGAGTGTATTGATACCTCGTTTGTTTCCTCGGTAGGTAAGTTCGTTGACCGTTTTGAGGAAGATACGGCCAGATACACTGGCGCAAAGCGTGCTGTGGTCTGCGTGAGTGGTACAAATGCACTTCATTTGGCCATGCTGCTTGTTGGGGTGAAGTGTGATGATGAAGTGCTGACACAGGCCCTTACCTTCATTGCAACCGAAAATGCATTGAGCTATATTGGCGCATATCCAGTATTCCTGGATGTTGACCGTTCAACTATGGGTCTTTCTCCCGATGCTCTTAAGGAGTGGCTTCAGAAGAATGCAGAGGTTCGTAAGAATACCCGCATTGGTGAACTTGATAAGAGTCACGACTTTGCTTACGAGGAAGACGAACTCGCGTGCTACAACAAGAATACAGGTCGCAGAATCAAAGCTTGCGTTCCTATGCACACATTTGGACATCCTGTACGTATAGAAGAAATTGCTGCCATCTGCAAGGAGTGGCATATTGAATTAGTAGAAGATGCTGCAGAGAGTATTGGCTCAAAGTATAAAGGAATCCATACTGGTCTCTTTGGTAAAATAGGAGCATTATCATTCAATGGTAACAAAACCATCACCACAGGTGGTGGCGGTATGCTGCTTTTCAACGATGAGGAGTTGGGTGCTTACGCCAAGCATATCACCACCCAAGCCAAGATACCTCACCGTTGGGAGTTCCGTCACGACCATATTGGTTTCAACTATCGAATGCCCAACATTAATGCCGCTCTTGGTTGCGCACAGTTAGAGCATCTGGATGAGTATATTGCCAGCAAACGTAAGGTAGCGGCAGAATATGAGGCGTTCTTCAAGAATGTACCGGATATGGAATTCTTTGTTGACTCTCCTGACACATTCTCTAACTATTGGTTGAATGTTGTCATCCTACCTAACAAGGAAGAACAGATAAACTTCCTTACTGAGACAAATGACAATGGTGTGATGACTCGTCCTATCTGGGAACTCATGAACCGTCTGCCAATGTTCGAGAAATGTGAGAATGACGGATTGAAGAATACCATTTGGTTCGCAGATAGAGTTGTGAATATACCCAGCAGCGTGAGATTATAGATAATTTTAGTATGAAAATCGATAGTTATAATTACTTCGTTTCTAATCATGATGCATTATTTAAACAATATCCAAATCGATATTTGGTTATTGTGAACAATAAAGTTGTTCATGATGCGGATACAATGAGCCTAGCGGTAAATTGGGTTGACAGTAATAATGTTGAGGATGCTATAATACAGCATTGCACAGAAGGGGCATCTGCTTATTCTAGTTCTTTTTGTTCCCAAATAATTGTAAAATAGAAGTATGCCTATAAATGCACTGACGAATACAAATGCTGGATTAGCCCGTAGAATTAAAACGCCGGTGACTATAACCAATTTGGATACAGGGCAAACTGTGGACATACTTGGGGTATGGGATACTGGTGCTGAAAGTTCAGTTTTACGTCAAGATATAGTTACTCTTCTTGGATTGAAGCAAAGAGGTTTTAAAACAATAATAGGTGTTACTGGTCAGAGCGTAAGACAGACATATTTTGCAAATCTAAAACTAAATAATCAAGATATCTCGTTAGATATGGAGATTACAGGCGTGGATTCATTTTCTTCTGATCCTAAAGAGGCTATGCTTATAGGGATGGATGTTATACAACAAGGAGATTTTTCTATTTCCAATTTTGGTGGGCATACGGTTATGTCTTTCCGTCGTCCTTCCCAAAAGAAGATAGATTACTGCGAGGAAACTGCTCAATATAATAAGTATCTTAAAATCCATCAGGCTTGGATTAAACATGGCAACAATAAATGCCCTTGCCAAAGTGGAAAAGTATGGGAAAAGTGCCATGGTAAAATTGTAGAATAGCTATGCAAAAGCCTTTAATTCTTGTTGGTGGAGGCGGGCATTGCAAGTCCGTACTGGAGGCAGCAGAGAGTGCTGGTTACAGCATTCTTGGCGTGCTGGATATGCCTGAAGAGGTAGGAAAGGAAATCCTCTCTACCAAGGTGATTGGTACAGATGATGACATACCTGCTTACGTTGATAAAGCAGAATTTATCATTACTGTAGGCTTTATCAAGAATCCGGCAATTCGCATTAAACTTTACAACAAGATTAAGGAGGCTGGTGGAAAATTGGCAACAGTCATTGCTTCCACTGCATATGTCTCAAAATACGCAGAGATTGGAGAAGGGACAGTAGTGCTCCATCAGGCATTTGTAAATGCAGGTGCCAAGGTAGGAAAAAATGTGATCCTGAATACTGCAACCAATATTGAACACGATGCGGTTATTGGAGACCAGTGCCACATCTCCACAGGAACAATGGTCAATGGAGAATGCAAGGTGGGTGAACGTTGCTTTATTGGTAGCCAATCAGTGCTTGCAAACTGTATTTCAGTTGGGGATGACATCATTGTAGGCGCAGGCTCTTTTGTAAGAAAGTCTATCACGGAGAAGGGCATCTATTCCGGTAATCCTGCTATTTTGAAAATCAAAGCAAAATGAGTAATCATACCATAATTATAGCAGAGGCTGGTGTGAACCATAATGGTTCCATTGAGTTGGCCAAGCAACTGGTTGATAAGGCAGTTGAAGCTGGTGTGGACTATATCAAGTTCCAAACATTCAAGGCTTCTAAACTTGTCACCAAGGCTGCAAAGCAGGCTGAATACCAACAGAAGAACATTGGTAAAGAAGGTGACAGTCAGTACCAGATGCTTAAGAAACTGGAACTATCACCAGAGGATCATGAAGTGCTTATAGCTTATTGCAAAGAGAAAGGCATTAAGTTCTTTTCTACTGCTTTTGACTTTGACAGCATTGAATATCTTCATTCATTGGATTTGGGATTGTGGAAGATTCCATCAGGCGAAGTGACCAACTATCCATTCTTGAAGAGAGTAGCAGCCTACAATGAAAAGACCATCCTCAGCACCGGTATGTGCGATATGGTAGATGTACGTGCTGCTGTAGAGGCCCTTTATAAGAATGGTCTATCCAAAGAGAATTTGATTCTGCTTCATTGCAATACCGAATATCCTACACCTTTTGAGGATGTGAACCTCAAAGCAATGGATGCACTCCGCAAGGAGTTTGGTGTAGAGGTTGGTTATAGTGACCATACAAAGGGTATTGAAGTACCAATAGCTGCTGTAGCGCTGGGTGCAACAGTGATTGAGAAGCATTTCACTTTGGACCGCAATATGGAAGGTCCTGACCACAAAGCCAGCCTTGAACCGGATGAACTTAAAGCAATGGTTAGTGCCATCCGTAATATTGAAAAGGCTGTTGGTGGAGATGGAACCAAACACGTGAGCGAGAGTGAACGCAAGAATATTGCCATTGCCCGTAAGAGCATTGTCGCGGCTTGTGACATCAAGAAAGGTGAGCTGCTTACAGAAGATAACTTGACAGTAAAACGTCCAGGTACTGGTATTTCACCAATGCGATGGGAAGAAGTAGTGGGCACAAAAGCTACCAAGGGCTTCTCAGAGGAAGACCTCATAGAGATTTAATTTTCAACTTTCAATTCTCAATTTTCAATTCGTGAAGCGTAAGATTTGTGTAGTAACTGGTAGTCGTGCAGAATATGGCATCCTTAGAGGCTTGATGAAAGCCATTAAGGATGATCCAAAATTGCAGTTGCAGATTATTGCTACCAATCAGCATTTGTCTAAACTACAGGGCGAGACCTACAAGGAAATAGAGCGAGATGGCTTCTCCATTGACTACAAGGTTTACATGGCTGATGATGAGGCTCCGGATAATGCTAACACCACAGCTAAGTCTATCAGCAGGGGAGTGGCAGGTTTTGCAGATGCTTTTGATGCATTAAAGCCAAATCTTTTGTTGATTCTTGGTGACCGTTATGAAATGCTGGCAGTGGCCGCTACTGCACTTATCTTTAAGATACCTATTGCCCACCTGCATGGTGGCGAAATTACGGAAGGAGCCTTTGATGATGCCATCCGTCACGCTATCACAAAAATGAGTCATCTGCATTTTACATCTACTGAGGCTTACCGCAAGAGAGTGATTCAGTTAGGTGAGCAACCGGAACGTGTGTTCAATGTGGGTGCTCTGGGTGTAGAGAACGTGCTGAAGAATGACTTTATGAGCAAGGAAGAGATAGAACAGAGCCTAAACTTCCAGTTAACTGATAAATGCTTTCTCTGCACTTACCATCCAGTAACACTCAGTAATATGTCTTCTGATACACAGGTACAGAACCTTTTGGAAGCTCTGGATGACTACAAGGACTATCATATCATCTTTACCTATAGTAATTCAGACACTAATTCACAGATTATTATCAAGCGCATACAGGAGTATGTGGATAGGAATCAGGGAAGATGTATGTTCATTCCTTCATTGGGACAAAGACGCTATTTCTCTGCTTTGAAATATATGACGGCAGTAATTGGTAATAGCTCTAGTGGCATTATTGAGGTTCCAAGTTTTGGCATACCTACGCTGGATATAGGTGACCGCCAGAAAGGGCGCATTGCTGCAGATAGTGTGATACATTGTGGTTATTCCACAGAAGAGATTAAGGAAGGATTGAGAAAAGTTGTTGCTTATAGCAATAAAACAATAGACAATCCTTATTATAAGGAAGGAACGTGTGATGCCATCATGAATGTCATCAAGACCTATCCTTTGGAGAATTTAGTACAGAAACATTTCTACGATATAAATCAATGAAGATACTAGTAATAATTCCCGCCAGAGGAGGTAGCAAGGGTATTCCTCATAAGAATATCAAACCTCTTAATGGTAAGCCACTCATTTATTATACAATTGACGAGGCCCGCGAGATTGTAGGTGACGATGATATTTGTGTTAGTACAGATGATCCAGAAATCATAAAGTGTGTTGAAGATTATGGTCTATGTGTACCATTTGTGCGTCCTGAAGAGTTGGCAACCGATACAGCTGGAACATATGAAGTATTGCTTCATGCACTGAGTTTCTACGAGAAACAAGGCAGACATTATGATGTTGTTTTGTTACTGCAGAATACATCTCCTTTCCGTAAAGCTGAACAGATAAAGGAAGCATTGGCTCTTTATAACGATAATATGGATATGGTTGTTTCTGTAAAGGAATGTTCTGCTAATCCTTATTATTGTGTATTTGAGGAGGACAGTGAGGGTTATTTGCATATCTGTAAAGGAGATGGAAATATAACCCGTCGTCAGGACGCTCCCAAGGTTTATGAGTACAATGGTGCAATTTATGCAATTAATCCTGTTTCACTTAAAGCAATGCCACTAAATAAGTTTGAGCATCGTATAAAATATGTGATGGACGAACAGTCCTCTCTTGACCTTGATACATTGGCCGACTGGCACTTGGCAGAAGTGCTACTGGGGGGGGCAATTTTAATATTCCCAAATAGAGAAAAACAAAAATACTGCCTTGCAGCATAGACAGTCAGAATCAATATTTCTGACTCCTTGCTGCTAGAATTAATGAGTAAAGGAAGTTGGAAATATTGATAATGTTTACAGGTACATTATTAATACTACAACTTCATGAAGATAATAGTGATTGGACTTGGCTCAATGGGCAAACGTAGAATACGCTTGCTGAGTGAGCATAAAGATATACAGCTCTTTGGTATTGACAGTCAGGAGAGCCGTTGTGCGGAAGTTAAGGAGAAGTTTGGCTTGAAATGTTATGGAAGCATTGCTGATGCAGTGGCTGTTGAACAACCAGATGCTGCAGTAATCAGCACCTCTCCACTTTCTCATGCTGCCATCATTAAGGAGTGCTTGCAGAACAACCTCCACGTGTTCACAGAGATCAATCTTGTAGCAGATGGCTATGCAGAGAATATGGCGTTGGCTAAGGAGAAGGGGAAAGTGCTATTCCTCTCTTCTACATTCCTCTATAGAAAAGAAACCCAGACTATCATTGAGAAAGCAAACAAGGCAACTTGCCCGCTGAACTATATTTATCACATTGGTCAGTATCTTCCTGACTGGCATCCTTGGGAGAGCTATAACAACTATTTCATTGGTAATCCCAGAACCAATGGCTGCCGTGAGATTATGGCCATTGACCTTCCTTGGATAGTGACGGCCTTTGGAACCATTAAGAGCGTGAGTGCTATAAAGAGTAAGAATACTCAACTCAATATCAACTATAACGACAACTACCTCATCACCATTGAGCACGAGAACGGAAATAAAGGTGTTCTGGCAGCAGATGTGGTAACACGGAAGTCTATCCGTCATATTGATGTATATGGCGAAACCTTCCAGATGTCTTGGAATGGTACGGCAGACTCGCTGACGGAATATGATATTGAGAATAAGATAGAAAAAAAAGTGGAGTTTGAGGATGCTTCTGAACACGTTGACGGGTATGCTGCCTTTATTACCGAAAATCCTTATCGTGAAGAGTTGAATGCTTTCCTGGCTCAGATAGCCAATCCGAATTCTGTACCGGCTTGGACCTTTGAGAAGGATTATGAATTGCTGAAAATCATTGACCAAATAGAGGCATAATGAAGAACTATAGAATCGCTTTCGTAGGGCTGGGATCCATTGCAACTCGCCATCTGAAGAATGTCAATACCTATTTGGATTCTGTGGGTGACAGTTGTACGGTGGACTTGTACCGTAGTTCATTAGGAAGACCATTAGCAGACGAATTGCAGCCTTTGGTAAACAACATCTATCTGTATGTTGATGAACTTCCAGCTGAACGCAAGTATGATGTGGTGTTCGTGACCAATCCTACATCTATGCACTATGAGACGGTTGAGCGTTTTGCTGCTCATACCAAGTCTTTCTTCATTGAGAAGCCTGTATTTGACAGCACAACGGTTGATGAGAAAATCTTTGAGACTATCAAGGGTATACCTTCATATGTCGCTTGTCCGTTGCATTACAATGCTGTGTTGCAATATGTGAAGCAAAACGTGAATCCTGTAGAAGTAATTTGTGCACGTGCTATGTCTTCCAGCTATCTACCCGATTGGAGGCCTGGTCAGGATTTCCGCAAGACCTATAGTGCTCACAAGGATATGGGAGGTGGCGTAAGCATTGATCTCATCCACGAATGGGATTACCTTACATGGCTCTTTGGTATGCCAACTGAGTACCATTCAATGATTAACAAGGTGTCCAATCTTGAGATAGATAGTGACGATTTGGCAATCTATATTGGTAAGAATGATAAGACTATATTTGAACTACATTTGGATTATTTCGGTCGTCAGACACAGCGTACACTTGATCTCTTTACCGCAGATGACACCATTCATTGTGATTTGATTGCAGGAACGGTGAAATATTTAAAGAGTGGAAAGACTATCAAGTTGGAAAGCGAGCGGAATGCCTTCCAGATGGCAGAGATTGGACATTTCTTTGAGATAATTAATAATAAAACAATAAACGACAGCACTCCTGAACATGCTTACCAAGTGCTGAAAATAGCAAAAGGAGAATTTTGATATGAACATTCTGTTTACATTATGTGGTCGTGCCGGTTCCAAGGGGGTGAAGGGCAAGAATGCACGCGACTTCTTGGATGTACCGCTGGTTTGGTATTCTATGGCTAATATTGCCTTGTATATGGAGAAATATGCGGGCGAGGATGACATCAAGATAGTGTTAAATACGGATAGCGAACCGTTAAAAGATTTGGTTCGTCGTGTGAAAGATGTGCCTGTAACCATCATTCACCGCGAAGAGAGTTTGGCTGGTGATAAGGTTCCCAAGGTGGCTGTCATTTTGGATAGTCTGAATAAAGCAGAAGAGACTTTTGCCCGTAAGTTTGATATGGTGGTGGATTTGGACATTACCTCACCGCTGCGTACTGTTGAGGATGTGAAGAACGCCATTGACAGGAAGAAACATCGTAATGATGTGGATGTGGTGTATTCGGTTGCCCCCTCACGCAGGAATCCTTACTTCAATATGGTGAAGGAAGAGAACGGCTTCTTCTGCAAGGCCATTCCGTCTAAATTCACTACCAGACAGGAAGCGCCTGTGTTCTATGATATGAATGCTTCTATTTATGCATATTCACCTGATGCATTAAGGAATAAGGAACATGCAACATTCTTTAATTCTGGGTGTGATGCGGTGGTGATGGTTGATACGGGTATTCTGGATATTGACTCAGAGGAAGATTATGAACTCATGCAGGTGATAGCTAGGTATCTGTTTGAGAATAATGAAGCTTTTAAAGAATCATTCATTAAAGCAAATAGATGGAAATGAATAATCATTATATCTCAAAAGAAAAGACTCTGATAGAGGCGCTTTCCATTATAAATGGTCTTGCTCCAGATCCGCTTGTGCTTTTTGTGGTTGGTGAGAACAACCGTATGGTGGGTACATTAACTGATGGCGATTCCCGTCGGGCTCTTATAGCAGGAGCATCGGTGAATGATAAAATAGAGAAGGTCATGCATCTGGACTTCAATTATATGCGCGTTGAGGATATAAGTGACGTAAAAGAGATAAAGCATCAGAAAGAGATGAAAATGAAACTCGTTCCCGTTCTTGATGCAGATATGCATATTGTTGACATCATCAACCTTGAAAAATATAGTACTCGATTACCTATAGATGCAGTATTAATGGCAGGGGGTAAAGGTGAGAGGCTACGTCCTCTAACTGAAAAAACCCCTAAACCATTGTTGCCAGTTGGCAGTAAAGCGATTATTGATCACAATATAGATAGGCTTATCAATTATGGAGTAAAGCATATTAACGTGACTGTTAACTACCTTGGTGAACAGTTAGTGGAGCATTTCTCTGAACCCAGAGGCGAGGTTCAAGTTCACACGGTACGAGAGCCAAAATTCTTAGGCACTATAGGTTCAATAAAGTTCGTTAAGGAGTTCTTTAATGATACAATCCTTGTGATGAATAGTGACTTGTTTACCAATATTAACTACGAGGACTTTTATCTTCATTTTAAGGAACATGATGCAGAAATGAGTGTAGCAGCTGTACCTTATACTGTGTCTGTCCCATACGGCATATTTAATTTGGATGGAAGAGATATTCAAGGGCTGATTGAGAAGCCTACTTATAATTACTATGCCAATGCGGGGATTTATTTGATTAAACGTAGAGCTCTAAATGAGATTCCTGATGATACATTCTTCAATGCAACAGACCTTATCGAAAAGTTGATTTCAGAAGGAAAGAAGATTATACGCTTCCCGTTAAATGGTACATGGATTGATATTGGTAATCCGCAGGAGTATCAGAAAGCAAATGAACTTGTAAAACATTTGGTTTAATATACATAAGAACAAAGCTCGAAGACTAATGGCTCAGTTGAATATAACGAATCTGGGGGGGGCAAGATTATCAAACATCGAACTCCTAAGACTACTATGTATGCTGATGGTGCTTAACTTGCATAGTTTTGCAGGATGGCAGCATGGAAGTGGTTATTGGCAGGCTGTGGATTTTTTTAGAGAGAGCACCTCGATTTGTGCAGTAGATTGCTTTGTTCTTATTTCAGGTTATTTTGGAATACATTGGAAGTTTAAAAGTTTCTTCAGTCTTGTCTTCCAGATTTTCTTCTACAGTATTGTAATATACCTTTTTGCTGTTGGTATAGGAATTGTTGGTTGGAGTTTAACAGACTTTGCTGAACGTTTTGAATGTTTATTTGCCGCTGAAAAATCATGGGGGTTTGTTGTTAGTTATGTATTACTATATTTCTGTGCTCCGTTATTAAATGCACTCGCAGACAAATCAACCTCAAAAGAATTATTGACTTATATCATAATCCTATTTATGGCTATCAATTTTATCTGTTTGCCAGACATTGTGTTTACCTATTCTTTGGTATATCTCATAGGAAGATTGATTAGGAAATCAAATATGGTAGAAAAAAGTTGCCATGCTTGGAGAGGTTATTGGGGAGCGACTATATTAATTTTCTTATTCGTATATGTTGTCTTGTTTAAGGTAATAGGTGTTTCTAATCCAAGTAGATCATCCACTTTTCCATTGGGTTTTATTGGATATTCTTACAGTGCGCCTTTGGTTATAATGCAGGCTGTTTTCTTATTCCTTGGTTTTGCAAAAATGAACTTCAGTAGCAAGGTCGTCAATTGGTGTGCAACTTCTTGCTTCGCAATATTTTTAATTCATATGCACCCCACCATTAAGGAAATTGGCTACTATTCATTTACAAATGGATTATATGAAAAGCCCGTTTTTCAACATATAGTAATATTGATGGGATTAATAATAGTTGTATTTGTGGGAAGCATATTGATTGATAAAATTAGGATAGTAATTTCTAATGGATGTTTTTTTGTTGTCACAAAAGCCGCTGGTTTTATTGAGCAGCGAAGAAGCATTACCAGTAAAATAAACAAATGCTTTGATAGAATTGTATGAAATCAATATTGTTTTTTGATCGTTGTAATCTGACAGATTTTTATATTCTTCTCACAAAGGAATTACGTGGGAAGGCTAATATAATACATGTTGCATATTCATCCTCTGACATTAAGTTGTTAGAGGCAGCTGGTATTGTGGATTACATAGATTACCATAAACAATTATCTAATCTTATTGATACAGTAAAACCTACAAAAGAGCTGGTTGATGAAATTGATAGGGTAATTATTGAACAATCAAAAGACCAGTTTTCACTCAATGCTTCTATTCAAAATGACAGGGGGTATTCTGTTCTGAATTATCAAGAAGCTTTATTGCTCGCATGCTGTCATTATACATTATGGAAGGAAATATTTAGCAAGCAACATATAGATATTATGTATCATGAATTGGCATCACAGTTCATGACGCACATAGCTGGCCTTCTTTGTAAGCGACAAGGGGGAGAGTTTATTTATCAGACCCAATTGACAGGTGATGAACCTGGTTATCATTATCTAAATCTAGACGGCGAAACATTTAGATGTAAAGAATTAGAGGGTTACTATAATTACTACAAAGAGCATCCCGATGAGATAGATATTGACCGATGTAAAAACTTCGTTGAAAAGTTCAGGTCTGAATATAAAGTAGCCTTTGGAAATATTATAAAGCCGTCAACTAACAAACGTTCTTTGTTGATGGATTCTATAAAGTCGAAGTTAAGTTTGGTTGTTCATGCAAAAAGATTTGACCGATTAAAAGATAACATCGATTATTGGATACAAAGGAATAACAGAGCTGCTAACAAACTCCACAATTTAAACCAATATAAAAAGAAACAAATACAGTTTTCTTCCCCTATAAAAGGAGAAAGGTATTTCTATTACTCGTTTCATCTTGAACCAGAGGCTGTAGTTCTTTATCTCGGTGGAGGTTTATATGTTAATCAAGTAAAGCTAATAGAGAATATTGCAGCATCATTGCCCGCAGGGTATTACTTATATGTAAAAGATCACCCTCATGAGTTTGCTTATCGTGATGCTGAAGATTATGCACGACTTCTGAAAGTTCCAAATATTCGCTTAATTGATCAATGCATCCCTGGAAAAAGCATAATTAAGGATGCGGTTGGCGTATTGTCGATAGTGGGAACCGCAGGATTTGAAGGTCTGATGTTAGGTAAGCAAGTTTATGGATTTAGCTGTAGTTATTATACAGCCACACCACGCGTTAATTATGTAGAGAATATAAGAGATTTAAGGCATCTTGTTTACAGTAATATGAACAAATCATATACGGATGATATAGAGTTTTATACTTATGTTTATTCGTATCTAAAATCGCTTCATAGTGGTTTTGTTACTTATTTTGGTAGAGATAGGGTGGTTAAGTCTGGGATTAACGAGGATGATAATGCTAAGATTGTAGCAGAAGGTATCTTGTCTTTATTATAATCTTCGGATATATTGATGTTAATAAGAATCATACATGCGAATCATGCAAATAAGCAAATTAGGCAAAGTGGATAAAGCCAACTACTGGTACATTATAGTCAATATTTGCCTGAGTGCTTTTTCTTTCTTGAGGTCATTTGTATTTATGCGATACCTTGACCTTAAGGAACTGGGTATTATATCTCTTGTGCAGACCATCTTCATGTTTATCGGTCTGCTCCAGATGGGATTGCTCAATGGTGGCTACAGGATTATCTCGTTGGGTAAGAAGGAGGAGATGGAGCGGACCAATAACACTATCTATTCCTATTTGGCTATTCTATTGCCAATTGGCATCGTCTTTTGCCTCTTGTCCGCACAGTTTAATTGGATTAAGGACCTGACGCTCACGCTGCTAATTATTTCAGTTGTATTTGGCATATTCACGTTGCTTAACAACTGGTATCATAATATGCTGATAGGGGAGCAGAAGTTGAGAGAGGTGAACAGGGCGAATATAGTGTCATATACCCTTTCGGCATTGGCGCTGCCTTTGGCCTATTGGTTTGGCTTTTGGGGAGGTATGGCAGTAATTATGATTCAACCACTTGCTTTTGTCGGGTTGGCTATGCTGAGAAATAAAGAGTTGATGCCAACTGGGTTCTACTTTAATGTAAGTTACATCAAGTATATTTTGAGCTTTGGCTTTATTCCTTTTTTGGGCGGAATATTTGCTGTGATATACACGCAGGTAGAACGATGGTCTATAGACAGTGTGTTAGGTGTAGAGGCTCTAGGCGGTTTCTATCTGGTGTTTTTGTATGTTTCGCTATACCAATTGGTGCCGACATCTTTGAATGCCATCTTTTTCCCCAAAGGAGTTAAGTCTTATTCAGAGAAGAGATATGGAGATTTCAAGCGAATACTGAGGTATTATTATTTGATGTTGGTGTCGTACGGTGTGTTGATTGCCATTGTAACGGTATTGTTCTTGAAACCAGTGGTGGGAATTGTATTTCCGAATCATTTGCCTGGTGTCAATTTCGTATATATCATATTGCCGGGGCTAATAATGACATCGTTGACAGAACCGATTGGACTGATTTTAAATTCGTCAGTCATATTGAAGCCTATGCTGGTCGTAAGTTCGTCGAATATGGCGTTGAATGTGATTGCGATCATGACATTGATAAGCATTGGCGTTTTTTCGTTGCAGAATGTGGCTATATTGAGAGCTTTGTCGGGAGTATACATACTGATGGCTTATTTTGTCGTTTATCTGCTTATTAGAAAGAAACTGTATCATTGATATGAATATTTTACAGAAAATGTTGATATTTCCTGGATGGTTTGCGAAGAACCGTTTCCTTATTTGGAACAGGCATAGATTTATGTCTGTAGGAGTTCGTGCGCGATTGGAGCGTCCCCTGAGGGTGGATGGTATACAGAACATTACACTAGGCAACGATGTCATGGTGCATGAAGGGACATGGCTTGCAGCAATGCCATTGACAGGTAGCAATGCGAAACTTGTTATTAATGATGGTGCTACTCTCGGGCACTATAATCATATATATGCTACTCAGAGTATTGTGATTGAGAAGGATGTGTTGACGGCTGATAAAGTGTATATCAGCGACAACCTGCATAGTTATGAGGATGTGGCGCTGCCTATCATAAAGCAACCTATAAAGCAATGTAAACTTGTCGTAATCGGAGAAGGTTCTTGGCTGGGCGAGCACGTATGTGTGATTGGAGCCTCGATAGGAAAGCATTGTGTGATTGGTGCTAATGCTGTGGTAACAAAAGATATTCCTGATTTCTGTGTGGCGGTAGGAAACCCGGCACGAGTGATAAAAAAATATGATGTGTTAAAACATAAGTGGACAATCGTAGATAATGAGAAACAATAGTATATTAGTTATTGCTCCTGTTTTTGGCGAGTATCACAAGGTGATTTCCAGCACAATTCGCCGTTCATCTAATTATAGTAAAGTACTTTTTATCCCAGAAGCGCCATTATATAATCTAGGTATTTTTGCTTTCGTGTCAAAGATATTTCCTTTTCTTAGGTCCTTATTTATCAGAATTCATAATTGGATAATTTATTATTGTATAAAACGATATGATATTAAAACTCTTTTTATTATTAGAGGTGAGTTTATAGACACTCATAAACTAGGGCTAATAAAAAAGGAAAGACCTAGTATGAGAATCATATCGTATCAGTGGGATTCTATAAAGAATAATCCGAATGCGAAAAGTCTAATTGGTGTTTCGGATTTATCTTATACATTTGACTTCAATGATTCTGAAAACTATAGGATGAATTATCTTCCTCTTTTTTACTGTTGGAATGAATTCGGCTATCAGAGTTTAGGTGGGAATAAAGCCTCAAATAGAGTTGATTTTTTTTTCGTAGGAGGGTATCGTACATCAAGAGTTTCAATTCTCAGGGCATTTGAAGAGTTTTGTGTAAAATACGGCTTCACATATTATTTTAAGTCTTTTGAGCGCATAGGTTCATATTTATTAAACCGAAAGAAGCTGAATATGAAAAAAAAGGACATTTCGTTCTCGCAATTGTCATACAAAGACTATTTTTATCGACTTGATGCGTCCAGCTATGTAATTGATATTCAAAGTCCAACGCAGACGGGGCTGACAATGCGGACAATGGAGGCGTTATCATTGCAGAAAAAATTGATTACCACCAATGGTTTCATTAAAAAAACACCATTGTATTCTGATTCGATGGTTTATATTTTAAATGACATAAATGATATTAATACACCTGAGTTCCGTCTTTTTCTTGGCTCTAAAAACCAAAAGATTGATGCACTGTTGTCACTTACAAACTGGTTAAAGAAGTTAGATATACTATGAAGAGATTCGAGTATCTATTAATGTTCGTCTTTGTATTAGGATTTGGTGGTGTGGTCACCCAGTTTTACTCTACAACTTTTGAGGTTATCTCAATACTGTTGATTCTATTGTTTGTGTCTTCTAAAAAAATGCATATAGATCAAGTAGGATTAAAGGGTGTCATTATTTTCGCATTAATGTCGATAATCTCAGCAGTTGCTACCTCTACAAGTATATTGTCCTATGCGGGTTTTTTTATTAGACCTTTCTTGGCGTTAATGGTATTAGCAGCCTTCTCTTATGATTACCCCCAAATTAAAGAGCGCTTAAGTGGGGTTTTAAAAGTTGTAGCATGGTTGGCTGTTGCAAATTTTTTTGTTGTAATGCTATTTCATGGTTATATGCCAGTTCTTACTGCTCCGACTGGTTATTCTGTTCATACAATTGGATTCATCTTCAATTATCATGCAGAAACAACTCGTTTCGGTATTGACTTTATCCGTAATGAGGGATTATTTTGGGAACCTGGGGTTCTTGTTATTCTAATGAACATATATGTCTATCTAATATTATTTGAATACAACCAGAGGATATCCCACACTTTTCTCCCTATATTTGTTATTATTACAACTGCCTCCACTTCAGGATATTTGGTTCTTTCTTTTATTTTGATGATTTATTTTTTGAAAAGTCTTCAAAAAGGTCGTCATAAAATATTTGTTATATTAATAGGGGCTGGCATATTTGCAGCATTATTTCCTATTATTAGAGAAGAAGTGGTTTTTAAAACTACAGAAGGTATTGGTTCTACCAATAAACGATATTTTGACCTAATTGCCCCGTTCGAACTTGCTAAACAACATCCTCTTTTTGGAATTGGACCCAACGTCGAAACTTATCTACATGAAACCCGTAATATGACGGTTGATTTGGGTGAATATACAATATCGCATGAAACAGGAAGTTCAAATTTATTTGCTACACTATTTGCTTTTTATGGTATACCAATGGCCCTGCTTTTCTTTTATGCTCTTTATAGGCAAAATATATTCAAGAAAAAGTGGCTATTGTTTCTAATTATTGTTATAGGAATGTTCTCTGAACCTATGGCTTTTTGTCATTTATACTTCTTGTTTATTATGTCTGGTTTTGTTAAAGAAAGAGTTCGTTTTTCTTCAAATAACTTGCAAAAATCAATAACTTGTGAATCATGTTAGTCAATAAGATAAAAACTTTTATACAGGCGCTAAAGGGTGAGTGCATAAAGTTTTGGTTTCGTTTAATAAAAGAGAGGATTATCTCAAATTGTAGACTTTGTCACAATCATGAGAATGAAGAGATAGTCGTCTCACTTACAAGTTATGGAAGACGAGTCTCTGTTACATTACCGTTTACAATTCTTTCTTTGTTACGCCAAACAATAAAGCCAAACAGATTACTGGTATGGTTGGATAAAACATGGAATGATGATAATATACCTCCCCAATTAATTGAACTAAAAAATTGTGGCGTTGAAATAAGATATTGTGACGACTTGAAATCTTACAAAAAACTATTGCCTGTATTAAATGAGGTGGATAAAGAGATTATTATCACATGTGACGATGATTTGTATTATGCTAAAGATATGATAGAGCGACTTTTGAAGGCTCATCATGAACGCCCCAATCATGTATGTTGTCAATTAGCTCATGGTATAAAGTTAGAGAATCAGAGAATGATTCCATACAATAAATGGGAGGAGGAAATTAATGATGTTAATGGAACTTTAGTCTTCCCTCTAGGAGGGTCTGGTTGTCTCTATAAAAAAGAGTTTCTTAACAAAGATGTTACAAATTACGAATTGGCAAAACAGCTTGCTCCAAAAGCAGATGATGTGTGGTTTTATTTTATGGGGTTATTAAACCACTCTGATCGATATGTTTTGCCTTACAAAAAGGACGCTTTGATTCCTCTGGATATATTCTATCAGGTTTTTCACCATGGCTCTAGTCTAATGGAAGAAAATATATCTCAGAACTTAAATGATAAGCAGATTGCGGCAGTAATGAAATATTATTCTATTGATTTATCAGATTATTGTTAATGAAAAAATGAAAATAACAGTTATAACACAGTATTATAAACCAGAGATGGGCGCGCCTCAAAACCGCCTCTATGAAATGTGCCGAGGTTTGAAAGATAATGGAGCAGATGTGTCTATCATTACGGGAATGCCGAATTATCCTACAGGCAAAATCTTTGATGCCTATAAGGGTAAGTTCAAAATGACGGAAACGCTAGATGAAATGGAGGTGAAACGTTATTGGCTCTATGCCTCCAACGCTAGGGAAGCTCTTCCTAGAATATGGAACATGATATCTTTCTCAGTGATAGTGTTCTTCTCGCTTAGATACTTAAGGAAACGACATAATGACTTTATTATCGTTGAGTCGCCTCCACTGACGCTTGGAGAGTCCGGGTTTATTCTTGCTAAACTGACTGGAGCGCGTTTTGTGATGAATGTATCGGACCTGTGGCCACTGTCGGCAAGAGAGTTGGGGGCCATCAGGGGGGATGGGTTTATCTATAAGGCGCTAGAAAAACTGGAGAGGCATCTGTATAAGAAGTCAGCCTTCTGTATGGGACAGTCGCAAGAGATTGTTGACTACATCAAGGACCATGGTGCAAAAGAGGTGTTTCTGTTTAGAAACGGTGTTGATCCGAGAAGGTTTGAAGGCATATACGTGAAGCCGGAAAAGGAGAAAGTAAAACTGGTATATGCCGGCCTGCTTGGTTTCGCACAGGGAATAGCTGACATTTGCAGGTCGATCAACTTTGCAGAACTTGGTATGGAATTCCATATTTATGGCGCTGGTGGTGAGCAGGCGGAAATAGAATCAATCATTGCAGCCCCCCCAAACAAGGGCATCTTTTATCATGGTGTGGTGTCGCGACAGGAACTCCCGAGTAAACTGAAAGAAGCAAATATGACGCTGATACCGTTGGTGAAGAATATCTTTGGTGCTGTGCCTTCAAAAATATATGAGTCAATGGCGGCAGGTCTGCCTATAATGTTTGTGGGTGAAGGCGAGGGCGCGAGGATAGTAAAGGACAATGAGATTGGTTTGGTAGCGCATTCTAAGGACTATAAAGAATTGGAAGAGAATATCAAATTTGCTGTGAGCCATCCAGAAGAGATGAAGAAGATGTCGGAAAATTGCAAGGATTGCGCACAGAACAAATTCAACCGTCCAAAACAAGTAAAGAGTTTATATGAGTTCTTGTTAGGATTGTTGTAATTGGTTGTGATGTGAAGATTATGGATGTTCTTTTCTCTCCGCCCGACATGACGAGCAGGAGGCAGTTCCCGCAAGAGAGGCTATTTTGTCGGATTGGATGGTTTCCACTGGCCTTAATACAAGGCAGTTGGAGAAATAAATCTCTGAGTTTGTGCATACGGATATAACTATGTGTCTGAGCGTGGCAACTGCATATTGAACTCAATAATACGAATACCGAACTATCATATATGATTTCATATTTCTGTGTGAGATACTAAAAATTGTACACTAGATTTATAATGAAAAGATTTTTCGATATAGTAGCAAGTGGGTTTGGCTTGATTATACTGAGCCCACTTTTCTTAATAATTGCTATTTGGATAAAACTAGATAGCAAGGGGCCAGTGTTCTATCGTCAAGTACGTGTTGGTAGGTACAACAAAGACTTCCGAATCTTTAAGTTCCGCTCTATGAGAGTAGGGGCTGATAAGGGGAGTCTTGTGACTATAGGTGGACGAGACCCTCGTGTGACACGTTCAGGTTATTGGATTCGTAAATTCAAACTGGATGAACTGCCACAACTCATCAACGTGTTCATTGGTGATATGTCACTTGTTGGCCCCCGTCCTGAGGTGCGACATTACGTGGACTATTGGACTCCCGAGCAAATGAATGTACTGGATGTAAGACCTGGTATTACAGACCCTGCCAGCATTAAGTTTCGCAATGAGAATGAGCTGATGGAGAAGTCAGAAAATCCTGAGAAATACTATATCGAAGTGATTATGCAGGAGAAAATAAAATTGTACTTGGAATATGTGGAGAAACATAATTTCTTCTATGACATAGGATTGATATTTAAGACGTTTTGGGTAATCGTGAAGGAAAGGTAGTTTCCTTTACCCATATCGTTGTCATTAACCTTGTCTTTTAAACGTGTGAGAGACAATTCTGTTGATGCATTCTTCGCATTGGTGAGGGCTGGACTTTGGGGAAAGGCCGGCGTCACTATTAGCGATGTTCTTAATCTTAACGAGAATGTGGACTGGGAGAAGGTGTATCAGTTGGCGCAGGAGCAGTCGGTTCAAGGAATAGTACTTCAAGGGATAGAGTGGTTAAAAAAACACAACGATAAACTTAACTTTCCACAGGTACTATTGCTGCAATGGATTGGGGAGGTGCGGTTGATTGAGCAACGGAACAAGGAGATGAATGCCTTTGTTGCAGAATTGTTTGAAAAGTTATATAATCAAGGTATCAATGCACTTCTGGTGAAGGGACAAGGGCTGGCTCAATGTTATGAGAAACCACTATGGCGTACATCAGGAGATGTGGATTTGTTTTTGAGTGACAAGGACTACTCAAAGGCTAAAGTTTTTTTGTTACCGTTGTCACATGGAAATAAGCCCGAAAGAAGATACTCCAAAGAGTTGGGGGTGAGTATATTTAAATGGTATGTAGAACTGCATGGGACCCAACGGACTGGACTTTCGTCAAGATTAGATAAGGAAATCGATGACTTACAGATATGTGCATTCAACAATAGAGAATACAGGTCTTGGTTAAATGAAAATTCCAAGGTTTTTTTGCCTTCTGCGGATGAAGATGTTTTATTTGTATTTACTCATTTCCTAAAGCATTTCTATAAAGAAGAAAGAGTTTGTCTCCGACAAATTTGCGATTGGTGTAGATTATTGTGGTCTTTTCACAATAAATTAGATTTTCACATATTGGAGTTGCGTCTTCGAAAGATGCATTTGATGGCAGAATGGGAAGCATTCGGTGCAATAGCAGTGAAGTACTTGGGATTGCCCAAAGATATTATGCCTTTTTATAATGAATTTAACAGCAGGCAATGGGTGTGTGATCGGATATTAAGTATGATACTACACAATGGGAATAGGGAAAGACTGAAAGCCGCGTGTTCTGCAATAAGAATATTCCCAATAAATACGATTAGATTTCTCCCTGGAATCTTATTTGATATTAATTGGCTGAAAATCGAAGAGCGTTATTTTAGAAAATAATTTTATGAATGATCTAACTTCTCGTTTGAAAGATTTTATGGAGCAGGAGGCTCGCTCGTGTTCTATGGACTTCGGGTGTGTAACTTCTGAATATGTATTCCGCTCTTGGGGAGGTCAAGTGCCACTCAACGAAATTGAGAATGAGCTCAGAAAGATACGAAGACAAGGTGTTTTCTTCAGATAATAGCTATTATTTTGAGGATGAATGACAGATGATGGAGCTGTCATCTGATTTGGATTGTATTTATCTAGAATCATAATATTGTTTGATTATGAACATGAAATTGAGAAATATTCCTTTCTCTCCTCCAGATATGTCGGAGGCTGAGATTGAGCAGGTGGCGGAAGCCCTTCGTTCTGGATGGATTACTACTGGCCCCAAGACCAAAGAGTTTGAGAGGCTCATCGCATTGGTATGCGGCACACAGAAGGCCGTATGCCTGAACAGCGCCACAGCGGCTATGGAGATGTCGCTGCGGCTGATAGGCGTAGGTCCGGAGGACGAAGTAATCGTGCCGGCATATACCTATACGGCTACGGCTTCGGTGACGCAGCATGTGGGGTGCAAAGTGGTGATGGTGGACAGCCAGAAGGACAACGTGGCGATGGATTACGACAAACTGGCGGAGGCTATCACCGAGCATACCAAGGTGATCTGTCCCGTAGACCTGGGTGGCGTGGTGTGCGACTTTGACCGTATATTCGAGATTGTAGCGGCCAAGAAGCCTCTCTTCCGTCCGACGAACGCCATTCAGAAGAAGATCGGCCGCATCATCGTGGCCGCCGACGATGCTCATGCTTTCGGTGCCAAATGGCACGGGAAGATGGCGGGCGAAATTGCCGATTTCAGTTCGTTCAGCTTCCACGCGGTGAAGAACCTGACGACTGCGGAGGGCGGAGCACTGGTGTGGAACCTTCCTTTCGGGAAAGAGGTTGTTGACGTAAACAATAATGATAACTATTTCCCAACCGTGCCAAGAAGAGAAGGGGAGACCTGGGATGAGATGCTCTATCGCATCTCACAGCTGCTGTCGCTGCATGGGCAGAACAAGGACGCGCTGGCGAAGACACAGTTGGGTGCCTGGGAGTATGATGTGATAGGACCTTGGTACAAATGCAATATGACGGACGTGATGGCGGGCATCGGTCTGGCTCAGCTTAAACGCTATCCGGAGCTGCTGTATCGCAGACGTCAGATCATCAAGCGTTACGACGAGGCGATTGATAACCTTAACGCTAACCTTGACATTAACCATCAGGTGAAGTATCTTGACCACTATGGAGATGACTTTTCTTCGAGTGGACATCTCTATATCACCCGTCTGCAGGGCCGTTCGGACCAGGAGCGAAGGGATGTGATTGTGAGGATGGCGGAAAGGGGCATCGCCTGCAACGTGCACTACAAGCCGCTGCCGATGATGACAGCCTATAAGGCACTTGGATTCGACATCAAGGATTATCCGAATGCCTACCATCTGTTCGAGAATGAGGTGACGCTGCCTCTACACACCCGCCTGACGGACGAGGATGTGGAGTATGTGATTAGCAACTTCGTGGATATCGTAAAGAACCTCTAATGGTTATCGACGAGCAATTATTGAACCATGTGTCTGCGCAGGCGAAGGAATCTCCTCGCCTGCGTATGAACTTTAATTTCCACCAGTCGTTGGAGGACAAATGTCATCGCATGCTTAATGCCGTAGAGCCCGGGACGCAGGTGCCTATCCACCGGCATCCGACAAAGGATGAGTCGTTTGTCATTCTTAGGGGAAGGGTAAGGTCGACGACATACAATGACGACGGCTCTGTGATAGAGTCTGTGGTGCTTTGCGCAGAAGACGGCATCTACGGCGTAGATATCCCCAAGAACGTATGGCATAAACTGGAGTCTTTGGAACCTGGGAGTGTCATCTTCGAGTGTAAAGAAGGGCCGTTTGTGTCGCATGAGGAAGAAGGGATTTTGATAGTTAACAGATAATAGATAATAGATAACAGTTTGCTCCAGCCCTCTGCACATCGCCTTGCTAACGTCGCAGGCCGTGTCTCCCGCGGAGCCAGGCAGAACGTTATGGTTAAGGTTGTTCTTAAGGCTCTTTGGCAGTTTGTGAGTTATGTATTTGTGCCGCAGAGGCGGTTCAAGGTATAATCTTTGATAAGACATATACTAAGATATAATAACCAGTTTCAATTTTTTAGGCTATGATTGATTCCCTATGGGTTTGTTCCACAGAAAATCAGTTGACTGGTATGCAGAAAGCTATTGACTCTCTGCAGAGTGAACTGAAAACGCTTCATACAAATACAGATATGTTGACGGGGATAATAGAGACGTCGAACGACAGTATGGCGAATCAACTATCTGCAGCCAACAATTTGCTCGCTTTTATTGCCATCGCCCTTACTGTTGGTGGTGCCATCGTTGGTTTCTATATTAGACGAAAGAAGCTAGAGGTTGAGGAGATGGTAAAAATGGTAGACGAAAAGAAGAAAATTGTTGATAAAATTGCCCAAACAACAAAAGAACTGGATGAAAAAATAAATAATAATGTAGATGAGTTATACCAGAAATTGCGTAAAGAAGAAACTAAAGCTCTGCTTGATAGGCTTGTTTTGGAGCCAAAGGATATTGGTAATCTGATAACACTTTTGCTGGCTCGGGATTTGGACGAAGAAGGATTTGCAAAATTAAGAGAAGCATATTTAAAGTTAGAAGACGAGTCGGAAGATGGGCCAGCAAAAGAAACAGGTATTATTAGTGTGGAGGGATTAAGTAATGCGAATTATATTTCGCTTTTCTTCCAGCATTTTTGTTATCAAGCCGTAAAGGATGACCAGATAAGACCGTCATTAGTAAAAGACTTTGGTGAGAATTGTAATAATGCATTCAAGCGAGATATAATAAAGACAACAATAGATCTTTGTAAAGCTTTATCCGAAGATACCTCGACATTCAACAAGGAAGAAGTGTTAGCTGCTTATCTAAAAGCCCTGAACGGAAGCAAATATAAGAATATGGTAGCCCTGAAGAATATCTTGGAACAAAACATTATGCCACAAACACTATTAGAAAAAACCAAAGATCAATGTACAAAAGATAATGTGTATTTGTCTTTGTTTGGGATTACAAAACCGGAAGATGGCGAGGAGAAGCCTGCGACTGTAGATTAAATGTGAGTTTACGTTGATAACCTGGAAAAAGCGGTTGATACCCGTTCACCTTTTTGTCAGAGACGTTTACCATTGTTTTGTTGTGCTCATACTCTTTGGTTTGCCTGAAATATTGCAGCATTTTTAGGCGATTAATTCTGCAAAAATATCCACTAACATGATAATTCTTCGATCAGAGCCTCTGGCAAATGACTGGTCTGTCAGGGAAATAGCTGAGTCCGATACGAAAGCTGCTATCCTTAAAAGCTTCGAGATTCTGCATCTCGGAGTGGATAAAAGTTATAGAAAGGGTGAACTGGCCCGGCTTCTCGACAGCATCTTTAATCAGAATCCAGCCCTTTTCGCTAATATCTTGCCCAAGAATGAACAGGAACTGCTGAGTCGTATTCTCTGCCTTCAGCAGCATGAGTACGTAGAGGCTCCGGCAGATGAAGGCCAGCACCTCCTGATGCAGCAGCTCCACATCGTTCTGAGCTATCAGGTGGGTGATGTCTGGCACATCTATATGCCCGACCAGATCCGTAAGCGCTTCGACAAGATGATGGCAGAGGATATTCACCTATATCCGGAAATAGAAGAGCTGCACAATGTTTTTGAGCAAATTACAGAACATCGAACACGTCTGTTTGAACTGATGGCTAAAAACCATCCCAATTCACTTACCCCTCAGAGCGTACAGGTGCTTTCGGGCGAAGTTGATGAGATTGCCCAATTTTATACCGATGTGAAGCCCCGTTTGAGGAAGTTGGAGCCATACCTCAAGAAGAATACTTCGATAAGTCTTGAAGCGGCCTGGCAAGATATTGAGGACACCGAGATGAATCTGACCATAGTGAAGGCCATGTTGAGTTTCAAAAGGGGATACGATGAGTGAATGGGAGTGGAAAGTGGAAAATTGAAAATTGAAAATTGAAAACGGGGAGTGAGAGGGAGTGAAAGGGAGTGAAGGGGAGTGAGAGGACGAATGTTTTATCGGTGAATAGTGAATTGAGATTAGTGATTGGCGGACAGCATTTCTGCTGTTCGTCTTTTTTTTTGTTCGTCGGCCTGTGAGGATGCGTAAATGAATGTGGTTGGAAGTCCAATACGCAATAATGTAAGGCTGGCGCTTATGTGCGCTGGCCTTTTTTATTTGAATAAAAACAGGAATTTTAAGAGTGATGCAATAAAAACGGAATGGTTTCGTTTTCATTGATGAAAAACGATAAGAATGATAAACGAAGTAAAAAAACAAAGAGATAAAATAATGACAATCGCATGTGCGATGCAATGGTGTGAAAGGAATTACTCACGGTGAAGAATAATGGTTCAGGGTGAAGGGTTACTTATGGTTCATGGTATATTTCAACCTTAACGCTAACCTTAACCTTGACTGTAAGGTCACACAGAAAGCGCAGAAAATGCAGAAAGTGTTTGATGTGATGTGGTTAAAGTGTACAAAATATAGGATCTAATCGAAAATCTAAGAATTATAATGTCATACTTCTCTGATGTATATATTGATTTGGTTTGGGAAAAAGCTCGCGTGATTGAGGGCTATGACCCAACAAAATGGAGTAAGGTAGAATTAGTATGAGAGAAAGTCTGGAAAAACTCTTGTCTTCAGCGATTGTGTTCGAATATGATTTGCCTCATGGGAGTGCTCCCAAGGTGACGGTTTCGAATGCAAAGGATGACTGCTATCGCAATGGCACTAACTCTGATGATATAAAGGAACTGATATATAATGGGCTGATTGACTATGGCATTGAGGAATCTGGTATTGATATGTCTCGGTTGCCACAGTTGCACAAACTTGTTCTACAGTCAAAAATAAGATACGAAAAAAACGACTCGCTGGACACCAAAATAAAGTACGGTTTCTTTGGTGAGGTGCTTCTACATCTTATCATCAGTCATTTCTATAAAGCATCAACACTTGTATCCAGAGGCTATTTTTATAATCCACTGGAGCGTAGTGAGACAAAAGGTTATGATACTTTCCAGATTCGGAACGACAGCAAGGGTAATCCGGAACTCTGGTTTGCAGAAGTGAAGTTCTATGGTGACTACAAACAAGCATTGCCCAAGATCTTCAATAACGTGGACAAGGCTTTGTCTGACGATTATCTCTCTTCACACTTCAGGGCATTCGTGAATTTCTATGATAAGATGTTGCCTGGCAGTAAAGCAACTCAGATAGTGGATGCTTTCATCAATGACCCAGATGTCAATATTGTGCAACTCATACAACAAAACCAGATGACGCTTGTTTATCCTGCCTTGCTAATATGTGATGACAAGAATCTGGCGTATGATGACATCATCAAGGAGATTGTGGAATATATCAATGAGAAATATACGCGCGTCAATGCGGGCAACCTAACAATACCATACCGATTCTTCTTCGTCATATTGCCTGTAAAGGATAGTAAAACCATCAAAACAGACGTGATACAATGGATAAGCTCAAATCATCCGCTGATTTAATAAGGCTCATCTATGCAGTAAGGGAGGATAGCAGTCTGACACCAGAACTGGTGAGAAGGGTCTGTGTCTTTTACGACGAGATGAAGAATCAGGAGCTTTCGCAGGCTGACCTGAAATTTCTGCGTTTCCTGGCAGTTGAGGCGGGCATACCTCAGTATTACGATATGCTGGAAGGGTTTCAGAGCGATTATGGCGAAAAGGGATATGATGTGGACTTGCAGTTGCTGCAACTGTTTACAAAAGAGAGTACGCTATACACGTCGGAAGACACTTACTTGCACCTTTACCAGAAAACCATTCTTGACAGGTTTGACATAAAAAAAAGAAACCGTTTCTTCCTGTCGGCATCGACATCGTTTGGCAAGACTCATCTCGTGTATGAAATTCTCAGAAAGATGCAATACAGGAATGTGATGCTGATTTTCCCGACAATCGCCTTGCTGTCTGAAAACCTGATAAGGATATACGGCGTAAAGGAATACCAGTGGGTGAAGGGAAACTATAAGATACACACGCTGAGCGATGTGGAAATGACAGATGGTGGCAATCTGTTTATCTATACGCCAGAAAGATACCTGTCGTTCCTTGACAAAAACCAGGTACCACCAGATTTTGTCAACTTCGTTTTTATAGACGAGGCTTACAAGTTGGACAATGAATTCTTGCAAGAGGAGGAGCGGAAAGAAAATGAGCGGGATGTGGCCTACCGAATAGCCATAGACTATCTGCTACAGAATGACAGCGTGGACTGTCTCTTTGCCGGACCATATATTGCCTTTGACTATCGGGAGAGACAGGCGTACAATCCGTCGTTTGACATCTTTTTGAATACTTACGGAATAGAACTGCTCAACTATAACGCTCTGGAGATAGTACAAAAGAGCGAATGGGATGCAAAGAAACCCATGTCGCTGCCAGAAGGCAGTGATATTACTATAAACGCGAGAGACAAAGGTAAGCAAAAACGTTTTGCAGAAATAGTGTCACAACTTGTGGGCCAGCATGAAAATGTGATAGCCTACGACTCGGAAAGGGCACTTGTGGAGCGTTATGCAAAGTATTTGATAGGGAGTGGGCTGATAGCGGAAATCGATGTAGCTCCATTCCAGAAACTCTACGACCATCTCTGCCACCTATTTGCAGGAGGAAAGGGTGAAGAATGGGTGGTAACGCGAGCCTTGAAGTATGGCATAGGAGTACATCATGGTCTCGTGCCAAAATACATTCAGAATGAGATTATAGGGCTATTCAACAAAAGAATTCTCAATATACTCATCTGCACCACTACCATCACCGAGGGCATTAATACGAATGCAAAGAATGTGATAGTGCTTTCGGGGAAGAAGGGAGGAAATCCGCTGAAGAAATTTGATGCCAAAAACATTGAGGGAAGAGCGGGGCGGTTTATGAAACACTATACTGGCCGGGTGTTTATTATGGATGGAGCGTTTGATGTTGTAATGGCAGGAGAGGATGAATTCATCAAGCATAAGTTCTTTGACGCAACGACAGATAAGAATGATGTTGACTTAGGTTATGTTAAAGATGAATATCTGACAACAGGCGACAGGGAACGAAAGAACCAGATGGAGACCGATGCCCTCAGAGCACAATTGTCGGATTCCATAAGGAAGAACAACAAAACCATCTCGCTGAGTGATAAGGCACAGCTGAAAGAGGTAGTATTCGGAATGACAGACTCGGAAGTGAAACAGGTGAAGAATCTCATCCGAAACCTTAATTTCAACAACTTTATGGAGAGCGGATTTGACGTCATCTGTAAAAAGGTGTATCCGATTGTCAGAAACAACGCCATGAAGGAACTTATTGAGATGCCTACTGCAAGCGGTGTATGTCTGTTGACCAAATATGTGCGTCATTTCTTTTACGGAGGATTGATTGGAAGTATCAATTTCTATGTCAGCGTAAAGAATAAAGGCATTGATGACGCTGTGAGACATAGCACGCAGTTTGTGTATAATACACTGAAATATCAGGTTGTCAAGTATCTTGGCTTGTTCAACCTCATATATAAGGAACTGATATGTATGAGAGAGGGGAAGGATTTTGAGAATGTGGCAGGTATTGACGGACTTTTGGTGAAGTTTGAATACAATGCTGATACACTCTTGGGAAGGCAGGTAAGTGATTTGGGGGCCGCGTTGAAGGTGGTGAGATATTTCGACACCATCAATGACCACCAAGCCAGCAACAGGATACTACAGGAAATGGATGCCTACGAATTGGAGAATAAAGAAGCGATAGAACGAATCATAAATGAGCGTGGACAAAATGAATGATTATTTTTTCTCGACGTTAGAAGAGACAGACAGGAACAGAACATTCCTGAAAGAGGTGAGTAATTATGCTAATAAGCATAAGCAGCAGTTCTACGTGCTGTCAGCTCCTCTGACGGATAGCAAATATAAGTACAACTACACAGACGGATGTATATTGCTCTCGTCAAAATACAAGATAACCTTCTTCACCTTCAAGGACGTGGAGGACGAGGACTTTCAAGACTATGTGGACGACGTGCTTGATGACGTGTCATCAATCAGCGACCACTATGAATATAAAGCCGCTCTTGGCCGTCCCAGAGTCTGGAGAAAAAATCTTATCGCAGAATTATCGTACGATGAGGGTATGAGCATTAGGCAGATGCTGGAAGACATCAAGGTGGATGACAGTCGTACTGTCAGGATGCTGGATATGGTTATTTCACTCTTCATAGGCAGTATCAATGACGTGGCCACTATAGAGGTGGAAGAACCCGTCAATCTGTTAGAGAAAGTAAAGCACAAGATACAGCTCTTTGATGGTGACCAGACCAGATTCATCTATGGAAAGACCAATATCCCCGGGAAGAGAGTAACCATACAAGGGCTTTCGGGCACGGGCAAAACGGAGTTGCTGCTTCACAAATTGAAAGACCTCTATATGAAGGAGGAAACCTCGAAGATAGGATTTACCTGTCACAATAAGGTATTGGCGGAAGAGTTGCGCAAGCGCATCCCCAAGTTCTTCAATTATATGAAGGTGACAGAGCAGATAGAATGGGACGAGCGTCTGTGGTGTGTCAATGCCTGGGGAAAGAGTGCTGATGAGAATTCGGGGATATACTCCAGAATCTGTCATTTTTATGGCATTCCATTCTATAATTACAAACAGCAGAATTTCAAAGGAGCCTGTTCGCTGGCTATCAGTGAACTTAAAAAAAAGCAGAGACAGGGAAACTGGTCGTTTGCCTTCACCTATTTGTTCATAGACGAGAGCCAGGATTTTGATGAGTCGTTCTTTGAGCTGTGTGAGATCGTAACTGAGAAGAAGGTGTATATTGCGGGCGACATATTCCAGAGTATTTTTGACGTAAAGAGGGCAGACACGGTGCGGCCGGACTTCCTGTTGAGCAAATGCTATAGGACAGACCCGAAAACCCTTATGTTTGCACATGCACTTGGAATGGGGCTGTTTGAGAAGAAGAAACTGTGGTGGATAGAGAAAAAAGCCTGGGAGCGCTGTGGCTATAACGTCAAGCAAGACGGCAATGAGCTTATACTGACGCGTGAACCTATCAGACGATTCGAAGATGCCGGCGACGATTATGAAAGTCTGAAAATATCTCAAACCAAGAACTTCAGTTCGTCGGTGCCCTCGTTGATAAAAAACATCAAGAAGGAGTATGAAACGTTGAAGCCGGATGATGTTTGCATTATACTGATTGACGATGCCAACTACATTTATGCTATGGCAGATGAAATAGAGCAATCGGTGAAAAGGAGTCTGGGATGGAATGTAAACAAGGCGTATGATACCAAGACGAAGGTAGCGAACACGCTCTTTATCACCAATAGGAATAATGCAAAGGGACTGGAATTTCCAATAGTGATATGCTATACCAAAAGCATCAAACCGATGGCCAGTTACCGTAACACCCTGTACACGATGCTTACGAGGTCTTTCATCAAGTCGTATCTTATTTTTCCGACAGGAGAAGATACCGGTCTGAATGATGAGATAATGAATGGAGTGAAGAGCATTATGGAAAGCGGTATGATGCGGATTGCCATGCCTACGGAACAAGAGAAAGAGGAAATCTGGACCAGATTCGATATAGAGAGCCAGCCAATGTCATTGCATGACAGAGCAGATAAGATTATGAATGACCTGAAGGTAAAGCCCAGGTCGAGAGAGAAGATTTTCGAAATGATCAAGGCAATGGACACCGAGGACACATACAGTGACGAAATGTCGGATGTGCTGGAAGATATGATTAGGAATGCCCTTGCGATGGTAGATAAATAGAGGAGACAGAGCAGTATAACTCCACTAGGTTGGTGGAGAATTACAAATAAGATATAGACCAATATGGTAAAACTATTTATAAGCAGCGTACAGCGGGAGTTTGAGGCGGAGCGTCGGGAGGTGGTGGCGTACATCCGGCAGGATGCGGTGATGGGGCGGTTCTTCGAGCCATTCCTGTTCGAGGAGCTGCCTGCCAAGGATGTGTCCGCTCAACAGGCGTACCTGACGGAGGTGGCGGATACGGAGGTGTATCTGGGCCTCTT
>Ga0256404_1002149_pt1 | contig 44614 bp, 45 predicted proteins | sample RumenRJG_01DNA_FD_185990 | JGI IMG/M metagenome (GOLD analysis project Ga0256404, IMG submission 185990) | Bovine rumen microbial communities from Lethbridge, Alberta, Canada - RJG_01 | ecosystem: Host-associated > Mammals > Digestive system > Stomach > Rumen | place: Canada: Alberta | collected... | reverse complement strand
GCATAGGCAGGACTGTGTTTGTGCATCATCCTGCTTACCTGAGACCTGATTTCTGCGGCCTTGGTTTCGGTGATTCCGGCGGCCGCTGCCATCTCCGCATCGGACGCCCCCTGCTCCATGACGTTCAGCGCCTTATCAAGTGCCAGATAGGTCACGCCCATCTCGGCCTCATCGGTCTGACCTTCCCAGAGACCTGCGGTAGGCACCTTGCTGATGATCTCCTCGGGCACCCCTATGAGGCGGGCTATCTCCCACACCTGGGTCTTGTATAATCTGCAGATCGGGGAAGCATCCTCGGCACCGTCTCCAAATTTGGTCATATAACCCATTAGGAGCTCGCTGCGGTTAGTAGTACCGAAAACCAGGGACCTCTCGCGGCGTGCCGCATCGAAGAGGACGATCATACGGCAGCGTGACATCATGTTACCTTTCTGAAGGGGGTCGTCTCCAGGTTTCGAGAGCATCTTCCCGAACTCTTCCGAGACCGATTGGATATCAATGACGTCATACCTGACTCCCCACGCCTGGCACATGCTTTCCGTCTGCCGGTAATCCTCCTTCGGAGTACTGTCTACGGGCATGAATATGGCATGAACCTTATCCGCCCCGAGCGCGTCCGCACAGAGCTTGACGACGACTGCGGAGTCGATACCTCCGCTTATGCCTACGACCGCTCCTTCCGCGTGCGCACCCGCAACGGTCTCCCTGATGAAGGCGAGAATACAGGAAATGTCGTTGTCGGTGATGCTGCGCACAGCACGGAATGCCATAGAGGGTAATCTGCATTTCAGATAAAAAATCAGACGTGAACCTATTATCAAAGAAGTGGATACTGCATCTATGGAAGTCAGGATTGCCCTCTGCCAAGTGCCCGGCAGCGGGGACGTGAACGGGAATCTGGAGGAAGTCAGGAGGATTACCGAAAAGGTATCTGCCGACATCTACCTGTTCCCGGAACTGTTCCTGACCGGATACGGTTGCAGAAGCTTCGACGGATCCGTACTGGCAAAGGCCGAACAGTCTCTGAAGGAACTGTGCTGCGAAAAGGGCATAGCCGTTGCCATGGGGATGCCTGTAGTCCGCGGCGGAGAGACCTTCAATTCTCTAGTTTTCTTCTCCCCCGAAGGCAGAACGGAGTACGACAAACTGTACCTGGCCAACTTCGAACCTTACAACGAGGAGGTCTTCACTCCTGGTAGGGGCCCGTCCATGGTCGAATGGAAGGGCATGAGATTCGGTCTCCTAATCTGCTACGATGCCATGTTCCCCGAGATCCACCGCTATTACGCGACCCACGGAGCCGATGCCGTCCTCATGGCAAGCGCCTCCGCGGAACAATCCGAATACGCTATGAGCACAGTACTACCGGCCAGATCCTTCGAGAACACCGTGTACACCCTGTTCTGCAACAACACCGGCACCGGACCAGCGGGAAGATACTTCGGAGGCTCGTGCGCATACTCGCCGCTGGGGAAGGCGTTGGCCAAAGCAGGCACCGGAGAAGAGGTAGTCACAGTTACCTTATCTTCATCGGAGATTGAAAGTGCCAGGAAGATCAGGACCCATCTAGCCGACCTCCGCAGCGACATAATTTGGAACTGAAAACAGCTACCCAACCTTTTTATCTAAGAACCAAATACGACGCCGTATCAGCGGAGATAGCCCAGCCCGGTAAGACGCAAGACTGGAAATCTTGTGGGATTTTTCCCTCGGGAGTTCAAATCTCCCTCTCCGCGCCACTTTCTAAGTCTCTGTGGTTCGCATGTGTTATCTACGGCGAATCCCATGCCGTAAATCATGAAAGTCAACTACAAGCCGACCGGAACATCGAGGATGGGTGCCCCCAAACAATGGGAAGTCTGGCTTGCGGACACCCCGTTCGGGGAGACAGGTAAGAAGAGATGTGCGGTGGTCGTCGCCAAACGCACTCCCGCGGGATACACGATCCACGAGGTCATCCCCATGTCGCTGAAAGGCGGCAAAGATGTTGCTATCTCCGATCTCATCAGGGCGGGGCAGGACAGACCCGCCGCGGTACGCACCGGTACCTCCGCCATGATTCAGAACTCGGCCTTCGTGCAGAAGATGGGTTCCCTGACAGAAGCGGACATCTCCAAGATCATCACCTCCAAACAGTGATAAAGTGAAAACGAACCCCCGCCCCGGAAGGGGCAAGAGCCTCATCGCCTCGCCCGAGGATTACGTATGCATCGACCTGGAGACCACGGGCCTGAGACCCTCCAGCGATTGGATAATCGAAGTTGCGGCATACAGGATGAGGTCCGGAAAAGCAGAGGACAGGTTCGTCAGTTTCGTGCGTCCGGGAGAGATCGGTAAGGTCTCGTCCTTCATTACCCAGCTCACCGGAATCACCCGGGAGATGGTGGCCGACGCTCCCCTCCCCGAGGAGGTTCTCCCGGAGCTCTTCGACTTCGTCGGCGACGACATGGTGGTGGGGCACAACACCTGCTTCGACATGAATTTCCTCTACGACGGTGCAGTCCGCGCGGGACTGGATCCCATCGGGAACGATTTCACCGATACCATGAGGATCTCCCGGAGGACCTACAAGGAACTCCCCAACCACAGACTCGGAACGCTCGCACAGCATCTCGATGTCGTCCCGACCGCTGCCCACAGGGCCGCAGCCGATGTGGAGACCACCATACGCTGCTACGAGCAGATGGTGAAGGCACGCCGTGCGGACATCCCCCTGTGGGACTGACCGTCGGATTTATGATGTATACCGCGATGGAGACAGGATATGACAGTGACCGAGGATTTGGACAGGAGCGTTAAGCTCACCGCAGAGGGCAAATGGAACGAGGCCCGCAAGATTCTCATCCGTCTCGCCAGAAAGGGCGTGATGGAGGCCCAGTTCAACCTCGGACTCATCTACTTCAACGGTTACGATGTCAAACCCGATTACGGGAAGGCACTCAAATGGTACACCAAGGCTGCCGACCAGGGCATGCCGGAGGCGCAGGTCAATCTCGGAGTCATGTACTTCGACGGGACTGGTGTCAGTAAGGACCTCGGCAAGGCGTTCGAACTCTTCCAGAAGGCGGCAGACAATGGGTATGCACTAGCACAGCTCCACGTCGGCATGATGTACGAGAGCGGCCTGTATGTGGAGAAGAATCCCGGACTTGCATCGTCATGGTACCGTTCTGCGGCCGACCAGGATCTACCCCAGGCATGTCTGGCACTTGCAAGGATGTACAGTGTCGGAACGGGTGTCAAACAATCGGAAGGAATGGCTCTCGACTATCTGGAGAAGGCCGTCAAACTCGATTTCGCTCCCGCCATGGAACTTCTCGCAACTATGTACTACTTCGGGGAACTGGTACCCAAATCCCCCGCTAAAGCGTTCGAACTCTACCAAAAAGCGGCCAAGAAGGGTATGCCCGAAGCGCAGACCGCCCTCGGCATGATGTATATGGACGGGGAGGGAACGGAACAGAACCAAGATCTGGCAGTCGCATGGTTCAGGATCGCAGCCATCCAAGGCAATGCCGATGCGCAGCTGAATCTCGCCATCGCTTATGACTTCGGACACGGGGTGGAACAGGATTATGCCAAGGCCGCCGAACTTTACGAGCTGGCGGGCGAACAGGGGAACTCCGATGCACTCTGCAACCTCGGGGACATGTACGAGAAAGGCCGCGGTGTCCCGCAGGACTTCAAAAAGGCATTCGATTACTACACCCGCTCGTACAACCTCGGGAACGATCTGGCACTATGCAGTCTCGGTGATATGTATCTCCTCGGGGAAGGTGTCCCCAAGGACCGTGCGAAGGCGGTGGAGATCTATACGGAATCTGCCCGCAAAGGCTGCGAAGAGGCGGTGGAGGAACTCAGGAAACTGGGCGAACCCATACCGGATACGAAGCAGGATTGATCATTCCGCATCCAGTTCGTCAAGATCGATGAACCTGGAGAACCATTTCTCGTGACCTTCCAGATCCTCCCGGGTTACGTCGTCCCAACCGTTGGCATCAGCGGTATCCTCCCAGTCGGATGCCTCATCATCGTCGGCATGCACCCCTGCACCGAATCCATAGATGCAGGCCAGCGCCTTGGCCGAAACCGGTGCACCCATCACGGCCGAGCGCATCAAAAACATACGTCCCAGAATTACATTCCCATTCTCCAGGAACTCCATTCCGGCATCCTCTAACTCCCCGGAATCGCCCGAGAAATCGCAGCGTTCGGACCATTCGTCAGCGAGTTTGTTGTTCCTCCTGACGCCGTCGCCGTTGCGGTACATCATAGAAAGCATCGACATCCCGTAGGGGTCTCCGAGTTCCGCCGCTTTAGAGAATAACTCGAAAGCCTTGGAATCGTCCGTCTTCACGCCGATGCCGTAACCGTAACATTGGGCAACTTCTGAAATGGCAGGAAGGAAACTGCCGTCCATAGACTCCTTGAACAGGGAAAAAGCCTTCTTCGGATCCCTCTGGACGCCCTGACCGTTCAGAATCTGGAACGCCATACAGTATTTCGCTTCCGGAGTGCCTGCTTCCTCGAAGATGGAGAACGAACTCATGTAGCTTCCCTCGGAATACGCATCGTAAGCGTTCTTCAGAACGGGGTCATCCCCGATTCCGGCCATACCGCTGAGAAAATCCATGGCCCCTCATTTGCTACGGATTACATAACCCTGCGCGTTCCGCATGGAGTGGATTCGCACTTGCGATTTTATTTCGATAAAACATTCACGCATCATGGAGCATGCGGAGATCGTCCAACCCGCTTCAATCATAGCGGCCGCCTTCATCGGCCTTGCGTTGGGTGTATGGACTGATTTCGGAAACTCGTCCGGGAGGCTCATCGAACCTTTCCTGATCGTGATGCTGTTCTTCGTCTTCCTGGCGGTCGACGGTTCCCGCCTCAGGGAAGCCTTTTCAGACAGAAGGTTCACCGGCACCGCACTGCTCGTCAATTTCGTGTGGACCCCGCTGTTCGCCATCCTTCTGGGATATGCGTTCTTCTCCGGCAACCTGGATGTCCGCTTCGGCATCCTGATGCTGCTGGTCACCCCCTGCACTGACTGGTTCCTGGTCTTCACGGGCGTCGCGAAAGGCAACACCGCGCTCAGCAGTGCCATCCTCCCACTGAACCTCATCATCCAGGTACTGCTCCTCCCCGTGTATGCCTGGGTCTTCTTCGGTGCTGACCTCTCCTTCGATGCCGCCACCATCCTCTGGAGCATCCTGGTGGTGCTGGGGATACCGATCGCCGCTGCCGCCATAATACGGCTCCTGGCCTCCCGCTCCCAGGCAGTGGACGGAGCGAAGACCTCTGTCCTGGGATACAACGACGAGCTCCAGACCCTGTTCCTCTGCCTTGCCATCGTGGCCATGTTCGCCTCCGAGAGTCAGGTGCTGTTCGACAACCTGGTGCTGCTGGTCGAGATGCTGATCCCCCTAATGATATTCTTCGTAGCGAACTACCTACTCTCGTCCGGGATCGGAAGACTTGGGAAGTGGGAGTTCGACGACACTACATCTCTGATATTCACGACCATGGCCAGGAACTCCCCACTGGCGCTGGCCATCTGTGCCGCAGCCTTCCCGGAGAACTCGGTGGCACTCCTAATCCTGGTTATAGGTCCGCTCATCGAACTGCCCACTCTGGCCCTGGCGGCCAATCTGCGCCTGCATGTACGCAGGAAGCAGGAACCCAGGTGAGCGAAGAGCCTTTTTTAACAAGACCGCATACCCCCTATCGATAACATGAACCCATCAGACAAAGCGACCGCCGAAGCCTACTACGAAGGTGGAATGAGAGCATTCGAAAGCAAGGATGTGAAGAACGCCCTTGCCCTCTTCCTTTCGGCAGCCCGTCTGGGGCATGCGGACGCCCAGTTCCGCGTCGGGGTCTTCTTCTATCACGGAATCGTCGTCAACAGGGACGAGCGCGAGGCGCTCAAATGGTTCCGCAAGGCGGCCATGCAAAACCACCTGGCAGCCATGAGCGAATTGGGTATCATGTACGCCGAGGGTAAGAAGACCCAGCACTCTCCGGCAAAGGCCTACGAATGGACTCGCAAGGCAGCTGAGGCAGGCCACCCACAGGCCATCTGCAACCTCGCATCGTTTTATGAGAGAGGCATCGGTGTGGAACAGAACTTCACCATCGCCGTCCGTCTCTATGAGAAGGCCGCAGACCTGAAGATCCCCGAGGCCTGCTTTGCTCTCTCCCACCTATGCTACAAGGGCATCGGAACCAAAGAGGACCATGCCCGCTCCGCCAGGCTCTGCAGGAAGGCCGCGGATCTCGGACACCGCGAGGCCACTCTCGGCACCGGCATAGTCTACCACGAGGGAGACGGAGTCGAACAGGATGATGAGGTCGCCCTCAGGTACTTCAAACTGGCACTCAGCATGGGCATGCCCGAAGCCAAGCGTTTCATCGACGAGATCGAGAAGACCCAGGGAATCAAACTATGACCGATTACCGCTGCAGGGACGACCCCTCTTTCTCGGAAGCAGTGAGATTGTATCGGGAGGGGGATATCGATACCGCCCTTATGCTCTTCAGGAAATCCGCGGAGAACGGTAATCCCATAGCCCAATTCACCGTGGGGACCATCCTCCGTTCAAGAGGGGACAGGACCGCACTGAGATGGCTTTCTATGTCCGCGGAGAACGGCTATGCGGAAGCACAGTACACCCTGGGGAACCTGTATTATACCGGCGAGATAGCCAAACAGTCCATGGAGCAGGCCAGATCGTTCTACCGCGATGCCGCCGTGCAGGAACATGCCAAGGCCCAGAACCAGCTGGGGCTCATGTACCTCAACGGAGAGGGCGGAGAACAATCCGATTCGGACGCCTTCGAATGGATGCTCAGGTCGGCCGAGAACGGCTATGCCGGGGCACAGTACAACATCGCCGCCATGTACGAGGAGGGGCAGTCGGTACCGGTCTCCTACGAGGATGCCCTTCTGTGGTACACGCGGGCGGCCGAACAGGGCGTTACCGATGCCCAGTACCGCCTGGCGCTCCTGCACTACACCGGCAAGGGCACTCCCAAGGATTCAGCCGAAGCGGCACACTGGTACGCCAAAGCAGCAGAGAACGACCATCCCGACGCCATGTACAACCTGGGTCTGCTCCTCATGGAAGGGGACGGGGTTGAACAGGATTATAAGCAGGCCATGGAATTATTCGGAAGAGCCGCGGAAATGGGCGTCACCGATGCCGCCGATGCGCTGAAGCTCGTCCGCAAACAGTTAGGAGTCTGAAACATGAAACGCTATGCACCTCACATCAACATCCGCGAGAAGGACAGGAAGAATGCCGATCTCATGAACGCTGTCGAACTCCTGGAACACGGAAGGGACAAGGATGCGTTCCAGTTCCTCCAGCTGTCGGCGAACAACAACAATCCCACCGCCCAGTATCTTCTCGGACTGCTGTATGCGACCGGCAACGGCGTGGAACAGTCATTCGTGCATGCGGTGCAGAACTTCACCAATGCGGCGGAGCAGGACCTGCCCGAGGCACAGAACGATCTGGCACAGTGCTATTTCGAGGGCACCGGCGTAGCCAAGAACGACATGCTCGCCGTGTACTGGTACGGCAGGGCGGCACAGCTCGGCTATGCGGAATCGCAGCTCTGCCTCGGCAATATGTACCTCGGAGGCACAGGTGTGGAAAAGTCCCCCGAAAAGGCATTCGGATGGTTCCTCAAAGCGGCCGAGCAGGGAAACCTCGATGCCCAGTTCAACACCGCGGTCTCCTATGAAAACGGCAACGGGGTCGCACAGGATCTGGACAAGGCCCAGTATTGGTACAGCCTTGCCGCGAAACAAGGCGACAGAGATGCCAAGAAGAAACTGAAAGAACTGCTCAGGCGTGCCTGATTACTTCTTTTCGGCGGCAGCGTTTTCAGCTTCGCGCCTCTGTTTCTTCGCGTTAATCTTCTGCTTCTTCCTGACAAAGGACGCCTTCAGCTCAGGCATCTCGACATACTTTCCTGCGACACATACACGGCCGATTCCGAAGTAGAACTTATGGCGCCACATGCTTGCAAGGAACAGGAAGAATATCACGATAAGTAAGACCGCCATGACAACGGTATCGACTCCGTTCATCGTCAGGAAGAACACATTGTACACGACTGCGAAGAACGGTGTGATGTAGAACGAATAATACCAGCGACCGAGGTACGCAGTGAACATTACGACTCCGATCAGAGAGAAGACCAGCTTCAGAACCAATTCGTTATCGTTCCCGTAGAAGACGAAATCCATATAGAGGCACAGCGCAGCGAGATTGACGAGCGCTACTGCATCTGAAATCAGGAGTGAAGAAGGATATTCCCTCATCCTCAGCTTGAAACTGGGCAGACTGAGTGCGAAATAAATCAACAGGGGCACCAGGATTATCGAGAGGATGTGTCTCTTCAGAGCAAGCCCGAACAGTGCGAGAGCGAGAAGGACGAAAAAGACGAGAAGTGCGATGAGAACGTTGATGAGATTGTCCAGTACCACGGGTGATACGTTCCAATCATCGACACGCTGCTGCAGCGTCTTCTTCTTTGCCACCCTGGTTTCTTTGGCGCTTCCTGCACCAGCACCGGTTGGCACCGCTTCTTTTTGGGCCATATAACACCTGTTGGATTGACCAGTATCAATTTCCACGAAATTACCCTACTTAAAGGTATGTAAGACAAAATCTATACAAACAGAATTCACCACAGTCTTAACAGGCATATTATCAAAAGTGTGCCAAAGATTTGAAACGTTTCCTTGACGTGGAGTTACTCTTTACTTTGGAATCCTTTGAATGCGATATAACATGAGGATCACCTGACCCCTGCGGGATATCTTTCTAACCAATCTCACTGCGTACTGTGTTGCGTCAGTACTATCATGTCGGGTTTGTGTACTATCAATGTTATTTTTTCAAACTATGGCGTCGGGTTAGACTTATACAGAGGACGACATTGCTGGATTTTCATGCATAATCGGGATAAACCGTTCACTCCTGGCAAAATCACACTGCTAACCATCCTGCTGTCCTCTATGGTCATCCTTATGGGTGCAGCCGCGGTGGCTCCAGCCCTCCAACCGATCAAACAGCACTTCGGCGAGAGTGAGTTCATGGTCTCGCTCATCGTCAGTCTTCCTTCGCTCTCGGTGGCAATCACCGGATTCGGAGTAGGCTACCTTGCGGACAAACTCGGCAAGGTCAAGGTGTTCTTCCTTGCGATGGCCATCTTCACCGTCACCGGAACCGCCAGCTTCTTCCTTGAGAATTTCCCCCTAATCCTTGTCTGCAGGTTTATCCTGGGTATAGGAATTGCAGGTATCTCTCTGACCATCACCGCACTCATCGGCGAATACTATGCAGGAATGCAGCGCGCGAAGGTCATAGGTTACCAGGCTGCGGCTATCGGTGTTGGAACCCTGGTCCTTGAGACCCTAGGCGGTTCCCTTGCCGATGTGGGATGGAACTATCCCTTCCTGATCTACCTCATCGGTGTTCCCATCTTCATCTTCGGAATACTCTCGGTCAGGGATCCGTCAAAGATTGTTAGAGACCCTTCGCAGGCCATGCCTCTGCAGGATACTCCTGCCGACAACGGAGGCAGGAAGAAAATCGCGTTCTGCTATGCGATGGTCTTCCTCGAGATGTTCCTGATGTTCACTGTCCCGATGAACTTCTCGTACTACATCACAGAGATGGATCAGCCCTATGTCATGATGGGTATCCTGCTCGGACTCATGGGTGTGGCTCAGGCCGTATTCAGTATCCTGTACACGCGCAGGGCCACCAAACTCTCCGACAGCATGGCATTCACCTGCGCATTCCTCATAATGGGTGCGAGCCTGATCATGCTCTACATTCCATTCCTCCCGCTGACCTTCATAAGCATGATTATCATGGGATGCTCGCTGGGTCTTCTGATGCCCACAGTCATCGCAAGGCTCTCTATGCTCTCCACGGTCAAGACCTCCGGAAAGGTCATGGGCGGCTATTCCGTGTTCCTGAACCTCTCCAATTTCATCACCACCCTGGTTTTCACCCCTATCTTAGCGGTCATGGGAAGCTACTGCAACTCCTTCCTTGCCATGGGTGTATTGGGCCTCATCGTTGCGGCAGCAGTGTTCGTCAGCGGAGCAAAGAAGAAATCTGGCACTTCGTCTACAACCCGTCCCGCACCTCTTCCCGAACATCCTGCCGACATGCCTTCCATGTACAGGAGTGTCCTGGTTGCCACCGACGGAAGCGAGAACAGCGAATTCGCAGTGAAGAACGCGGTCAACATCGCCAAGAAGAACAACGCATCCCTCACCGTGCTCTTCGTTCTCGACCCCAGCAACCTCAGCGGACTGGCTGGTGCCCTTGACACTTCCGAGAACCTCGGTAACGCTGCGAAAGAGGCCTCTGCCGAAGCATTCAGGAAGGCGGAAGAGATGGGTCAAGCTGCCGGGATTGAGATTGTTACCAAAATCCTGCAGGGCCATCCTGCCGACATGATTGCCGAAGAATCTGCCAACCACGACCTCTGCGTATGCGGTTCCCTCGGAAGGACCAACGCCAAGAGGGCGGTCATCGGTTCCGTTGCCGAGAAGGTGGTCAGGTCTGCATACTGTCCGGTCCTGGTCTGCAGACAGAACCAGCAATGAACCCTTTACGGATTCGAAGCCCTGTCCGAATCGGTCCCGGGCTGCACCTCAGTGCGGCCTTGGACCATACAATTCTTTCAAATGGTATGGGCCTAATAAAGGCCGCGCAACAAATTGATGGATCCCCCGAACGTTTCCGGCCCAGGGATCAACCGTCACTGACAGGAATCGACGAATCCCTTCGCCCAATCCTCGTGGGAGAGGGCATGCTGATGCAGATAGGTACCGACGGTGCGGTTCCTGAACATACCATCCATCTTCCCGGATATTCCCTGACCGCGCCTGACCGAGAAACAGAATTCGGAATCCCCGGCCTGCACCTCCGAGTAATGATACTCGTGACCTTTCACGGTACCGCTGAACAAAGGATTGTCAGGGGTCGCATCGGCGATGACATAGGTCGGCCCATGCCTTTTCCCCACCATATCCGCGGTGGCATCAAAACAACCTGCCATCCTGTAGATCTCCCCGGACTTTACCTTCATGTCCTTGCATAAGGTCATCATGCCTCCGCATTCGCCGAGAATCGGCTTCCCTTCATCGGACATCTGTTTCAAGCCTTCCAGATAGTCCTTGTTATCGGAAATCTTATCGGCGAAAAGTTCGGGATACCCGCCGCACAGGTATGCCATATCCGCGTCGGGAAGGGAGTCACCCTTGACAGGGCTGAAAAACTTCACATCTATTCCTGACGCCTGCATGCATTCTATATTCTCCCTGTAAAGGAAACAATAGGCATCATCGTAGGGAACCGCTGCCCTGAGCCCTGATTTGCGTGATACATAGGGGGAAGAATCCGGCAGCTCGGTCTGGAACGATTCGGCGATGTCCACCAGCATATCGAGATCTACCGTGTCCACTAGACGTTCCAAAGGAACGATGTTACCTTGGTCGTAATTGTGAAGAGTTGCTAGACCCAGATACCTCTGTTCCAAGGTGTTCTCGGAGTCTTTGCGTATCTTGCCGAGCAGTCTGACGCCCTTGCAATACGTCCTCATTGCAAGATCCAATTTTTCGGAATGCTGACTCCCGGAGACCTTGTTGAGGATTACTCCCGCGATCTTCACATCAGGATCGAAATCACGGAATCCGTTGATGATGGCTGCTGCAGAACGTGTCAGCGAACCGGCGTTGACCACCAGCACGACCGGCAGCCCGAGGGTCTTCGCCAGATATGCGGTTGAACCGATGTCGCCGTCCCCCGAGAATCCTTCGTACAATCCGCGGACGCCTTCCACTATGCACAAGTCTGCATCCTTGGAAGAATAACCGACCAGGTTGCGTATGCGCCCCTCATCCATCATAAAAGAATCGAGATTCCTGGAAGGACGGCCCGTGGCTGCCGTATGGTACATCGGATCGATGAAATCAGGTCCGGCCTTGAAGGCCTGTACCTTGTATTTCCTCGATAGGGCTGACATCAGACCTGTAGCGATAGAGGTCTTCCCCACACCGCTCCCGGTACCGGCAATCACGAAGCCCTTCAATCACTCACCCCTGGCGATCTCCCTTAAGGTCTCGGCTGTTTCCAACATGACGATTTTATCGGTACCCATGACCATGTTGTGGGAGGAGGGTTCACCGACGGAGAACTCGAATCCCTGTGCCAGATAATTGGCGAGTTCACGGGGCTGGTCGGTGATGAGAATGTCATCTTTTCTGAGATCTGGGTATGCGTGGCATATATCAAGGAACACGCGGAGATCCGGCTGGTATTCATCGACCTTCTCGGCCATCTCCTCCCCGATTACAGCATACTCGTCCAGACCTCCGATGATGTCCACCGCCACACCAAAGCTAGCGAGTTCGCCCAGGATATTGGTGCAGTATCTGCGGATGCGCGGGAGTCCCTTATCAGCATCGAGATTGGCGAAGCAACGTACCTCGCCGCCAAGCTCCCTGCAGGCCTCGGTGGCCGCCAGGAACATGTCCGCGTAACGGTAGGCCAGCTCTTTCTTGGCAAGCATTACGAATGCCACTTTCTTCCCTTCGCGAAGTGCGTTGGCGATACGTTTGGCGACACCGTACTTGGTAGGACCTTTGGTCGGCGACAGGTATGTCCTTCCCGCCATACCTTTCTGTTTCTCCAGGGCAGTGGCGGCCTTTAGAAGGGCAGTCTGACGGTCGCATTCCTCTTTAGAGATGACACCTGCCTTGGCACCGGCCTTGAGGGCGCGGATGGCACCCATGGTATTGTCGGCCAGACAGCCGCTGCAATCTACATTGAAGAGGTTGCAGTCTCCCTTGTCCACCCTGCGGATGGCTGCGGCAACATCATCGCCTATAATCGTGCTGGCACATGTACCTACAACGGCCATGGTACGGGGATGGAATCTCTGAATCGCCTCTTCGGCTGTACGTACCAGAGAATCCGCCCCTCCAAATATCAGGTCATTATCCTTGAGCGCTGACGTCACGACTCTGACGCCGGCGTTTTCAAGCGGACGTGATGCCATGAAACAGCATCCGGCCGGCCCATGGGTCACGATGACATCCACGTCCATGTCGCGCAGGGTGTACATGGCTGCCACGATGGGGTTGGGGCGAGGATGCATCACCACGGTCACTGATAACCCTCTTTGACCAGATGAATTACGGTCTTCTTGCCCTCGATGTACTCAGGCTTGATCTCTCCGTTATCCAAAATTTCCATCGAAACCCCGTACTTCGAGGCCACGTCCGAGATCAGTCCCTTGTCCATCTTGTCGCAGACCTTCTTGCTGACGGGGTCCACCAGCAGGACGGCGTTCTTCAGCACGCCGAGAGGTTTGAGGCGGGACAGCAGGAACTCCACGCTCATATGGGAGATGCCGGGATTGCGGTCCAGGATCTTCAGGACCCCGTCCTCCACCTTCACCTCGCCCCTGCCGGGCACGCCGCGGAAGTCGGCCAGTGCCGCCAGGACCGGTTCGGCGGGCAGTTCCATCGCCTCGCAGACCTCCAGAGCCATGTCCATGGCCTCGGTGTACTGCATCGACAGGTAATCCCCGCGGAGGGTTACGTCGTACTCCCTGCCGAGATAGGTGACCTTGAGCGGATACGGGGTGCCCAGGACCGCCATGCCGGCGGGGCGGATGTGGGGCCTCATCAGGCGCAAGGGCTTCCCGTAGGGCTTCCAGATGTCCTCCTCGGAGGCGAGGACGATATTGGTGCCGTCGGAGAGAATGTCCTTCTTGCCGTCGCGTGCCCGGCGGGTGTTCTTGGCGATGCCGTAGTCCTCCACCAGGTTGGTGATGCATGAGATGTCCGCCTTCCCGGAACCCCCCAGGGAGATCTCGCAGACCATGACGTCGTAGTCCCCCTCGGGAAGACAGAGCAGGGACGGGGGCGCGATGCTCTTTAGGGCTGATATGAAGTGCTTGCCATCCTTGTACTCCCCCTGTCCGCGGGAGGTGTGCAGGAAGACCTTCTTCCCGCAGGCCGAGAGGATATGTGCCAGCAGGTAGCATGTGCTGGTCTTCCCCTTGACTCCGGTGACCTCAATGCGGAACCTCCTGTCGGTTATGAGGTCGCGGACGGATTCGGAGTAGAACATCCTCCGCTCGTAGGTGGCCTCGCCGATGAACGCGTCGGGACAGTGGCACGGCATGGTGACTATGTCGAAGTGTTCGGCGGGTGCCTTGGGGGCGATGCGCACCCCCAGGGATGCCAGACGGCCGAGCTCGGCCTCCGGCGTGATATGGTAGACGTCAACCGCGGTGACCTCGCAGCCCTTGGCGAGGTAACCCTCGCAGATGGCTGCCGCACCGTGGACCGTGTCGAGGACCAGTACCTTCAAGGGACTCACTCCCCCAGGAACTCCCTCGCCTTGGCGACGATGATGTCGGTAAGACGCGGGTCTGCCTCGACAGGCTTGGTGTACACCAGCTGGATCTTCCTCCCGCCGATCTCGATGTCCCCTCCCCCGGAGTAGGCGGGGATGCCGAGCTGCTCGGGAATCTCCTCCCCCAGGTGGACGCCTTTCGCGATGAACAGAGGTACGGTGATGATGCGGGAGACACCCTCCGCTGCCAGAGTCTTGAGGGCCTCAGCGATGGTGGGCCCCACGAATTCGTTGAAGGAATGGGCGACGTGGCGGTATCCGATGGCCCTCAGGCGCTTGGCGTTGAGGATCATGATCTCCTCGTTGGAGGAGGTGATGTCGCGCGATCCGTGGCCCAGCACGAGGATTCCGGTATCCATATCGCCGCCGTTGTCGGCGATGCGGTCGATGAGGATGTCGGTAAGGGCGCGCGAGCTTCCGAAGGCGGAGGCCATCCTGATGCGGACCTCCTTCCCGTCGACGAGCGCGGTGCCGCGGGAGCTGCCGGTGTCGAGTCCGAGCTTGGCCGGAATCATCTCGAAGGTGAGACGTCCCTCTGCGATGTAGTAGGGTATGGCGAGGATGTCGTTGCATCCGTCGGCGACCGCACGGGAGACGGCCTCCTGGATGGTGGGGGAGCTGACGCGGAAGTACGCGGTATAGACGTTGCCGATTCCGCGCGCCCTCATCCTGGCGGCCTGTTTCTCGATGATCTCGGTGAGGTTCCCGGTACGGGTACCGTATCCAACAATAATGATTCCTTTAGTCATTGCAATCGCATCCATAATCCTGGGTCTTCAGGCTCATGCCTCCGGAGACGTCCTCCGACCTCTCCAGGAGCACCTTGGCCAATCTGCGGTACTCGTCCGCCTGCGGCGAATCGGGCATGCCCGAAACAACGGTCGTCCTGCGGTCCTCGCAGGACTGGACGTCCGGACTGCGGGGCACGCGGTACACGACCTCGGTACCGATCTCCTGGGCCGCCCGGTCGACGAGCCCGTCCTCGCCCTCCACGTTGCGGGAGTTCTGTATGAGTCCACCGAAGCGGGCATAGCCGTCCGCCCTGAACCCGTCCACCGCGGTGGCGATGTTGTGGGCAGCGTAGAGACTCATCATCTCTCCGGAAGTGACGACGAAGACATCGCGGGCATAGCCGTTGCGGATGGGCATCGCGAATCCCCCGCAGACCACGTCGCCGAGGACGTCGTAGACGATCACGTCGGGCTTGTAGACGTCCATGGCCTCCAGCCTCTCGAGCTCCTCGAAGGCCGCGATGATACCGCGTCCCGCACATCCGGTGCCGGGGCGGGGTCCGCCGCACTCTACGCACAGCGTACCGTTCCTTCCCTCGCGAACGATGTCCTCCAGTTCGGCCTCACCCTTGGCCCTCATGATGTCTAGGACGGTGACGGGACGGTCGGTACCCGTGAGAAGGCGGGTGGAGTCCGCTTTGGGGTCGCATCCGATCTGCATGACACGCAGCCCGGATTCGGCAAGGGCATCGGTGACGTTGGAGGAGGTGGTGGATTTCCCTATTCCTCCCTTACCGTAGATGGCTATCCTGCGCATGCCAGCTACATCGGGTTGGATAATAAAAACATATCGTACTCGTGTTACTTGATGATATTTAACCACCATATATGTATGATTTAATGGCACGATACATATTGGTTTTATTATCTATCCTTAGAAACAGCATGATTCTGAATAGAAAACTGAAATTCGAATCCAGACTAACTGAGAACGGTCGGAAGAAGCGATGATACGCAGGGAGTCCCCCACAGGATGAAGAAATGAAGAAATGAGTGTTCCTGACGGGATGTACCAATACCTAGCCAGTATATCTGTTTATGCGTCAAATATCCGAAAACTCCTGGGGTACAAATCCCCGAGGTCGATAATCAGCAGGAGAATGGAATTAACTATTTCTGTCGGGAGATAAGCCCGCAATTTCCTCCAGGAAGTATCTGTGAACGGTCGTATCTTCGGTCAATTCGGGATGGAATGCGGTGGCGAGCTGTTTGCCCTCGCGTACAGCAACTATCCTCCCGCCGGTTTCCGAAAGGACCTGGACTTCGGGACCGGCAGTCTCCACGAACGGTGCACGTATGAATCTCATCGGTATCTCCTTGCCTGCGAAGGAACCGTTACAACTGAAACTCCCCAGCTGCCTGCCGTAGGCATTACGTACAGTATCGATGTCCATGGTGGCGAGGGAGGGTGATCCTCCCTCGACACGCTTCGACAGGAGTATGAGTCCGGCACAGGTGCCGAAGACCGGGAGTCCCTCTTCGATCATGGCCTTGAGTTCATCGAACATGCCGAGGTCATTCAGGAGTTTGTTCATTACCGTGCTCTCGCCGCCCGGGAGGATCATAGCATCGAGATCTCCCGTCAGGTGGGACCTCTGACGGACCTCGGTGTAGGAATATCCCAAGCCTGTCAGGACTGCCTCATGCTCCGCGAACGCACCCTGCAGTGCCAGCACTCCTATCATTGACCGCGCTCCGCCATTATTGTTTTGATCTCCTCGGCGTTGATGCCGACCATCGCCCTGCCCAAATCATAAGAGAGTTCCGCTAGTTTGGCGGGGTCGTTGTAATTGGTGACTGCCTGTACGATGGCGGCCGCCCTCTTTTCGGGATTGCCGGAAGCGAATATGCCGGAACCCACGAACACCCCTTCGGCTCCCAGATGCATCATCAATGCGGCATCGGCAGGAGTGGCTACACCTCCTGCGGCGAAGTTAACGACAGGGAGTCTCCCGTTATCATGGACGTACCTTACGAGATTGACAGGTACCTGGAGCTGTTTGGCTGCCTCGAATAGTTCGTCGTCGCGTTTGTTCGCAATGTCGCGGATTGCGGAGTTCATGGCACGCATGTGGCTTACTGCCTGGACGATGTCCCCGGTTCCGGGTTCTCCTTTCGTCCTTATCATGGATGCGCCCTCGGCAATCCTCCTGAGAGCCTCGCCTAGATTCCTGGCACCGCATACGAAAGGCACCTTGAATTGTGTCTTATCAATGTGATATACATCGTCTGCCGGAGTGAGGACCTCGCTTTCGTCGATATAATCGATCTCCAATGCCTCAAGTATCTGGGCTTCAACAAAGTGTCCGATACGGACTTTGGCCATCACAGGTATAGATACCGCATCCTGAATCCCTTTGATCATCTTGGGATCGCTCATGCGCGATACGCCTCCGGCTGCACGGATATCCGCGGGGATGCGTTCCAGCGCCATGACTGCGGCGGCACCGGCCTTTTCGGCTATGCGCGCCTGTTCGGGAGTGGTCACATCCATGATAACCCCGCCTTTCAGCATCTGTGCCAGTTCTTTGTTCAGTTTATACCTGTCATCGGTCAATTATTCACCTACCAAAATGGTAGATAAATACCTGTATATAACCTTGAGTGTACGTGCGGGTTATTCTTCGGGTTCGAGGGATTATTGGCAGAATAACGTTCAAACACCGAATTTTCGAGAAATCGGCACAAGAATCGGCCTTCACAGACAGCAGGTACCACGCGAAAGCAGTAACGAAAATAGAATTACGAGCTCTGCACGCTCAATTTTAATATAATAACAAATGAGTGCTCCCGACGGGATTTGAACCCGTGTCGAAGCCTCGAGAGGGCTTCATGATTGGCCGCTACACCACAGGAGCGCAAATCACCCAATTATGATGATATTTATAAAGATTTGGGAATCACGGCCAGTACAGGAACCCTGGATTCAGAGCTTATCCGCAATTATCATGAAATGGACCTTATGGTACCCGTACTCGATGTATCTCTTCCCGGAGAATATCCTGCGGTCCACCTTGTCGATCTTCCTGATCTGGCTAAAGCCTGCCGCCTTGACCATCCTCAGGTCCTCGACGGGACGGTCCGCATCATTGGACCAAAGACCGGCCATGCGGGAACTCCTCTCCGGATTGTGTGCGGACTGGTGATGGTTGCTGTCCTTCCGCCTCATCTTGGCGGCCTTCTTCACCCACATCCTCCTGAAGAACGAATATCCCTTGGAGGACCAGATGCCGTCCACATAGGCGACCCTTCCGCCTTCCCTTAGTACTCTGAACCATTCGTTGATCGCGGCCTGCGGGTGCGGGATTGCCCATAATGCATAATTGCTCACGATAGCGTCGAACTCTCCTTCCTGGAATGGGAGATTCTCCGCATCTCCGACAACGGTCGTCACGGATACGCCGCAGGTCTCGGCATTCTGCTTGGTGAGTTCGATCATCTCCGGAGAGAAATCCAATGCGGTGACCTCGTAACCCATCCCTGCGAGGAGGATGGCTTCCGTACCCGGTCCGCATCCGACGTTCAGGATCTTCTTGAAACCCGAACCCAGGACTTCCGAATACAGCTTCCTCCATTTGCTCTGTTCCTTGTCGATGGTCAGGGATTTCTTGGTGTAACTGTCGAAAACTCCGCTCTCCTCCGAGAAGTAATCCCTGATGACTTTATCCATGGTAACACGAATTCTATAATTCGTATTTATCATTATTCTGCTGTCCCCGATCCCGTCGGCTCAGTACAGCATCATCAGCGTACCCGCCACGATGAGGATTAGTCCCGCCAGGGCACGCCGGTTCAGGCGCTCTCCGAACAGGAAGAAGGCGAACACGACGGCGACCAATATGCTGAGCTTGTCTATCGGCACAACGACACTGGCAGGTCCGGTCTGCAGTGCACGGTAGAAGCACAGCCACGAGGCCCCGGTGGCCAGGCCGGAGGCAATCACGAAGCCCATCGCCTTACGCGGGATGCCCCGGATCTCGTCCTGCTTCCCGACCACGTAGACCATCATCCATGACATGGCGAGGACCACCAGCGTACGTATGGCGGTACCCAGGGTGGACTCGACACCCTCGATTCCCACCTTCCCGAAAATTGATGTCAGCGCCGCGAACACCGCTGAACCGATCGCATACAGGAGCCAGGGGCCGCCTGCCACCTTCTCGGTATCCTTCTTCTCGATCATAGCCATCGTACCAATGGCGATGAATACGATTCCTGCGGCACCCCATGGCGACAGACCCTCACCGAGGATCAGAACGGCCAGGATCACGGTTATGACTATGCTAGATTTGTCTATGGGAACGACCTTGTTGACGTTGCCCTTCTCGAGAGCCTTGAAATAGCACAGCCACGAAGCACCGGTAGTAAGTCCCGACAGGAAAAGGAACAGGAATGTGTTGGAGGATATTCCCGATATGCCACTTTGTGATCCGATAAGGAAAACCATCAGCCAAGCGAATACCGTAACTACCACGGTACGAAGAGCTGTTACTACCGTGGAATCGATATCTCTGATGCCCATTTTCGCAAGTATCGATGTGATACCTGCAAAAAATGCGGATAATATCGCAAACATCAGCCAATCCATACTCGTTCACTTCGCTCGAATGGTTATGTATCTGTGTCCCGAACATACGCTGATCAGTGGTTTTTGTGGCTCTGACCATCCCATCAGAGCCATAGATACCCCAAAGAGTTAACGAATCTAGTAATACCTTTTTATTATAGGTGTGCTTTTGTTAATAACAATCTAAAATTAGAACATAAACAGTATTACGAAAAGGAATCTTTTTATGTTCGTACAAATTACAGCCGTTGCCAAGTGCAGGAGTTTGAGCATATGAACAAAATAAAAACCGGAATGATGGCAGTCTTCGCTGTTATGCTGATGCTTGCCACCTTAGCGGTAGCTTTGGTCCCCGCCGGGGAAAGCGAAGCGGTAACCGATTCCGGCTCCCCCGCAAACTACCAGGACGCAAAAATGTGGGTTCTGGGTAATGCGAACGGAGACACGAAAATCAATGCTGATGACAAGAGTGTAATTACCAGTAAGATCGGTACCCCCGTGGCCGAAGCACCCATGTGCGATGCTGACCACAACGGTTCCATCACTGCCGACGATGTCACATTCGTAGAGTCTCTAATCGACGGAACCGCCGATTACTGCTACTATTACAACGTTGACGGAACTATCTGCAAGTTCACCTTCTACGATAAAATCAACACCATCGCCCTCCACAGGTGCGTCGTAAGGTCCGCCACGATCCTTGCCAACTTCGACACCGACGTCACTATCGTCGGAATGGACAGCGCCCCTTACGGAGAGGTCGAGTTCAATGTCTCGGCCAACTACCCCGGATGTGTCAACGTCGGCGTTCTCAAAGAAATCTCCAAGGAGAACTGCGCTACGTACTACCACGACTATCAGGAGACTCTGACTGATACCAGCCTTGTAATCATGGTCGGAACCATCGGCTACTATCTACCTAATCTCGAAGACTGGGCCGCTGAATACGGATTCCAGGTCGTCCGTATCCCCACCTGGGAGCACCACCCCACCGAAGGACTGCTCACCACCGCCTACCTGTTCGCAGGCTGCGGAAACTTCAGCGGTCCCGGAGACGAAGACTGCTGGCAGCATGCTCAGAAGTATGCGGATTGGGCATTCGGAATCCTTGACAAGATCAAAGCCAAATCCACCACCATCCCTGAGGCAGACAGGCTCAAGGTCCTCGGAGTCTACACGACCACCAAGAACTACGAGCACGCCAACCACACCCGCGGTCCCGGTTCCGGAGACTACGAGAACTTCGCAGATGCAGGAGGAAACAACATCGCCACCAGGTTCGGACCCGGTTCCAAGGCCGATTGGACCATGGAGAACATCGCCTCCTACTGTGGCGATCTCGACATCCTCATCCTCATGAGCACCAACTGCTTCTCCACCAACGCTTTCAACGTCACTGAGGACATGAAAGAGCTCACCGAGAAGATGGACGGCTACGTGAAGAAGGGCTGCAAGGTCTACGCTATGTCCTGGGCACTCAACGGTGCACCGTTCACCGTCCAGATGGTATACTACGCCAAGATCTTCATGCCGAACGACACCGCCCTTCAGGCAGAGCTCCCCACCATGGAGCAGGCCTGGGCCAAATACCTCGAATTGATCGGATGGAACAGCCGTACCGACATCTCGCTCGATATCCAGAAGGTCTGCAGCGATGTCGACGCCCCCGGCGTCACCACTATGGACCCCAACAGCAGTGGCGGAGGATCCATCAACATGACCCTCGTCGGAGGTGTTGCAGCGGCCGCAGTCATAATCATTGCAATCATCGCATTCGCTTTCATGAGGAAGAAGTAAACCTTTCACTAAACCCCTTAACGGCATGGCCGCCTCCGGCCATGCCACAGATCTCTCTGCGGATAACATGACATCAACAGAATCAAACGAAACGAAACCGAATGAGGACGGTGTAGAGGAAATCATCGACTCGTATTCTGCCATCCGCAGAAAGAAGGTCCTCGGACTCATCTTATACCTAGCAATACTCGTTCTGGCCGCGGGCATCGGAATGGGTATGGGATCATACAAGATCTCTTTTGCCCGCGTCTATGAAGTGATTCTCATCCATCTCACCAATCTCGGTGACGGACTCACCAGCCTCGACATGAAGGTCGTCTGGAACGAGCGTCTGCCCCGTCTCCTCTGTGCGATTTCCATCGGTCTGGGTCTTGGAGCAGCAGGTGCCGCGATGCAGAGCATGATGAAGAATCCCCTGGCCGACCCATACACCACGGGTATATCCTCCGGTGCGGGATTCGGAGCAATCCTCGCCATATGTACCGGGATCGCCTTCGTCAGCGGACCGTACGGAATCGTCGTCAACGCGTTCATCTTCGCATTGGTCCCCGCAGCGATCATCCTGTTCCTCTCCACCTTCAAAAAGGCCACCACCACCATGATCATCCTGGCCGGAATCGCCGTCATGTACATCTTCAACGCGATGCAATCCTACATCATGCTGATCTCCAGCGACGAGAAGACCGCGTCCGCTTTCGAATGGACGGTCGGAACCCTCAACAAGGCCAGCTGGGACAATTTCGGTATTATCTTCGGTGTGGCCATCGTCGGTTCCTGTCTCCTCTTCATGCTCGCCAGATATCTTAACGCACTCAACTCCGGAGACAACTATGCCAGGACCCTGGGAATCAACGTAGAGCACATACGCATCATTATCCTGGTCATCATCTCGATCATTGCGGCAGGCATCGTCAGCTTCACCGGAATCATCGGATTCGTCGGTCTGGTCGGACCCCACATGGCCCGTATCCTGCTGGGCTCCGACAACAAATACCTGATCCCCGGATCGATGCTCACCGGTGCCACCCTGATGGTCGTGGCAGACATGTTAGCCAAAGCGTTCACCGCCACCCCGGTTCACATCGGAATCGTTACCGCAATGTTCGGCGGACCGCTGTTCCTGTACCTCATCATGAGGCAGAAGAAGGATTCGTGGTAAAATGGGAATCGAAGTCAGAAATCTGGGAGTCTCATACGGGAACCACTGCGTATTCAAGGACATCAACCTTGATATCAACGAAGCTAACCTCACCTGCATCCTCGGACCCAACGGGGTGGGAAAATCCACCTTCATGTACTGCCTGAACAAGCTGCTGAAACCCACGGAGGGTACGGTAACCATCAACGGGAAAGACGTGGCCCAGACATCATTCAAGGAACTGTCGAAGATCATGAGCTTCGTCCCCCATTCGGAGGATGCCACCTTCAGTATGTCGGTCATGGATACCGTACTGATGGGAAGACATCCCCATGCGGGAGCGGTCCTCACCAAACACGACCTCAAGATTGCCGCAGAGAACATCAAGCTGCTCGGCATCGCTGATCTCTCCAACAGGATGCTCGACGAGCTGTCCGCCGGACAGCGTCAGAGGGCCATGATCGCCAGAGGTCTCTCGCAGGAACCCAAGATCCTCCTGCTGGACGAACCCACGGCCAATCTGGATGTGAAGTACCAGATGCTTGTCATGAAGATGCTACGCGACATCGCACGCATCAAGAACATCACGGTCATCGTGATCTGCCACGATCTCAATGTCACATCGATGTACGCCGACCGCATCCTCCTGATGCACAACGGAGGAATCTATGCGGATGGTACCTCGGAAGAGGTCCTGACCGCTGAGAACGTGAAAAAGGTCTATGGCGTGGATTGCGAGGTCAGTACCCTCCAGGGCAGACCGCACGTCGCACTGCGCGACGGCAAAGAGGTCGATTCTCATATCATCGATCTGTCCGAGATAGTCGGTGACGACGGCTGTGCCGTGAACGACAAGGACATCGAGGAGATCGAGAACGAACTATCGAATGAGGCTCAGGAGGAGCTTCCGTGAGCGACACGTACATAGAAGAGTTCCATGAGCTGTGGACGGGACGCGCCCAGAGCTACAGCGGTACCGTACTGTCCCAGATAGAGAACGGTACGTATGTCAGATGGCTTGAGGAAGCGCTCAGAGACCTTCCCAAGGACCGCAGACTGAAGGTGCTCGATGTGGGCTGCGGACCCGGTTTCTTCTCGGTGATACTGGGGAGGCTGGGACATGATGTCACAGGCATAGATTACAACGAGGAGATGTGCAAGATCGCGACCGATAACTGCGACTCCTACGGCGTCCCGGCCACCTTCCTGACCATGGATGCGCACAATCTCAAATTCGAGGACGGTTCCTTCGATCTCGTAGTGTCCCGCGATGTACTGTGGAACCTCGACGACCCCGGAAGGGTCTACGAGGAGATGCTGAGGGTCCTGCGCCCGGGAGGCAAACTCACCGTCTTCGACGGCAACTACTACCTCTATGCCCACGACCGTGCCTATGAGAGCATGAACGTGGAGAGGCACATAGAGATCTATCACAAGGACGAACCCGGCTGCAGGGAACGTCTGCTCCGCGTGGCGGATATGGCGACCAGGCTGCCTGCCGCCAAAGAGAGGAGACCCCAGTGGGACGCTGCCCACCTCATCGGCCTGGGTGCATCAAGGGTTTCCACGGTGTCCTACCCGGACAACATGATACAATTCTGCGAGAACGGCAGAACGGTCCATCTCCCGTTCATTTTTGCCGTATCGGCATTCAAAAAGGAATGATTGGACAAGCCTCGCACGGGGCCTGCCGGTTTCAGAAATCTTCAGTGAACAGCCTGCTCTCGACCGGGTATCCCTTGATCGCCTTCTTCCTGGCATTGATCTCGGATACCTCGACGAAACCGCTGACCTCAATGACGGTTCCGCCCTGCTTCTCCACCATGTTGATGGCTGCCTTGATGTCCCTTCCGTGGGAGATTTGGTCGACGACCACGACGGCTTTGGTACCTTTCCTGATGAATCCCTCGGGCAGGTAACCGTCAGTGGGTTTCACGCAGGTGGTTATGATGAGCCCCTTTCCCATCCTCGCTGCCAGTGCGGCGGCGAACAGGGTTCCGGAGAGCTTGGTGATGGTGATGTCGAAGACCTCGCGCTCATACATCTGGTAGTTGTCCTCGCAGGCCTGGGCGAAGAGCCCGGGATCGGCGAGTATGGGCGAGATGTCGATTATAGAGATGATCGACCGCCGATTTTCGGCAATTGTGAGAATCATCCAGAAAATCGGTGCTCCTCCGTTCTCTTAGTGTAACGTATATGGGAGGTTTATTAGCCAGAATGGTTCTCTTCTCGGAGTATGACATACTAATTTCATCATCTTATGTTTTGAGTGTTACTAAAATGTAATATTTTAATACTACAACGCTTATCGCGCCGCAATGGAAAATACCGACGGTTCCGAAAAATCCAACTTCCGGACAACGCACAGAATCAACACCAAGAAGAGGCTGATGTTCATCGTAGCGTGCATCATTGGCTGTCTCATAGTGACCATCTATGCCGCTACAGTCGGATCTTTTCCAATATCGAACGGCGAAGTATTCAACGCCCTCCTTGACGCTATCCTAAGGCGTACCCCGGAGGATATGACGATCTATCATATCGTGGTGCACCTCCGTATGCCCGCCATCATCACCGCTCTGGTCTGCGGTTTCGCACTCGCGGTCTGCGGTGTCTGTATGCAGAGCATGCTGAAGAATCCCCTCGCCGACCCATATACGATGGGTATCTCCTCCGGAGCCGGTTTCGGTGCGGCATTGGCCATCATCCTGGGACTTGAGCTTATCAACGGAGGGGGCATCGTCATCAACGCGTTCGTCTTCTCGGTGATCCCCGCCGTAGTCATCCTGATGCTCAGCAAATTCCGCAATGCCACCCCCACCATGATGATCCTCTGCGGTATCGCCCTGATGTACATGTTCAACGCTATGACCCAGCTCTTCATGCTCATAGCCGATCCGGAGGATCTTTCCGCTGTGTACAAGTGGATGATCGGATCGGTCGACGGAACCGATTACGGCGAGGCCACCATAGTCCTCGTCATCGCAGTCCTCGGAACCGTCTACATCCAATACATGGCGAACCAGCTTAACATTCTGGGTCTTGGCGACGAAGGTGCCAAGAGTCTCGGAGTTGACGTCGAGCGCCGCCGCCTTATCCTCCTTCTGGTGGTCACGCTCATGGCAGCTACCGTGGTCAGTTTCACGGGAATCATCGGTTTCATCGGACTGGTCGCGCCCCACATGGTGAGGTCCATCATAGGTTCCGACAACAGGTTCCTCGTACCTGCTTCCGGATTCTTCGGCGCCCTGCTGCTGCTAGTATCCCACCTGGTTGCAATGACCATTGCCTCTCCTACCATCCTTCCTGTGGGAGTCATTACCTCCTGCATCGGAGGTCCGCTGTTCCTGTATCTCATCCTCCGTAACAACAAGGAGGTATGGGCATGAGCGACGGTACCTCTGTCCTCCTTTCTCCCCGGGAAGGATCGAAAAGAATCAGTGTCGTATTCAAAGACATGTGCTTCGGATACGACTCGAAACAGATCCTGAGCAACATAAACCTCACATTCGACGAACCGGGGCTCGTCTGCATCCTCGGCCCCAACGGGGTAGGGAAGACCACTCTCGTAAAATGCATCAACAAACTCCTCAAACCCAACTCCGGAAGTGTGGAGATCAACGGTATCGACGTCCACAGCATGTCGCTCCTGGATGTCGCCCGCGTCCTCGCGTTCGTCCCCAACAGTTCGAACAGCGTGTTCAGCATGTCCGTCTCCGAGGCCATCCTCCTGGGAAGGCATCCCCGCGCAGGATGGACCACCTCAGAGAGGGATATCGAAATGGTCGATGCCGCGATCGAACTCATGGAGCTCCAGGAGTTCAGCGACCGTGACATCCGCCAGCTCAGTGCGGGACAGATGCAGAGGGTTCTCATCGCCCGCGGATTGGTCCAGGAACCGGACATCCTGATACTGGACGAACCGACGTCGAACCTCGACGTGAAATACCAGATGGACGTGATGCGCTTCCTAAAAGCGTACGCCAGGGACAGGAAGATCCTGGTCATCATGGTCTGTCACGACCTTAACATTACTGCCGCTTATGCGGACCGTGTGATTTTGATGAGTAACGGAGGCGTCTATGCCGATGGCAAGTCCGCCGATGTACTTACTCGCGAGAATATTAAAACCGTTTACCAGGTGGATTCCGAGGTACAGCTGCACGACGGAATACCCCACATAAGGCTGATACCGAAATTCGATTGAGGCGATAATTATGGATAAAAAAGTGATGATAATAGCGATTATTGCCGTTGTCGCAGTGGCGGCGGCGGGAGTCGTCGTCCTCACAATGGGGTCCCACAACTCCAGTGACGACAACGGAAAAATCGTCGGCAATACCATCGCAGAAGCCGATTTCCCCAACAAGGATTCAAGGCTCTGGGTCTATGGAAATGCCAACGAAGATGATAAGATCGACAATGCCGATGTGACCTATCTCGAGGAGATCGTCGCAGGCACCAAGACCGCGACCCGTCTCGCCGATGCCAACGCCGACGGCAAAGTCGACTCCAAGGATGTCGACTACCTGAAGAGCATCATCGGAGCCGGTGCGGACACCAAGATCGACGTTTACTACATTGACAACTACTTCAAGGTCGCCAAGGTCTCCTGGCCTGTCAAGAGCATCGCCACCACCTACTGCAGCGGCGTCTACACCTGCGAGGTCACCGGACTCACCGGCAAGGTCAAGATGATCGACAGCACCATCGAATCCTACTGGGCCAAGCTCAACAGCTCCCTTCAGAGTGCGACCTCCCTCGGAACCACCGAGACCCCTGACTATGAGAAGATCATGCAGAACAAAATCGATGTGTACATCCCCGGATACTGCGACTCCAATGCCGATGTCGAGTCCCCCAAGAAACTCAACCCTGCGGGAATCGATGTCATGTTCATGAACACCTGCGACAACAGCGGCGTCAGCTACCCCAACGAGTACATCGACCGTTCCATCGTGATGTTCGGTTACCTCCTCCAGGGAGACATGACCAAGACCTACCAGTACCTGGCATGGCACGACGACATCCTCAACGAGGTCAAGACCAAGGCTGCCACCCTCGCCGAGAACGAGAAGGGCGCCCTCATCATGTCCAGGAACGCCCCCAGCTACATCACTACCGGGCAGTACAGCATCACCGGAAAGGACAACACCAACCTCATCCACGCAGACTGGGCAGGAGTATACTCCGTCGGTCAGCACCACAGCATCCTGACCAAGAACTATAACACGGTCACCGCAGAACAGATCTACACGGTCCTCTACGACACCAAGAACGCCGGCTATTCCGATCTCTACTGGATTGACAACGAGCACGACGGACTGCGCGGACAGAGGGAGCTGGATACCACCGTGGCCTCTTGGAAGGACCTCATTGATGCGGGAGATAGTGGCAAACTCCCCGACATGCATTACCTCGGTATGGCACGTGAGGCCGGAAACAGCCCCATGTACGTCCTCGAGATGGTGTTCTACCTGAACGTCATGCACCCCGGACTCCTCTCTGCGGGATATGAGTACGATACACTGTTCACCCAGTTCATCAACAACTTCGCTACCGAGAAAGCCAAGTACGACGCTGCTGGCGTCGACATCGATAATTTCTTTAAGAGCTATACGCTCTGAAACCAAGGCAGGGGTAACACCCCTGCCCCCAAAGGGTTTGACATGGACGGTTCTCGGGCAGCTCTCGTAGTTATCACAGTCATCGTACTGATGACAAGCGTAATCGTCATGTTCGGCATGATGCAGCTGTTCAAAGACCCTAACGACCAATACCGCGTCGATCATGATTATACGGTATCTGGCACTTATGATTCCATGACTGCAACCGGGAGCGGCCATTCGCAATACATGAACGAGAACTCCTCCTTCGTGTACCGGGTCACCACGACCTACAGCTACACTGATGGTGGGGATACCAAGGCCGCCGACGCCCCGGCTTTCACGGTCATCTGCGGAAGCGACAAGAAGGTCACCGAGTCGTTGTACACCAACATGGGGACCACTACCTCGGGCGGAGTCCAATGCGGCCTATGGAAATACACGGACGGATCGCTGACGGTCACCTTCGCCATCGACGACAAGCTCTGCATCCGCGAGTACACCCTGACCGATGGCGTGCTCAGCCTGACCGCCGCTCTAAAGTGAAATGAAAAAAGGACCCTGCACGAGGCAGGGTAAGATTGTTTCAGAAATCTTCGGTGAACAGCCTGCTCTCGACAGGGTATCCCTTGATCGCCTTCTTCCTGGCGTTGATCTCGGATACCTCAACGAAACCACTGACCTTGATGACGGTCCCGCCCTGCTTCTCCACCATGTTGATGGCTGCCTTGATGTCCCTTCCGTGGGAGATCTGGTCTACCACAACGACTGCCTTGGTTCCTTTCCTGATGAATCCCTCGGGCATACCTACGGAGAAGGAGCTGCTATTCCCCTCGATCTCCTCGGTGAGGTAGCCGTCGGTGGGTTTCACGCAGGTGGTTATGATGAGTCCCTTACCCATCCTCGCTGCCAATGCGGCGGCGAACACGGTACCGGAGAGCTTGGTGGTGATGATGATGTCGAAGACCTCGCGCTCGTACATCTGGTAGATGTCATCACAGGCCTGGGCGAAGAGCCCGGGATCGGCTAGTATGGGGGAGATGTCGATGCTGGTCACGCCGCAGCAGTTCTTCACGGCCTTGATGGCTTCCTCGAGTGCCGCCATGGTATCACTCCGCACCGATGGTCAGGGCGGTCGTGAACGAGGTCTCGTCGAACTCATCGGATACGGATTTGGTGGTATCCGTGTATTTGGCGATGACGATGTAGTCCCCGGGCTGGTCCACCTTGAAGGTCACCTTGCCGTCGGCACCGCTCTTGGTCATGAGCAGGTCCTGCCATCCCCTGTTGAAGATGATGCACTTGGCGTTCGCCAGGGGCTTCCCCTCGTAGAAGATGCCCATGGTCGCATCGGAACCCACCTTGAGGGTGGCGGTCTCGGGCATGACCTCCAGGGCCGCGTGCATGACGCTGCCGGGGTTCTTCCCGTCGCGGGAGATGATCCTCTTGGCCACCATGTTGTAGGCGGAGGAGAAGTTCACCTTGGAGTAATCGCGCTTGCCTCCCCTGTGCCAGCCCTCGTCGTTGGTGACCCATACGGAATTGGAATCGATGTAGAATGTGTAGACATCTGCACCCTTGTCCTCGAAGGTGAACTTCCATCCGGAGGGCTTCCTGACGATCTCCCTCTCGGGGTTGGGGGCACGGCCGTTGTCATCGTAGACCAGGGGGTTGGCGTAGTCGGTGGGCATGGGCTTGTCGGGCAGCATCTTGTGTCCGTAGAGTCCGTACACGTAGAACATGCCGTCCTCCTTGCCGACGGAATCCAGCCACATCTCGTGGCCGTATGCCTGCCTGCTGTAGCTCCTCTCGGTCTCCTCGTCTAACTGGACCTGTCTGATACTCATGCTTGCGTATTACGATTTTAATATTTAAGCATACGATTATCTAATGAATGTAAAGATTAGTAATATTATATACAGGACAGCAAATGTACACCCGTGAAGACAGGGATCATCGTTCTCGGGAAGAATTCCGCCAGCACCGGCGAGCAGAAGGTCGTGGCCGAATGCTGCAGGTACCTCACCGAGCACGGACACCGTAACGTGTATCCTGCCTTCCATTTCGGCGAACCGCGCTCCGACCGGGTCCTGAAGAGGATGTTCCTGGAGGAGGGCATCGACACGTTCTGCGTCCTGCCCATGGCCGTGGCCGAAGGGAACCTCACGATATGGAACATGCCCAAGAGGATCGGCCTTCCCGACAATTCGGGTTCATGGACCATGATCGGTAAGCATGACGTGGCGATACGTTTCGCCACCGCCCTGGGCTATTCCGGGTATCTCGCGTCCGCCATCGCGGACAGATTGGGGGCGCCTTCCGACGATACGGGAGTCATAGTTTTCGCTCACGGCTCGAAGCTTTCCCTCTCGGAGAAGACCGCCGGAAGATATGCCTCATACCTTTCGGACTGTGGCTGGAAGGTCTCCTGCGCATTCTCCGAAACGGGCCCTGTGACCCTCGCAGAAGCCGCGGAAAAACTGTCTTCCGACGGATGTGCCAGACTTCTGATTCTGCCCTTCTTCCTGAGTCCCGGGGGAAAGAGTTACCGGGATGCTATCGAAGAATTGGATGCCACAGGGAAGGAGTACGTCCTGACCCCTCCGATCTCGGAATACCGCGAGTTCCTGGAGATCACAGAGCACAAGGTCCCCGAGGACTGGTGACTCAGAGGCTGACGGTCTTCTCGATGAGATCCTTGGTATTCCTGAGCTGTGCCAGCGCTGCGGAATCGGGGAATGCGTCCAAAAGGAGCTTGCCTTCCTTGTCCGCCTTCACGACGTCGCGGTCGTAGGGGATTCCGATGGCCTTCGAGATATCGATGCCGACGATGTTGGCGACGAACCTCACATCGGAATCATAATCGATCTTGTTGACAATCAGGAGGTTCTCCTTCACGCCCAGGTCGTCGGCGAGTTTCTTGACCTGCACCGAGACCTCGGAGGATTTGGCGGTAGGCTCGGAGAGGATGAGGTTGAGATCGAAAGAGGATGCCAATCCTCTTCCGAGCACCTCGGGTCCGGCCTGCGAATCGACTATCGCCACATCGTACTCTCCGATGGACTCCACGTAGTCGAGAAGTATCTTGATGACCGAGATAGCGGAGCAGAGGCATCCGTCGCCTCCATGCTGGAGGGCTCCCATGATGACGATGCGGATGCCGTCCTCGGTGACCACGGAGTGATCCTCCAGGATCTTGGCGCCGGAAGCGTCGATGCCCTCTTCGAGCTCGTGGGAAATGTCGGCCTTATCCTCGGTGATCGTGCAGACACTCTGATACGGCACTCCGAAGCTGAGCGCCAGATTCATGCTGGGGTCGGTGTCGAAAACGATGACGCGTTTCCCCTCGCGTGCCATCATGAGGGATACGGTGGTGAGGGTGGTGGTCTTCCCCACTCCGCCCTTGCCGGTGGCGATGATCTTCTTCAAACGATCATGCCTCGCAGGTCTCGAGAATAAGTTCCGTCATAATGGTGTCCACCTTGGTGATCCTGGCGTTGGGGACTTTCACGACCTTTCCGGCAGTGTTCATGAGAACGATGCAGTCGGGCTTGACAACGGTCTTGATCACAGAGGTCGCCACGATATCGGAGTCTTCGTGCCCGTCTACATACACCGTGAATTCACACATCTTCGTCACCTTGGTTGTTGGGTTTGAGTAACACGAATTTGAATTTAAAACATACGGCTGTAAGACTCCCCGAAGGGCCCTCAGGACCCTTCGTTGCTCACGATTGCGGAGATTTTATTGTATTCCGAGTGGGCCAGGTACATCAGGCAGAGCCCTCCGAACACGTGCACGATGACCATGCAGTAGATGATGTACTCGAAAGAGTGGTAGACATATGCGGCCACGGCGTACATGCCGAGCTTGACGAATCCCCAGAAGAAGTAGTAGTACATCGAGACCTTCGATTTCTTCAGGGCCTGCAGCATGGACGAACCGATTCCCATCAATGCGCTGAAGGGTATGAGCAGAGTGGATATCTGAAGGGTCCAGACGAACTGCGGACGGAGCTCCCTCATGGAGTCCTCGTAGGTCAGGATGGATATCAGGGGTTCGGAGAAGACAAACAGTACTACGGCGAATATCACACTGAAGATCAGCACCCATTTCGCGGTGTACAGGAATCCCTCCCTCATCTTCAGGAGGTCCCTCTGACCGTAGGCTGCCGAACATACGGGCACCATAGCATTCTCGTACGCCCTCCCGGGGAGGTTGATGAGCGCGATGTACCTCCATGAATAGTTGTAGAACATGACCGCATTGGTCCCGCCCGCCACAATGAGGAAGACACGCTGTATGAGATCGGTCGTGTTCGATATCAGTGCCTGAACGGTCTTAGGCCCTCCGACATCGAGGACCTCCCTGCTCATCTCTTTGTCACGTCTGAACGAACCGCGGGTGAGCTTGACCGTCATCCGGTTCTTCGCATACCAGCTGAGTCCTATCGCCAGGGCGATACCTGCCGACAGGGCGGTGGACAGCCCCGCCCCGAAAACCCCAAGACCCAGACCGTAGATCAGGATGGGGTCAATGACCATGTTGAGGATGGCTGCGCTCATTTGAACTATGGTGGATTTCCTGGCTGCACCCTCGGCACGGAGGATCCCTCCTAGGATGGAATTGCACAGGAGAAGCGGCGAGAGGAAGATGAACGGTAGGATGTAGAGGAGGCATTCGTCGACGATGCTCTCCGCACCCATGATCAGAATCAGGGGCCTGGCGAATACCAGCACGAGTACCGAGGATACGACCGCACATAGGATTCCGAGCAGGAGCGAATTGGCCGCCAGCTTGTTGGCCGCCTCGAAATCGCCCCTCCCCAGGCGGAATGCGATGGTCGCGGTGGCGCCCACCCCGATTCCCAATCCGGCACACATCATCAGGCCGTAGATGGGGGAGGAGGTAGCGACCGCAGAACTGGATACCGCCCCCAGGCCGGAGACCCAGAACGTATCGACGAACTGGTTGAGCTCCACCACAGCCATGGCGATGAAGAACGCTAGCACCATGCTTCTGATTGCCTTCTTGGGTTCGCCGAGAAGGGTCTTCAGATTCTCGCTAGCATCGGTCATGGTCGTTCCCGATACCTGTAAACATTCATACTATTAATAGCACAATTATCTATATTCGTAACACTTATCTGTCAATAGAGCTTGGGATGGAAAAAGAGAAAATGATGGCTGTCTGAAAAGACCCAGACAGCCAATTTTGAAATCAAACCTTGTTGCGGCAGACCAGCACGGGACAGTTGGAAAGCCTGACTACCTTCTCGGCAACGCTTCCCATGACGATCCTGCTGAAACCGGTACGTCCGAGGGTTCCGGTGACGAGGAGATCGTAATCCGCGGTAGCTTCCACAATCTTCACGGCAGGGTTTCCAGCCACTATCTTGGTCTCGAAATCGATGCCTGCCTCAGTGGCCTTGGCGGTCACATATTCCAGGATGTTGTCGCAGATCTGCTTCATGTAATCCACTTCGTCAGCGACCTCCTTCACGGCAGCCACGTTGCCGTATCCTCCGGGATCGAATACCGAAAGGGCGGTGAGGGTGGCACCGCACTCCTTGGCCATCGCAACCGCGGTGTCCACAGCGACCTTGTTGCTCTCACTTCCGTCGACTGCTACCAAAATGTGCTTAAACATAGTGCTGGAATCTCGTTCCACAGGTTTAAAAGGTTTCACGAAAACAGCCTTAATCCCATTCCCGAAACAGGTTTCATTCCCTAAATATAACGCGGGACTGCTCGCGGGCACGCATGCGCCCTCCTTATTATTTATAGATAAAACGATTGGCGGGATTCATACAAGGTGATCGAATGCATTTGAACGCAGAGCTTTACGTCAAGGATCTCCCCGGACAGCTGGTGGGCTCCCTCGAACCCATCTCCATGGTGGACGGGAACATCATCGGAGTCGTGCACGACCGTGAGAAAATCGTCAACCAGAGGATCCTCGTGAGCGTTACCTTCGAGGTGGCGAACTCCAGGAAGCTCGACGAACTCAAATCCATCTGGAAGTCCAGGGACATCTTCATCTCCAAGATCGGTTCCGTCTACGAGACCCTCACCAGCGAGTTCATGCTGGTCGGGGCCTTCAACGCCACCTACATCGAGAACCTCATCGACGAGGTATCCAAGATAGTCCATCTGGAATCCACCGACATAGCCTACTCCTCCGACAATCACTACAAGGACAAGCGCACCGCCATGATCACCGCCGAAGTGCGCACCGAGGAGGACCTCGACAAGCTCGACGAGTTCTTCGCCGACGCCTCCGAGAAGGACAACATGATCTACATCAGGGGGCTCTGAGATGAGGATCTTCCTTTCGGGATTCGGAACCGTCGGCCAGGGATTCGCGGAGGTCATCAAGAGGCGTCGCGACTTCTTCGAGGATAAGTACGGGGAGCAGCCAGTCGTCGTCGGAGTCATCGACTCCAAGACCTTTGCCGTCGACCAGAAAGGCCTGGACCTCGACAGGCTCGTGGCCAGGAAACACGACAAGAAAGGTGTGAGCGACGAGACCTACTCCGACGCCCTCGCCGTCATGGACTCCGTCCAATACGACCTCCTGATCGAGGTCTCCCCCACCGATGTCGAGACCGGCGGCACCGGACTGAAGACGATCAGGCACGCACTCGAGTGCGGAAAGGACGTCATCACCGTCAACAAAGGTCCCCTGGCACTTCACTTCCACGACCTCATCGCACTCGCCAAGAAGAACGGATGCAAGTTCCGCTTCGAGGGTTCCGTCGGAGGCGCGATGCCCATCATCAACCTCTGCCACGAGAACCTCAAGGGGGAGAAGATCTCCTCCATCCGCGGTATCTTCAACGGTACCTGCAACTACATCCTCAGTAAGATGGACAACGGACAGCCCTTCGAGCAGGCTCTCAAGGAAGCGCAGCAGCTAGGCTACGCCGAGACCGACCCCACCAACGACGTCGAAGGATACGATGCGGCCACCAAGGTGGTCATCCTCGCCAACTCCGTCTTCCACAGGGACGTATCCTTCAAGGACGTCAAGATTACCGGTATCACGGGCATCACCCCCGACGCCATCGCCCAGGCCAAGTCCCACAACATGGTCATCAGGCTGGTCGGGGAGATTACCGAGACCCGTCTCGAGGTCGCACCCCGTCTGATCCCCATCGGGCACCCCCTCAGCATCTCGGGAACCCTCAACATCGCCCAGATCGACGCCGACCTGGCAGGACCTATAACCATCACCGGCCGCGGTGCGGGAAAGATCGAGACCGCCTCGGCCATCCTCAGCGACCTCATCGCCATCATGAGCATGAGGCTGTGAAACCACAAACAAAAGGAAGCACCAACATGACCGCCAACATCAACACCAAGATCGTTGTGACCCTGGTCGGGAAAGACCACGCGGGTATCATCGCAGCAGTCTGCAGCTACTTCGCAGAGAACGACATCAACATCCTCGACCTCAGCATGACCACCGTAGACGAATTCATCAACATGATGATGATCGTCGACGTCGCGAAATACAAGAAGACCTTCCCCGGACTGGTCAACGACCTCGATGCCGTCGGCGAGAGGGTCGGATGCAAGGTCACCGCCCAGAAGGCGGAGATCTTCGACATGATGCACAGGATTTGATCCCCATGCTCGACATCACGGAGATCCTCGAGACCAACCAGATGGTCATGTCGGAGAACCTCGACGTGAGGACCATCACCATGGGAATCTCTCTCCTGGACTGCATGACCCCCGACCTGGACCAGCTGTGCCAGAACATCTACGACAAGATCACCACCTGCGCCAAGGACTTGGTCAGGGTGGGAGACGAGATTGCTCTCGAGATCGGAATCCCGGTCATCAACAAGAGGGTCTCCGTGACCCCCATCGCCATCGTCGGCTCCAGCGCCTGCAAGACCTCCAAGGATTTCGTGAAAATCGCGGAGACTCTGGAGAAGGCATCGCAGAAGATCGGTGTCAACTTCCTCGGAGGCTACTCCGCCCTCGTACAGAAAGGTATGAGCAAAGCGGACAGGCTCCTCATCAAATCCATCCCCGAGGCGCTCTCCAAGACCGAGCACATCTGCAGCTCCATCTCCCTCGGCTCCACCAAGACCGGTATCGACATGGATGCCGTGAAGCTCATGGGCGAAATCGTGGTGGAGACCGCCAAGGCAACTGCGGACCGCGATTCCATCGGCTGCGCAAAGCTCGTTGTGTTCTGCAACCCCACTGATGACAACCCCTTCATGGCAGGTGCCTTCCACGGTGTGACCGAGGGAGACACCGTCATCAACGTCGGTGTCAGCGGACCCGGTGTCGTCAGGCATGCACTTACCAAGATCCACGGAGAGAACTTCGAAGTCCTCTGCGAGACCATCAAGAAGACCGCTTTCAAGATCACCCGTGTCGGTCAGCTCGTCGCCAAGGAAGCTTCCAAGAGGCTCAACGTACCTTTCGGTATCGTCGACCTCTCACTGGCCCCCACTCCCGCCGTCGGAGATTCCATCGCCGACATCATCCAGGAGATGGGAATGGAATACTGCGGAGCACCCGGAACCACCGCGGCCCTCGCCATCCTCAACGACCAGGTCAAGAAGGGAGGAATCATGGCCTCCTCGTACGTCGGAGGTCTCAGCGGTGCGTTCATCCCCGTCACCGAGGACAGTTCCATGGCCAAGGCCGCCGATATCGGCGCCCTCACCCTCGAGAAGCTCGAGGCCATGACCTGCGTATGTTCCGTCGGTCTCGACATGATCGCCATCCCCGGAGATACCTCTGCTTCCACCATCTCAGGTATCATCGCCGACGAGATGGCAATCGGAATGATCAACCAGAAGACCACCGCAGTCAGGGTCATCCCCGTCATCGGCAAGAAGGCCGGCGACGAGATTGAACTCGGCGGTCTGCTCGGCAACTCCAAGATCATGCCGGTCAACCCTTACGGCTGTGCCGACTTCATAAACCGCGGCGGAAGGATTCCCGCCCCTATTCACAGTTTCAAGAACTGACAGGCTGGCACAGGGATGTGCCAGCCATCCTTTTTTATCAAAACTTCGAGCCTAATTCGAAAGCTCTGTCGAGCACCGAATCATCGGCGAACTCGCCCGCCGGCAGGAACCACGAAGTGTATGTCAGAGTACCGACCGGCTCGCAAAGGAAATGCTGTGCCATGATCTTCTGATACTCCTCAGCCTCCTTCTCGGCCGCTGTATCATCGGCACCGGCGGTGACGATGGTGGCCACCTTCTTCCCCGTAGGGAATGTTGATGACGAATTCTCATCGAGGAAACAGAAGTACCTGTCGAAGTAGGTCTTGAACAGACCGCTCACATGGTTGAAGTTGATGGAGGTCACGTGGACTATTCCTTCCGATTCGCGGATCTCTTCCAGAAGCGGAGTGATGCCGTCCTTGATGACACAGTGGCAGCCGTTCTTCTTGCATGCTTCACAGTTCTGGCACTGTTTCACCGGCCCGAGATCGTTGAGGAGAACTATCTTAGCCTTCTTGCCTGCCTGAGCTATGCCTTCGGAAACCTTCTCGGCTATTCTGCGTCCGAACCCACCCTCACGCGGGGACGATACGACAATGACTATACTCATACGGAGAGAATGGTCTTGATAGTATTTAGAACTGAAAAAACGAATCACAAAAAAGTGATAAAGGGTTGTTTTACCCCTAAAGGGGTAGAGAATGCCGTAAAGATGCTTAGGTGGGGGCTGAGGGATTTGAACCCCCATAGGCGGGTTTCCACCACGGGAGGAGCTACCTCCCATGAAATTAATGAGTCATCGCTCCAGTTATTCATCATAACTCAGCAAACTCATTCAAATCACGCTCATAACTGGAGCCCGCTAGTCTACCAGGTTAGCCTAAACCCCCAATTAGTGCACTGAGAGCGTCAGTGTCACTTCTTGCGCATCTTTGCTTCTCTCTTTCTTCTTCTCATTTTCTTCTTGCGCCATTTCCAACGCTGGTTACCGCGTTTCTTCCAGGCGCGTGAGCCTCTCTTCATGATCCTTCCTCTTTTGTTGCCTCACGGCAGACGGACTCTTGGCGGGCCCGTCGGGACTTTCGGTTCCTTATTAGGGGACTTTCGAACCCGAGGCGTCTGGCTTAGAAGGCCAGCGCTATATCCTGGCTAAGCCACGGGCCCTGCAAGTCCCCATTAACTCCTATCATTTAAATGTTCGTGATGGCTCAGATGAGCATCGCGATTACTTTGGTATACTCCTGGATATAATCGTAGACGGTCTTTCCGCCGGCCACGATCAGGATTCCCTCGACCAGACAGATAAGACCCAGAATCAGCAGCACGGGCCAAAGGTTCAGGATCTTTCCGATGAGCATGGCGAGCTTCTCGACGAAGTTCAGTACCATGAATGCGAACGCACCTGCGATGATGGAAACGATAATCCTGGGATAGGTCTCTCCGAGTACTGCCAGGTCCCCGGTCAGGGTTCCGAGGAATACGTACGTGACCACCATTACAACGGCAGCGATGATTATCGCGAGATCCGTGTCACGGAAGGGCCTGATGACCAGAGCGAATCCGGCAAGTATGATCAGAATCGAGTCGAAAAACGGCCATTTGGAATAATTGGTTCCGGCGAGAGCAATCATGACGACTCCCACGATTACTCCCAAAATCAGCAGTCCTTTGTATGAGCCAGCATCCTTATCCTTGCGGTATAAGTGCACGATAAAGATGGACAGCAAACCGCCGACGAATAACATTACTTCGGGTAATCCGATATCCATGGAGATAATAACGCCCTATATGTATTAAAAAGAGGGGGGAGGCACCCCCCCAAGCATGGAGAAAATACCGGTTGACCCGGGAAAGGATTTGGAGGTCGGCAGATGGCGTACTGCCTTGGAACATGATATCAAGTCGAAGTATTTAAACCCATGGATATAGCATCCATCCATCATTATCCATCCATCCGCTCTGAGCAAACGTGCATATCTCACAGACAGTTGCAAAATCTCCGAAGACCGCTGTGTGGATGGACAAAAAATGCCAAGTTCGTTTTATAAGATGGCGTCCTTCCTAAGTCCAATACGAGGTTTCGTAATGATTAACTATACAATCCTGGCAGTAGTGATTGCGTATTTCATTATCGTTATCGCAGTTGGATACTACTTCTACCACAAATCAACCACTCTTTCCGATTACATCCTCGGCGGACGTTCTCTGAACCCTTATGTCACCGCACTCTCCGCTCAGGCATCGGATATGAGCAGCTGGCTTCTCATGGGTCTGCCCGGAGCGGTCTATGCACTCGGTCTCGGAGAGGCATGGATCGGTATCGGTCTTGCCATCGGTTCATACGGAGCATGGCTGATCATCGCCAAGAGACTCAGAGTTTATACTGAAGTCTCACAGAACTCCCTTACCCTTTCCTCCTTCTTCACCAACCGTTACAAGGATGAGAAAGGACTGCTGAGGGATGTCAGTGCAATCATCATCCTGGTCTTCTTCGTCGTCTACGTCGCATCCGGGTTCGTCGGAGCGGGAAAGGTGTTCACCATCATCCTCGGACTCGGCGAGGAGGACAAGAACATCGCCATCATCGTAGCCGCCGCAGTTATTGTTGCCTACACCTTCCTCGGAGGATTCAAGGCAGTCTGCTGGACCGACATGCTCCAGGGAATGCTCATGGTCATCGCGCTGGTCGTCGTGCCCATCGCCGCAGTCGTCACCCTCGGAGGCTGGGGAGAGGTCACCGCTATCTGGGACAGTCCTCTTTCCGGACTCCCCGAACACTTCACCAGCCTCATGTATGATGGCGGAGAGAAGATTACGCTGATTGCGATAGTATCGCTGCTGGCATGGGGTCTCGGTTACTTCGGAATGCCCCATATCGTCGTCAGGTACACCGCTATCAAGAACCCTAACGACCTCAAGATCTCCAGGCGTGTCGCCACCATCTGGATTGTAGTAAGTCTCGCCTGCGCATGTCTCGTCGGACTTATCGGAAGGGCCTGGGCCATTCACAGCGGTACAGCGCTCTCGCTCATCGGAAACGAAGAGACCATCTTCATCGCCATGGCCGGAGCCCTGTTCACCACGGTCATCGCAGGAATCATCTACGCAGCCATCCTTGCAGCAGTCATGAGTACTGCCGACTCCCAGCTGCTCGTCGCATCCTCCGCAGTCTCCAACGACCTTTACAAGAGGTTCGCCAAGAACGGAAAGGAACTCAGCGACAATAAGCTCATGTGGCTCTCCAGGCTCATCGTTGCTCTGGTAGCAATCATCGCAGCCATCATGGCACTCAGCGGAAACAACACCATCATGAAGCTCGTGTCCTATGCATGGGCCGGATTCGGTGCCGCCTTCGGACCCCTCGTGCTCATCTCCCTCTTCTGGAAGAGGGCCAACGCTAAGGGTGCCCTTGCCGGAATGATCGTAGGATTCATCACCGTCATCGTCTGGAACACCTGCCTCATCGGCGGAGGTATCATCGGAGGCGGAAACTACTGCATCTACGATACCGGACTTTACGAACTCGTGCCCGGATTCGTGTTCTCCCTCCTCGCCATCATCCTGGTGAGCATGTTCACCGAGGAGCCCTCTCAGGAAATCCTCGATGAGTACCAGGAGTACGAGGACGAGATGAAGAGACTCGAAGCCGAGTGAAATCCTTTAACCGGCCCTTCGGGGCCAACCCTTTTTTCTATTATTAAAAGAATGGAATGCAGGATACGGCATGGCTCCGTACCCTGCTGTAAGGTTTAAAATCACATCATGCTGAGCACAAGGTCGGAGTACTCGACGGGATCGTCGAGAGGCTGACCGGCCATCAGGCAGGCCTGGCCGTACATGACCTTGACAATCTTGGCGGCGCGCTCCTTATCATTCTCGATTGCATTCTGTAAAGATTTGAAGGCATCTGCTTCGGAGTTCAGCTCGAGCACACGCTCGGCTTTGATTCCGGGACCCTCTCCGGATCCAGGCATCTCCTTGAAGTACTTCTCCATCTCGAAGGTGATTCCGCCCTGGGTGGAAAGGAGGACTGCATGGTTCTTCAGCTTGTGGGAGATCTTAACGGCTTTGACTGCATCCCCGAGGGTCTCCTTGGCGAAATCAACGACGGTCTTGAACTCCTCGTCCTTCTTCTCTGCCTCCTTCTTCTCGTCCTCGCTCTCGATTCCAAGGTCGTCGGAAGTGACGTTGCAGAACTCCTTCTCGTTGTAGTTCCTAAGGGTGTTGGTAACGAAGGTATCGATCTCGTCGGTGAATACCAGGACGTCGTATCCCTTCTCGGTCACGGGTTCGACCTGAGGCAGGTTCTTGGCGTGGGCCGCCGATTCCGCGGTCACGTAGTAGATCTTCTTCTGGCCCTCGGGCATGGCCGAAACGTACTGTGCCAGAGAGATCATCTTGTCTTCCTTGACCGAGCTGAACTGGAGGAGGTCCTTCAGCATATCCGCCTGTGCGCCGTACTGGTCTACGACACCGTATTTGATCTGCTTGCCGAAACTCTTCCAGAACTCAGCATACTTCTCGGACTCATCCTTCATGATGCGCTCGAGGTCCGCCTTGATCTTCTTGGTCAGGTTGCTGCCGACCATCTTGAGCTGACGGTCATGCTGCAGGACCTCACGGGAAATGTTGAGGCTGAAATCAGGGGAATCCACTACTCCGCGGACGAAGCGGAAGCAATAGGGCAGGAGGTCTGCGCACTTGTCCATGATGAGGACTCCGTTGCTGTAGAGTTGGAGTCCGGGCTGGAAGTCCCTGGTGTAGAAATCGTAGGGGGCTTTGGAGGGGATGAACAGCATCGCCTTGTAGGTGACGTTACCCTCGACGTTGACCCTGACCACAGAGATCGGGTCCTCGTAGTCATGGAACTTGTCCTTGTAGAACTCGATGCATTTCGCATCGTCGACCTCAGACTTAGATTTCTGCCAGATAGGGACCATGCTGTTGATGACCTTGTCGACGTTGGTGGTAACGTATCCCTTCTTGGGCTCACCCTTCTCGTCCTTCTCTCCGGTCTCCTTCCACTCGCTTTCCTCCACGACCATGTGGATAGGCCAGCGGATGTAATCGGAATACTTCTCGATGAGCTCCCTGAGCCTGTTGGTCTCCAGGAATTCACTGTATTCCTCGCCGTCGGCATCCTCTTTGATGTGCATGATGACATCGGTTCCGACGGTATCCTTCTCACCGGGGGTGATAGAGTATCCGTCGACTCCGTCGCTCTCCCATACGCTGCACTCCTCGGTTCCGGCGGCTTTGGAGATGACGGTCACCTTGTCGGCGACCATGAATGCGGAATAGAATCCGACTCCGAACTGTCCGATGGCCTGGCTATCGGCTCCCTCGTCGAGGGATTTCTTGAACTCCAGGGTACCGCTGTGTGCGATGTAACCGAGGTTCTTCTCCATCTCTTCGGCAGTCATTCCGATTCCGTTGTCGGATACGGTGACAGTGCGTGCATCCTTGTCAACGGAGACGTTGATCTTCAGGTCGTCCCTGTTCACGCCGAGGGACTGGTCGCTGAGCGCCTTGTAGTTCAATTTGTCGATAGCATCGGAAGCGTTGGAAATGAGCTCCCTGAGGAAAATCTCCTTGTGGGTGTAGATGGAGTTGATCATCATATCCAAGATGCGTTTGGATTCTGTCTTGAATTGTTTCTTTGCCATTTTACAACCTCTTTGTAAGAGTTAATAGGTGTAGGAGTGTTTAAGCTTCTATATAAAATTTTCTCAACTAATGGTTACTATGGCATCTTCTCCCGAAGAAAAAGGTCCTCAGAACTTGATGAACGAGCCCGCGAGGATAAGGGCGACCAATATGGGACAGACCCACTTTATGAAGAATACATAGAGGGTCTTGGTCTTGAACTCGCCGTTCTTCTCTATCTCGTCTGTCACGACCTTGGTACCAATCACATGGCCCACGAATATGCACATGAGGAAGGCGACGACAGGCATCATGATGGTGTTGGAGACGTAATCGAAGATGTCCAGCAGGTTCTTGCCGGCGATCTGGATGAAATCCAGCGGGCCGTATCCCAGGGCAATCAGGACGCCCGCGGCGAAGGTGGGGATCATCACGATGGTGACCGCCCTGTTACGGGAGATCTTGTGGGAGTCCATTACGGTGGAGGCCACCGCTTCCAGGACGGAGACCGCGGAGGTTATGGCCGCGAAGGAGATCATGACGAAGAAGAGGATTGCGACGACCCGTCCCATGCCCATTCCTCCGAAGATGTGGGGCAGGGTGATGAATACGAGTCCGGCACCGCCAGAGATGTCCCCTCCCATGGAGGTGTAGGCCATGGGGATGATCATGAGTCCGGCGACGATGGCGACCGCGGTATCGATAATGATAACGGTGAGCGAGCAGCGCTCGATGTTCTCTTCGCTGCTCATGTAGGAACCGTAGGTGATCAGGATCCCCATGGCGATGGAGAGCGAGAAGAACGCCTGTCCCAGAGCTGCGATGAAGGTCTGTCCGTCGACGTCGCTCAGACGGAACTCGAAGTAGTATGCGACACCGTCCCCGGCACCCGGCAGGGTGAGGACATAGATGGTGAGCCCGACGAGAAGTACCAGGAAAATCGGCATGAAGATGATGCTGAATCTCTCGATACCCTTGGAGACTCCCAGATAGATGATGACCGCGACGATGATCGCGAACGTGGCGAAAGTGACGAGGCACTCGTATGAACTGACGAAATCGCTGAAGACGGTGGCTCCGTCCGAGAGATCGAAACCGGCGCTGTAACCGAAGAGATATCCGAGCAGCCAGCCGCCGATGACGCAGTAATACGGCAGGATGATGGCGGGCACCCACGAACTCAGCATACCGATGATCCTGAACCTCTTGTCCAGCGAACCGTACGCCTCGATGGGGCTTCTCCTGGTCTTCCTTCCGATGGCGATCTCGGTGACCATCATGGTCAGTCCGAACAGGATGACGATCACGATGTAAATGAGGACGAAAGATCCGCCTCCGTGCTTAGCGGCCTCGGTAGGGAATCTCCAGATGTTTCCCAATCCCACTGCGGATGCGGCGGTGGCTATGATGAATCCCGTCTTACCGTTGAATAGGCCGCGCTCGGACATGCATTAACGGCCATGGGCCACGACTATAAGACGTTGTCCCAAAACCGGGACTGTGTTGAATAAGTCGGGCAAAGGATCACTGGCCCGATCCATATCTGTTTTCTTCGGATGAATGCCTGTTTTTGTTTTATTCCGAACTGATGTATGTTTTTGTTCATTCTTCTAATATTTA
>Ga0256404_1002147_pt1 | contig 44671 bp, 34 predicted proteins | sample RumenRJG_01DNA_FD_185990 | JGI IMG/M metagenome (GOLD analysis project Ga0256404, IMG submission 185990) | Bovine rumen microbial communities from Lethbridge, Alberta, Canada - RJG_01 | ecosystem: Host-associated > Mammals > Digestive system > Stomach > Rumen | place: Canada: Alberta | collected... | reverse complement strand
TCCGCGACCGGATTGTAGCTGCGCCGGTGTTCGGATTTTTGTTTCCTGCCTTCAATGACCGCAGTACCGACATTCATTCTCTGCTCTTCTACTCCAAAAAGGCAGATGAGCTCCCGACGGATTATATTGATTCCGTACTTGGCTGCGCTCTTCCTGTCACCGCCGGAGCTCAAAAAGAAACCTTTGCAGAACTTATTCAGGAGACGCTCGGTGACCGGTGTGACTTTACGACAGTTAAAAATATTCATGACCAGCTGCATGAACTGACCGAAAAGGCGAAGGACAGCCCGGACCCGGTCATGCTCGATGAGGGTGACATTAAAGCTATCCTGGAACAATCCGGCGCCGATGATGAAAAAATGGAAAACTTCGCAGGCCGCTTCGAGAAAGCCGCCGGAGAAAATATGGAATTTAATGCCGGCAATCTGACGGACGGCAAAAAGTTTGAGGTACACACTCCGGACATCGAAATCCGCGTCAGCCCGGACCGGACCGACCTGATCGAGCAGAAAGAAGTGGACGGACGATCCTGCCTGGTCATTCCGGTTACCGATGAAGTGACCGTAAATGGAATAAAAATAAGAGATATATAATGCAAAGTCCGGAACGAATAAGTATAATGTGAATGATCGGTGATTTGTTTTGAAAGGAGTCTTTATGTTTTACGATGTCATTATCATTGGAGCCGGTCCCGGCGGTATCTTTTCCGCCTACGAACTGACCCAGAAAAAGCCTGAACTAAAAATTGCTGTCTTTGAGGCCGGTTATCCCCTTGAGAAGCGTCACTGCCCTATTGACGGCGTCAAAATAAAATCCTGCATCAACTGCAAGACCTGCTCGATTATGAAAGGTTTCGGCGGTGCCGGTGCTTTTTCCGATGGAAAATACAACATTACCAACGATTTCGGCGGCACGCTGTATGAACACATCGGCCGAAAAACGGCTCTCGATCTGATGCATTATGTGGACGACATCAATGTAAGCCACGGCGGCGAGGGTACCAGGATGTATTCCACCAGCGGCACAGCGATCAAGAAAACCTGTCTGCAGAACAAGCTGAAGCTGCTGGATGCTTCCGTCCGTCATCTGGGAACCGATATCAATTATGTTGTTCTCGGAAATATTTATAACGAACTGAAGGATAAAGTCGATTTTTATTTCCACACCCCCATCGACAGGATTGAGGTGCTGGAGGACGGCGGTTACCGCGTCAGCTATCATGGTACTACAAAAAAAGCTGCGGTTACGCACCTGGCTCCGGAAAACGGGCCGGACACTCCGACGGAGGCGGAGGAAGAATTCGAGACAGCTGACTGCCGCAGCTGCATCATTTCCGTAGGCCGCAGCGGCAGCAAATGGATGGAAGACATCTGTTCCCAGATGCACATTCCGACCAAATCGAACCGTGTCGATATCGGCGTCCGTGTCGAACTGCCTGCTCTGATCTTCCAGGATCTTACCGACCAGGTTTATGAAAGCAAGATTGTATACCGTACAGAGAAATTTGAAGATAATGTCCGCACATTCTGCATGAACCCGAACGGCATTGTCGTAAACGAAAATACAAACGGTATTGTAACCGTGAACGGACACAGCTTTGAGGATCCGAAAAAGAAAACAGAGAACACTAACTTTGCTTTGCTGGTGGCAAAACATTTCTCGGAACCGTTCCACGACAGCAACGGCTACGGCGAAAGCATTGCCCGCCTTTCCAACATGCTTGGCGGCGGTGTCATTGTCCAGCGTTTCGGTGATCTGGTCCGTGGCCGCCGGAGTACCCCGCAGCGAATCAAAGAAGGTCTGGTAACTCCGACCCTCAACGCAACCCCGGGGGATCTGAGCCTGGTTCTTCCGAAACGAATTCTTGACGGTATTATCGAAATGATCTACGCGCTTGACAAAATCGCTCCCGGGACCGCGAATGATGATACCCTGCTGTATGGTGTTGAGGTTAAGTTCTACAACATGGAAGTACAGCTTGACGAAAACCTCGAGACAAAATACAAGGGTCTTTACATCATCGGCGACGGCAGTGGTGTTACCCACTCCCTGAGCCACGCCAGTGCGAGCGGCGTATATGTTGCGCGGCGAATCGCCGGGCTGGTATAAAGCCATTATTCGTATAAATTATTCGTACACAATACACAAGGGCGGCTGCAATTCCGTTTGAAACCCGGAATTGCAGCCGCCCTTTTTTAACGATTCTATCCGACGGACCTTCTTTGTCCGTCCTTCTTCGTACATTCTTCTTTGACGGTTTTCCTTATCCGTTCCTCTTTGTCAGTTCTCCTCTGTCCTGTTCTCTTGCGCTGTCACTGTTTCTGCCTGTTCCGGCTCGCCGTCAATCACCTGATAGCTGGTCTTGAACATTTTTTTATCCGGCTGAGGAACCTCAATGTGCAGCGCGTGGCGCAGAACATCGGCCGTCGTTTTTACCGGAATGATTTTCAGGTGATCTCTGGTTTCCTTCGGAACATCCTCCAGGTCCTGAACATTGGTGTCCGGAATCAGGACCGTCGTGATACCCGCGCGATCCGCGGCCATCAGTTTCTCAGGCAGTCCGCCGATCGGCAGGACCTGACCGCGCAGTGAAATCTCACCGGTCATCGCCAGATGACGGTCAACCGGGATCCCGGTTACCAGCGACGACAGAGCCGTAAACAGCGTGACCCCGGCGGACGGTCCATCCTTCTGCACCGAGCCTTCCGGCACATGGATATGGATATCCTTATCGCTGAAATCCAGGTTGTCTTCGACAAATGTCGATTTGACGAGGGTTGCCGCTATCGTCGCGGATTCCTTCATGACATCGCCCAGCTGTCCGGTGATGATCATGTTCCCGTGTCCGCCTACAACTTTCGTTTCGATGAATAAAATCTCGCCGCCAACCTGCGTCCATGCAAGGCCTGCCACAACTCCGACGGTATCCCTATCCAGAATACGGTCATGGATCACGCGCTTGTTTCCAAGATATTTGCTCAGTTTGGAAGCATCAACCGTAATCTTCTCCGTGCCGTGCTCCACAATCTCAGCTGCCGTATGACGGCAGAGAATGTCCAGCTGTTTTTTCAGGCCGCGGACTCCTGCTTCCATTGTATATTCTTCAATAATCTTTCTCAGTGCATCATCTGTGACGGTCAGAATATCCTTGTCAATGCCGGCATCCGACAGGGCACGCGGCATCAGATAGCGCTTTGAAATTTCCAGTTTCTCGCCGGGTGTGTATCCGGAAAGACTGATGACCTCGCAGCGGTCCAGCAGCGGCCCCGGAATGGTCTGTGTCGTATTGGCCGTGCAGATGAAGAATACATTGGACAGATCATACGGTACATTCATGTAATGATCCGTGAAGGTTGAATTCTGTTCCGGATCCAGCACCTCCAGCAGGGCACTGGCCGGATCCCCGTTATAGCTTTCTCCCATCTTGTCGATTTCATCGAGCACGACGACCGGGTTCATCGACCCGGACTTTTTGATGCCGTCCATGATGCGGCCGGGCATTGCCCCGATGTAGGTTCTCCGATGCCCCCGGATTTCAGCTTCATCGCGGATGCCGCCCAGACTGATGCGGATATATTTGCGTCCCAGTGCCTCGGCAACGCTCTTTCCCATCGATGTCTTGCCGGTGCCTGGTGCTCCAACCAGGAGCAGAATAGATCCGGCCTGATTTTTCTTCAGCGTCATAACCGCAATCTGCTGCAGGATTCTTTCCTTAACCTTGTCCAGGCCGTAGTGATCCCTGTTCAGAATTTCACGTGCCTTCGCAAGATCCACCTCCGGAGTTTCATCGATCTTCCATTTCAGGGAAGTCATGAAATCCAGATAATTTTCCAGGGAAGAGCGCTCCGGATCATTCGGCTGAGCTTCACGGTAATGCTTCAGTACCTGGTCGACTTCCTTGCGCGCCTCCGGCGGCATCCCGGATTCATCGACCAGTTTCTGATAATCCCTTGCCTGAGCGTTCTTCACGTTCTGTGCCTCCCCCTGACTTTTCAGACTGTCAGCGAAGGCTTCAAGTGCTTCCTTCAGCAGTCTTACTCTTTCTTTCAGGGAATCGGTCAGGAGCAGCGCGTATTTCTGAGCCGGATCCTGAATAAGATACGGGCCGAATACGACTCCGTACTCATTCACCGAACTTATCTGCTCTACGTTTGATTCATTAAACCGGTATCCGCGCAGCTGCTTCAGTGCTTCGACCGTTTTCGATTTAAGCTCATTCAGCGCTTCCTTCTCCTCATCCGCCGTCAGATCCGCTGTTTCATCCACCTCGCTGCAGGAACTTGCCCAGACTCCCTGAGCCAGCGCAGGATTCAGTACATTCACCTTCTTCAGTGTACGAAGATGAAGTACGCGTCCGCCGGCTGTCATACCCATGCCGGTAACCTCCGCCAGGACACCGAGTCCGTAAAAATCATCCGTGGTCACCTGCTGACGGCTGAGCGGATTTTTCAGCGGGACAATAACTGCCCGGTTGCCCCCCGCTCCCAGCCGGGCCTTTTCCTCTCTGGAAAGTTCCGGGAGTGTCACGGACATTTCTGCTCCCGGCAGGATAATTGTATTAAAAACTGGTACAAGCATATAATTCTGCATAACTTTCAACTCCTTATCCGGCATATTCAGACGAAACAATTCCGCTGATAAAATGCCTGCGCAAATGAATGCTGAAGTTATAATAGCACCAGTTGTTAGCACTGTCAACTGTTGAGTGCTAATGTGTTCTCATTTCCACCCGCCTGCTTTTACTTTTCCCTTTCCTTCGTTTTCGCAGCCTCCGCAAACTTTCTGTCCATTTCGCTTTCTGCATCCTGTAATGGCAGCCGGTGCATAAACCATACAACAAATGGAATGGATGTCAGCACGGTCAATATGTCGGCGCTCAGCTGCGCCGTCTCCAGGCCGGTCAGACCGAAAAAGTGCGTAAGGATCAGGATGGACGGAATGAAATAAATACCGCTTCTCATGGCGGAAAGAACAGACGCCTGCCGGTGCTTGCCTATGCTCTGGAACATCATGTTGGATGTCACGGAGAAGGGCTGCAGGAGCACTGCAATGCACTGGTAGCGCAGCGCGGGAACGCCAATGGCGATAACCTTCGGATCATCCCGGAATACACGGATAATCGACTCCGGAAATGCAAAACCGAATAAGGTCAGAACCAGCATCAGTGCTTCCCCGGACAGCCATGTAAAGAAAAATCCCCGGCGGACACGTGAATATTTTTCTGCTCCATAGTTATAGGCTGCCACCGGCTGATAGCCCTGACCGATTCCGATCATGGCCGATCCGATCAGCATAACCACCCGGCCGACAATCGCCATGGCTGCGATCGCCGCATCCCCGTACGGCGCTGCCGCACGGTTCAAAACCATGGACGAAAACGAATTCAGCATCTGCCGGATCAGGCTGGGAAGCCCGTTCTGAATGGTATAAACCAGTTCTGTCTTAAATTCCGCGGGAATGCGCGGACGGATGGAACTGATTGTTTTGCCCCGGGTAAACATTGAAAGAAGAATAAAAAAGCTGATATACTGCGAAATTGCGGTAGACAGGCCGGCTCCGTGAATTCCCATGTGCAGTCCGAACATCAGAATCGGATCACCGATCATGTTTAAAACTCCGCCGGACACCAGTCCGATCATGGCATAAAATGCCTTCCCCTCATAGCGCATGACGTTATTCAGAACACAGCTCCCGGAAAGGGCCGGACCCGCCACCAGAATATAGATCCCATACGCCTTCGCATACGGAAGGATCGTCTCCGTACTTCCGAGCATCCGCATCAGCGGCGTCAGAAGAATTAAAGAAATAATCGTTATTACGGAACTGAAAATCAGAGAGAACCAGAAAGCGGTCGTCAGAAAGCGATTGGCCCCCTCCTCATCCCCGGCGCCGAGTTTCCGGCTGATAATGCTCCCGCTCCCGTGGCCGAACATAAATCCGACCGCCTGGAACACAGCCTGGACACTCGCCAGAATCCCGATGGCTGCGGAAGCACTGGTTCCCAGTTTCCCTACAAAATACGCATCAACCACGTTATAAATCATCGATATCATCATGCTGATGATGGTCGGCACCGCAAGCTTCGGAATCAAACGGCTGATCGGCGTCAAAACCAGTTTATTATACTGTTCCCTCTCCTTCTGGTTCAGCGCCTCCTCCTGTCTCATACCGTCCCGTGTTTCCTCCTGACTCCTGCCGACCTTTACTTCCTTATTCATACCATGCTCCCTGCCCTTTTCACTGTAATAATTATACAGTTCCATTATTTCTCAACATTTTTCAAAAATCAATCCTGAAAACAGGGTATAATGTCCGTAAGCACAGCAGGAAACAGGAAATACGAGGTGAGAATAAATGTCAGAAAATCATGAATTTATCCGTAACGGTACCATGATCCAGTATTTCGAATGGTACCTTCCGGATGACGGTTCACTCTGGAAAAAAGTGTCCCGGGAAGCTGCAAAGCTTGCGGATGCCGGAATTACGGCTCTCTGGCTTCCGCCTGCTTTCAAGGGACCGGGCGGGATTCACGATGTCGGCTATGGAGCCTATGATCTTTACGATCTGGGTGAATTTAACCAGAAGGGCTCCATTCCGACCAAATACGGAACCCGGAGGGAATACACGGATGCCATTCGTGCCTGTCATAAGGCCGGAATGCAGGTTTACGCCGATATTGTTGTCGACCATAAGATCGGAGCAGATGGAACCGAGGAGGTTGAAGCCTTTGAATGCGCCGGGAATAACCGTGAGGAAGAACTGGGCGGTGAAATTAAAATACGTGCCTACACGATCTTCAATTTCCTGGGAAGACACGGAAAATATTCTTCCTTTACCTGGGATTCCTCCTGCTTTGACGGGGTTGACTATGATGACTATACAAAGAAAAATTCTGTATACCTGCTCAAGGGGCATACCTGGCAGCATAACGTAGATACGGAAAACGGCAATTTTGATTATCTGATGGGCGCCGATCTCGATTTTTCGGTTCCGAAGGTAATTAAGGAGCTTACGGACTGGGGAAAATGGTATTTAGATACAACGGATATCGATGGTTTCCGGCTCGATGCCGTCAAACATATCGATGCCGGCATTTATCGGGACTGGCTTCCGGCGATGCGCAGCTATGCGAAACGTGAACTATTCACCGTCGGGGAATACTGGAGCAATGATCTGAATACACTCCGAAACTACATCTGTGAAGTAAACGGAGATATGAGTCTTTTTGATGTGCCGCTTCACTTTAATCTGCAGCGTATCTCGCTGAACGGGGAGGGGGAAGATCTCCGCCGTGTCTTCGACAACACATTGACCAGTGTCGATCCGACACATGCGGTGACCTTCGTAGACAATCATGACACAGAACCCGGTCAGGCGCTTTGTTCCTGGGTAGGCGGATGGTTCCGCGAACATGCCTATGCGCTCATTCTTCTCCGGCAGTCCGGATATCCCTGCGTTTTCTACGGCGACCTTTATGGCATTCCATCCCGGAATATCAATCCGATGGGTGAAAGCCTGCTGACGCTGCTTCGTCTTCGCCGGGATTATGCGTATGGCTGGCAGCATGACTACTGGAATGATGCCCACTGTATCGGATGGACCCGTGAAAAAGGTCTGGCTGCCATCCTGTCAACCATGGGAGAGCATACCTTTTCCATGTACGTCGGAGAAGTCTTCTCCGGATCAACGTTTGTCGATGCGCTTGGAAATAACGATTCGCGGATCGTGATTCATCCGGACGGAACCGGAGATTTTCCGGTACACGCCGGTCAGGCCAGCGTATACGTACCGGAAGCAGAACCATAAATCCAGTACGTTCTATCATATTCAATAATAAAGCGAAATCACCGGGATTTCTGCTGCGCAGCCCAGCCGCAGCGGCGGGCCGTAGGTTCCGATCCCGGCTGTAGTAATGGTTTCCATGCCGCCGACTTTTTTCTGACCGGCTGCATTTTTGTACATAAAACGAACCAGTATATTTCCGGGCCACAGCTGACCGCCGTGGGTATGGCCGGATAAAACCAGGTCAGCCCCGTTTTTCTGAAGCTCATCCAGATCGTACGGCTCATGTTCGATCACAACTGTCGGCATATCGGTTCTTAATCCGCCAAGCAGTTGTGCTGCACTTTTTCGTTTATTTTTACCATCCCCGGTTTTATCCATATCCTTGCGGCCGGCAAACTGAACGTTGTCTATCACCAGTGTTTTATCGTTTATGTCCCGGAAACCGCAGGCGCGGACAAAATCATCCATTTTTGCCGGACGGCGGGCCAGGGACGCTTTTTGCAGCGGAAAGCCGAAAAGCAGAGGCTCCTCCACATCATGGTTGCCCCATACATAATAGACTCCGTTTTCTGCCTTCATCTGACTGAAAATTTTCTCCAGTTCCTCTTCCTTCACTCCCTCGAACGTACTGCTGAAAAAATCCCCGGCTATAAAAATAACATCGGCCGCCTGCTCATTCACCTGCCGGACCATATCTTCCATCTGATTGAGATCCGTATTGACACCCAGATGCATGTCCGATAATAGAACGATCTTCATCTCCCTGGCAGACGGCTGTGCACCGCTTCCGTCCCTCGTAAACTGCACGGTGTAGCTGGTCACACGGTTCGTTATGGCGTTTCTGTGACCATACCCATTCATGATTGCGGTAAAGGAAATGCAGGCAAGAAAAGCAATCCACGCAGCCGGACGGCAGGGAATTTTCCCGAACGGATGACGCAGCATCGCCGCCATCATCTGACAATCAGCAGAATAATAAAGCCGAGCGCCAGATAAATGTCGATCCCCAGTATTCTATTGCCGGTCCGCAGAAAAGTATCCTTCAGCTCTCTCCCCCACAGCCAGAAGGCGCCTGCCAGCGGAAAGAAGGCGGCCGCGGTTTCCGCTGCGGCAAGGAACACCAGCAGATATTTCCAGCGTGTGATCCCCCGGAGCCAGTAATAAAGCTGGGATAAAATAAATATATGAAACAGTATAAAAGAAATAATAAGAATAACCTTTCTCATAGTCAGCTTTCTTTATCCCACCGGCAGATTCTCTGTAACGGACACAGGCTCTGCACCGGAGCAGATTCATAAGAAAAGGCAGCCGCATCCGCATGCAGCTGCCCGCTATCATTTTGTAAACCCGCGGTACATGATCTGTCCCCAGGCTGCAAAAATGCACTCTGTTATTCGGTGATGCTTTCCAGCCAGTGCTCATCCGGCTCATAGCCCAGAATTTTTACTACCGTGGACGCTACGTTGGCAAGGCCGAAGTCACCGTCCTTCACTTTGGTTCCCTCCGGTCCGTTGTAAATGGCAAACGGGACGCGGGCCAGCGAATGGGAGGTTTTGGGCTTACCCTTCTTGTCCAGCATCTCATCCGAGTTGCCATGATCTGCCATCACCAGCAGACAACAGTCATGTGCCCTGCAGGCGTCCATCACTCTCTTCAGGTTCAGATCCACGGACTCAACGCCGATCAGCGTCGCCTCGTAGTTTCCGGTGTGTCCAACCATATCGCCGTTCGGATAATTGCAGCGGATGAACTGATATTTGCCGGATTCAATGGCGGCAACGATTTTCTCGGTGACCTCGGTCGCTTTCATCCACGGCTTCTGATCGAACGGGATGATATCGGAGGGAACCTCTTCCCAGTCTTCCAGTTCATCAGAGAATTTTTCGGAACGGTTGCCGTTCCAGAAGTAGGTCATGTGTCCGAACTTCTGTGTTTCCGAGCAGGCGTAGCTCTTTACTCCCTTCTTAACAAGGAACTCGGAAAGCGTATGCTCTATGTGAGGCGGTTCTACCAGGAAGTTGGCCGGAAGCTTCAGATCGCCATCATACTGCAGCATACCGCAGTAAAATACCTTCGGTTTCTTTACCAGATCAAACTTGTCGAAGGTATCCATATAATCGAAGCATTTGGACAGCTCAACGGCACGGTCGCCGCGGAAGTTAAACAGGATTACGGAATCTCCGTCATCAATGGTTCCGACAGGCCTGCCGTCATCGCCGACAATCGTGAAGCCAGGAAGATACTGATCCGTATAGCCGCCTTCCCTGCGGTATGTTTCAATGGCTTCCGCTGCTGATTTGAACGCCCTTCCATCGCCTATCACGTGACAGTGCCAGCCGCGCTCAACCATGGACCAGTCAGCCTCGTAGCGGTCCATGGTGATGGTCATACGGCCGCCGCCGGAAGCGATGCAGGCATGGAAATGATCATCATTCAGCTCTTTGATTACACCTTCCAGCTGATCTACATACTGCAAAGCAGATGTTTCCGGAACGTCACGGCCGTCCAGCAGAATGTGAACCCGTACCTGTGCAAGCCCTTCCTTTTTTGTTTCCTTCATCAGTGCGATCAGATGAGAAATATTGGAATGTACATTTCCGTCTGAAAGAAGGCCGATAAAATGCAGCTTACCGTTATGCTCTTTGGCACAGGCAACTGCTTTCTGCCATGCCGCGCTCTTGTAAATATCTCCGGACTCTATGCTCTCGTTTACAAGTTTTGCGCCCTGAGAATAAATCTGTCCGCAGCCAAGCGCATTGTGCCCGACCTCGGAATTACCCATATCATTATCAGACGGCAGGCCTACCGCTGTTCCGGATGCCTTGATGGTCGTATGCGGCCATTTTGTCATCAATTCGTCGATCTGCGGCTTATAGGCGTGCATCACTGCATTGCCGTTATCCTTATCTGTCCAGCCGACACCGTCCATAACTACTAACACTACTGGTTTGCTCATATGAATCTCCTTTTAATAATGAAATATGGTGTTTTACCGGATACTTTACGGAAAAACACACATGTTCAGGATTTCTGTATCCATCTGAAGCCAAAGCTATTGTAATATTCCAGCTGAAAATTGTCCAGTCGATAATTGTCCTTCCGGTCAGCCCTGGACAGGCGTCCTGCCGGAGGACACGGCCGGTGCTGTTCCATCGGCTCCGCCCAGAAAGCATTCCCGGGTGTGTCCGCTGATCACACCGACAGCCTGCAGATAAGAATAGATCGTTGTCGATCCGACAAACCTCATGCCGCGTTTTTTCAAATCTTTGGAAATTGCGTCCGAGAGCGGACTGGTCGTTCGGATGCCGCAGCTTTCCCGGATCACTTTTCCATCCGTGAAGCTGTACAGATACCGGTCAAACGAACCGAACTCCTGCTGTATCGCAAGAAATACCCGGCTGTTGCAGATACTGGCGCGGATTTTGGCCCTGTTTCGGATAATGCCCGGGTCGGACATAAGTTCTGCTTCCTTCTCTTCGCCGTAGGCAGCTGTTTTTTTTACGTCAAATCCATCGTAGGCCTTTCTGAAATTTTCGCGCTTTCGCAGGATTGTAATCCACGAAAGTCCTGCCTGAAAAGACTCCAGAATAAGCATTTCATACAGCATATGATCATCATGCTGCTCATGGCCCCATTCTTCATCGTGGTAGCGGATATAAAGCTCATCCTTCTCCGGGACCCAGGGACAGCGCGTTTTTTTATCTTTTTTGGCTGAGGGTGTATCCATATTTACCTCCCGTTCCTGATGCGCGGCCCCGCACGCCTGCGGCATGTGATAACCGCTTCCAGAGCCGCGGGAGGGAATGTCAGGCAGATACGCACGCCTGCGGCATGTGATAACCGCTTCCAGAGCCGCGGGAGGGAATGTCAGGCAGATACGCACGCCTGCGGCATGTGAAATCCCGCCTGCGGCATGCGGCGGAGCATTTCTTCCTGCACTACATTCCCAGGATCTTCACAAGCATAATCCATGCCAGGCTGTAGTAGGTAACGACGCCGATAAGGTCGGTGATGGTTGTGATCAGAGGTCCGGAAGCCACGGCGGGGTCAACGCCGATTTTCTTAAAAAACATCGGGACAACCGTTCCCACCAGGCTGGAAATGAGCATAGCAACAGCCAGAGAGATGCCAATGCAGACGGAAACGCTCAGTGCCGTTCTGACCGGCAGTCCTTTGGATGCAAAGATGTATATTCCGACTCCGGCTACTGCTACGGCTCCCAGAATCAGGCCGTCCAGCAGTCCGGTCTGCATCTCCTTGCGTATCAGTTTATTTTTTTCTTTCTTAGTAACGTTTTCATCCATCAGAACACGGATGGTAACCGCAAGCGACTGTGTCCCGACATTTCCGGACATGTCCAGGATCATCGACTGGAATGCCATGATGATCGTAAGCTTGGCAACAACATGCTCATACATGCTGACCACCGATGAAACGAGAAGCCCCAGCCCTAACAGTAAAATCAGCCACGGCAGTCTCTTTCTCACACTCTGGCTGACCGGCTCGTTCAGATCCTCCTCGGCAGTCAAACCGCCTAGTTTTGCGTAGTCTTCGCTCATCTGAGCATCGACAACTTCTACTACGTCGTTGGCGGTTATTACGCCGAGAATGCGATTGTTTCTGGAAAGCACAGGGATGGATTCCTCGGAGTAATCCTCCAGTACCTGGAGACAGTCATCTATTTTTTCATCTGCATAGACCGAAGGATAAGCCGGCACCACGATGTCTGCCAGAGAATCGGTCTTTCTGGCTACAATCAGGTCCTTCAGAGAAAAAGCTCCGGCGTAGGTCCCTTCGGCTGACTCAACATAGATGGTGGAAATATTATCGTGATCCGCTGCCTGTGAGACCAGGGTTTTCATGGCCTGAGGGATGGTCATCCCGATTTCTACCTTCACAAAATTGGTAGTCATGTGACTTCCGATGGTATCTTCCTCAAAGGCAGCCAGCCGGATCAGCGTAGTGCGCCTGTCCACATTCATATGGGCAAGCCAGGAGTCCTTTCGGTCACTGTCGGTGTTTTTCAGAAAGTCAACGGCATCGTCCGCCTCCATGGCGCTCAGGATCTGTGCCGCCGTCTCATCCGGCAATGCTTCCAGATAGCGTTCCGCATCATCATCGACATACTCGATAATATCCGCAAGCCGTGATATTTCCAGCCAGGTACTAAGATCCAGCCATTCCTTTGTCGTCAGCTGCGGAAGAATTTCCGCTATATCCTTCTCATGATAATCATCCAGCCGGTCACGGATCTCAGCCCCGCTCCCGCCGGAGCGAATGATGTCCAAAATCTCCTGCTGGTACTTCATTACGTTCGAGGTTTCCATAGGCATATCCTCCCTCCAATGTCAGAATAAAATCTTCCTTCGGGAATATATATGCAGTATACCCTTTTTGCGAGATTTTGGAATATTAAATTGGAGTAAATCTATTCTGCCGTGTTATTTCTTTCCATCGCCGGAAGAGAACTTGATTTTCTAAGGAACATCCATCCGATGACAAACAAAATAGCCAGGGAAAACACGGCCATATTGACCGAACCCGTAAGATGCACGGTAATGCCGATCAGCAGCGTCCCCATAAAGGCTGCTCCCTTTCCGCAGATGTCGAGAAGCCCGAAATACTCTCCGGATTTTTCTGACGGGATGATTTTTCCATAATAGGAACGTGACAGAGCCTGAATGGTTCCCTGAAACATTCCTACAATAAACGCCATAATTCCGAACTGCCACAGCGTATGCAGGAACAGTGCATAAACGGCAACCGCCAGATATCCGGCGATGCAGACAGACAGTATTTTGAAAGGATCATACTTTTCCGTCAGCTTTCCGAAGAGGGAAGCAAAAGCGAAGGCCACTACCTGCGTAAAAAGCAGAACCACCAGCAGGCCGACCGTGTTGATTCCCATTGCCGTGCCGATGGCTACCGACTCATCAATAATGGTATAGACACCATCGATATAGAAAAAGAAAGCAAGAAGGAAGAACAATACTTTTCTGTCTGACTTTACGATTTCCTTCAGCGTTTCACCGAGCCGGCGGAAGGTAGTCCCGGCCATATTGCCCGCATGATCCATGTAATGTTTCTGTTTGTAGTTTTTCATCAGCGGCATGGATACACAAAACCACCAGATACCGGTAACTGCAAATCCCACGGCAATGCCGGCTGCCGTCGGTATCCTATGCATATATTCGCCCAGGACATAAAACAGGAGTGCTATGATAAACGGAATGCAGGATCCGATATATCCCCAGGCGTATCCCTGCGATGAAACGATGTCCATTCTTTCCGGAGTGGTCACGTCCGTCAGCATGGAATCGTAAAATACGAGTGAAAGCTGATAACATATCTTGGCAATGATATATGTAACAATATAGAGCATCCAACCGGGAGCTCCGCCCATCACAAAGCATCCGATGACGCCGATGATCAGAACCGTCATAAACATCGGTTTCTTAAATCCCCGGTTATCTGACAATGTTCCCAGAATCGGGCCCAGGACAGCTACCAGAATTGTAGTGACGGAGGTTGCGTAGCTCCAGCAGGCGAGATATTCTGAATTTGAGTATCCTTCCGCTGTAACTAATGCGCTGAACCAGACCGGAATCAGCGTTGTAACCATCAATGTAAACGCTGAATTTCCGATATCATACAGAATCCATGATTTCTCAAGCCTTGTAAAATTCTTAAACATATCCCTTCCCTGCTCTTTCCGTAATTTTCCCGCAGCTTTGCATTCTCTTTCGAATACCCGCCACACCTCTGCCGCATCCCGGGACCTTGAAAAACGTCCCCTGCGTTTGTAGTCCCGCTGCTTCTATAATAATAAACAGGGAAGGTAAATGCACTGTAAAATATTGGCAAATTTAAGGATAATTCAGTTTGTCCATTCATACGACCGGATCCTGGCTGCCACGCCTGCATGACCCAAAGGCAGGCGCAGCGAGAGATCCGGGTTCATGTGCTGTACCCGGCTGCGAACTTGCTCGACCCAAATTATTATTCTATGTTCGTTTTCAGCACCTGCCCGATCCCACAGATTACGCGGATAACTTCTTCTGCCCGGGCGGCTAGCTTCATTAAGATTTCTCCGAGAACATCCCGGTATTTTCGTTCAAAAGCATCCAGGGGTACAATTCCGCTGCCTGCCTCATCGCAGATGACGACACAGCCAGGGTTCTGATCAATGTAAGCAAATATACCGGTCAGAATGTCCTCTTTCGTTTTCCCCTGCTGAAGTTCCTTCCGGACCTGTTGCTCCAGATGGACCAGCTGCGGTCTCACGGCATAATGGCTGCCCGCATATTCTGTTTTTCCCTGATAGCTTCCTCCAATAATCAGTATCATGTGATTAACTCCTATCGGGCACCTTCGCAAACTGCCTTTCTCCTGTATCAGACTGTCCGCTGCTTCCCTTTTTTCCTGCTCCGTATTACCCGCTGCTTCCCTTTTTTCCTGCTCCGTATTACCCGCTGCTTCCCTTTTTTCCTGTTCCGTATTACCCGCTGCTTCTCCTATTCTCCGCTCCGGACTGACCGCTGATTTTCCTTTTACCTGTATAGGAATGCCGGCGGCTGCTTCCGTTACGATGTCTGCTTTTGCTGCCATCCACCGGCTGACTTTTCCGAGTACTGCGCGGTAATGCTCGGTCATCTCATCATAAATCATACCATCCTCGAAAACATTGTCGGTTACCGCAAAAAGATCGGTTTCCGGCGAAATCAGCCGTGAAAGCCCGTTACAGATTTTTTCCGCGATGCCGGCAGGATCTGAAGTCTGAGGATTGAGACGGCCAAACATTTCATTAGCCACCAGATTGGTGAGGCATTCCAGTAAAATAATTTTTCTGCCATGGCACATCTGCCTCAGGGAATTTTCAATGTCCACTGGCTGTTCGACGGTTATAAAATTCATGTTCTGCCGCCGCAGCTGATGCTTACGGATCCGGGCCCGGCTCTCGGGATCATCTGCTGCCATTGCAGCCACATAATACCGGGGTATTCTGGCTGGCAAAGCCAGGATGCGTTTTTCCGCATACTCTGATTTTCCGCTGCTGCTGCCTCCTATAATTAATTCAACCACAGATATCCTTCCTTTTCCCTCGCTTTGTGAAGTTAATGCAATATAGAAAAATGATCATTCTAAGCGTTCTGCTGATTAAACCGTGTATACTGCTCTACCGTACTGTCTTCGAAAGTTGCTCCGTAGTAAACAACCGCCGCTGTATCCAGCAGCTGCATCATCATTACAGCCCCGGTGCCTTCGCCCAGCGCCATGCCGGCGTCAATGACCGGATGAAGTTCCAGTTCTTTTTCAATTGCCCTGCAGGCTGGCTCCTTTCCCTTATGGGATGCAATCAAATAATTTCGCACTCCAGGCACCAGTCGTTCCGCTGTTAACGCGGCTGTCAGACTGATAAGCCCATCCAGCACAACCGGCACCCGGTACAAAGCTCCGCCGATGCAGATTCCGGCTATTCCTGCAATGTCAAGCCCGCCGACACTGGACAGAACGGTCAGCGCATCCTGATGGTAAAGATCATATCGCCGGATCGCTGTGTCAATCACCTGGATCTTCTTTTCCAGCCCACTGTCCGAAAGTCCGGCGCCCCGTCCGGTCACCTCTGCGGCTTTCTTTTGAAGCAGGGAAGCACACACAGCACTGCTGGTCGTCGTATTGCCGATGCCCATCTCCCCGGTGCCAATCAGATCATATCCCTGCGCTTTGCTCAAACGGACAAGATTCATGCCAATGTGAATGGCTGAAATGGTTTCTTCCTTTGTCATTGCACTTTCCCGCGCAAAGTTCCGGGTTCCCTGCCTTACTTTAAATTCTTCCGGCGAAATACCGGTATGATCAGCGTTTATTCCTATATCAATCGGACAGGTATCGACGCCTGCCTTGCGGGCTATCCGCCCGACCGAAGTTGCATCCTGCACCATCTGCCGGGCTACTTTCAGCGTGACCTCCTGTCCGCTCTGACTGATTCCTTCTTCTACCACACCGTTATCCGCGCACAGAATGAGAAGTCTCTTCTTCCCAATATGGATTCTCGCAGTTTCCTGGATAGCTCCGATCCGATCAAATATTTTTTCAAACTTTCCCATGCTGTCGAGCGGTTTGGACACATGATCCCAGTGCTGCTGAACCATCGCTTCCCACTCCGAAGCCGGTTTTGCAACAGATTCTGGAATATCATCATTAAAAGTATTTAATTTCATTAGCTGCACACCTCTTCTGAGTATAGATTTATTCTGGCATCATCCGCATTCTTTCATCTTTTGACAAATTGTAATCAAGAACATAAAATTCAAAAGGGTTTTTCCGACCATCCGCGATTCGCTGATGCGGCCAAAGACCGGAAAATACACCTGCTCTCCTGCCGCAGTTTTCCTTAATTGTTTTCTTTCCAACACAGTCTTGCGTTATAACACCTCTTCCGGCTGTCTTTTATTCACTCACCAGATCTGCCTGCCCGCATTTTCCCTGTCGGAAAACGGTCCCGGCAAAACCTTAATTCCACGGTGATTTCCCAGGTAATCATAATTGAAGGTAATCGGGGTGCCATCCGGATTCTCAAATGGTTCATCCGGTTCAAAGGCTTTGCCCAGGGTGCCGGTATCGATCATACCGCAGGTAAAATCACCGAGCAGATCATAGACATTGGTATCCAGCGTATAGCGGCCTGCTTTTTCGACAAGTTCCACGTACACCGGGCTCTTTTCGTCTGTCAGCTTTCTGCGCTCATGCTTCCACGCCCGGGCTCCTCCGAAATACGCATTTCCATCGCACCATACCGGCAGATGGCTCTGATGCGCACCTTCCAGCTTTGCCATGTTCGGGACCTCTTCTTCCATGTCAAACTGTTTCATCCATTCTGCATACGTCGGATATTCATCCCACACGTCCGTACCAGCCTTCCGGTTCTCGGTCATTTTTTCTTCCGGCCTGGAATCGCTTTGTACCACAAAATCATCCCGTGAATATTTCTGCACAAAAATATTATTGTAAAAACGGTCATCCCCGTGAAGAATTGTCATAAAGCCCATCACTTCTGTGCGGTGCGGCATATGGTACGGAGTGTAGCGCCATCCGGTTCCTTCTCCAACACTCGTGAAAGCCCCGCAGATCAGATTGTGTACCATGGCCACCCCTTCCGAAGCAATGCGAAGGGATACATCGGAAAGCAGTATATTATTATCAATCAGCGTCGGCCCGTGTCCGACTTCCACAAATATATCCTGGCTCATCATGCCGCCTTCCAGCTGCTTTGCAAAAGAAGGACGCATGTTATCGTGAAGCAGGTTTTGTGTGATCCGGGTTCCCTGCGCCTCCCAGTCACACCAAATTCCCATCGTACAATGATGAATATGATTCCGGCGGTAAATGACATCAATCGCCGCGTGCATCTTGATTCCTGCAATCTCTGCACCGCCCAGCTCCATCATGTTGTTGATGTGATGAATGTGGTTATCCTCAATAATGCTGAACACACCTCCCATTCGTCCGATAATCCCGCCCTGCTCACAGTGATGAATATTGCATCGGCGGATAATATGACTTCCGACATTTTCCTTCAGCCAGCCATGATACTGTCCGCGGCAGACGGCGTCCCGCTCCATCTGCGTCGGACTTTTTACATGGTGGCGCGTAAAAAAATGATCGTTTTCAGGATCATAGTATTTTCCGAGGGAAATTCCGGCACATTTACTCCCCCAGATCTCACAGTCTTCAATAATCCATCCTCTGGACCAGTGCGGTCCGATCATGCCGTCCTGATAAGCCGCCGGCGGTGCCCATGTTGTGGCCGCTTTATTAATGTTAAAACCACTGACCGTAATGTATCCGACTCCGTTTTTCCGTGGAAGGAAGCACTCCCTGCGCACGGTAATCTCAACATTCTCCCTGCGCGGGTCTGCTCCCTGGAAATTAGCATAAATAACCGTCTGATTTTTCTCCGGGTCCTGTTCGGTGTACCACTTCCGCCGGGAGGCCTCCGGGTCCCAGGAACATTGATAGACAGCCCCCTTCGCACATTCCTCCAGTGTTTCCGCCTCGTACAAAGCCTGATCGTTCAGCCAGACACCTCCGGTATGCCTGCTGCGCCTGGCAAAATACCAGTCACCGAAAACATACGTTGTATAGGGGTTGTAATTTCCAAAAATGCCATTGTCGATTCGCGTGACATAAACATCTCCCCTGTACGGTTCCCAGGCCTTCACTTCTTCGGCGCCGGTAATTTCCGCTTTCAGAGGCTCCAGACTTCGATATGTAATGCGTGCATCTTCTCGTCCCGAGTTGACAGGATCTACATTCTCCCGGTATATGCCGGGGGAAACAAGTATTTCATCCCCGGGCTGCGCCCTATGGGCGGCATCATTGATGCGGCGAAAAGGCATCTCCTTTGTCCCATTGCCGTCATGACCAGCGGCTGCATTTACATAAATTATCATCCTGTACCTCCTGCAACAGCTACTAATTTTTCATTTTCTAATATCAATTTTTATCAATTTTATCATATTCCGGATCATTATAGACATAAAAAGGCTGCTGCATTTCCATTTCCCGATGGAATTGCAGCAGCCTTTTATCATTATTTCATTTGCACATATTCTGGAAAATGATAGCTTTCAGTTCGTTCCCAATTCTTCCGCCTCGGCTACCAGTGCTTTCAAATGGTTATGGCACGTTTCGAAGTCCCTTTTTCCCTCCTCGTCGAGAGTAAGTTCTATTCTCCGTATGATTCCCCGGCTTCCTATGACACACGGAAGGCTCATGGCGACATCGCTGCATCCATACTGCCCGGTCATGACGGTGGAAACCGGGACCACACACCGCTCGTTGCGGGCAATGGCTCCTATGAGCCGGCAGGCAGCCGAGGCTACCCCGGCACTGGTATATCCCTTGAGCTGTACAATATCCGGCCCGATCACCTTAACATCGTGCAGCAGCTTTTCTTTGTCCGGCGTTTCCGGAAGATCAAACTTCTCCTGCATCTCACGGAAAGGAACACCCACTATATTAACGGTATTCCACGGAATGAAAGAAGTACTTCCATGCTCTCCGAGAACAAATCCGGTTACATTTTTTGCATCTACCCCGCAGATATCGCCCAGCATACGGTTGAAGCGAGCCGTATCCAGCAGTGTTCCGGTTCCGATGATCTTATCCTCCGGATAATGATACCGCCTGGCCATCAGATATACCAGCACATCCAGCGGGTTTGAAATTATGATAATGATAGCCTCATGTGTATATTTTGTAATATTTGCAAAAACCTGATCGATAATGGATACATTTGCCTTCAGAAGCGAATTACGGTCCTGGGAGCCTCCCGGAACGATGGACGGTCCTGTCGTAACGACGATAATATGTGCATCCCGGCATTCTTCATAACCTCCTACGCGCACCCTTGCATTCGAGCTGTACTCAAAGGCTGTCGTATGATAAGCATCGAGAACGGCCCCCAGTGCCTTCTCCTTATTCCGGTTAATCACTACAATATCATCCATCAGATTGAGGCGGAGAGCGTCATTTAAAACGGCATCCCCCACTTTTCCGGCCCCGACAATTACAACTTTCCCATTCATCACTGACATTTTAATTTTCCTTCCTGATTTTTTCTACATTATACATCATTGCGGCCGAACTATTCGCAGGAATATGCATCCAGATTAATTCGTCATTTTTATTCCATTTGCGCAAACGGCGGCTTAATTATGGTATAATCTTCACAAAGAGAGGTTCCGGAAAACTTCCGCGCCGGTTTTGCCGGCACCATCCGGAAGCACATGACCTTTTAACCTCTCCATTCTTATTTTAGGAGGATATTCCATATGCTTAAAAATGTACCTCAGATTCTGTCACCTGAACTTCTGAAAACCTTAAGTGAGATGGGTCACGGCGACCGTATTCTTCTGACCGATGCCAATTATCCGGCTGAATCCATGGGCAGGGACTGCAAGGTAATCCGCTGCGACGGTCTTAGAGTTACGGAAGTTCTTGATGCCGTTCTGCGTCTGATTCCACTGGATGCGGCTGTTGAAAAACCGGTGTCTGTCATGGCTGTCCCGGCAGATGACCCGGTGGAAACCCCTGTCTGGGATGAATATAAAAAGATTGTCTCCAGATACGATGAGCGCGGAGACAAGACCTTCCAGGAAATCGAGCGTTTCAAATTCTATGAAGAATCGAAGAAAGCCTACGCCATTGTTTACTGCAGTGAATATCAGCTATATGCCAACATCATGCTGCAGAAGGGCTGCCTGAAACCGGAGGATTACGTTCCCGTTTACGGCTGCGAATGATCCGGTCCCGCCCGGCCGTGGAAAGACCTGCCGCTTTCTGGAACAGGCGGCTGAACAGACATCTGAAAACCCCTGTGGCTCTTCCGGTTATTCCGAAACTCCACAGGGGTTTTCTCTTACCCTTCCGGCATGGATGCCTTTTGGATTATTATTCAGTTTTCAGGCTCCTTCACCGATTTCCTTAACAGCTTCTGCTGCCGCAATTCTTCCGGCCGTTGTGTACAGTCCAAGTGAGAAACCGCCGAAATAATAATCGCCGAACAGCTGTGTCGTAGCCGATTCACCGGCTGCAAACAGGTTGGCAATCGGCTGATCGTCCGCGTCAACGACCTGCTGGTTCTCATTTACATAAGCGCCACCGATCGTCCCCCAGGATCCAACTCTGCGGTATACCGCATAGAAGCCGCCGTCTTCCGGATAAGCTTTCAGATAAGCGGCATCCTTTCCGAAGGCATCATCTTTCCCTGCCTTGCACGCGGCATTGTAATCAGTTACTGTCTGCTTTAATGTGCCGGCATCAATTCCAAGGGTCTTTGCAAGTTCATCCAGCGTATCGGCATAAACTGCAACTGTCTTATTTCCGTCTGCGGACAGTTCTTTAATCTTATCGAAATAGTCAGCATCGTAACCGATCGCATTGTCTGCATCAATCAGATCCCAGTACCCTTCGGAGTTATTGTCGATCATATGCTTGTTGACAATCGTAGCACCTGCGCCTTCGTTGCAGAAACGCTTTCCGGAAGCATCAATCATCAAAGCCATGCCTGTATCCGGTGTGTTGGACCAGTCATTATGGAATGCCTCGGCGAAATCGGGCTGAGAAGATTTAATGTACGGTGCATTCGGGTTGTCGGGCATTTTGGCACCTGCCGCTTTCAGCATCGCCATGCCGTCGCCCGTAGAACCGATCTGGGTTTTTTCGTGTACATTAATGTTGGTCTTCTTTTCCGGAACATCCCCCCAGGAAGCACCGCCGCAGGCAACAATCGTCTTCTTTGCCGTAATGGTGTAGGAACCGCTCCTGTTTTCAACCTTAGCGCCGGTAACGGCACCGGTATTGTCCTGCACCAGTTCGGTAGCCCTGGTTCCGGTAATAAAGGTTACGCCCTGCTCCGTGCAGGCTTTCTGCAGATCCGCGGAAAGCTGGTACCCGGCGGTAAAGATTGTTCCAACATAATTGCCCATATCTACATCCGTATGATCCAGCCCCAGATCAATCAGTTCATCGACCGTTGCCCCGGTCTGACTCATCAGATTGGAAGTGAAATCGTAATCAGGCTGAACGCTGGAGTCAGAATTTACGCTCTTGTAGAAATTAACAACACGGTCCAGAGAGTCGTCAAGTGAAGAATCGTTCTTCTCAGAATTTACCGTAAGAAGAAGTCCGGCTGCTTCATTCAGCGTACCGCCAAGCACGTCCAGTTTTTCAACCAGCGTAACATCTGCCCCCTGCTTTGCAGCTTCGTACGCCGCCATCAGACCTGCTGTGCCGCCGCCGAGAACAAGAACATCCGTGGAACGATCATCGGTCGGAAGCGTTTTCTCTTCTGCCGGAGCATCGGCAAGGGCTGCCGAATCACCGCCTGCCTGGTCAACTGCATCTGCAACCGCATTGATAATCCCCCGGGAAGTGAAGGTTGCACCGGAAACTGTGTCCACGCCAAGTGACTGATTGTCAACAATGGCCTGCGGAATTTCCGTCAGTGCCTTGTCGCTCAGCGTCGGTGTCTCCGACTGGACGGTTACTTCAACTGATGCAATCGCATTATCCGTAAAGGTAACCGAAACGGTTATATCGCCATTATGGCCTGCCGCCGTCCCGGTATACGTGCCGGCTGTGTAGGATCCTGCAGCACCGGCGGCGCTCTGAGTGGCGCTTTCCGTTGTGCTTTCAGCCATCACCGCAGCACCCGTACCACTGCCCGCAAGCATGGCTGCGGTCACAGCTGCGGACAAAACCATAGAAGAAATACGTTTCAGTTTCATTTTCTCATTCCTCCTCTTTTCTCCGTTATTTATCTTCCGTTTTTCGAAGCACACAGCCTCCCCTTTATGCACCGCTCCGGCAGAGCATAAACGTACCGGAAATACCATCTCCGGCTCCTGTTATTATTTTAATCTGTCGAATCAAAAAATCAATGTTAAAAAATAAACTATTTCCCATCGAATCTTAATATTATTCAAATATTTAGAAAGCAAAGCGCACGAACTATGGTAAGATAAGAGCAGCATGATACGTCACATATACTAATATGCTTACAGTGCCAAAAGTCCGGCACCACGCATGCCTGCATGCGAGCGGCAGCAGGACTTATTGACACTCATTTCACTTATATTACTTCAGGAGGAACCACTGGTATGTCCGATTATCCTATTTCGGAAGTTTATCGTTCTGACCGCCGGGCCAACCGGGAGGTTGACGCACTTCTCACTGCGGAGGGAATCCGCCGCGACCGCAACCTGGATTACACCTGCGGCATGTACGATGAAAATGGCCATATCATCGCCACCGGCAGCTGCTTTGGAAATACGCTCCGCTGTCTGGCTGTCAGCCGCGAACATCAGGGAGAAGGACTTATGAACGAAATCATTACCCATCTCCTGCAGGTGCAGTATGAGCGCGGAAACGTTCACCTTTTCCTCTACACCAAGGAATCGTCCTCAAAGTTTTTCAATGACCTTGGCTTCCGGGAGATTGCGCGGATCCCCGGTCTTGTTGTCTTTATGGAAAACCGGCGGACCGGCTTCCGGGATTATCTTGAAAACCTGAAAAAAGAAACAGACGAGCAGCTCTCCCATTTGCAGCTCCCGGAACCTGTTTCTCCTGCTAAAATCGCCGCCATTGTGGTGAACGCCAATCCGTTTACACTCGGCCACCTGTACCTTGTGGAAAAGGCAAGCCGCGAAAATGATCTGGTGCATCTGTTTATCGTCAGTGAGGATAAAAGTCTGTTTCCGTTCAGTGTAAGGCAGCATCTGGTGAAGGAAGGAACAGCGCACCTTTCCAATATTGTTTATCACCGCAGTGGTTCGTACATTATCAGCAATGCCACCTTCCCGGGTTACTTCCAGAAGGACAGTCTCGCCGTTATGCAAAGTCATGCGGAACTGGACCTTACCATTTTTCTGAAGATTGCCGCAGCTTTGAACATCCATGTCCGTTACGTAGGGGAAGAAAACACCAGTGAAGCCACGGTGCTTTACAATAAGGTCATGGCAGAAAAGCTCCCTCTCAATGGAATTCGCTGTGTGATTGTGCCCCGGAAGAAACAGGAAAATGGCAGACCTGTCAGCGCTTCTTTTGTGCGACAGGCGATCAAAGATGGGAAAATGGAGGACCTTAAAGCCATGGTTCCGCCGTCCACTCTGAATTACCTTCTTTCTGCGGAAGCGGAACCTGTCCTTTCAAAAATAAGGAATGCAGAAAACGTAATTCATGACTGACATTCCTGCTTTATACTTATACGCAACGAACCCGGTACGGATTGTCCGGACCGGGTTCTTCATGTTTCTGATGAAAATCTATTTACAATGCCCAAGGAATGCAGTTAAGTGCAATTAAGCCTGCTCAATATACGTATCTACAATATCGTAAAGTTCCTGCTCTTTCTTTGCCTCTTCCTTCTCTTTTTCGGTAGGATGTCCCGAACCTGTAATTGTACTCATGATATACGGTCCGAATATTCCTGCCAGAATATTTTCCTTTTTCTGTACATTTCCTGTCTTTACTGCTGTAATCATAACCCCGCCCTCTTTTCTTTATTTATATATCTTCTATATATCATTCAATCAGCAACAGTCTTTTCCGATTCATTTGTTTCATTTATACTATAGCAGTTTGGAATAGAAAAAGCTAATTCATAAAATTCATTGAACTATAACGAAAGGTAATGTTACACCTGCTGATACTGCAGCTGCAATGAAGCAGAAAACCTCCCGGCCGGGAGACGGACCTGTGTGAAAAGTCCAGTCTCCCGGCGGGAGGTTCTGCTTATTTCTTATTCACTTTTTCAAATCAGGCCATTATAAAGGCATAATGCCGACAATCGCCGCGAAAATCATGCAGAGAATAGAGAATGCCCACACATACAGGAACGAATTCTTGATATGATCCTTGATGCTTACATCGGCAAGTCCAAGTCCAAGCAGCGTAGCCGGAACCATCGGGCTGATGAAGGTTGCACAGTTACGGCATACAACCATGGCAATCGCGATCGGAAGAGCCTTTACGCCATAGGAGGCGCCGATACCAATCATTACCGGCAGCATTCCATAGAAGTAGGAGTCGGTATCGAATGCGAGTGCAAGCGGTACGGACAGAATACCGATCACGAGCGGAAGATGTCTTCCAAGCGTTGCCGGAAGAATTCTGGAAACAAGATCAGCCATGCAGGTAACAACGCTGGCTGTCTCAGCACCTGTCGGAAGAGATACCTTCGCGGAAATTGCCAGGTTCAGTGCGGTAGCACCGTCCGCCGGAACTGCCTTCACCATGATACCCATCAGAACAGCTGCACCCATCAGGGTGGTGCACATCATCATGGATGCTTCTGCATGAGAGTTGATAACCTTCTTCATAAGCTTCAGCTCTCTGTAGTTTACAAGCAGAGAAATCAGAGTTCCGAGCATGAACGGATAATAGCTCGGGAATTTATCCCAGATCAGAAGAAGAATAACAGCCAGGGTCAAAAGAAGGTTGAATACGAACAGTTTCGGGCGAACCAGTTCATTCTTCTGTTCCTGTGCTTGTTCCGTAACAACAACTTCCCCTTCTTCCTGTGCCAGCTTACCTTTGAGTCCGGCGCCTCTCTTCTTCTCCTGGAAACCGGTAAGAACCGCATGAGCAAGTGCAAGGACGATACCGAAAATCTGAACCGGGATGATGGTGTGCCACAGACTGCCTGCTTCAATGCCCAGAACAGATGCGGCGCGCATGGTCGGGCCGGCCCACGGCATCAGATTCATGACACCCATCGCCAGAACGGCAATTCTCAGCAGAGAAGTTGCCCGCATATGCATCTTCTTGTAAATAGGAAGCATCGACGGAACGACAATCAGGAAGGTGGAGGCACCGCCGCCGTCCAGATGGCCGATGATCGCCAGTACGCAGGTCATAACTGCAACAGCAATGACATTATCGCCTACGCCCTTCATCAGCCAGTTGACGATAACATCAAACATACCGGCATCGGTCATGATACCGAAGTAGGTAACGGAAAATACAAACAGAGCCGCTGTCGGGCCGGTACTTGAAAAGCCTCCCTTAATCAGTGTTCCGATGTCATCGAATGAATAGTATCCGCAGATTACAAGAACAATCGCAAGAATAGTCGGATAGCAGATGAACGCCAGCGCCGGCGTCATTTTACTCTTGAACAGGGTAACCACAATGGCAACAATTGTGATAATGCCCAGAATTCCAATAACGATAGAATTCATAGTACTCTCCTTTTATATTGGTTTTTTCTTATCTTTCCCTTATGATAACTTCGGAATCAATCCTCCAGGCTGAACGGTTTTACCTGACGGACAACATCCATGATCGTGCCGTCCCGTGCTTCTATAATACCAACCACACGATCCTCAAATTGAACCTTTTCAGGCTTGCCTGTGATGGAGTATGCGATATCCCTCAGATGCTCAATGGTTGTGATCGGCAGATCGGTATCCTTCATGGCTTCGATCAGATCCTGTCTCTTCGGATTGATGGCAATGCCGTAATCCGTTACAACAACATCGACATCCTCTCCCGGTGTGGTGACCGTCGTGCAGTCATCACAAATGGTCGGAATGCGTCCCTGCATGATCGGCGCGATGATGATTGTGCACTTTGCGCCGCAGGCTGTATCCGGATGACCACCCTGTGCCCCGGTAATGTACCCATCAGAGCCAACGACCACGTTGACATTGAAATGGGTATCCACTTCCAGTGCGCCGAGAATGACGATATCCAGGCGATTCACGTAGGATTCCTTGGTCAGCGGGCTGGCATACTCACCGGCCATGATGAAGTGATGATGAGGGTTCTCCGCAACACTCCGGACAGCCTCCAGATCGAAGTCCTGAGTATCCACCAGTTCACGGATAAGGCCTTCATTCAGAAGGTCGCACATGGGTTTAGCCATACCGCCGATCCCGAGTGCCATGTGGATGTTGCGATTTCGCATCTCGTCCGCCAGAAATTTCGTTGAAGCGATGGAAGCTCCGCCGACACCCGTCTGATACGTGAATCCTTCCTTGAAATACGGGGAAGCAGCTACGAAATCAGAACAGTATTTCGCCATCAGAAGCTTGCGTTGATCTGTGGTCGGCTTTGCCGCGCCGGAAGCGATCTTCGTCGGATCTCCAATGCTGTCAACAGCCACCACATAATCTACATAAATACCTTTGATCTGCTGCGGAAAGTTCGGGAACGGAACCAGCGTATCTGTAATGGCAACAACCTTCTCGGCATGCAGGGCATCCGGTGCCGCGTAGGAAAGTACACCGCAGTCAGCTCTTCCGCCGTTGGCGCCGAGGTTGCCGTAATCATCCGCTGTCGGAGCGCCGATGAATGCGATATCAATCTTAACCTCGCCGGACTTGATGGCGCGGACACGGCCGCCATGGGATGCCATAATCGCCAGGCCCTGCAGATGGCCTTCCGAAATGGCTTTGCCGATCTTGCCGCGGACACCTGAAGAACGAATATTTGTAATGGTTCCGTCATCCAGATACGGGACGATCGGATCGTTCTGCGGACCCATGGAGGATGCAGCGATGGTCAGGTTCCTGATGCCCATGTTGTGGCATTCTTCAATTACCATGTTCAGAACCTTGTCACCGTTGCGGAAATGATGATGGAAGCTCAGTGTCATGCCATCATGGATGCCGCATTTTACGAGTGCATCATGAATGGAAGGCAAAACCTTGCTTCCCCCATCGTTACGGATTTTAATGTGATGTGATTCTGTCCTGACCTCGGCTCCGTCAAAATGATGAGAGCCCTGGAAGACTTCCTTTCCGGTCTGTTTCAGAATCTCCTCCGGAATATCTCTACCAACTGCATTTATCATTTCACAGATCCCCCTTATACACACCGGATGCCTTGGCAAGCGCAATGGTTCTCTTTGCTCCGTCATAGAAAGCGATATCGATCATCTTGCCGTCAACGGTGAACACGCCAATACCTTTTGCCTTCTTGTCATCGATCTCCCGGATCACCTTCTCTGCAAAGATGATCTCCTTCCGGGTCGGAGTGAAAATTTCGTGTACGATGTCGATCTGGCGCGGGTTAATGATGGATTTTCCGTCAAAGCCCATCATCTTGATGGTCCGGACATCTTTCTTAAAGCCTTCCATATCATCCAGATTCGTCCAGACGGTATCAAAGCACTGAACACCGGCTGCGCGGGCTGCGATCACCATATGCTGGCGGGCTCCCATCAGCTCGACACCGGTGCCGGTGATAGTCGTGTGAAGGTCCTTCGTGTAATCGCCGCCGGAAAGCGCAACTCCGATCATCCGGTCGGAAGATTTGCAGATTTCATAGCAGTTCATTACACCGCGGGCAGACTCAAGAGCCGCCATCAGCAGAGTTGATCCAACCGGACGTCCAAATTCCTTCTCTGCCGCTTCTACTTTTTCTTCAACCGCCTTTACCATATCGGCACTTTCTGTTTTCGGAATACGGATGGTATCGGCTCCGCAGGCTACGACACAGCGGATATCCTCTTCCCACAGATCCGTGTCCAGACCGTTAATACGGACAACCTTTTCAGCGCCTCTGTAATCAAGCGTTGTCAGTGCATGATAAAGAGAAAATCTGGCTGTATCCTTCGCAGAAGCCGCAACCGCATCTTCCAGATCGAACATGAGGGAATCAGCCTTGTAGACATACGGATCCTTCAAAAGCGAAGGTTTCTGTGCGTTCAGAAACATCATGGATCTTCTGAGCCGGTTCTTATTAGGGTTAATGCAGGTCATTGAATAGCACCTCCCCACGGCAGATCCTTGTACTGGTCGGCAGAACGGTACACGGCGCCTTCAATTCTTGCCTTGATCGTGCAGTCAAGTGCACCTTTGTCAACAATGGAGATCTTCACATTGTCAACCCCGAGACGTTCCAGAGTTTCAAAAGTCACCTTGCGGATCTGATGCCCGAACTGATTGGCTACGGAGCTTTCAAGCGAAAAATCAATTTTCCCATCTCCGGGCTCAACAGATACCAGGCAATCACTGGATTCTACTGTTCCCGCAATCGCAGGTTTTTTAATTTCCATAGAGTTCCCTATCCCTCCTTATTATTTTACAGACCGTTCTGACAGCCTGTCATTTCCTCAGTAACCCTTTTTGTTCATCGCAGCTTCGTCTGTTCTCCCCCTCCTCTTTCTGGATTTTTCAGTTCATTGCTTTTCCATTTATACAGTGATCGATGCCGTGGCACCGGTTCTGTCCCCTGCTGTCGCTGACGTATCCCGCTCTCGCGTTCCGTCAGGTTCTGTATTTCTGGCTGACCTCACTGGCAATACGGATCAGCTGCTCCACCGGTCCTTCAATCTGGTAATCCTTCCGGCAGGCGGCAACCACGCTCCAGTTCATCGGTTCTGTACCGAAAGAATACATGCTGAGCTTATCGGCATCATCATGTTCCTCAACCCGCCTGCGGCTGGCAAATGCCAGACCGATATCCTGGGCTGCAAGCGCCAGAAGCGTATTGATCGAACTTAAGCGGATAATATGCTGATCCAGTCCGTACTCCTTCAGAAGACTGCCTGTAAAATTTCCCAGTGTCAGGTTTTCCTTCAGCAGCAGGAAGTTCTCATCTTTTAGAAGATGAAGATCAATCCACGGATCTTTCCGCGTCGGAAGATTTTTCGACAAAAGCCTGTACCGTTCATCATTTGAGGTACAAAGAACAAGTTCTTCTCTTGCAAGTGTTTTATACTGAAACTCTCTTGGTTTATAGTCCGAAGGAGAGATTACCGTATAGATCGCCACCTCGATGGTGCCTTCGCGCAGATACCGTTCCAGTGTATCCACATCCTCTTCCCAAAGCTTCAGATTGTACTCCGGAAAGATCTTCTTAAAAGCCGGAAGAACCCGCGGAAGCAGGAACCTTCCGCGCCCCGGGGTAATCCCGAGGGAAAGCGTCCCGTTCTTTGCGCTTTTGTAATGCTTCAGTTTATCCTGAAACCCCTGCTGCGCTGCCAGAACCGAGCGCGCCATTTCCAGATATAGTTCACCGGTATACGTAGGTATGTACTGCCGGTTTGACCGCACAAACAATTCCGTCCCCAGTTCATCCTCAATGTGGTGAAGGGCACGGCTTAATGCTGGCTGTGTAATATATAATTTTCTGGCCGCCTTTGAAATATTTTTCTCCTGAGCGATGAGAAGAACATATTCAAGTTCCTTGAAATCCACTTTTTCTCCTTTAACGGTAACGGACCCCTGGCAATGAAACGCAATCACATGAAAATTACTGCCGGCATATCAACGCCCCGGTACCCGTTCAAAGAAAAAAATCAGGAAGGTCTGTCAGATTGCCGAAATGAATAATTGTGTGAAAATTAAATTGTAAAATTTTGCCTATTTTTCCGTTCCTGATTGTGAATTTTCGTCTAATTCAGCGTACCAAATCGGGGCATTAAAATCTAATGCCAATTTGTTTTTGAACTATTACTAAAAAACATAGAATATCTATAAACAAATTACAAGGTTTATTTAAAATATATATTAACGAAAAAAAAGGGGGGGTTGACGTCAAAATGTCAAATCCCCGCTATAACTACAATATTATGCACAAAAACCGGCTTTCAGATTTTATTAGGCGAAATTCCTTCCTCAATAAAGTAAAGAAAATAGGTAATCGCAAGCAGATCCGCTGACCCTCCCGGACTGATTTTCTGCTCCGCAAACTTTCTGTCCAGTTCTTTCAGAACCTTTCTGTAGTTCTTTTCTTCCAGATGATCCGCCGACAATTGCTTCATCTGTTCCTGAATTTTTCGCAGTTCCTTCTCCGATGACCGGTGAATGATATTCGTATCCTCCGTAACCGCCATCAGATCCACCAGAGTCAGGATTCCGGCATCATTCAGAGGAAATCCGCGCGCTGCCCGGGAGCAGAACGCGGGCAGCGCTATATTAAATACAGCCGGGTATCCCTTCGCCGCCTCCTCCCGGATGCCGCCGATGTGATACTTTTTCCAGCAGATCTCACCGGCTGTGCCTTCCTCTTTTTCTGAAGCGTTTTCCCTGTTCAGTTCCTCCGGCACATCTCCGGCGATCCCGGCACACAGGGCAGAAAGTTTCTCCCGGCTGTACGGCATGCTGCGTCCGTACAGTATTCCCAGTGCGGCACAGAAAATCCCGAAAGAAAAGATGGCACCCTTATGCGTATTCACATTATTGGTTGCCCGGCGCATCTCAATTTCCGCTTCCACACCGATCGGCCGGATCAATTCCATCACTTCTCTGCCTGGTTTTTCTGCATTATTAATTCCACATGCCGTAAATGCCTTAAAATAGGGCAGGATGGACAGCGCACTTGACTCAAAGGTAAAAACATCCATGTCTGCATGAGATCCGTTGTTGTCGCTGTCCACCAGTCCCGGCTTCGGGGTCGCGTGAACTTCATACAGCAGCGCCCGGCAGGCTGTCTGCGCAATTCTTCCGGCATAACGGTCCGCAAAATAATCGCTCATGATCCCGACAGCCGCCGTCTGCAGATCGCTTACCGAATGCCTTCGGGAACGGCTGCACTCAAAGGCAGGGCGGCTGCAGATCATGCATTTTCTCTCTGCGTATCCCAGCTCCTGCCTGGAAACCTTGCGGCCATCCGTCCGGATCACATCAATGTCAAAAAGCCTCCCCAGCGTGCTGTTCTCCTCCAGCATCACCATACACCTTTTTACCTTTTCAGGCTCACACGCCGCGGGAAAGAACGCCTCAAAGCCGGTTTTGTCCCGATGCTCAAGGCAGTTTTCCAGCCGGATGCCCATGGTTTTGCAGTACGACCGGATCAGATTCTCCCCTTCCTCAAAGGTCCGCACCGCCAGCGGAAACACCTTGACCGGCCCCGCTACATTCAGCGTAAATGAAATCAGTGTACACCCGTACTTTTTAAGAAGTTCCTGCTGAAAATACACCCGGTGCTCCCGGGCATTCAGCATCTCCGGCAAAGACACCGGCTCACCTCTGACAATATTCTGAAATTCCATCCTGATTATTCCGTCTTTCCAAATAATGGCAGGAGAGTCAATAGTCCCTTTTGCCACTCATTAATGATTACGCGTGGCTTCGCTGCTTTGTCATAGGGTATTGTATCAGATATTACCATTGCGAAGCACTATGATATTGTTCCCGACCGCCCGGACGAGTTCAGTATTCTCATTTGCATAACAGTACCGGCAGCCATGACCGCAGCTATTATAAGCACCAATGTCATTCCCGATCAGACAGCTGCATCCGGGACGGGACTTCGGCGCTGTGGACGGGATACCAAGTTCCTCCCGGGTAAATTGAGGCAAAATGAAAACTCATATTTTTGCGTCCCTTCCATCATACCATACAGATAGTACAATATTTTGATTTATTTACCTGGATCTGCATTCAAATCGGGAACAACAGTTACCCGGGCAATTTCAACTTATTTTTCCCATCTTCCAAAATACAACTTAAAAATCACCATTGATTTAGGCGCCGTCTGCAGCAAGGCTGCTGTCTGGATTATCAAAAAAAGCGGATGCCTTACGGCATCCGCTTTCATCGATGCGACTGGATTTGAACCAGCGACCTCTGCGTCCCGAACGCAGCGCTCTACCAAGCTGAGCCACGCATCGTTTCTATGTTTTGCTGTCTGTTTTTCAATCAGCTTGACCATAATAACATTTAGTTTTCATAAAGTCAAGCTGATTTTTCTGTTTTTTGAACTTTTTTTCCGGCGCTGTTTTTCGTTTCCCTTTTTCTGTCAGCTGCGTGTTCGCCAGCCGGCCAGGTATTTGTTTTTAAGGATGCTGCCGGTGTTTTTTCCCCAGCCGAGCGGATAGCCGGATACGCATACGAGGGTCCAGCCGTTTCCGTTTTTTGTTTCTTCTCCGGTGAGGTTCAGGGTTTCTCCCCGCAGATACCGGTTGATTCGTTCGTCACCGGCTTCCAGGTTCAGCACCCGGGTGCAGGTCTGACTGTCCAGGGTCATGGCGTAGGCCTGAGAGGGTTCAAAGCGGTCTTTTTTCAGCTCACCCATATAAAGGCCGTTGCGGAGGCAGGCAATACCGGCAAGATTATCCTGAATTTCTCCGGTGTCCAGAAAGACCATATTCCCATGAATTTTCAGATGGCCGAACTTGTACGTTTTTCTTACATCCTTAAGGAACTTCCGGAGGATTTCCTGCTGCTGCCGGTCCGGTGTTTCTTTCCCGGACCGGGCGCGGCTGCCCCGCCCTCCGGATCGGCGGTCTTGTTTTTCGGTCGTTGAGACCGACTTGAAGGATTGTGCATTTTCTTCAAACGCTGCTGCGCTGTCCGTGCCTGTTTTTTTGCACAGGAGTGCCATGAAGTGTCCTTCACCGCGGATTTTGTGCGGCCACAGACGGACGCATTGGCTAAGTTCCGGCATTTCCGGCCTTTTTTCTCCGTGAATAGTATAGGCGGTAAGCCCCTCCGAAAATCCATCCGCCCGGGGAAGGCTGCACAGCTTCATCTGCGGAAAACGGTTCAGAATAAAACGGACAATTTCTTCATCTTCTTCCGGCGCAAAGGTACAGGTTGAGTACATAAGCTGCCCGCCCGGAGAGAGCATTTTCACCGCCTGGGTTACGATCTCCCGCTGTATTTTCCCACAGTCGTCCGGTTTCTGCGGATACCAGGCGGATATGGTACTGTCATCCTTCCGGAACATGCCTTCGCCGGAGCAAGGAGCATCCACCAGAATACGGTCAAAAAAACACGGGAAATGCTCCGCCAGCCGTGCCGGTACTGCGTTTGTCACAAGGGCGTTGGGGATTCCGAAAATTTCAATGTTGTGAAGCAGCGCCTTGCAGCGGCTCCCACTGATATCGTTGGAAACGAGGAGTCCCTCCCCGTTCAGTTTTACCCCCAGCGCGGTTGACTTCCCGCCGGGTGCAGCGCACAGATCCAGTACCTTCATGCCCGGCCGGACATCAAACACGCTGGCCGGTGTCATGGCACTGGGTTCCTGCAGGTAGTAAAGACCGGCCGCATAGAACGGATGCCGGGACGCCTGATCCTGTTCCTCATAGTAAAAGGCATCCGGGATCCAGGGAACCGGAGAAAGATGAAAGCCGCTGATCTGCTCAAACTTTTCCGGACTGATTTTCAGCGTATTCAGCCGCAGGGCATGATGACGCGGTTCCTGATAACTTTCGATAAAAGCGTCGTATTCCTCGCCCAGCAGTTCTCTCATCCTGTCTGTAAATTCCACGGGAAGTTCCATTGCTTTCCTCCTGCCCTGCTATTTATGCTTTTTCTGCTTCGTTTTTTGCTCCTGCGAAAAATCAGGAAGCTTATCCGCTTCCTGTCACATAATAACCTTATAGAATCCTATACCTTTTATCCGATCTGTGACCAGCGATGCTGATGCAGTTCTCCCTCCAGCTGCATTCCGGCAAAGCTGTTCTGGCGAAGGGCCTCATACAGAACAATGGATACGGAATTACTCAGATTGAGAGAGCGGATCGTATCGAGCATCGGAATGCGGATACAGCTTTCCGGATATTTCATCAGAATATCCTCCGGAATGCCGGCGCTTTCCTTGCCGAACATGATGTAACAGCCCGGCGTGTAATGAACATCGCTGTACACTCTCCGCCCCTTGGTCGTCGCCATGAAAATACAGGATACCGCCTCCGGATTTTTCTCAAGAAAATCATTAAAATCCGCATAGCGGTACACTTCCAGCCTGTCCCAGTAATCCATCCCCGCGCGTTTCAGATTGCGCTGGCTGAGACTGAAGCCCAGCGGCTCAATCAGATGAAGCACGGCACCGCAGGCAACGCAGGTGCGTCCGATGTTCCCTGTATTGGCCGGCATTTCCGGCTCATGAAGTACAATATTTATTTTTGTCATTCTTTTCCCGTTTTCGTTATCCTTTTTCCCCTCTGAGCCCGGTAATGAATTTGTTGATTCTGGAAAGCGCTGTCTTCAGGTTCCTGATCGAGTAGGCATAGGAGATACGGATGTATCCCTCGCCGCTTTCTCCGAAGGCATTCCCCGGAACAACGGCTACATGCTGCTCCCGGAGCAGCCAGGTGGCAAACTCATCGGAACTCATTCCGAATTCCTTAATGCATGGAAATACATAGAACGCTCCCTCCGGCTCGAAGCAGGGAAGGTTCATCTCCTTAAACGCGTTCATAAGGAAACGCCGGCGCTGGTTATAGGCCTCGCGCATCTTTGCCACTTCCTCATCGCAGTCCCGAAGCGCCACAACCGCCGCATACTGACTGTTGGTCGGTGCACACATGATTGTATACTGGTGAATTTTAACCATCTGCTGTATGATTTCGGAAGGCCCGCACGCATACCCAAGCCGCCATCCGGTCATGGCATAGGCTTTGGAAAATCCATTAATCAGTATCGTCCGCTCTTTCATCCCCGGCATCTCAGTAATACTGTAATGGCGGTCTCCCGTATAGGTAAGCTCTGCGTAAATTTCATCGCTCAGGACGAAAATATCCTTCTCAACGCAGACTTTTGCGATTTTTTCCAGGTCTTCCTTTTCCATAACGGCACCCGTCGGATTATTCGGGAATGGAAGAACCAACATTTTTGTTTTATCGGTGATGGCATCCAGGAGTTCTTCCGGCGTCAGCCGGAACTGATCTTTCTCCTGAAGCCGGATGGACCTTACGACTCCGTCCGCCAGTCTGACACAGGGCGCATAGCTTACATAACAGGGTTCCGGAATAATTACTTCGTCGCCCGGATTCAGCATAGCGCGGAATGCGGCATCAATTCCCTCACTGCCCCCGACCGTCAGAAATACCTGGGTAAGAGGATCGTATGTAAGGCTGAACCGGCGGTAAAGATACCGGCAGATTTCTTCACGAAGCGGTTTCAGTCCTGAGTTGGACGTGTAAAAAGTACGTCCCTGCTCCAGCGTATAGATACCCTCGTCACGGATTGCCCAGGGAGTATCGAAATCCGGCTCACCGACACCGAGAGACACGACATCGTCCATCTCATTCACGATGTCGAAAAATTTACGGATGCCGGAGGGCTGAAGCTGAACGGCTTTATCTGAAAGAGGATTTCTCATGGCGTCATCAGGATCCTTTCGTCTTTTTCGGGTTTCTGGAAAATGGTTCCGTCATCTTTGTACTTGCGCAGAATGAAGTGTGTTGCGGTACTGATTACATTGTCCAGTGTGGACAGCTTGTTGGAAACAAACAAAGAAACCTCGCGCAGTGTCTTTCCCTCCAGTATAACCAGCAGATCGTATCCGCCGGAGATAAGATATACGGACTGAACTTCCGGGTAATTATAAATACGCTCGGCGATACGGTCGAAGCCCTGTTCACGCTGCGGAGTGACACGGACTTCAATCAGCGCCGTGACTTTTTCCACATTCGTCTTTTCCCAGTCAATCAGCGTATGATATCCGCAGATGACGCCTTCGTTTTCCATGCTGGCAATTTCATTCGCGATGATCTCCTCGCTGGTTCCAAGCATGACAGCCAGCTCTTTCATGCTGATCCGGCTGTCTTTCTCGATCAGCTGCAATATCTGTTCTCTCATATCTTCCTCCGGATATTTTCGATAATATTTTGGTATTTCTGAATTATACCGTAAATATTTTTATTTGTCCACCTTATTGCTGCCGTTTCCCGTTATTCTTTCGGCATTGCTTCATTTTCGCAAAATTTTCGGTGATCTTTCACTGTCCAGAGCATGTCCTGCTGCGGCTTTTCAAGGTACCGCACCTCTTCACCGTTGTGGATGCACCTTGCTTTCTGTGCTGCCGTATGTCCGATAACGGCACAGTACTGCCCCTGACCGGCCAGAATCGTGCAAAGCTCATCGGCATCGGGTGTCAGCGCCAGAAAGGCTCCCTGTCCGAACAGCTGATAGGGATTGAGATCAAAATACTCACAGATTTCCACCGTTTCCTGCCGGATCGGTATCTTTTTAAGATCAACATCGAATCCGGCCTGTTCCCGCCCGGCAAGTTCCCAGAGAGCTCCGAAAACTCCGCCCTCGGAGATATCATGCAGCGCCGTGCAGTGCATCTTCCAGGCTTCCAGACATTCCCGGGCGACATTCAGGCGCCCGGAAAGAGAGATGGCGTCATCCACCAGTGAGGACGGATATCTCCTGCAAAGTTCATCCTGTGCCGCCGCAGCCAGAACCGCCGTACCGCCCAGACCGGCCGTACCGGCCATGACAATGGACAAGCCGGAAGTCCTGTCTGTGCGGTCCGATGACTGCCCGGACGCTTCCTCCGGAGTATTCCGGCCGGCCGCCGAGAATAATTCACTTTCTGCAGGCGCCGCCGCACGGGCGTCATTTCGGATACCGCAGACCGTCACGGACAAAACCGGCCGGCTCAGCGCATCGCTGACAGACGTGCTGCCTCCGGTGAGAACGATTCCAAGTTCTGCCGCCGCACCACAGGCTTCCTCTGCGATTGTCCTGATCTCCTCTTCTGTTGAATTTTCCGGTATCATCAGCGTCTGTGAGGCACTCACTGCCTGCGCTCCCGACGCTGCCAGCGAGTTAACCGCCTGCAGATACACCATACGCACCGGCAGATCAAACCGTCCCCCGATCTCATGTGCTGCCGTGTCAGAGTAAAGCTGGTCCATTCCGGAATAATGATTATTCAGGATAACAGAAGGCAGGACCCGTGCGCTGTCCATTCCGTACAGCGCATCCGGTCCTGCCGTTTTTGATTTTTTAAGAGGCCGCAGGACCAGACGGTCCAGTGCGGCCTGCGATAATTTGCCCTTTTTCATTTATTCTTACCCGATGGCATTTCCATACTGATCGTAGGTCACGACAACTTCGTCCGTATCTCCGCTTCCGGAAGCATCCGTCTGCGCTGTAACCGAAGTTTCCGGCTGATCCGTACCCGCACCGGAGGATGCGTTCGTATCCGGTGCCGCTTCCGTCGAAGCCGTCGTCTCTGATTCGCTTTCTGAAGTCAGGTAGGAAGTTCCATTATTGATCACGGAGTATACCGCATCGAGACTGTTCTGGGCAATAGCGTTGTACATGGCCTGCGTCCAGGCGGTGCTCTGGCTGGCAACGCCGATATCGTAGATCGTTCCGACAGCATTATAGGTACTGGAATTGATCTGCACCGAGTCGGTCAGCTGTCCGTCCGTATAAATATTCTTCCACAGTTCCGCCGTATATCCGGTGTGTGGGGAGCCGGTCTGGCTGATATAGCCGATCTGCTGTTCCGGGTCCGCCGCCAGTTTGGAAATATCGGACGGATCTGTCTGCGAAATCGTCTTGCTGACAAACTCGATCGTCCGGTTGGCCGGACGGTATTCTTTTCCGTAAATCGTAAAGTTTATCAGTCCGTCACTCGTCGTATATCCGATGATGTAAATCGGGTTCTCAAGGGAATTGACGAAAGCCATATCCATGATTCCCTCCGCGATAGCCGCGTCCTTGGACAGGTCGACATAAGAGACAACCAGCGTATGGTTGGAGCGTGCGGTAACCTCGAGCTCAGCCTTGAGGACGGCATTGTAGAGTGTAGTGCTTACCTGGCAGATGCCTCCGCCGTAGGACTCAACCACCTGATTCTCCTCATAGGAGGGAGCCAGCGCATATCCGTTCTCTGCAGTAAAAGGAGTTACCGCCTGTGTCACAGAAAAACTTTCGCCAGGGTAAATGAGCGTTCCGCTGATCTTACTGCACCCGTTGACGACGTTCTGCCATCTTCCGGAACTGGAGGCCGAAAAGTCGGTGGTGGCTGTTCCCAGCACGTCGCCGAAATACAGATCATCTGCCGATACATCCGGCTTTACACGGTCAACCGGCAGTTCAACCGAGAGCGCGGATACTCCGTCCCAATCATCTACGGCAGAGCGAAGGGCTTTCTCTCCGCCTTCCACATTAAGTGTTATGCCATCCGTTCCGCCTTCAATCCCCGGCAGAAGTTCATCGGTTGTATAGACGGTGGCATTGACCGGATCCGTATTGTATGATTCACAGTTTTTTACATAAGCATCCAGTGTTTTTTCATCCAGCTGATAGTCGATCGAAAGGACCTTGCTTGAATTCTGCAGATCCTTCTGATCCTTGTAACGCTGCACTATATTGCCGGTCGCTCCCAGCTGCATCGCCTCGTCCAGCACCCCGGATGAATTCCAGGTGAGTCCAAGGTCATTCAGTGTCGGAGTCAGTGTATTATCCCCCACCGTTACGGTAACGGTCTGCTCACCTGCCTTCTCCACGTACTGATCGACAGCCGCCTTCGCTTCCTCCCGGGTCATTCCGCTGACATTCACTGCGGATATGAAAACACCCTTGCTGCAGACAGCATCTCCGGAAGCCAGAACCGGCACTGACGACACCAGGATGACAGGTGCAGCCAGGACGAGCGCGCGAATTCCCTTTCTTTTACCAGAATACATAAAATTTCCTTTCCAGGTTCCAATCGTGTTCCGCTGTATACTCAAACCAGAACGCTCAGAACCGTCGTCAGAACCATGGCTGCAATAATAAGAATGACAATGACAGCAACGGCTGCGCGGGTCTTTTTGGAATTTCTTAAATTCATCATAATGGATATCCTCCGTAAGCAAACCAATTTTATAGTATTTCTCCTTGAATGCCTTTTTGTTTTTCTTAAATTAAGCACCCGTTTCTTAAGTTTTGCGAAACGAATCATAAATCATGGATTTCACTGACCGCAGCATTGCCGGTCAGCGGATTGCGCTTCGCATAGTCAAAAAGCATCCATACAGGATTATCCCGCAGATATTTGAAATATTCAAGATGCGTATGTCCCTGATATTCCCGATGCTGTGAATAAAATGCACGTACTTTGTCATGCTGCACAGGCGCCGCCCAGTCCGGCCGGCTTTTTATGTTTTCCCGAAGGCATAGGTCCTTCAGCAGGCATTCGTCCCAGCGCAGCTGTTCTTCCGCCCCCTGTTCTGCAGATTTCTCCCGGGCGGACAACGTTTCTGCGATAAACCTGCGCAGCAGTTCATACCGCTGCAGGCGGCTGTGGGAAATCCCCATCCATCCGTTCTGCCGGTACCACCGGGCAAGGGCATCATACATGGAAAAAGCGTCCGGGAAGCATTTTTCCAGTGCCTTCACGGTTGTAATAAACTGGCGGCTGTTGTAGTAAACCTCCAGCATTTCCTCCACATCCCGGATCCGGAGCAGTTCATCATAGCTTAAAACATGGGTGCTGAGCACCTCGTAAGGTGCCTGCGGTTCATAGATGATCCCATACTGCGCCGCCTCCCTGCGAATCCGCGTTCCCTTCAGCATTTTCAGAAAGCCCAGCTGCAGTTCATCCGGCTGCGCGGTATAAACCGTATTAAACGAACACCGGAAACTATTATAGTCCTCATAAGGAAGAGCGGCAATCAGATCCAGATGTACATGGATATTTTGTGCAGCGATGATTTTCCCGGCACGGCTGATGATTTTTGTGATGTCCGGATTTCTGTGAACTGCCCTCAGTGTCTGGGGATTCGCCGTCTGTACCCCGATCTCAATCTGAATAAGGCCGGGGCGCATCGTCGAAATCAGTTCGATTTCATCCTCCGTCAGCACGTTTGCCTCGATCTCAAAGTGGAAATTCGTGATGCCGTTATCATGTTCTGCCAGATACTGCCAGATTTTCATGGTCCGCTCATGAGAGCAGTTGAAGGTCCGGTCGACAAACTTTACCTGAGGCACGCCTGCATCCAGGAAAAACCGGAGCTCCGGCAGCACCCTGGAAAGGCTTCGGAAGCGTACTCCCTCCTCCGCCGAGGAAAGACAGTAGCTGCAGGAAAAAGGACATCCACGGCTCGATTCGTAATAAATAATCTTATTTTTAAACGCGGCAAGATCCGCATAGACAAAAGGCAGATCATCCATCGGCACCAGATCCCGCGGCTGAAGGGCCCGGCCGGAATGAATCTCTCCCTTCGCTCCGCGCCAGACAATCCCCGGAATTCCCGAAAGATCCGCGTCTGTTTTAAGAGCGCCTTCCTCCTGTGTTTTGCCGATCCATTGCTTCAGCAGGTTTCGGAAGGTTCCTTCCCCTTCGCCCTGCATAATTCCGTCTATAAACGGATTCTGCTTCAGAAACTGCTCACTTTCAAAGCTCACCTCCGGACCGCCGAGCCAGATGAGACAGTCGGGCAGAAGCAGTTTCAGAATCCGGGCGCATTCCTCAATCAGCGTGATATTCCATATATAACAGGAAAAAGCCAGAAGATCCGGCTTTTTCCTGTAAATTTCCTGTACAATTTCATCGCGGTGCTGATTGATTGTAAATTCGGCAATCTCAATGCAATCCGTATATTCCGACGCATACTGACGCAGGGAATTCAGTGCCAGATTAGAATGGATATATTTTGTATTTACCGCTGTAAGAAGTATTTCTGGTTTTCTCATGTCCTTATAAAACCCGGATACGGGACGGCCGTCCCCGGCCGAAGTCATCCGTCAGTCACAGCACCATCTTTGCACATCCATAAATGCCGGCATCGTTGCCGAGTGTCGCGAGCGCGAATACGGTATCCTTGCAGGCTGAGAATGCATACTGCCGATAATATTTCTGGATATAGTCCAGAAGTACCGGACCTGCCTTGGAAACACCGCCGCCGATCACGATTATCTGCGGATCCGTCACACAGGCAAATACAGCCAGCGCCTTGCCGAGATATTTTCCAAAGCGTTCCGCGACACGAATCGCCAGCGCATCGCCGGCCTTGACTGCGTCAAAAACGGTCCTGGCGGAAACCTCACCGCTTCTTAAGGAGGACGCTTCGTCGGAGGATGCCAGTTCTTCCTTTGCCAGGCGTACAATACCGGTCGCCGATGCCACCTGCTCCAGGCAGCCGCAGTTTCCGCAGTTGCACGGGTCTGTGATGGCATCTTCCGCATGGGAATGTCCGATCTCGCCTCCGGCGCCGTGGGATCCGGTCACAATCTTTCCATCCACAATGATGCCGCCGCCGATGCCGGTTCCCAGGGTTACCAGGATCAGGTCTTTATAGCCCTCGCCTCCGCCTTTCCAGCATTCTCCAAGTGCCGCCACGTTTGCATCATTTCCTGCCTTTGTGTGGATGCCTGTCATTTCTTCCATCTCTTTAACGATATTTACCCTGCCCCAGTGAAGATTGACCGCTACCGGAACGATGCCGGATTCGCCGACCGGTCCCGGAACACCGATCCCGATGCCGGCGATCTCTTCCTTTTTCAGTCCTCTATCAGACATCTTCGTAAGCACCGCCTGTGCCGCATCCGGAAGAATGTATTTTCCGTTTTCTTCCGTACGAGTCTTGATCTCCCACTTATCCAGGACATTCCCTGCCCTGTCAAAGAGCCCGAGTTTAATCGTCGTCCCTCCGACATCAATTCCAAAACAATAGTTTTTAACCTTCTCCGCTGCCATGAAATCATTCCTCCGTGTGTTTTTTCATATTTCTCATAAGCGACTGCTGAACCCGGTTGTAAAGTTCCTGCGCCGCGTTATACCCCATCTTCTTCTGTCTGTGGTTGACGGCGGCTGCCTCCACGATGACAGCCAGATTACGGCCCGGGCGGATCGGAAGGGAATGGCATACAACCTTATTTCCAAGGAATTCCGTGTATTCCTCTTCCAGTCCAAGGCGGTCATATTCCTTATTTCTGTCCCACTCTTCAAGCTTGATAACCAGATCGATATTTCCGGTATCCTTCACACTTTCAACACCGAACAGCGTCTTGACATCAATAATACCGATGCCCCGAAGCTCAATGAAATGCCTTGTGATGTCCGGAGCCGAACCTACCAGCGTTTCATCGCTGACCTTCCGGATTTCCACTACGTCATCGGTGATCAGACGATGCCCCCGCTTTACCAGTTCCAGCGCCGCCTCGCTTTTGCCGATACCGCTCTCGCCCATAATCAGTATGCCTTCGCCGTACACATCAACCAGCACTCCGTGAATGGAAATGCAGGGTGCCAGTTCGACGTTCAGCCAGCGGATAAGTTCTGCCATAAAAGCACTCGTAGCCCGGTTTGTCATAAAGATCGGAATCATATACCGGCGGGCCAGCTCCAGCATGTCCGGATCCGGAGTCGTCATGGTCGTATAGATAAGACACGGAATCTGATAGGAGAGAAGAAGTTCATATATTTTGAGTTTCTCTTCCCGTGTCATATGTTCAAGATACGTATACTCGACATATCCGATGATCTGTACACGGTCTGCATCAAAATGATCAAAATATCCTGTCAGCTGAAGGGCAGGACGGTTTACCTCTGTGGTGATGATTTTATATTTTGAGATGTCGATTTCCGGAGTAATACACTCCAGTTTCATTTTTTCCGCCATCTTCGATAAAGCTACACTTGTTGCCATCCCGGATCCCCCCTTGCGCAGCCGCATGGCTGCTGAAAACCTTTTTTTGTCCTGCGGACAGAATGCCCGGTCAAAATCCATTCATACCGGACATCAGTAAGAGAATAACATCTGCGAGTCTATTTTTCAATGTTTGGCAGGATGAAAATACTGATAGACAGCCAATGCACTGGCAGCATTCATGGAAGGAACCGTCTTCAGTTCCTCCTGGGAGGCATCGCGGATGGATTCCGGCGATCCGAAGGCTCTCAGCAATGCTTTTCTCCTGGTTTCTCCAATTCCCGGAATGTCATCCAGCACGGAATGAACCTGTGCCTTACCGCGCAAAGAGCGATGATATTCGATGGCGAAACGGTGGGCTTCGTCCTGTACACGTGTAATCAGTTTGAATCCTTCGGAGCGGTCATCCATCGGAACCTCCGCATTGTGATAGTAAAGCCCCCGGGTCCGGTGGAAGTCATCCTTCACCATACCGCATACCGGAATATCCAGCCCCAGGTTCTTCATTACGCGTTCACCGACATTGACCTGTCCTTTGCCTCCATCCATCATGATCAGATCCGGAAAAACACTGAATTTTCCCAGTTCCTGATCCATGGCTTTCTCCTCGAGCATCTTCTGCTCCTCCAGACCGTGAGAAAAACGGCGCGTCAGCACTTCCTCCAGACTGGCATAATCGTTCGGTCCCTGAACGGTGCGGATCTTAAATTTGCGGTAATCACTGTTTTTCGGTTTTCCATGCTCAAATACAACCATGGAGCCAACGGACTCAACGCCGCTGGTGTTGGAAATATCATACGCCTCGATCCGGTTGATGTGCTGCATGCCCAGCAGACCGGCTATTTCCTTCATAGCTCCAATGGTACGGCCTTCCTCCCGTTTCATCCGCTCGCGATCCTGTGTCAGGACAATGCGGGCATTCCCGGCTGCCATCTCCAGAAGCTTTTCCTTGGTCCCCTTGCGGGGCACTTTGATGTAGACACGGCTGCCGCGCTTTTGTGTCAGCCACTGTTCCAGAAGTTCCTGCTCATCCACCTCCGCCTC
>Ga0256404_1002145_pt1 | contig 44682 bp, 34 predicted proteins | sample RumenRJG_01DNA_FD_185990 | JGI IMG/M metagenome (GOLD analysis project Ga0256404, IMG submission 185990) | Bovine rumen microbial communities from Lethbridge, Alberta, Canada - RJG_01 | ecosystem: Host-associated > Mammals > Digestive system > Stomach > Rumen | place: Canada: Alberta | collected... | reverse complement strand
AGTATCACTTGTATACACAGGTCAAATAGAGGCTTGTGATGTAATTATATGCTCCATTCTTAACCATATCCTTGATTTTAGTTACTCTGGCGAGAGAATTTATTTCGGTTTTATAGAGGAAAGGTACGAATAAAATAGGAGGTAAGCAAATTAAAAAACAAAAAAGACACGCAAAAAAGCACGCACGCTTAACAAGTGTTTTGTAGGCTTTTTGACAGTTCGCAATATGCCTTTTGATACAGTTATACAGTATACAGTTTTCTCAGCTGCACTGAAAAAATTGACCATAATTTATTATTATATATATAATATATATATTATATATATAATAACTTGTATTTGTAAAATAATCGGAAACCTCTTTATGTCTTTGCTCCTTGAATCAAGAGCCAATAATGAGCTCCCTAAAAAAACTGTATACTGTATACTGTATCCGAAAAAAATAATCTCTTAAAACCTTAGGGTGACACGGGACAGTTTCCTGTCACTCTGGACTGAAGATAGGTGTTTTTCTCTTATCTTCCAAACTTTTGACTCTTTTTTGCAGATTTTTTTGCTTCTGAGCACTTTATTCCCAAATAATTTGTAACTTTGCAGATGCATAAAAGACCTGAAGAGATGATGAATATGCTGCTAAATCTGCGTAACATGCTGACTGCGAGGGAGTTATTTACCCCCCCCTATTTGCTGCATAGGTCATTCCGTCTCTCCACATCCCCCTTGTTTGAACATACGTATACCCTGTGGCCCTCAGGCCGCTGGGCTTTTGGCTTTTGCTGTCGGCAAACGACAGCTCCTCTTTTCTTCCGCAGTGGCGGAAACAATTTTTAGTTATCCCCCCCTGCCCGCTGTGACAGTGCGCAGAGGATTTTAAAACGAAAGTAATAACTACAATATAGAATAAGACAATGCTTACACACTGGTACGAATATCTTCCTGCTGCGTGGTTCACGCCCGAAGGCCGCTGGTGTAAAGAAGAAAGAGAACCAAGAGGAACCAGTCACAATTTGTGACCGCAAAGAACATCTCTAAGATAAGAACGCTACCATATGCATTTTTCCAGAGAAGCAGGAGCCAGAGATGATTGTGCGCCGCGGGTTGTGGAGTACATCGTACTGACCACCGTGGCTTCCAAAACTCGGTTGGTGAGTCCACTCTTGCGAGCGACTGCTCTTGATGTTTTCAGCGGACTTTCAAGAAAAAAATGGTAGTACTTCCTGCGTTAAATACAGAAAATTCGTTTTATATTATAAATAATGTGTATCTTTGTAGGCACAAACAGATCATAGCTATTTCTCTAATCAGTAAACGTTATCCCGAAGATGAAGAAAAATCAGTTGAAGACGAAGCTGTTCCCGATATTGCTGGCAATGGTATTGTTGGCAGCATGTACGGACAACGACGACAACGGTGGTAGTTCTCAATCATCACCTGTCGACGTGGGGCCGACATATACGGACAAGACGGTGGATGTGAACCGCGACGGAAAGGCCTACGGACAAGTGGCGCTACGCTTCTATAGCGATATGCCCAGTGTGGCGTATATCTCCATTGCCGAGTTCCACAAGATGATGACGGGTGGTGAAGCGATGAAGGTCGAGCGTCAGGGCGACCTCTACCAATTGGCAACCCGTAACGGTACGGCAACCGTCGACGTCAAGGCCGACTACCTGAATTCCACGACCTATGCTGGCTTCGTGGACCTGATGTGGATGCTCGACCCGACGCTGGCTCCCAATACGATGTACGACGGCAGCAAGTATATCAAGTTCGTCAAGATGGAAAACGTATCGACGTTCAAGCCTGCAGGTGGCGTCCGTCTGGACTTCAGCAAATATAGTATTGACTTGCACGATGACGGCAGCAACGTCTATTTCCCCTTTGCCACGCTGGCCGACATCTATTCCGACTGTAACTTCCACACTGCTGCCTATCACGACGACTTGGTGGTTGTGAGCACCAAGCTGGATATCTATTCCATCAATACCATCGCTCCGGAATTTGCCGCCAAACCTTACCAGCGGACTGAGGTGACGGCCGATATGGCTAAGTTCCGCTATCAGGAGCTGTGCTTCGTGTTCGACAACCTCTACGGCTACCCAGGGCGTACCATCCTAGAGCAGAACGGAATGGCTGAGAAGGGTTTCGATGCCACGTTGGACGTGGTGCAGAACGGAAAAGTGGTGAAGAAGTTGCTGCAATCAACCAACAACATGGATTTTGCCTGGGGAAGGATGGCCACGCAATACCTGATAAACGATGGCGGTCACACTGATTTCATGGCAATGGCAGGCTTGCCTGAGAACATCGAAGGCGATTTTGTTGCCCGCTTGATGACGTCTGCCGCCAACTATCCCGAGGCTTATGCCATGTATCAGGAATGGGTGAAGAAGGATATAGAACGCTCCACTACGAATACGCAGTTGTCATCATTGCGCGAGCAGGCCTACGGCGACGACGTGCTCTATAAGGTCAACAGCACCAAGACTACAGCCGTCGTCATCATCAACTCGTTCATGGACATGGACGAGGCCGCATGGGTCAAATACTATGCCAGCCAGAAGACCGATGCCGACTGGCAGGAGCTGATGAAGAGTTATAAGAAGGATGTCTTCGTAGGCTTCCTCTATGGACTGCAACAGGCGAAGGCCGACGGCGTGAAAAACCTGGTGCTGGACATATCGGTAAATGGTGGCGGCTCGTGTGACATTGTGGGAGCCGACGTGGCCATACTGCGCAAGAACCGCATGGTGCAGTTCTGGTCGCAGGATGCCCTGGAGGGCAATAACAAGATTGCGACGTACTATGTGGACAGCAACTTTGACGGCGTGTTCGACGAGAAGGACGATACCAATCCCAAGTTTGATTGTAGTGGCATGAACATCGGTGTGCTCTGCAGTAAGGTGGCATTCTCGTGTGGCCACCAGTTCCCAACCCTCATGAAGGATTACGGCTTCCCCATCATGGGTGAGCAGTCGGGTGGGGGAACCTGCTGCATACAGGTGATGCAGACGGCCGACGGGCAGAATTTCATAATCTCCACCTATCGCGACCGCTCCACCGATAAGGTCTTTGCGAATACCGATGCTGGCATCACGCCTAACGAGGGCTACGCCTTCGGCTACGACCACTTCTACGATTTGGACTTTCTGACAACGAAGCTGAACGGATTCTACTCAAAATAGTTGCGGGAGGCTATATAATAACGAAAAAAAGGTCACCAAACGGTGACCCTTTTTCGTATGTAGTGTGCTTATGCGTTACTTGTTGGCAAACTTTCCGCTGGCCATCACGTTTGTGCCATTGTCTCCGCTACGGGTGGTGCTGCGTGTGCGCCAGAAGTTCCAGTCGAAGCGGCTGTCGTAGGAGAGCTGGAAGTAGATGTCTTCCGAGCAACCATCGTCCATGTGGCCCTCGAAGTAGTTGTCGTTCAGCCGGTAGTCGCGAATACGCACGTCATTCCAACTGTCAGCGTAGCGCAGGATGATGGTTCCATTATACACTTCCCACGTAAACTCGCAGTAGTAGTAGTCGTCGTAGCGGCTGTTAATGTCGTAGTCGACTTCGTAGCCCCAGCCTCCGTAAGCATTCTCGCGTTCGAAGTACATGGTGGTGCGGTAGCTGTTGCCCGTCAGTCCCCAGCGATCAACATAATAGGTGTCTATATAGCCAGTCCATGTGCCGTCGATGGTGCGTGCCTCGTGGCGGTCTTCTATGTCGCTTATGCGGTCACAACTGTTGAGCGTTGTCATTGCTGTCATAAACAGTGCGAGGTAAGTAAAAATCTTCTTCATAGTCGTATCTCCTATTCTTTAATGCGTTAAACTTTTGTTTTTTTCTACTGCAAAGATAGCGACTATATATGACCCCTGCAAGGCGAAATTCCTATTCTTGGGTAGGGATTTTCCTATTTATAAGAGAGAAGTCCCGCATTTCTGCGAGACTTCTCTGATGGGTTATGCAATGATTTCTTTTGCCCGTGCCAGTGCGAGGTCAATGTGGTTGCAGATGTTCTGCTCACCCAGCAGCTGTTGGAAGTTGTTGCGTATGAGAACACTCTCAACCTTGGGATTGACACCCGAAAGGACGACGGTGACGCCCTCTTTCTGACTCATGCGACACATGTTTTCAAGGTTGTGCAGACCCGTAGAGTCGATGAAGGGCACCTTACGCATACGGATAATGCGTACCTTGGGGCGACGACCATAGCGTGCCATGATGTCTTCGAAACGGGTACCGGCACCAAAGAAGAAAGGACCATTGATCTCATAGACCTCAACATCTTCGGGAATGGTGAGATGTTCCAGGTTGCCACGCTCCATGTCTGCATCTTCGTTGAGATCGATTTCGTCGAGTACAGCATGTACCTCGGTGGTCTCAGCCATACGTCGCATAAACAGCAGACAGGCACAGATGAGTCCGAACTCAATGGCAACGGTCAGGTCGAAGATGATGGTCAGGAAAAAGGTGAGCAGCAGTACGGTGACATCGCTCTTAGGATTGCGACGTGCCATAGCCAGGAACGAACGCCAACCGCTCATGCCGTAACTGACCACGACCAGTACGCCAGCCAGACAAGCCATGGGAATGTACTGTGCCAAAGGCATGAGGAACAAAAAGATCAGCAGCAGCACCACAGCATGTATGATACCCGCAATGGGGGTACGTCCGCCATTGTTGATATTCGTCATGGTACGGGCGATGGCACCAGTAGCAGGAATACCGCCAAAGAGCGGCGATGCAATATTGGCAATGCCCTGTCCGATGAGTTCGGTATTCGAGTTGTGGTGGTCGCCAATGACACCATCGGCCACGGTAGCCGAGAGGAGTGACTCTATGGCACCCAAAACAGCGATGGTGACGGCAGGGCCTACCAGTCCCTTGATGGTTTCCCACGTCAGCTCAGGCACTACGGCACCAGGGAGTGTGCTGTTGATGCTGAAACGATCGCCGATAGTCTCGATGGTGGTGATGCCGGCATATTGCTTGAGCAGCAGCACGACGATGGTCATTACGACGATAGCTGCCAGTGATCCTGGTAATGCCTTGAGCGGAGAGAGGTGGAACATACGTACCAGCGTAGGCCATGCAGCAATGATGGCGACGCTGAGTATGCCGACCAGTGCGCTCCAGGGGTCTATCGAACCTATATTATATATATAGGCGCCCCACTTCTCGATGAAGTCAGAGGGAACAACGTCCATCTGCATGCCCAGCAAGTCTTTGACCTGTGTGGTGAAGATGGTGACGGCGATACCGCTGGTGAAACCTACGACAATGGGGTAGGGAATGTACTTGATGATGGTGCCCAGGCGCAGTACACCCAACAGGATGAGGAATACGCCGGCCATGAGCGTGGCGATGGTCAGTCCCTGCATGCCGTACTGCTGGATAATGCCGTAGACGATGATGATGAAGGCACCCGTGGGTCCGCCAATCTGAACCTTAGAACCGCCAAAGAGCGAGATGAACAGTCCGGCTACGATGGCGGTGATGATGCCCTTTTCAGGCGACACGCCACTGGCAATACCGAAGGCAATGGCCAACGGAAGTGCAACGATACCCACAATCAGTCCGGCCATGAGGTCGGCCATAAATGTCTGTTTGTTGTAATTTTTGATGGCCGAAACGATTTTCGGCTTAAAGTCTAATGTCTTCATTTTCTCTAAAATGCTATCCTATTATTGATTTTCGAGTGCAAAGATATACAAAAAAAATAAGGTAGCGCACATTTTGGACTACCTTATTTAATAAGAAATGCTGTTTTCTTGATTTATTTCTGCTTCAGCAGGTCGCGAATCTCAGCCAACAACTCTTCCTGGGTGGGGCCGGCAGGAGCTGCAGGAGCCTCGGGCTCAGCCTTCTTGCGGTTCATCTTGTTGATAGCCTTCAGCATGAGGAAGATACAGAAAGCGACGATGATAAAGTCGACAGTGTTCTGAATGAAGTTACCATACTTCAGTACGGCAGCCTCCTCGCCATCGCCAATCTGGAAAGCCAGAGAGGTAAAGTCGATATTACCTGTAATCATACCTACAATGGGCATCAGAATGTCGTCAACCAAACTTGACACAATCTTACCAAAGGCACCACCGATGATGACACCGACTGCCATGTCCATCACATTGCCCTTCATGGCAAACTCTTTGAATTCACTGATAAATCCCATAATGCTTTAATTTTTAAATGATGAATATTATAAGTTAAATGTTTTAATTTGCTATCTGCGTTTTACAATCTTACCCATCGAACCTTGATATACCTCATTTTTTATGATTCACATCTCACTTTTCACTTAAATTAAGACTGAAATCAAGTGCAAATATAGATATTTTTTTGTAACTTTGTGCCCGAGAATAAGAAAAAAGTGTCAAAAAGGCGCAAAAAAGTATATATTTAGCATATTTCATTTAATTATTTATTAGTAAAATGACAAAAGTAGCAATTAACGGTTTCGGCCGTATCGGTCGCCTCGCTTTCCGTCAGATGTTCGAGGCTGAAGGTTATGAAGTAGTAGCTATCAACGACTTGACCAGCCCCAAAATGCTGGCTCACCTGTTGAAGTACGACACCGCTCAGGGTGGTTTCTGTGGCAAGTTCGGTGAGAACAAGCACACTGTTGAGGCTGGTGAGGACTTCATCGTTGTTGATGGTAAGAAGATCACTATCTACGCTATTCCTAACGCTGCTGAGCTGCCTTGGGGCAAGCTGGACGTAGACGTTGTTCTGGAGTGCACTGGTTTCTACACTTCAAAGGAGAAGGCTTCTGCTCACCTGACCGCTGGTGCTAAGAAGGTTGTTATCTCTGCTCCTGCCGGTAACGATCTGCCCACCATCGTTTACAATGTAAACCACAAGACTCTGACTCCTGCTGATACCGTTATCTCAGCTGCTTCTTGCACCACCAACTGCCTGGCTCCTATGACCAAGGCTCTGAACGACTTCGCTCCCATCCAGAGCGGTATCATGACCACCGTTCACGCTTACACTGGCGACCAGATGATTCTGGACGGTCCTCAGCGCAAGGGTGACCTGCAGCGCGCTCGTGCCGGTGCTCAGAACATCGTTCCTAACTCAACTGGTGCTGCTAAGGCTATCGGTCTGGTTATCCCCGAGCTGAACGGTAAGCTGATTGGTGCTGCTCAGCGCGTTCCGACTCCTACAGGTTCTACCACTATCCTGCACGCTGTTGTTAAGGGTGAGGTTACTGTTGAGGGTATCAACGCTGCCATGAAGGCTGCTCAGAACGAGAGCTTCGGTTACACTGAGGAGAAGCTGGTTTCTAGCGACATCATCGGTATGAAGTTCGGTTCACTGTTCGACGCTAACCAGACTATGGTTTCTAAGATCGGTGACGGCAACTCTCTCGTACAGGTTGTTGCTTGGTACGACAATGAGAACTCTTACACTTCTCAGATGGTTCGCACCATTAAGTACCTCGCTGAGCTCAAATAAGAGTAAAAAGGAAAAAAAATAAAAAAGGTGCCGTCCGATTTTGTCGGACGGCATTTTTTGTGTACTTTTGCCAACAGATATGAAAAAACTTGTTTTTTTGAGTGCTGTTGCTTTGCTAATGCTCACGGCCTGTGGTCATAAGACTACGGGTGGAGAAAATGCTGACACGCTGTCTGTAGATACCGTTGTCACAGATTCTGTTGCTACCAACCTTGATTCCTTGAAACATACGCAGGAGTATATTCTCCAGCGTATTGACACCATTTATAAATATAAGGACAATAGCCGCTTTTGTTCACAACGCTATCTGACGCTTGATGCTGAGGCGAGCCAGTTGAGTGATGAGCTGGACGAGCTTTATATTGATTCCGATCATTGGATTGTGGGGCAGGATATTGACCCCCAATGGCATTATCGAGTAGAGAAGATCGTTGCAGTCAGTGACTCCATTGCTACTGTTGAGTTGGTGGTTCACAACTTCAGCGACCAGAAAGTGGTGCTCGACCTGCTGTATGAGCGAGGCGACTGGTATGTGGATGATTTCCATAACTTCTATCAAGAGGATGGCGTTACGTGTGAGATGAAGGAGAAAGACGAGATACGTCGTTTTATCCAGAATTGTAAGAAACAAAAGGAAAACAAATAAAAATAAGCGCACGCTATGCAGATACCAGAAAATATAGGAAGGAAGATTTTCAATGGCTGTGGCTGTCTGTCTATCGGGTTTGTCGTCTGCGTTATCCTCATATGCCTCATTCCTATTGATGGTGACGATGAAGAGACCAGTGACAGCAAACAACAGGAGCAGAAGACAGAACAGGTGGAAAAGAAAGATAGCGTGGTAGTCACGGAAGCTATAGAGGGCGACCCTTACAAGGAGCTCGACGAGCTGATAGGACTGGAACAAGTCAAGGAAGAGGTACGCTCGCTGGCCAACTTCGTGAAGGTGCAGAAACAGCGCGAGGCACAGGGAATGAAACGTCCTAAGATGTCGTATCATCTGGTGTTTACAGGCAGTCCGGGTACAGGTAAGACAACGGTGGCTCGCATCGTGGCACGTATCTATAAGGACCTGGGCGTGCTGAAAAGGGGCCATACCGTAGAGACGGACCGCTCAGGACTGGTGGCTGCCTATGTTGGCCAGACGGCTATCAAGACCAATGCGTTGGTTGACTCTGCCCTGAACGGTGTGCTCTTTATCGACGAGGCTTATGCGCTGGTGCCTGAGAACAAATCCAACGACTATGGCCAGGAGGCTATCTCGACGCTGCTGAAGCGTATGGAGGACGACCGTGACAAGCTGGTGGTTATCGTTGCCGGCTATACCGACGAGATGAAACGCTTCATTGATTCCAATCCGGGTTTGAAGTCGCGCTTCAACCGCTATATCAACTTCCCTGACTATACGGGTAAGGAGCTCTACGACATCTTCTGCATGTATGCCCGCAAGAACCAGTATCAGCTCACGCCCGAGGCTGCTGAGCAGCTGAAGCAGCATTTCAATGATGCTGTCGCCCATAAAGACCGTAACTTCGGCAATGCCCGTTATGCGCGTAACTTCTTTGAGAAGTCTATCCAGCGACAGGCTAACCGTTTGGCAAATGTCAAAAATGCAACGAAGGAGCAGTTGACACTTCTTACCATAGATGATGTGAAATGAAGCAAAGAATGATTACCATATTAGGTCCGACGGCTAGTGGTAAAACTCCGCTTGCAGCAGCCTTGGCCAGTGAGATTGGTGGAGAAATCCTCTCTGCCGACTCGCGACAGGTGTATCGTCGTATGGATATCGGTACAGGTAAGGATCTTGCGGACTATACAATAACCAATAAACAAGAACCAATAACCATTCCTTATCATCTCATCGATATTTGTGAGCCGGGTACTAAGTACAACCTCTTCCAGTATCAGCAGGACTTCTATGATGCCTATCGTGATGTGGTCAGCAGGGGTGCCGTACCCATCCTCTGTGGGGGAACCGGACTGTATATCGAGGCTGTGCTGAAAGGTTACAGGTTGTCACCCGTACCCCAGAATCCTGAGTTGCGGGCACGACTGGAAAACAAGAGCCTTGACGAGCTGACGCAGATGCTGGTCGCCCTGAAGGAGCAGAACGGTTCGACGATGCATAATAAGACTGATGTGGATTCCTGCCAACGTGCCATTCGAGCCATTGAGATAGAGGAGTACAACCTCCACACTCCGATGCCTAAACGTGAGCTGCCTCCCATTGACTCACTGATCATTGGTGTGAATATTGACCGTGAGCTGCGTCGCGAGAAGATTACCCGACGGCTGAAGGCTCGTTTGGAAGAAGGCATGATTGACGAGGTGAAGGGATTGCTGGACGAGGGAATCCCTGCTGACGATCTCATCTATTATGGTTTGGAGTATAAGTTCGTGACGGAATATCTGGTCGGAAAGACTACTTATGACGAGATGTTTACACGGTTGGAGATTGCTATCCACCAGTTTGCCAAGCGGCAGATGACGTGGTTTAGAGGTATGGAGCGAAGGGGATTCCAGATACATTGGATAGATGCCACCCTTCCCATGGACGAAAAAGTAAATAGAATATTACAGATATATGGCAGTAGATAATATGCGTTGGGGCATCTTGTATTGCCCAAAGGCCCATAGTGGCAAGTATCGTGAGAAATTGCAAAACGTGCTTGACGAACGGCAGGTGCAGTATGACTTTGTCCAGAGTGAGTCGACGGACAGTGTGGAACGTTTGATGACCATGCTGATACATAATGGTTACAAGACTATTGTTATCGTGGGAGGCGACTCAGCGCTAAACGATGCTGTCAACTGTCTGATGAAGGAGGAAAAACTGGTGCGCGACCAGATTGCTCTGGGAGTTATCCCCAATGGTGTGATGAACGATTTCGCCCGTTATTGGGACTTCAAGGAGAGCAGTATGGAGCAAACTGTCGACTGGCTGACCAAGCACCGTGTACGTACTATCGACGTAGGGTGCATCCGCTATACAAACAAGAAAAACGAGGATTGCCACCGCTATTTCCTCAATTGTATTAATGTGGGATTGATAGCTGACGTGATGAATTTGCGTCGTCAGGCCCGTTCGCTACTGGGTTCGCAGACCTTGTCGTTTGTGGTATCTATTTTCCTGATGATTTTCCATAGGATGGACTATAAGATGCGTATTCGCATTAATGGCGAGATTGTCGACCGCAAGGTAATGACGCTGTGTGTGGGAAGCGGACCAGGTTATGGACAAACGCCCAGCGCTGTTCCGTATAACGGCATGCTGGACGTGTCGCTTGTTTATCACACCGAGGTGATGCAGGTGCTGGCAGGCTTGTGGCTGCTTGTCACGGGCCGCTTCTTGAACCATCGTAGCGTGCACCCCTATCGTACACGTGAGATCGTAATTGATGAAGCCAAACATGCCTTGGTTGGCGTTGACGGACGCTTGTTGGGAACACCTGTCGGCTCCTATCGTATTACCATTGAGCAAGAGGTGATAAATTTCCTGATACCCGATTAGTTGGCAGCTAATAGGTAAATTTACTGCCCTTTTCGTAAAAAAATCATAATTTATTTTGTCGTTACGCAGAAATTGCGTATCTTTGAGGGAAATTACAAATCTAATACAATAAACTAAGAATTGGAACTATGAGTTATTTACGATTTGAGAAAGCTGTAATGACCAACTTGGAGGAGTCGCTTCGTCGTGAATTGCTTCGTACAAACCGTTCTGGCGCCTATAGTGCATCAACACTCGTTGACTGCAATACGCGTAAATATCACGGTTTGCTGGTTGTTCCTGTGCCAGAGTTGGACGATGAGAACCATGTGTTGTTGTCGTCTCTCGATTGTACGGTCATCCAACATGGAGCAGAATTCAATCTCGGACTCCACAAGTACCAGGGGAATAACTATAGCCCTAAAGGTCATAAGTACATCCGTGAGTTTGACTGTGATGTAGTGCCCACCACGCTTTATCGCGTCGGTGGCGTGTTGTTAAAGAAAGAAGTAGTGTTCCAGCATTATGAGGACCGCATCCTTATCCGTTATACGCTGGTGGATGCCCACTCGGCAACGACACTACGTTTTCGTCCGTTCCTGGCTTTCCGTTCTGTACGTCAGTTTACCCATGAGAATTCAACGGCTTCCCGCGAATATCATGAGGTGGAAAATGGCATCAAGACCTGTATGTATGCAGGCTACCCCGACCTCTTCATGCAGTTCTCGAAGAAGAATGAGTTTGTTTTCCATCCCGACTGGTATCGTGGCGTGGAATATCCGAAGGAGCAGGAGCGCGGCTATGCCTCGAATGAGGACCTCTACGTTCCAGGCTATTTCGAGATGCCTATCAAAAAAGGTGAGAGCGTTGTCTTTGCTGCCTCTACGTCGGCCATTAAGACGTCGACGCTGAAGAAGGTCTTCGACGAGGAGGTTGCCGACCGCGTGCCCCGCGACAATTTCTATCATTGTCTGGTCACTGCTGCCCATCAGTTCCATTTCCGTGACCATCGTAGTGGCAGCGCTATGGAGAAGATTGACAAGAAAGACGACCGCTATCTGCTGGCAGGTTATCCTTGGTTCAAGACCCGTGCCCGCGATACCTTTATTGCATTGCCTGGTCTGACGCTGGCCATTGGCGAGCAGGACTACTTCGAGCTGGTGATGAAGACCGCCGAGAAGGGCCTGCGCGAATTTATGGAAGAAAAACCGCTGAGCGTCAAGATTTACGAGATTGAACAGCCCGACGTACCCCTGTGGGCAGTCTGGGCTATCCAGCAGTATGCAAAAGATGCTGGCAGAGATCATGGCTACAAGATGTATGGCAAGCTAGTCAAGGACATCGTCAAGTTCATTATAGGTGGCAATCATCCCAATTTGCGCCTCGATGATAATGGTTTGGTGTATGCCGATGGTCGCGACAAGGCTATCACATGGATGAACTCTACCGCTAATGGCAAGCCTGTCGTTCCACGTTCAGGTTATATCGTAGAGTTCAATGCCTTATGGTATAACGGCTTGAAGTTCTGTGCCTCGCTGGAGGCTGAGTTTGGCGACAAGAAATTTGCTGCCCAACTGGAGGAGAAGGCCGACCTCTGCAAGCAGTCGTTTGTCGACACCTTTATGAATGAGTATGGCTATCTGCTGGACTATGTTGACGGAAACATGATGGACTGGAGCGTACGTCCGAATATGATTTTCCCCGTGGCCTTCGACTATTCGCCTCTGTCGCAAGACCAGAAGAAGAGCGTGCTCGATATCTGTACTCGTGAATTGCTGACTCCCAAGGGCTTGCGCTCGCTGTCGCCGAAGAGTGGTGGCTATAACCCGATGTACGTTGGTCCGCAGACACAGCGCGACTACGCTTATCATCAGGGTACAGCTTGGCCTTGGTTGGGCGGTTTCTACATCGAGGCCTGCCTGAAACTCTACAAGCGCACCCGCCTGTCGTTCCTCGAGCGCCATATGGTGGGCTATGAAGAAGAGATGGACTATCATGCTTTGGGAACCATCAGTGAACTGTTTGACGGCAACCCGCCCTTCCATGGCCGTGGTGCTATGGCTTTTGCCATGAACGTCGCTGAGATTCTGCGTTCGTTAAAGCTGATGGAGAAATATACCTATCAAAAATAAATAAGGAGGAAACGCTATGAAAGTTTTAATGTTTGGATGGGAGTATCCTCCTCACGTATTCGGTGGATTGGCCACCGCCAACTATGGTATCTCTCAGGGCCTTTATGCTCAGGGCGATATGGATATTACGCTCTGTCTGCCGCATCCCTTCGGTGACGAGGATCGTTCGGCTTGCCAGATTGTGGCCATGAATGCTGTGCCTATTGCCTATCGTGACGTGTCGGCCGACTATGTCCGTGAGCGAGTGGGTAATATCATGGATCCTGACCTGTATTTCCGTCTGCGCGACCATCTGTATGCCGACTTCAACTACATGCATGTCAACGACCTGGGCGCTATGGAATTTGCCGGTGGTTATCCGGGCAATCTGCATGAGGAAATCAATAACTATTCGATTATCGCTGGCGTGGTGGCTCGTACCTTGGACTACGACATTATCCATGCTCACGACTGGCTGACCTATCCTGCCGGCATCCATGCCAAGCAGGTCAGTGGTAAACCGCTGTGCATCCATGTTCATGCTACCGACTTCGACCGTTCGCGTGGTAAGGTGAATCCTACCGTTTACAGCATCGAGAAGAACGGTATGGACAATGCCGACTGCATCATGTGTGTGTCGGAGCTGACGCGTCAGACGGTCATCAACCAATATCATCAGGATCCGCGTAAGTGCTATACCGTACACAATGCCGTGTATCCGTTGCCCGACGAGTATCAGGCCATCCCTCGTCCAGACCATACGGGTAGGGACAAGGTGGTGACATTCCTCGGACGTATCACGATGCAGAAGGGTCCTGAGTATTTCGTTGAGGCTGCCAACATGGTTATCCGTCGCACGAAGAACGTACGCTTCTGTATGGCTGGCTCTGGCGACATGATGGACGCTATGATTCATCTCGCTGCTGAGCGTGGTATTGCCGACCGCTTCCACTTCCCGGGATTTATGCGCGGCAAGCAGGTGTATGAGTGCCTGAAGGACTCTGATGTCTATGTCATGCCTTCCGTCTCTGAACCGTTTGGCATCTCTCCGTTGGAGGCTATGCAGTGTGGAACGCCTACCATTATCTCGAAACAGTCAGGTTGCGCTGAAATCCTGGATAACTGTATCAAGGTTGACTATTGGGATATCCACGCACTGGCTGATGCCATCTATTCTATCTGTGCCAACGAGTCGCTCTTTACCTACCTTAAAGAGGAGGGTAAGAACGAGGTCGACCAGATTACCTGGGAGAAGGTGGGCGCCTGGATTGCTACGCTCTATAAGAGAACCCTCGGCTGGGAACAGTAAACGTTAAACAATAACCAATAAACAATAGACGATTATGAAAACAATTTGTTTATATTTCGAGATACATCAGATTATCCATCTGAAGCGTTATCGTTTCTTCGATATCGGTACCGATCATTACTATTACGATGACTACGAGAACGAGCGTAGCATCACCGATATCGCCAACCGTTCGTATATGCCGGCATTGACCGCCATTGGCGACATGATTAAGGAGCACGGCGACTACTTCAAGGTAGCCTTCTCGCTCTCTGGAACAGGTATCGAGCAGTTAGAGTTCCATGCCCCTCAGGTGATTGCCAAGCTGCAGGAGCTGAACCAGACAGGTTGTGTCGAATTCCTGGCAGAGCCTTATTCTCACGGTCTTTCATCGTTGGCTAACGAGGAAACCTTTGCCCTCGATGTGAAGAAACAGGCAGCCAAGATTGAGGAGTTGTTTGGCAAGAAGCCTACTGTTGCCCGCAACTCGTCACTCATCTATAGCGACGACATTGGTGCACAGGTTGCCGCTATGGGCTTCAAGGGTATGCTGACCGAGGGTGCCAAGCACGTGCTGGGCTGGAAGTCTCCTCACTATGTCTATAACTGCAATATGGCTCCTAACCTGAAGCTGTTGCTGCGCGACGTTGAATTGTCTGACGATATCTCGCTGCGCTTCAACAATCCCGACTGGGAAGGCTATCCGCTGTTTGCCGACAACTATATCGATCGTATTGCCCGTTTCCCTGAAGAAGAGCAGATTATCAACATCTTCATGGAGCTCAGCGCCCTGGGTATCGCTCAGCCGCTGTCGTCGAACATTCTCGACTTCCTGAAAGCACTGCCTGCCTGTGCCAAGGAGAAGGGCATCACGTTCTCGACACCTACCGAGATTTGTATGAAGGTGAAGAGCGTTGGTGCTGTTGACGTGCCCGATACGCTGTCGTGGGTTGACGAGGAGCGCGACTGCTCGTGCTGGCTGGGTAACGCCATGCAACGTGAGGCTTTCAACAAGCTCTATAGTGTGGCCGACCGTCTGCGTATTGCCGACGATCCCCGCATCAATCAGGACTGGGACTACCTGCAGGCCTCTAACAACTTCCGCTTTATGACCACCAAGCCCTCGAATGTCGGACTGGATCGTGGCATCTATAGCGGCCCGTTTGATGCCTTCACGAACTATATGAACATTCTTGGTGACTTCATCAACAGAGTCAATGCTCTTTATCCGTTGGAGATTGAGAATGACGAGCTGAATGCCCTGCTGACCACTATCCGCAATCAGGGCGACGAGATTGAGATGAAGGATAAGGAGATTACTCGTCTGAAGGCTCGTCTGGAGAAGTTGGAGCCTAAGGCCACCGCTCCTAAGAAGGCACCTGCCAAGAAGGCTGCTGCTCCTGCCAAGAAAGCACCAACCAAGAAGGCTGCTGCTCCCAAGAACGAAGCAGAAAAGAAGTAAGGCTGAAAGCTAATTGATTCTAAAGGAGATTTACTTACCGTAAATCTCCTTTAATTTGTTCCTTAATACGTAATCTCTCAGGTTTACGGCAATGATGGTGCCTTGTGGGTCCACTAGCACGTTGGCAGGAATCGACTGAATACCATAGGTCGGACGGGCAATCGTCTGCCATTTCTTCAAGTCACTCATCTGAGGCCACTGCAAGCCAAAACGCTTGACCGCAGCATTCCATGCCGCCCTATCGTCGTCAAGCGACACGCCAACTATTTGGAATCCCTTGTCTTTATACTTCCTGTAGCAGGCTCTGAGGTTGGGCGTCTCCCTAAGGCAAGGAATACACCACGACGCCCAGAATTCGATAAGCACATAGTTGCCTCGACCAGCCCATTGTGACAGCTTGACAGTTTCCCCTTCCAGGTTCTGCATGGTCATATCGTAGAATTTCGTGCCAGGCTTGCGCTTCTCGTAACTGGCAAACAGCGCCTTCGCCTTCTGCAAGCGAGGGTTGTTGTAGTAGGCCGTCTGTGGGTCAAGGGCTTCCTTCAGTCCCTCGTAGCCCAAATCCTCCATCGCCTCTCTGATATATGGAACAGGTATCTGGTTGTTCTTGTTCTCGCGAATGATGCGGCGTATGAGCTTTAACTGCAGATCGCTGAGGCTGTCTATCTGTTCCGAAAACTGTAGCACTTTCTTCTTGGTGGAGGGCTGCACACCCTTGGGGTCTGCTTTTACAAGTGCTCTGTAGGCATTGATGATGGCCTCGCCTTCCAGGTCGTACTGCTCCATTTCAGCCCTGTAGGCTTCTTCGCGTTGTCCGTTTGTTTCGCTTTGTCCGTTTTGTCCGTTTTGTCCACAAGCAGCCAGCGCCATCGTGGCTGTTGCAATGAATATGATGAGTCGATTCATAATTCTTTTTAAGCAAATTTGGTTGCAAAGATATGAAAAAAATATAATTTGGCATTCGTTATTCACAAATTTTATGTACCTTTGCAGCCGCTTAACGACAGGGGTACTTGCGGCTGATGCCGGCGAGGACGGAAGGACCGGCCTTGTAAACCCCCTTTAACAAAACAAGAACAATGGAGCAAGACAACAAGAAAGTCAGTGTGCTGTTTATGCTTTTCGGCACCCTGTTCTGCGTTTGCCTGATTACGGCAAACGTGTTGGAAACAAAGCAGTTATCGTTTGGGCCTGTCAATCTTACCGCAGGTATCATCGTTTTCCCTGTGAGTTATATCATTAACGATGTGGTGTGCGAAGTGTGGGGCTACCAGCGCACGAGAATGTTGATTTGGATGGGGTTTGCCATGAACTTCTTCTTCGTCATCATGGGCGCCATTGCCGACTGGATACCCGGTGCCTCCTACTGGGATGGCGATGAGGGCTTTCATGTCATCTTCGGACTGGCACCACGTATTGCCTTAGCGTCGTTCATCGCCTTTATTGCCGGCTCGTTCATCAATGCCTATGTCATGTCGAAGATGAAGTTGAAGTCTGAGGGTGCCAACTTCTCTGCCCGTGCCATCTTGAGTACCGTGTTTGGCGAGATGACCGACTCCGTCATCTTCTTCCCGCTGGCCTTGGGTGGTGTCATTCCCTGGGAGGAGATGCCCTCGCTGATGATTTCGCAAGTGACGCTGAAGACGCTCTACGAAATCCTTGTTCTGCCCGTTACCATCCGTGTGGTAGAGTTTACGAAGAAGCATGACCATGAGGATGTCTTTGACAATGATATCAACTACAACATTTTTAATATTCTGAAGATATGAACAGAGAACAAGAAGGCCTGCAACTGTTAGGTCGCAAGACGGAATACAAGATGACCTATGCCCCTGAGGTGTTGGAAACTTTCGAGAACAAGCATAAGGACAATGACTACTGGGTGCAGTTCAACTGCCCGGAGTTTACGTCGCTGTGTCCCATTACCGGCCAGCCCGATTTTGCTGAGATAAAGATTATGTATATCCCTGGCGAGCGTATGGTCGAATCGAAGAGCCTGAAGCTCTACCTCTTCTCCTTCCGCAACCACGGTGACTTCCATGAAGACTGTGTGAACATCATCATGAAAGACCTGGTGCGGCTGATGCAGCCGAAGTATATTGAGGTGGTCGGGCTCTTTACCCCCCGTGGCGGCATTTCGATTTATCCCTATGCCAACTACGGACAGCCGGGCACGAAGTATGAGCGCATGGCCGAAGAGCGGCTCATGCACCGTCAGTTTTAAGGCGAGAACGTTTTAGTTCTCGTCTTTTTTTCTGTAGTACGACTGTGTGTGGTCAGGGAATCGGAGCACCAGCGAATCCCTGAACAGCATTTCTATCTCTACGGTGTCCGTCTCCGGCTTGGCACCTTCCTGTGAGAAGCCGGCAATGGTGTCGGCTTTTAGTATGAGTTTTCCGTTATACAGATGCCACTCCGTATAGCGTTTGGCGGCAGGATACTCTACTGGCGACATGTCGTCGGTCGTGGTCTGGCGGCGTTGCATGCCTCTCACCTGTACGGTATTGTCGCGCTTCAGTCGCAGCGAGTATTCGCGTGGGACGAGCAGTTGCTGCTTGATGCTGTCGGGCATGCGTTCCATCATGCGTCGCTGCATGCGTCGTGGCATTTTCTCGACATTGCGCAGCGTAGGGCTGACCATATAGCACCACGTACCCTTTAGCTCTTCCGTGTTGAACACCATATAGGCTTCGGCACTGTCCTCTGGGTTGAGAATGACCACTAACTCGTCGCCGATGTGTGGCTGTCCGAAAATACGGCGGTGCTGAAAGGCATCAATGATGTCAAACGTATCGGGGTCACCACCGGCGTAGGGTAGGAATACCAATACAGAGTCCGTACATCCGTCGCATGCCAGTCCGTAGAGTGCCGAGTCGCCCGGCTCGTTCTGGAACAGGCTGATGGCTTCTGCCTCAGTGTGCATGTCGTGTTGCTGTTTGCTGCCACATGCTATCATCAAGATGGCGCTGATGGTTAGTATGAATACCGCTTTTTTCATTGTATAATTATTATTTGGGTACAAAAGTACGAAAAATAAATAAAAAAGAACTATGTGGTAGCATTTTTTTCACTTTTCACTTTTCACTTTTCACTTTATTTCGTACCTTTGCACAAATAAGCACTTAAACTCATAATACCAACGTATGAAAAAGAAAATCAAATTCAGTCTTGTCTATCGCGACATGTGGCAGTCGTCAGGCAAGTTTCAGCCTCGTAAGGATCAGTTAGAGCGCATTGCCCCTGCCATTATCGATATGGGTTGCTTTGCCCGCGTTGAAACCAACGGTGGTGCCTTCGAGCAGGTGAACCTTATGGCTGGCGAGAACCCCAACCTGGCTGTGCGTGCTTTCTGTAAGCCCTTCAACGAGGTGGGTATCCAGACGCACATGCTGGATCGTGGTCTGAACGCGCTGAGAATGTATCCTGTTCCCGACGATGTCCGTGAACTGATGTATAAGGTGAAGAAGGCACAGGGTGTGGATATCCCCCGAATCTTCTGTGGTCTGAACGACACACGTAATATCATCCCCAGTATCAAGTGGGCCAAGGCTGCTGGCATGATTCCGCAGGCTACGCTGTGTATCACCACCAGCCCAGTACATACCGTTGAGTACTACTCGAAGATTGCCGACGAGGTGATTGCTGCCGGCGCCGAGGAAATCTGTCTGAAGGATATGGCCGGCATCGGACAGCCCGCCCTGTTGGGTGCCCTGACCAAGAGCATCAAGACCAAGCACCCCGACATCATCATCCAGTATCACGGTCACTCCGGTCCCGGTTTGTCTATGGCCTCTATCCTGGAGGTATGTAACAACGGTGCCGACATCATCGATACCGCCATCGAGCCGCTCAGCTGGGGTAAGGTACATCCCGATATCATCTCCGTACAGTCTATGCTGAAGAACGAAGGCTTCGAGGTGGCAGATATTAATATGAACGCGTATATGCAGGCTCGTAGCCTCACACAGGAGTTCATCGACGACTGGCTGGGTTACTTCATCAATCCTGCCAACAAGCACATGTCGTCATTGTTGCTCGGCAGCGGTCTGCCTGGCGGCATGATGGGTTCTATGATGGCCGACCTTGGTCCTATCCAGGGCATGATCAACAAGCTGCGCGAGAAGAAGGGTGAGGCCACACTCTCCATGGACGACATGCTGGTCAAGCTGTTCCAGGAGGTAGAGTATGTATGGCCACGCGTGGGTTATCCCCCATTGGTCACACCGTTCTCACAGTACACCAAGAATATCGCCTTGATGAACCTGCTGACCATCGAGCAGGGCAAGGGCCGTTACGTCATGATGGACGACGCCATCTGGGGCATGATCCTCGGCAAGAGCGGCAAGGTGCCTGGCACCATCGATCCCGAGTTTGTCGAGCTGGCCAAGAAGCAGGGTCGCGAGTTCACCGATGCTGATCCGCATACATTGATTCCCAATGCCCTCGAAGGCTTCAAGAAGGAGATGGACGAAAATGGCTGGGACTACGGTCAGGACAACGAAGAGCTGTTCGAACTGGCTATGCACCCCGAGCAGTATCGTCCGTTCAAGAGCGGTCAGGCCAAGAAGCAGTTGCTGGCCGATATCCAGAAGGCCAAGGACGCCAAGCTGGGTGGCTCGAAGATGAAGCCCGAGGAGCTGGCAGCCTTCAAGCATGCCAAGGCCGATGCTCTGACGGCACCTATTGCCGGACAGGTTTATTACGAGTTCTCTGGCGAGGGTGCTTGCGAGCCCTGTCTCGAACCGTTCGTCGGTCAGCAGTACAAGGAAGGCGACACCTTCTGCTACATCCAGGCTCCTTGGGGCGAAATCGTTCCCATCCCTGCCGCACTGGGCGGCAAGCTCGTCGAGGTCGCTGCCAAGCAGGGCGCCAAGGTGCGCAAGGGCGACAACCTTGGCTGGATTGAGCGCGAGGCGTAATAGGTGAATGCTATCTATACAAAACTCGGCCCTAACCTTCGATTGGTTGGGGCCGAGCTTTTTCTTACCTTTATTTTGTTGGCGTAATCACGCGGTAGTGACCACTCAGGTGCATGAAGGCAAAGAGGCGCAGCAGTCCGTCGTAGTAGGCATCAAAATATCCGTCTTCGAAGGGTTCGTGCTTAGCGTTCCAAAGTGCATCGACAAACTCTTTTTTCTTCTCGTGCTGACACATCACCGAGGCGGCAGCTGTTGTGGCTACCAGTCCGATGCTGTGGCGCAGTTTGCGGAATCCGCCTGCTGGCAGTATCTCGTTGCCTTCGGGCAGCGTGCCGTCCGTCCTATACTGATCGACGAAGGTGTCTATGCCCTGGCTGTAGAAAAAGTTCTGTATATTCTCACCATACTGGCGCTGCCACTCACCGTCGGCACAGCTCCACTCGTAGTCCATGGCTATGTTCATCGGCACGCGCCACGAGTCGTAGCGGAAGTTGTTGTTGCCGTTGCGGCGTGGAGCCTCGCCCTGCGGGCGCTGCGGCATGCCCGGGAAGCGCGGCATCTGCATCTCGCTGCCGTCAAACTGGCACTGGTCGCCGTTCAGTCCCGTCTTCTCGTTGATGCACTTGTGCAGGAACTCGCGGCTTTTCCGGGCGCACTCGTTCCAGTGGTCGCTACGTCCGTCGTCGCCCCACTTTGCCCACACCTCATAGAAGGCTGGAATATGGTAGCTGGGGTCGGTGAAGCGCTGGCCGAAGCCGTCGGGCGTGAAGGTAATCAGCTTCGTCTCAGGGTCTATCAGGTACATCTTCTGCGGACCTTGCTGCTGGGGACCACCCCCGAAGCCGCCAAAGCCTTGTCGCGGCTCGGGGGTGTACTCCTTCGGCAGTATGCAGTTCAGTATGCGCTGCGCCTCGGCCTTGTAGTCGATGCCCGTATCGTTGCCCCAGCGATTTGAGGCAAAGAGCAGGGCGGTGATGAAGTATAGCTCGCCGTCGCTGGCCGCTCCGTCACTGTTGTGCGTGCCGCCGGTCTTACAGCTCCAGGCGAAGTAGCCCTCGCGCGGGCCGCTCTGGTGTTGCATATATTTCTTGGTCCAGCGCCACAGACGGTCGAAGATGTCCTTCTCGCCAAACTGTACGGCCACCATCAGACCGTACGACATACCCTCGGTGCGGGCGTCGTGGTTTTTGATGTCGCTGACGTAGCCCATCGAGTCGCCCACCTCGAAATACACCTTGTTGGGTCCGCGAAACACGTCGTTGAACACATCCTGGAGTTTGGCTTCCACGGCGGCAGGTTGGTAGCCCATCTCTACAAATACGTTACGATACTGGCCTGTCGTGAAGGCCCCTTGACTTTCCTGTGCTGCTGCTACGGCTGGCACCAGCAAGGCGGTTGATAATAGTAGTTTCTTCAATTTCTTCATGCTTTGATTGAGTGTTGGCTTGTGTCTTATCGAATTTCTTCGACAAAGATACAAAATAATTATGAATTCTAACTGCAACGCCACACTTTTTCAAGAAAAAGAATGCTGAATGCCGAATTATTTGTAACTTTGCATCTAAATTAGCTCCGTCTGGGGGCCAATATGCGATAGCGTATGACAAGAGAGCAAGAAATCTATAAGGTGACGCTGATAGGCAGTGCGGGCAATGCCGTGCTGCTGACCTTCAAGTTCATTGCGGGTGTCTTGGGCCACAGTTCGGCCATGATAGCCGACGCCGTCCACTCTTTGTCCGACTTCGTGACTGACCTGCTGGTCTTGGTGTTTGTCGGCATCAGCGCCAAGCCGCAAGACCAGTCACACGACTACGGTCATGGCAAGTACGAGACCATTGCCTCGTTCCTCATTGGTTTGGCCCTTGTGGGTGCAGCCGTGGGCATCCTGGTGTCGGGCGTGCTGAAGCTGGTAGCCTGGTGGGGTGGCCAGCAGTTGGAGGCGCCAGGCTGGATAGCCTTGTGGGCCGCCCTCTTGTCGATACTCATCAAGGAGTTGCTCTATCAGTATACAGCCCGAAAGGGTAGGACCCTCGACTCTCAGGTCATGGTGGCCAACGCTTGGCACCATCGTAGCGACGCCCTCTCATCTGTTGGTGCCGCCCTTGGCATTGGTCTGGCCATCTGGCTGGGTCGTCGCTGGACGGTGCTCGACCCCGTCGCCTCAGTCGTCGTCGGCCTCATGCTGGTGAAAGTCGCTTACGAGTTGCTCAAGGCCAGTGTCGGCGAGCTCACGGAGCGCTCCTTGCCTGCCGACACCGAACAGGAAATCGAACAGATCATCCAGTCGTTCGACGACGTCTGCCAGCCCCACAATCTGCGTACCCGCCGCATTGGCAACCGCATTGCCATCGAGGCCCATGTGCGTATGGACGGACAACTGCCCCTGCATGTCGTCCACGAGCGGGCCACCACCATCGAGCGCAAGCTGAAAGACCGCTTCGGTGCCAAGACGCACGTCACCCTGCACATGGAACCTGTGAAGTAGATGGTGTTAACAACTAAAGAAACTAATTAAAATAGTTTAAAAACTAAGCCTTTTAGTTGTATATAACGAAAAGTTTTAGTTACTTTGCGCTCAGATATTGATTTTTGACGCTAAAAGCAAGGTAAACAAAAACTCGAAAACATGAAGAAACTGACCAACAAGGAAAAGGAAATCATGACGCTTTATTGGCAACATGGCCCTATGTTTGTGCGTGAACTGCAGGAACATTACGACGAGCCACGTCCGCACTTTAATACGTTGTCGACCATCGTCCGCATCCTGGAACGTGAGGGCTATCTGGGGCATAAGCAGTTTGGCAATACCTACCAGTACTATCCCCTTATCTCTGAGGCGGAATACGGACGCAAGTCTATAGCAGGTATTATCAAAAACTACTTTGACGACTCTTATCTCTCTGCCGTTTCCTCGTTTGTCAAGGAAGAGAAGATTAGTGTAGAAGAGCTGAAAGAGCTTATTGACCAGATAGAGAATAGTAAACAGTAAATGTGAATCGTAAAATCGTAACAGTATGTCAGGCTTTCTGATTTATGACGCTAAGGTTGCAGTACTCGTCGTAGTGTTCTACATGTTCTACCGCTTGTTGCTCTCGAAGGAAACGTTCCATCGTGTAAACCGTGTGGTGCTGTTGCTGACGGCAGTTGCCTCTTTCGTGCTGCCGTTGTGTGTGATTACCATACACAAGACAGTAATGCTGGAGACTGTTCCCATGGTATCAGTGGGTGATTTCCAGATGGCAGTGGCTCCTGTAGAACGTCCTTCTGTATGGCAAGCCGTACTGCCCACCCTATATATAATAGGTGTGCTGGCAATGGTGGGTCATACGCTGCTGTCTGTGTCGAAAGTCATGCTGCTGATACGTCGTAGCGAGCGCTATCCGCAGGCTGATGGGACTACCCTTTGCGTTGTCAAGGAAGATGTGACACCCTTCAGCTTCTGGTCTTATATTGTGATGAACCGCAGCGACTACGAAGAACATGACGCTGCCATTCTCGCTCATGAACGAGGACATATCCGTCAGCACCATTCGTGCGACGTGCTCCTCGTTGACCTTCTCACCGCCCTCCAGTGGTTTAACCCCGCTATGTGGATGTTGCGCGCCGACCTGCGTGCCATCCATGAATATGAGGCCGACGGTGCAGTACTCTCTCAAGGGATTAACGCGCGTCAATATCAATATCTGTTAATCACCAAGGCCGCAAGCATTGGCGGGTACTCCATTGCTAACGGTATCTCTCATAGTACCCTCAAAAACCGTATAACCATGATGTTACAAAAGAAATCACCGCGTAGCCGCTTCATGAAGCTGCTCGCCCTTGTACCTATAGTAGGCATTGCCCTCGCCCTGAATGCTGAAACCGTTAACGACTATGTTTATCAGCAGCCCCAGAAGAAGGTTGTCAAGAAGGGCAATAAGAGTGCTACCACCAAGATGGGCAATAATACCATCGAGATTGTGCCTAGCAAAGAGGCCGCAGAGCAGGCCGCCCCTGCAAAGACTGTAGAGTGGGTTGTCGCCAAAGAACCTGACAAGAAACCTATAGTGCTGCTTGAAGGTCATCGCATCACCTATGAAACCTTCACGAGAATGGATCCTGATGAAATCGCCTCTATCACTGTGCTGAAAGACCAGCCTGCTGTTGACCAGTATGGCGAGGAAGCCCGCAATGGTGTCATACTTATTACCACCAAGCAGGGCATAGAGGTGTTTACTCCTGTTGAGCAGAACCCCGAATACTTTGATGTCGTCGAGCAGATGCCAGAATTTCCTGGTGGCGCTCAGGCTCTCTTTGCCTATATCGCCAAGAACATCCACTATCCTAAGGCTGCTGAAGATGCTGGCATCCAAGGTCGCGTTATTGTTACCTTCGTGGTCATGAAGGATGGTAGCATTGGTGAGGTCAAGGTTGCCAAGGGCGTATCACCTGAACTTGACGAGGAAGCTGTACGCTGTGTCAAGTCTATGCCTAAGTGGAGGCCAGGCATGCAGAAGGGGCAGGCCGTCAATGTGAAGTACACAATGCCTCTCTCTTTCCGCCTGGACGACGCGAAGAAAGAAGAGAATACTAATCAGAAATAATGAAGCAGAAGTATTTAGTAATCATACTTTTTGTATTGATTGTTGCCTCGGGTGCAACGAGTCTCAGAAGTTATCGAACCACAGAGCGACAGATAGAGCGTGACATGGGTCAGGCGCTGTCGGCAGCATTGGCCCAACAGCAGAGCGATGTCATCACGCAGGATACCATCCGCACGTTCAATAGCAATCTGCAGATTGCCGAACTGCGTGGTAAGGCGACCATCGCTGTCGATACCAAGGGACGAGAGTTTCGAGCCTATGCCCGTTGCTCAGAGGCAACAATCTTCAGCTTGTCTGATCAGCGACTCACAGCAGTGTTATGGTCCATGACACTGCTGTGGGCTGCCTTTTGTTTCTATCGCCGTCGCCATGAGATGCTGCAAATGGCGGGCATGCTGCAATATGGTGGGCTGTGCTTTGCTGAGGCTGAAGGTACTTTTTATGATGCCAAAGGTCAGCGCATCAAGCTGACGCCTATGCAACAGCAGTTGATGGAGATGTTCTTCCGTTCGGAAGCTCACCAACTGACAAAGACAGAGATTTGTGATGCTCTCTGGCCTAAGAAACTGGATGCCAGCGAGACGCTCTATACGCTGATTCGCAGACTGAAACCAGTTGTCGAGCAACATTCTAACCTGAAAATAGAATCGAATAGGGGACGAGCTTACGAGCTGACTATCAGATAGATAGCCGCTTGTTAGCAAAATGTCAGACTTATGTCAGACATTTTCTGCCCTACATTTCAATAATTGTTGTTAGCTTTGCCGAGAATTTTAAGCAAAGCATTATGCAACAAGCAACCTTCTCCAAAATCAACACCCTCATGGCGTGGCTCTCGTTTGCCATCGCCGCTGTGGTGTATGGCCTTACCGTAGAGCCAACAGCCAGTCTCTGGGACTGTCCGGAATTCATTACGTGTGGATACAAACTGGAAATCGGACATCCGCCTGGCGCCCCATTTTTTATGTTGGTGGCTAACCTGTTCTCCCAGTTTGCCAGTTCACCGTCACAGGTGGCGCTGATGGTCAACCTGCTGTCCGCACTCTTGAGTGCAGGCTGCATCTTCTTCCTCTTCCTCACTATCACGCACCTGGCGAAGAAACTGATCAATAATATTTTTATTATTGAGACATGCGGACTGGTAGGTGCTATGGCCTACACGTTCAGTGACACCTTCTGGTTTTCTGCTGTCGAGGCAGAGGTTTATGCCTTCTCATCTTTCCTTACAGCCTTGATGTTTTGGCTTATCCTGAAATGGGAAGATGAAGCCGACAGTCCACGTAGCGACCGCTGGATTATTCTCATAGCCTATATCACGGGACTCTCCATTGGAGTTCATCTGCTCTGTCTGCTCTGCCTGCCAGCCATGGCCTTTGTGGTCTGGTTCCGCAAGAAGAATCTCTATGGGCGATTACTCAAGGCGCGTCGCCGACTGCTCAAATTGTCGTTGTCGTGTCTGCTGATGTTCCTGGTGGGCTTCAGCAGCTATGGCGTCATCCTGGTGCGTGCCAACGCCTGTCCGCCGATGTGTGAGAACGAGCCCAAGACACTGTCGACGCTGGGCAAATACCTGAGTCGTGAACAGTATGGTCAGAAGCCGCTCTATCCGCGTATCTACTCGATGTATCACGCAGATGCCTACGAAAGTTGGATGGGCGACATCGAGACGCGCGACGGCATACCCACCAAGGGCGAGAACCTACGCTACTTCCTGACCTATCAGGTGAACTTCATGTACTGGCGCTACTTCCTGTGGAACTTTGTAGGGCGCCAGAACAATATCCAGGGACTGGGAGAGGTAGAGCACGGCAACTGGATAACCGGCTTCCGATGGATTGACGACTGGCTGCTGGACTGCGACACGTCGAAGTTGCCGTCCGATTTGGAAGACAACAAAGGGCGCAACGTGTTCTACGGCTTGCCGCTGCTGTTGGGCTTGCTGGGCATCCTCTGGCAATGGCGACAGGGCTGTGAGGGCCGTCGACAGCTGTGGGTCGTCTCGCTGTTGTTCGTGATGACGGGTCTGGCCATCGTGGTCTATCTGAACCAGACACCCATGGAGCCACGCGAGCGCGACTATGCCTATGTGGGCTCGTTCTATGCCTTTGCCATCTGGATAGGACTGGGCGCTGCCTACCTCAGAAAGCTGGCGCCTTTGGCACTCCTCATCCCCCTGCAGATGGCCTCGCAGACGTGGGACGACCACGACCGTTCAGGGCGCTACACCTGTCGCGACTTCGGACGTAACTACCTGATGACCATGCAGGACGAGGGCCACCCCGTCATCTTCACCAATGGCGACAACGACACGTTCCCGCTGTGGTATAACCAAGAGGTGGAGGGCGTGCGCAGAGACACCCGCGACTGCAATCTGGAATATCTGCAGACCGACTGGTATATCGACCAAATGAAGCGGCCTGCCTACGACTCGCCGGCACTGCCCATCAGCTGGAGCCACGAAGACTACCGGCAAGGCCAGTTGGAATACCTGCCCATCGATACCGACAGCCTCGCCATCACGTCGGGGAAAGACACGATGACCATCTCGCTGAAGGGCAAGCGCTATCTGCTGAAAAACGAGCTGATGGTGCTGGAGATGCTGTCGAATGCCGTGTGGAGCCGTCCGTTCTATATGTCCATCAGCATGGGCAACTGCCTGTCGTTCCTGCGCGACCATCTGGTACTCGAAGGGCTGGCCTATCGCATATCGCCCACCGCCCAGGGGCAGCAGGTGGATGTTGAGCGCCTCTACGACAACATCATGCACCGCTTCCGCTATGGCGGGCTCAGCACCAAGGGACTCTATGTCGACGAAGACGTGAAACGCATGGCCGACACTCATCAGCTGATCATGGGCGTGCTCATCGACTCGCTGTTGCAGCAAGGCGACACCCGTCGGGCGCTGAACGTCTGCAGGAAGTGGCAGCGCGAGATGCCGCAAGAGAACGTACCCTATACTGATGCTGCCCTCGCGATGGCGCGCTGCTACTACGTGAGCAACCAGCCCGGGCAGGGTGACGCTATCGTCAGCGGTCTGCTGCGCCGTGCCGACGAGTGGCTCTCGTGGATAGACACCATCAAGCCCTTGCGCCGTGCCGGCTCGACCTATTCGCACCGTACGTGGATGCAAACCATGCAGCAGGCCCTCGCCGTGGCCGTGCAATATGAGAGAACAAACATTTACCAACAATACATCCCACAATATGAACACCACAACCAGCAATAGCGCTAACCGCGTGTTGCGCATCCTGCTCTCCAGTCGCAGCCTCCTTATCAGTGCCTGTCTGCTTATCACCATTGGCTACCTGCTGATGTCAGGCCCAGGCAGTACGGAGCAGTCGTTTAACCCCGACATCTTTTCGACGCGTCGCATCGTCGTAGCGCCCACGATCTGCCTTGCCGGCTATCTGCTCGTCGTTGTCAGCATTCTTCGCAAAAAGTAAGGTGCGTTGACATCTCGCAATGAACATTAACGAAACAAAGTTTAAGAAAGACTTAATTTATCAATCGCTAAGATTTTATAAACTATTTTTCATCCACACTATGACGAAGAGTCGCTATCTTTGAAGCGACAATCCAAAGCAACCGTAAATGATTAGATTCTTCGTTTTGATAGTTTTCCTGTCAGCCTTGGCCGCGATGGCCAAGGCACAGGTTTTTGAAGACAGGAAGCAGGTGCAGGTGCCCGACTCTGCGAAGGCTGCTGCCGACGACTACGAGGAGTGGTTGCGCAACGAACCGCTGCGTCAGGAGCCATGCGACTCTTTGGCCATCAGTCCGCTGCCGCCGACGGTGCCCATTGCCGACCCCATGAAGCTCAAGCCCGTACGGCGCGTGTCCGTCAACATTATGACGCCCGAGTTGCGCCAGGACATGCGGCTGGCCTATCACAGCCACTGGCTGGAACAACAGCGCAAGGAACAGCTGGGCGGTGCTATGACCATCGGCATCAATCCGCTTTCGCTGATTGCCGTTGTCGTCCACAAACTCCTGCCCAAGCGCAAGTCCAGGAAGCAGCGCGAGCGTGAGAAACTGCAACAGCTGCTGGATAATTACTGATGCGTGGAAATATCCACGACAGCCCCTTTTCAACATTTTGTCGCCGAAACCTTGCCTATGTCGCTAAAAACTAGTATCTTTGCAAACTGGAAAACTAACTAACACTGAAAATAATGAATAAACTATTATCAACCATCCTGTGCGTCATGCTCTTTGCACCCATGTCGGCACAGACGAAGACTGCTGGTGCACTGCCCTTCCAGAATCCGCGGCTGTCGTATGCCGAACGTGTAGAAAACCTGCTCTCGCTGTTGACACCCGAGGAGAAGGTGGGACTGATGATGAACAAGTCGGTGTCTATCGACCGTCTGGGCATTCCCTCCTACAACTGGTGGAGCGAGGCCTGCCACGGCGTGCGCCAGGGCGGCTATACGGTGTATCCGCAACCCATCGGCATGGCCGCAGCCTTCAATCCGCAGCAGATGTACGACGTCTTCTCGCAGGTCAGCGACGAGGCCCGTGCCAACTGGAACCGTACCGACCACACGGATGCGAAGCTCTTTAACGTGCCGATGGGTGTGACCTACTATCCCGGCAATCCGGAGCTGACCTTCTGGTGTCCGAACGTCAACATCTTCCGTGACCCGCGTTGGGGACGCGGACAGGAGACCTGCGGCGAAGACCCCTATCTGAATGCCGTGCTGGGCGTGCAGACCGTGCTGGGCATGCAAGGCAACGACAGCAAGTACTTCAAGACCCACGCCTGTGCCAAGCACTATGCCGTACACAGTGGTCCGGAGCCCCTGCGCCACTCGATGAACGTAGAGCCGACGAACCGCGACCTGTGGGAAACCTATCTGCCCGCCTTCAAGGCACTGGTCAAGAAAGGTAACGTGCGCGAGGTGATGTGCGCCTACCAGCGTTTCGAAGGCCGTCCCTGTTGCGCCAGCGACCGTCTGCTGATAGACATCCTGCGCAACAAGTGGGGTTACGACGCCATCGTGCTGACCGACTGCGACGCCATCAACAACTTCTATAACAAAGGCCAGCACGAGACCCACAAAGACCCGCTGTCGGCCTCGGTAGATGCCGTGCTCAACGGCACCGACCTCGAGTGTGGCAAGGTGTTCATGTCGCTCGTCGAAGGTCTGCACAAGGGATATATCAAGGAGAGCGACCTTGATGGCCACCTGCGCAAGACGCTCTACGGCCGTTTCGAATTGGGTATGTTCGACCCCGCCGACATGCTGCCGTGGGCAAACCTCAAGGCTGACGTCATCAGCAGCGAGGCCCACAACGACCTGGCTACGCAGGCTGCCCGCGAATCGATGGTGCTGTTGGAGAACAGCAAGGGTGTGCTCCCCCTGTCGAAGAGCCTGAAGAACATCGCCGTCGTTGGTCCTAATGCCGACGATGTAGAGTTGCTGAACGGCAACTATGGTGGCACGCCCACCAAGGAACACCAGCACTCGCTGCTCGAAGGCATCCGCAAGGCTGTGCCTGGCGTCAACGTGTTCTACAAGAAGGCCTGCGAACTGGCTGACGGTGAGACCACCATCCACCACCTGCAGGATTTCAACGATGGCAAGGGCGTGCTCGTAGAATTCTATAATAATAAGGAACTGAGCGGCAAGCCGGCCACGACAGCCTACTATAACGAGCTGAACTTCTCGACCTTCGGCGCGTGGGGCTTTGCCCAGGGCGTCAGCAAGGACACCCTCTCCGTGCGTGTCAGCGGACAGTATAAGGCTACGTTTACGGGCGATATGAAATATACGCTGACGACCGACAACGGCTACGTGCTCAAGGTCAACGGCCAGGTCATCGAAGAGGCCAAGGGCCGTGGCCGCGGCGGCTTCGGCTTTGGTCGTCGTACGCCCGATTACAAGTCGTTCCCCGTCAAGGAGGGTAAGACCTACGACGTGGTGATCGAATACCGTCACGGCAACGGCCAGTTTGCCATGCTGCGTGGCGACATCTGCGAGCGCAAGCCTGTCGAGTTCGACGACCTTGCTCGCGAGGTGAAGGACATGGACGTCATCATCATCATTGGCGGCATCTCTGCCCGTATGGAGGGTGAGGGGGGCGACAAGCAGGACATCGAGTTGCCTGCCGTACAGCAGCGCCTCGTCCGTGCCATGCACGCTACGGGACGTCCCGTCGTGTTCGTCAACTGCTCCGGCTCGGCCATTGCTTTCGGCAGTGTCGAGGGACAGTATGACGCCTTGCTGCAGGCGTGGTATCCCGGTCAGGGTGGTGCCCAGGCGCTGGCCGACGTGCTCTTTGGCGACTACAACCCCAGCGGCAAACTGCCCGTCACGTTCTATCGCTCGAACAACGACCTGCCCGACTTCCTCGACTACTCGATGGCCAACCGCACCTACCGCTACTTCCGCGGTGTGCCGCAGTATGCCTTCGGCTATGGACTGAGCTATACGTCGTTCGCCTATGGGAAAGGCAAACTGTCCAAGTCGTCGATGAAGGCCGATGGCAAGGTGACGCTCACCGTGCCCGTCACCAATACTGGCAGTCGTGAAGGTGCCGAGACCGTACAGGTCTATGTCAAGGCTCTCGACGATCCTGGCGCACCCATCAAGTCGCTCCGCGGTTTCCAGAAGCTGACGCTGGCTGCTGGTCAGACCGCCAAGGCCACCATCACCCTCGACGGTGAGGCCTTCGAATACTATGACGAGATGATAGACGAGCTCGCCGTGAAGCCCGGCCGCTACCAGATACTCTACGGCTCATCGTCGCGCGACGAAGACTTGCAGACGCTCGACTTCGTGGTGAAGCCCGCGTCGAAATAAGTGGGTCTGTGAAAAGAAAAATAGTCTGTGAAAAAACACAGACTATTTTTTTGATGGCTTCTTCTGCTCCTTTTGGGGCTCCTGCTTGACTTCAGTAGCTTTGTAACCGAACTTGTCAAAGCTCTGAATGATGGCCTGCGGCGTGGTCTTCTCAGCGTCGTAGGTGATGGTGACGCGCTGCTGGGGAATGTCACACTCAATCTGCTTGACACCCTTCTCGAAGCGGAGGTTGCCCTTGATTTTCTTCTCACAGCTGGCGCAGTGCATCAGCTGAGATTTTGGTATTTTATAACGTCACCTCGTCACTTTCTTCTTTATTCCGCTGAATATCATTATTTTAAATGGTGACGTTATGAAATATATAAATCTAAAGAAAGAAAACTCTACAATAACATAAAAATGACTGTTATATTTCAAGACAACAGGAGTCGGACTCCCAAATATTTCCACCTGCGCCAGTCGATTGAGGGGCTGAAAAGAAATAAAAGGTGGAAATATTTGGGAATGTGTGGTGTTTTTATTACCTTTGCAAACATGAACGAGATTAAAATAATGTACGCGCGAAAGGCCATGCTGACTGCTGCGCTGCTCATCATGGGACAGAGTGCGGCGTTGGCCCTGGCAAACGACTCGGTGCCTGCCAAGAAGAAGGCGAAGGTGGAGTGTTGTGAGGATACCACTGTGACAGACCATAAAGACCCCTACCACAAGGTAGTGAAGGAGGGTGGCTCCATGCGCGAAGGCCTCTTCACTGTGCGTCATATCAAGGACGACTGGTATCTGGAGGTGCCCGACACGCTGTTGAACCGTCTGATGTTGGCAGTAACGCGTTTTTCCAGTGTGCCGCAGGGTTTCAAACTGCTTAGCGGTGAGGAGGTGAACCATTCGGCTATCTATCTGGAGCAGCATGGTGCGAAAACGCTGCTGATGCGCGAGTATGTGCGTACGGCCTTTGCCAAGGAGAAAGATCAGATTTCCGAGAATCTGGAACGCTCTGTGGCCGACCCCATCATCTATAAGTTTGATGTCATTGGACGCAATCCCAAGACGCAAGACCAGCTCATCAACATCACTAAATGGTTGGCGAGCGACAACAAGATAACAAGTTTCAGTGCCAGCGACCGCACAGTGGTCGGCGTGGGTACAGTACAGGCCGACCGATCGTTTATCGATACCATCAAGACCTATCCCATCAATTTGGAGATGCGGACGTTGCGTACATACGGTATGACATCGGGCAAGACACCCACATCGAAGGCAGGCTCGGCCACCGTTGGCATGACCACCTCGTTAGTGCTGTTGCCACGTAAGCCGATGATGCCGCGTATGGCTGACGACCGCGTGGGTTTCTTCAACAGCAAGATTACCCAATATACTGACGACGACAAGCCTGAGCACGAGGCCTATATCTCTCGCTACCGTTTGGAGCCGAAAGACCCGAAGGCCTACAAGGCCGGCAAGCTCGTTGAACCCAAGAAGCAGATTGTGTTCTATATCGACCCTGCCACGCCCAAGAAGTGGGCGCCCTACCTGAAGGCGGGCATCAACGATTGGAATGCAGCCTTCGAGGCGGCAGGCTTCAAAAACGCTATTGTGGCCAAAGACTGGCCCAACGACTCGACGCTGTCGATGGACGACGCCCGCTTCTCCGTGGTGCGCTATCTGCCCTCGGAGACGGAGAACGCCTATGGTCCCCGTATCGTCGACCCCCGCTCTGGCGAAATTATCGAGGCGCACGTCTGTTGGTATCACAGCGTGACAAACCTTCTGAAGAAATGGTATATGACGCAGTGCGGACCCTTGGACAAGCGTGCCCAGTCGATGGACTTCCCCGATGCGCTGATGGGTCAGCTCATCCGCTTTGTGTCGTCGCATGAGGTGGGCCACTCGCTGGGACTGCGCCACAACATGATGGCCTCGCAGGCTACACCCGTAGAAAAGCTCCGCGACAAGGCTTGGGTGGAGGCTCACGGCCATACCGCCAGCATCATGGACTATGCCCGTTTCAACTACGTCGCACAGCCCGAGGACAAGATAGGTGAGAAGGGCCTCTACCCCCGCATCAACGACTACGACAAGTGGGCTATCCGCTGGGGCTATCAATACCGTCCGGAGTTTAAAGACCCGTATCAGGAGAAGAAAGTGCTGCGTGCCGAGACGTCTAAAGTACTGGAAGGCAACCGCCGTCTGTGGTGGTGTGGCGATGAAGGCAAGGGCTCTGACCCTCGTTCGCAGACTGAGGACCTTGGCGACAACCAGATGCGTGCCAACGAGTATGGATTGAAGAACTTGAAGCGTGTCATACAGAACCTGGAGCAGTGGACGGCCCAGCCCGACGGTCAGTACGACGACCTGAACGAGATGTATCGTGCTGCTCGTGGCCAGTATCAGCGCTATATCAATCACGTCCAGAAGTATCTCCTTGGCAAATATGTCAACAATGCGCCTGGCGTAAAACCCTATGACGTCGTTCCCCGCGAGCTGCAGCACGAGGCTCTGCAATGGCTGGATCGCAACGTGATGGAGGCACCGCTATGGCTCTATCCGCAGAGCATCGTCAACAAGTTAGGTTTTGACTATGCTGACGAGATACAGAACCGTCAGAGAACAGTGCTCGCTCTAATGCTTGCTCCTGGGGCCGTGATGAATATCCACGCTGTCAGTATGGAGTCGACAGGCACCTATACTGCCGAGGCGTTCCTCAGTGACGTCTTCGACATTGTATGGAAGCCTCTGGCCAGTCAGGACAACATGCAGAGCTATTTCCGTCGCCAGCTGCAGCGTTCCTATGTCGACCTGCTTGGCAGCGCCCTCAATCCGTCGCAGGAGAAAGACAAAGGCAGTGCTGCCAATACCGCAATCCTGCGTTCAGATGCCATTCTTTTCTTCGAGCAACATCTCGACAAGGTGGAAAACTACCTGAAAGGCCAGCAGGCTGACGGACTGAATGGTGCCCACTACAAGAATCTGCTGTTGCGCATCAAGAAGATTCGCGAGAAATATGAGTCTGGGAAGTGATAGCTCGTTAAGATGATTTGAGTAACGATGGATTATCAGAAAATAATCAATAAGTATTATCCGCAGGACGACGCGCTGCGCCGCCTGTTGCTGCACCACAGCCGACAGGTGGCCGACCGCTGTCTGCAGATAGCCCGCAAGCATCCTGAGCTGGATGTCGACCGACAGTTTCTGGAGGAGGCGGCCATGTTGCACGACGTGGGCATCTACCAGTGTGATGCCCCCAGCATTCAGTGTCGTGGCAAGGAGCCCTACATCAAGCATGGGCCTATCGGCGGCGATTTGCTGCGCCAGGAGGGTTTTTCGCGACATGCTCGCGTGGCAGAGCGCCATACGGGTACGGGACTGCCCGGTTATGAGCCTGAAACGCTGGAAGAGCAGATCGTGTGCTATGCCGATAAATTCTATTCAAAGTCGAACCCCGACCATGTGAGGACGGTGGAGGAGACGGCCCAGTCGTTGGCGAAATTCGGACAAGCGGGAGTGGAAAAGTTCCTGGCATGGGCTGAAAAGTTCGAATAACACGTTAAAAAATACCAAGGCGGCAAAAAACTCTTAACTCTTAACTCTTAACTCTTAACTTTTTTGTACCTTTGCAGCCGTGAGAAGAAAAACGCTCATATTTCTGCTGCTCTTCGTCATGCTTTTCGTTATGGCGGAGATGCCTCGTTTGCGCTTCCCCGACAACGGAGAGGATAGGGACAGCATAGCCTATAGCGACACGGTGACGATGGATTCGCTGGTGGCTAAGCCTGACGTGCCCGACACGGCAGCTATGGACTCGCTGCAGAAAGCCATCTGGATACACAACAAGGCCATAGACGACTCGCTGGCAGCCGACTCGGTAAACCGCATGCGCAAAAACGGCATTGACGCACCTGTGGAGTATAGCGCCACAGACTCGATGACCTATGACCACGAAACGGGTGTGGCCCATCTGTATGGCTCATCGCACGTGAAATATCAGAATATGGACCTGGAGAGCGACCAGATATACATGGCGCTCGACTCGAGTCTGGTGCATGCCACCGGCTCTACGGACTCTACAGGACAGAAATACGGCACACCTATCTTCAAGATGGGTAACGACACCTACGAGAACGACACCATCGCCTTTAACTTCAAGACGAAGAAGGGTTTGATTAGCGACGTGTATACCCAGCAGGAAGACGGATTCATGACGGCTCAGCTGGCCAAGCGCAACGGCGAGGGCGACATGTTTCTGCTGCACGGCCGTTATACAACGTGCGACCTGCCGCATCCCGACTTCTATTTCGCCATGTCGCGTGCCAAGGTACGCCCAGGCAAGAACGTGGTCTTCGGCCCGACCTATCTGGTGGTGGCTGACGTGCCGCTGCCGTTTGCCATCCCCTACGGCTTCTTCCCGTTTACCAAGAGCTATAGCAGCGGTTTCATCATGCCCACCTATGGCGACGAGAACTCGCGCGGCTTCTATCTGCGCGACGGCGGCTACTACTTTGCCATCAGCGACAAGATGGACCTGAAGCTGATAGGCGAGATATATACCAAGGGCTCGTGGGGACTGTCGGCGGCGACGAACTACCGCAAGCGCTATCGCTATAACGGTTCGATTTATGCCAGCTATCAGAACTCGGTAGAGGGCGAGAAGAACATGCCCGACTATGCGAAGACAACGAGTTTTAAGATACAGTGGAGCCATACGCAAGACGCAAAGGCTAATCCGTTTACCACGCTGTCGGCCAGCGTCAACTTTGCCACCAGCAGCTATGAACGCAACAACCTGACGTCGATGTACAACCCGCAGGCACTTACGCAGTCGACGCGTACCAGCTCCGTCTCGTTGAGTACCAAGTTCTCGAGCATCGGCATGACCCTGAGGTCGACGTTCAACCTCGACCAGAACATGCGCGACTCTACCATATCGCTGAAATTCCCTGACGTGAACATCAACATCTCGCGGTTCTATCCGTTTAAGCGCAAACATGCGGCAGGCGAAGAGCGGTGGTATGAGAAAATCTCGATGAGCTATACGGGATATTTGACCAACAGCATCAACACAAAGGAAAACCAGCTGATGCACTCGAGTCTGACCAAGGACTGGCGCAACGGTATGCAGCACACCATCCCCATCAGCGGTAACTTCACCCTGTTTGGCTATCTGAACCTGAACCCGTCGCTGAACTTCACCGACCGCATGTATTCGCAGAAGCACAAACGTTCGTGGGACGTCGAGAATCAGAAGGAAGTGGTGGACACGCTGCAGGGTTTCTACAATGTCTATAACTGGAATTTCAGCCTGTCGGCCTCGACAAAGCTCTATGGATTCTATATCCCCAACCGTAAGATTTTCGGCGACAAGATAGATCGTGTGCGCCACGTGTTCACGCCTACCGTAAGCTTCAGTTATGCGCCCGACTTCAGCGCCTCACGCTATGGATATTGGGACACCTACCAGAAGACCGATGCCAACGGCAATGTGTCGCTGGTCGAGTATAACCAGTTTCAGGGCATGGTCTTCGGCGCTCCAGGCAAGGGTAAAACTGGAAATATCTCGATGGATATCTCGAACAATATCGAGATGAAGATCAAGAGCGACGACGACTCGACAGGATTCAAGAAAATCAGCATCATCGACGAGTTGGGTGCGTCGATGTCATACAATATGGCTGCTGAGACGCGCCCGTGGAGTGACCTGTCGACGCGTCTGCGCCTAAAGCTCTCGAAGAGTTACACGTTCAACATGAACGCTGTCTTTGCCACTTATGCCTACGAGGTGGACGAGCCGGGCGGACGCCCCTATATCGGCAACCGCACGGAGTATAGCTACGGACGCTTTGGCCGTTTCCAGGGTATGTCGCAGAACTTGTCGTACACGCTGAGCAACGAGAAGGTGGCCAACTTCTTCAAGTGGCTGCGAGGCGAAAAGGTCAAAAAGAAGGACGACGGCAAGAAGAAGGAGGAGTATGACAGTGGCGTAGAGACGAACCTCGACACCGACCTGGAAGCCGGCAAGCACGGTGCGAACAGGAAAGAGAGCGGTATGGCCGAGACGGACGAAGACGGCTATATGGCGTTCTCGCTGCCTTGGTCGCTGAGCATCGGCTATGGTATCTCTATGCGTGAGAATACCGCAGGGTCGTTCGACTATGACCGTATGCGCTATCCCTATAAGATCACGCAAAACATGAATTTCAGTGGAAACATCCGTATTTCTGACGGGTGGAACATCTCGTTCTCGAGTGGTTACGACTTCGAGGCCAAGAAGTTGTCGATGACCACAGCCTCGCTGTCGCGCGACCTGCACTGTTTCAATATGTCGTGCTCAGTGGTGCTCTCACCGTATACCAGCTATAACTTCTCCTTCCGTTGTAATGCCGCTACGCTGACTGATGCGCTGAAGTACGACAAGCGTAGCAGCTACTCGAATACCATCCAGTGGTATTGATCAATCTCTACTCTTTACTCTTCATTATGTAGCAGCGCCATCAGCGCTTCCTCTTCACCTACCACCCAGATGATGTCGCCCTCCTGAAAGCGTCGGGTGGGGGGAACAGATGAGAGATTCTCCTTGCCTTCCTCCAGTCCGACGACCATACAACTGTATAGGTCGCGGATGCCACTCTCGGCCAGCGTCTTCCCGACGAACGGGCTGTCGTTGCCAATGATGAGCTGGCGCAGCCTCATTTCGCGCTTTTCCATGTCGATATCCTCACCAAACACCTCGTTCTCGATAGACTGAGAGAATTTGGCCAGCTGGTCGTCGCTGCCAATGACCTGCAGGCGGTCGCAAGGGAAGATGATGTAGTTGCCGTCAGGGATGTTCAGGCGGTTGCCACCCCTCAGAATGCTGCTCACGTGGACACCGTAGCGCTTGCCCAGATTCAGCTGTCGCAGGGTCTGTCCCATCCATTGTGAGTTGGAGGGCACCTCGAATTCTGCAATGTGTATGTCGCGGTCGAGCAGTTTTCCCTCGTACAACGGACGCTTCTTGCCGTGTATCTGGGCGGCAATGTCGCGCGAGCGCAGATTGTTGATGAACAGGCGTTCCAGTACGATGCTGCGGTGTTTGATGGTGCGCGAGACAACCATCAGTGCCACGGCCACCATTCCCAGCGTAATCATCAGCGCCGGACGGAAGCGGCTCAGGTAGTTGCAGATATAGAAGATGAAGGTCACGGCAATCATCACACGTACCAGGATGGTAAACAAGAGCGGCAGACGGTTGCGATTGCTCTCGGCCCATAGCGTGCGCCACTCTTCCGATCGGTTTTTCTTCATCACCATAGCACGCAGGAACGGTGCTATCAGCATCACGGTCAGCACGCCGGTGATGGCGTTAGCATACCAGTGGAGCTCCCAGCCGGGCAGCAGCTTGCGGAAGAAAGGCAGCACGAAGGTAAACATGAGTGCGATGGTAGCTGACGTGAGGATGGAGTAGATGAGCGTGTTGGTGACCATCTGCGTCAGCAGGCGCTTCCACAGGCTGTCTTTCTGCGAGTTGGGATGGCTCATCGACAGGTGGTTCAGTATTTTTATGATTCTTGCCGGCAGTCGGTGCTCAATGGCATTATAGGCTGGTGTGGCCAGACGAATCATATAAGGTGTGAGGAATGTTGTGATGACGCTGACAGCGACGACGACAGGATAGAGAAAGTCGCTGATGACGCCCAGCGACAGTCCCAGCGAGGCGATGATGAACGAGAATTCACCAATCTGCGCCATCGAGAATCCACAGCGCATGGCCGACTTGAGCGACTCGCCGCCAAGCATGAAGGCGAACGACCCGAAGAAAGCCTGACCGAGCAGGATGGTCAGTATGAGAACGACGATAGGCAGGGCATAGCTCATGATGATATGTGGGTCGACGAGCATGCCCACAGACACGAAGAATATGGCTCCGAAGAGGTTTTTGACGGGCTCTACCAACTTCTCTATTCGTTCTGCCTCCACTGTTTCTGCGAGAATGCTACCCATGATGAAGGCGCCGAAGGCTGACGAGAAGCCGACCTTTGTAGAGAAGACGGCCATGGCGCAACACATGCCCAGGGAGACGATGAGCAGCACCTCGGCATTGATGAGCTGGCGGACAGACCGCAGAAACAGCGGCACGGCAAAGATACCGACAACCAACCAGAGTATCAGGAAAAAGCCTATCTTCATCACCGACCCCAGCATCTGTCCGCCGTCAGGATTGTTGCCGCTGGCAATAGCCGACAGCATCACCATCATCACGATGGCCAGGATGTCCTCCAAGATCAGTACCGACATCACCAGTCCGGCAAACTGCTGCTGGCGCAGTCCGAGGTCGTTGAACGCCTTATAGATAATGGTTGTTGACGACATGGCGAGCATACCGCCCAGGAAGATACAGTCCATCTTCGACCATCCGAAGGTGTGGCCTACACATACACCTAACATCGACATACAGAAGATGATGGTGACGGTCGAGATAATGGGCGAGGCACCCATCTTCAGGATTTTCTTGAACGAGAAGTCGAGACCCAGCGAGAACAGTAGGAACATGACACCGATATCTGCCCATAGCTGGATGTTGTCCACATCGGCCACCGATGCTGTGTAGGTCATGTGGGGCGAGACCAGAAATCCTGCCACGATGTATCCCAGTACGAGCGGCTGTTTCAGTCGCTTGAAGATCAGTGTCACGATGCCTGCCACTACCAGAATGAGTGCCAGGTCTTGTATCATGGTGGGTATTTCAGCCATTTCTTTCTTGAGCGGTTAGTCGTTATAGCTGGCGACGAGTTCGGCAATCTTGATGATGACCTGCATGGCTTTCTCCATCGACTGGATGGAGACAAACTCATAGGGGCCGTGGAAGTTGACACCACCTGCGAAGATGTTGGGGCAGGGGAGACCCTTGAACGACAGCTGGGCGCCGTCGGTGCCGCCACGGATGGGCTTGACCTTCGGGGCGACGCCACACTCCTGCATGGCCTTGAGCACCAGATCGATGATGTGCATCTGCGGGTCTATCTTCTCCTTCATGTTGTAGTACTGGTCGCTGACTACGCACTCCACAGTACCTGCACCGTATTTCTCGTTCATCTTCTCGGCAGCAAGCTGCATGAAGCGCTTGCGGTCTTCGAAGCGGCCGTGGTCGTGGTCGCGAATGATATACGAGAGCTTGGCCTGTTCGATGTTCGACGTGATATTCAGCAGATGGTAGAAACCCTGATAACCCTCTGTGGTCTCAGGGGTCTCGCTGGCTGGCAGCATGCCGGCAAACTCTGTCGCCAGCGTGTTGGCATTGACCATCTTTCCCTTGGCATAGCCAGGGTGTACGCTGACGCCCTTGATGGTGATCTTGGCCGAGGCGGCGTTGAAGTTCTCGAACTCCAGCTCACCCACGTCGCCGCCATCCATCGTATAGGCCCACTCGCATCCGAACTTCTCGACGTCGAAGTGGCGCGCACCCATGCCTATCTCCTCGTCGGGATTGAAGGCAATGCGTATCTTGCCGTGTTTCACATCCTTGTGCTCTTTCAGCCACGCCATCGCCTGCACGATTTCCGCTATGCCTGCTTTGTCGTCGGCGCCCAGCAGCGTCGTGCCGTCTGTGACGATCAGGTCTTCGCCTACGTGTTGCAAGAGTTCAGGAAATTTCTCAGGACTGCTGACGATGCCTTCCGACAGCAGGATGTCTGAGCCGTCGTACTGGCGTACAATCTGTGGCTTGATATCAGCTCCCGAACAGTCGGGACTGGTGTCGTAGTGGGCGATGAAGCCAATGACGGGTACCTCTGCCTTGGTGTTGGACTTCAGCGTGGCGTAGATATAGCCCTTGTCGTCCATTTCTACGTCGTCCAAGCCTTCGTGCTCCAGTTCTTTCTTCAAGTATTCGGCAAAGGCCAGCTGCTTGCTGGTGCTGGGCACCGTTTGGCTGTCTTCGGCCGACTGTGTGTCGTACTTGGTATAGTTCAGAAATCGTTCCTCGATGTTCATAGCTGATTCTAATGATTAGTGGTCTTTAAAACGCGTTGAACTCAGGGGCGTTTTGCTGCTTGACGGCCATGCACTCCATTTCTATCAGCCAGCCTGGGCGGCAGACGGGGGCATGTACGATGACGTGCGGATGGTTGGGGAAACGCTCCTGATAGAGCTTGCTGACCATCGCATAGTCGGACGTGTCGCGCAGATAAACAATCATCGGGCCAACGTTGTCGTACGTACAACCAGCTTCAGCCAGCAGCGCCTCTACGTTCTCCCACATGCGGTGTGTCTGTTTCACGATATCCTTCGGATACATAATCTCGCCCTTGTTATTGATGCTGGCCGTACCCGATATCAGCACGTGGCGGCGGTCAGCATAGTCGATGGTCGTGCCACGCTCGAAGCTGACGCCGTAGTCGCTGGTGCGGTTCAGGTGGGTCGGCGCGTAGAGGTGGTGTATCTGCTCAGGCTGTATGCCGCGGATGGCGTAGTTGTCCATCTGCACCAGCACGTTGGGGTCTTGCTGGCGTCCGCTGATACCCGTCGACGCGATGAAGTGGGTGTTTACCGTCAGTCCCTGTGTAAAGAAGAACTGATTGCGAGCCCTCACCACGCCGCCGTAGTTCAGGTCGACGTCGTTGACAAAGAACCAGGTGCGCAGGCAGTTGTCCTTCAGCGTACACTCTTCCTGTAGCAGCTGCATGGCATATTCGTTGAACAGCAGTCGCGTCTGGTATTCTGAATTGGCCGCCAGGTTGTGGGCAGAGCCGTTCCACAGGTGTGTGAATGCTCCGTGGTGCATGCGGTAGAGTCCGCTGGGGCCGATGTCTGTGTTGACACCTGTCATCAGATATGCCCATACGGCCACCTTTGTGCCGTCCAGCGGAGCCTGCTGGATAATGCTCTTTGCACAGTCCGTCATGTCGTTGGCCACAACGTCGTCCATCTGGTTGGCAGCATCACTCAGGAAGTAGCGCTTAAAGATGCAGTGGGCATTCTTCAGCTCGTTTTCCACCACTGCCGAATAGGCGTTCATCACCGCTGCCAGCTGCTCTGCATAGGAAGCATAGGTATCTTCAGCATGTATCATCAGCTGATATTCCGTAACCTCTGTTCCGTTGTCGAATACGAAAAGCTCCAGGCGGGCACCTTCGTAGTGTTTTGTTGTCATATTTGTCTATTTCTTCTTTTTAGTGTGCAAAGTTACGAAAAGTCGAGCGAAATACAAAATAATAAACATAAAAAAAACGGGCAAAACGTCGAAACGTCGAAAGTCGAAAAAACCGCTCCAAGCACGTATTTACACGCTTGGAGCGGAATTCGTTATGATAGCATCAGCAAAAACACTCAGAATATTAGTGGGCCGTGCCCCATGCAACTCGTCGTCGTGATGGCCGTCAGGAAGGCGGTGAGGGCGGCTACTAGCATCTTCACCGCAATCTCAATAATTCGTTTCTTCATCATTTCATTCTCTCAATTTCTCATTTTCTCAATTTCTCAATTTCTCATTTTCTCAATTTGATGTTTCACATCGAGCCTGCTTTCGCTCGGCATAGCTTATGCAAGCATAGCTCTGCTCTCGCTTAATCGCAGCCTTCTCAATTTTAAACGGTTGGGCCCGAAGGCCCACCGTTTAACCCTCTTCTTCCTCACCGCTTGGTCGGTGCAGCACGATCTTCTTCTTGCCGTTGACGGTGATGGTCTCCACCTCGCCGACATACTCCAGCTCACACTGGCTGAGCAGCGCCTTCGACGTCAGGTTGCCCACCTTCTCCGACCACGGACGTATGCGGATGTGGATGCCGGTGATGTGCTTGCCGGCGACATACTTCGTCGGGTCGCTGACGCCCTTCGACGTCATCGAGGGATAGAACGTTCCCAGCCCGTCCAGCTTCACGCCGACGCCCTGCGACAGCAGCTCGGGGATGCACTCCTGCAGCTTCGACAGGATGGTATACACCTTGCTGTTGTTGCGCACGATGCCGTGCTCTACCATGTGGTCGGCCAGACCGCGGGTGTCCAGCAGGTTCTTTTCCCATACCCGACCGTAATACTTGCCCGACATGCGGGGGTTACTCGATGTGTTCCTACGCAGAACGTAAGGAAGTTTCATTTGTACATTTTCTGCCATAATCGTAATTTTTTTAGTTATACATTTGTCTCCTTTTACTTTTTACCCTTTTACTTTTTTACCTTTTTATTAGGGCTGCGGAGCCACGTATGCCGACGTGGGTTTGATGGTGCCGTTGTCGTCGTAGCCGACGCAGACCATCGAGCACTCGTTCTTGAACTTCTTCGACGTCATGTTGTCCAGGTTCGTGCTGTCCGGACAGAAGCGCATGTTCACGCCCCTGACGTGCTTCTGCACCGAGTACGCCTCGGCGCTCTCTGCGCCACGGCTGGTCAGCGTTGCACGGAAGGTGCCCAGTCCCTGCAGCTTCACGTTCACCCCCTGCTTCAGCAGTTCGGGTATACACGTCACCAGTCCGTTCAGCACGTCCTCGATCTCCGAGCGCTCGGCTATCACGCCGTGGTTCATCATGTGTTGTGCCAGTCCGCGCGTGCCCAGCGTGGTGGGCATGAATCGGCGTCCGTACCACTTGCCACTCTTGCG
>Ga0256404_1002144_pt1 | contig 44729 bp, 32 predicted proteins | sample RumenRJG_01DNA_FD_185990 | JGI IMG/M metagenome (GOLD analysis project Ga0256404, IMG submission 185990) | Bovine rumen microbial communities from Lethbridge, Alberta, Canada - RJG_01 | ecosystem: Host-associated > Mammals > Digestive system > Stomach > Rumen | place: Canada: Alberta | collected... | reverse complement strand
GTCTTTTGACCAAATAAAGGATGTTCCCAATAGTTACTTGGCGTTGGATGAGATAGAATACGGAATAGGAAATTCTATTCCTTTGTATCTATTTGGGTTCTTGTACTAATCACCCACAATACACTTTTATCAAGCGGTAATCCAACAAGCAGCAGGGTTGCCGCTTGTTTTATGTCAAAACGAGAAACGATATAGTGCCTCTCGCGCACTAAAATAGCGAGAAACGACCTTTGACATAATGATATGATGAAAGAATAAGGATTCAAAATCACGGAATATATACGTAGTATATATAATGTGAGGTGGGATACGTGAATGGTCCGAGGTAATACCGACATTCGCTTATGGTCTCTCCGGCCTGAATTTTTCAGGGCTCAGGGCACCAAAATGGGTGGTCCCCAAAAACGACCCATTTATTGAACCAAGTGGAGTGCAACAAGAAGGGTTGCTATTATACGTTCCACCACGCTTGTAGAAAAAGACTGCTACACTTTGACTTCCATAAGAAGAGAACTTGCCACTATAGTATTGGAACTGATATGATGTTTTATTAACAGATTGCAGAGATACTTGGCCTGTAGATGTATTAAATGCTTTTAGCGTAAAACCTTTAGACGAAGTTTGAAGAGCCAATTGGTTTTCGCCGGTTACTTCCAAGTACTTACCAACAGCCGCATTGTACAGCTGATAGTTGGTTCCATTTTTGTATATTATCCATATAATAGCTGCTGTGGACGTTGAAATAATACCACTACCACTGCTTGTTTCTGCTTGTGTGACACCCTCAATTTTATTTGAAGTAATTACATTATTCATCGCCTCGCCATTAGCGTAGATGACATAATAACCTGAGGTGAGATTTGCAGAGCTTGACGTTACCTTCGTAAAGTAGTTTGGATTTGAATCTGCCAATTTATAATAAACAGCATAGAGCGTGCAGTTACTTGTTGGTTTGTAAGTGCTTCCAGCTGCAAGCAAATCAGGAGCGGTAGTGGTTGAGGATTGAGCACTTGTCTCTTTCCATCCCATAAATACCCATCCGTCACCGGAACAAGCGGGAGTCGGACCTGCTGGCAACGTTATACCCGCTCCACCACTGGCTTCGGTTCTACTTGAAACAGAAGGATTGCCTGTTCCTGTACTGAAAGATACAGTATATGTCGGTAAGTTAATTGTAAAATTTGCTGTTGCACTTCCTGAACAATATCCTCCATTCGCGGCAATAGAGGCAGTAATAGTGGCTGTTCCAGCAGCAACTGCAGTTACGACACCTGTCGAGCCATTTACTGTTGCACAGCCTGCCGGTGAAGCAGCTGTTACAGAATAAGTCACAGCGCCACTACCGGTATTCCCACTTACTGTCGGCGAACCGCTTGACGAACTTCCAACAGTCAATGTCGTTCCACCAACAGAGGCATAGGATAGGGAAGGAGTAATAGTCGAACATCCGCCGCCTGGTTCTTCGCAGTCTATTTCCATACAACAGATGTATCCGGCTTTTACTGTAGAAACATTAATAACCACCACACCAGCATCATGCCCTGTAGCTGGTGTAAACGTAACTTTAGTTGCTTTCGTCCAATCTGATCCTGCAGATGAATTTTTGACAACTGTTGTACCATCAGAAACTGCAGCTGTACCTCCGATTGTAACAGACGGAGTTACACTTGTACCTCCTAAGTTCAGCCACAGACGAATCTCGGTAATTTTGGTTTTATCCTTATAAGTTCCCGCAACAGATCCCCATGCGGATGATGTGGTAAGTGTAATACTACCATTCTTATCTTTTGTTCCTAATTGCACGCCAGCATAGTTGCCGGAATTATAACTGCCAAGGTTTGTTGCGGTAATATTCCAACTAACACTTGACAATGTGATACTATTGCCTGTGTTTGGCTTTGCATTAAACACATGTTGATAGGTCGTTCCCCACGCATTTCCAACTCCGATGGTCAGAATGAGCACTAAAACGGAGAGGAGTTTTAGCATAATCCCCCGACGGTGAGCCGACGGTGAACCGACAGTCGTACATAGTGTCGTTACTCCGTGAATACAAGAATAACTACTTGTTTTTGATAAAAAGTTTAAATTTTTCATATGTTTGTTATTTTTGTTATTTGCTTTTTGGGGTCTCTCTTATGAGAGTTTGTAAGTTCCATATCGGGTGTATGTCGGGTCATGAACGGGACCATCACGGGACCACGTCCCGAGAACGACCTAAGCACGACCTAATCAACTCCTAACTTCATCATATCATTCATATATCTTAGTGCTTTGCGGAGCACTCAAACATCCGCAATTTATAGTTATCGGGCATTGAGTTGCCCTATGATTGCAAATAAATTTTAAATACATAATGATATGACAAACAAATTTATCTCTATGATTGATGGCAAGCGCATAGGACTTGTCACCGATTCTTCACCGAGATTCCACCGATCCGATTCTCTCTCGGTAGTGTCTCGCCAGTCTATTTTATCCATTCTCCTGCTATGTCTGACTTTATTTGTCGGAGTCGGAAATGTGTGGGGTGCAGTGCCTTCTGGCTGGACACAAGTGACGGCTTTAAATGGAATGTCTGCCGGAGACAAGATTATTATTGTAACTAATAACGGAAACAATTACTTTAACGGCACTCAGAGTTCAGGGCATCTTCAAGTGACTGCATTATCAGCGTCTGCTCCGGCGAGTGCATCTGCGGATGGAGTAATCGAACTGGTGTCTACAAGTACATCCAATACATACAAATTGAAGTTAGTTTCTACAAACAAATATGTGACTGCAAGCAAAGCTAACTCAGGTGGTGGCGTGGTTACTTCTAATTCTGATAGTTACGGATGGACATTTTCAAGTGGATTCAATGCTCGATATCAAGAAAGCGGAAAACAAGCTTATCTTAGATCTTATAACAATGGTAGTTTTCGTACATATGGAAACCAATCTGGCGATGCTTTCAAAATCTATAAGTATTCATCTTCCGTAGCCGTATCAAGTGTTTCGGTATCTCCTACTAGCAAGTCGATTGTTATTGGAGAAACGTTTACAGTTACACCCACAGTATTACCTGCTAATGCAACGAATAAAGATATCGCGTGGAGCAGTAGTGCAACAGGTAAGGCTACTGTGACAAGCGCTGGTCTAGTTACCGGTGTCGACGCCGGAACTGCTAACATCAAGGCAACTTCTGATGCGGATGCGACCAAAAACGCTACTTGTGCGGTAACTGTGTATACCGTAACTATTCAAAAGAAAGATGAAGCAGGAAATACTATTTCTGTTAGTGGTGTAACTGCTACGGCTACAGGAAGAGCGTTAAGTGCAAGTGCAACGGCTGCATCCAAATATGTCTTCAAAGGGTGGAAATATGGAACTGCAGCCGGAACAAGTATTGCATCTACCAGCAGTGCAAACACAACGCTCAATGGGACTCCTTCAGGCAATGTGACTGTAATAGCCGAATTCTATGCTCCGCTCACAGCAACTTGGATGGTTGCAGGAAGTGAGTGGACAGGAAAAGGAGAACAAACAACGTTTGCACGAGGCAGTCATGTATCTGCATTACCAACTGCGCCAAATCCCAACAATAGCGAAGGATGCGGAGATAAGTTTGTTGGATGGACTACCGTTGAGGAATATGCACACGGCTCTTCGCCGCTTTATACTTCCGCTTCGCAATTCCCGAATGCAACCACTGATCAAGTATTCTACGCTGTGTTTGCAGATTACGATGAATAATGAATAAGAGAAATGAATGTTAAACTATTAAAATGAAGATTATTATGAAAACGACATTTAATAAAATACTCAACATCTCTCTTGTTCTGATTTCGTTAATCGTATTCGGCGGAAAGGCGTTTGCTGTAGATTATGTAAAAGTAACGGATGCGAGCAAATTAGCAATTGGTGATGAAATAATCATTGTCAGCGAACATGCTAATAAAGCATTAAGTACCACACAAAACGGAAACAACCGTGGAGCTGTAGCAGTAACGATTTCCTCAAATACAATATCAAACCCGAGTAATGTTGAAGTTATTACGTTAGGAAAGACAAGTAGCAATTGGACATTTTACGCGCCAACTCCGGGTGGTACGGCTGGTTACCTGTATGCCGCTAGTTCTAGTAGTAATTATTTAAGAACACAAGCTAGTAATGATGCGAATGGACAATGGACAATATCCATATCAAGTGGAAATGCCACTATTACAGCACAAGGATCCAACTCGCACAAATTAATGCAATATAATACCAGTAAAAGCATATTCTCATGTTACACCGGAACGCAAACAAATGGATCTATTCAAATCTATAAAAAAACCGCATCCTCATACACTGTAACTATTGCTAAAAATCAAGATAGTTGGGGAACGGTGTCCGCAAATTCCGTAACAAATGTAGCACCTAACACTTCTATCTCTGCAAGCAGTAATGTACTAACAGTAGGTGGAACGACTATAACGGCTACAGCACACGCTCAAGATGCTGATTACAATTATGCTTTCAGCAGCTGGAGCGATATTCCGGCAGGAGGTAAAGTAACGGGAAATATTACAGTTACCGCGAACTTTACTCGTACAGAGCGTGCATTAACGAATTACCGCACTTCCTGCTGTACCCCACTTGGTTCGATAAACGGGTCGTTTAATGTGACCAAAGAGGGATGTACGCCGACGCAATTGAAAGCGACTTGGTTTATGAAGGCAAATACCGGTATCGCTAGTCAGACACTCAAAGTTTATAAAAAGGGTGGAACTTATGTAAAAGATGTCAACATAGCAACCGTACCGACCAGTGAGCACACTGAAACAATCGACGGATTGGATCCTTGTACGGAATACTATGTTGAGTTGTGGAGCAATAGTGCAGGAGGAAACTTCTGCGCAGACGAGAAAGTCGCTACATCCAGCGATGTTGAGACAGGCAGTTACAGCGTAAGTTATACGGGAAGTACGAATGTAAACCATTCTGATGTGACTACGGCCTGTGCAAGCGCAGATCTTTCGATCACATTTAGTGCGGTAAGTGTTGCTTATGTTTTGCCGGGCACTATATCGGTTACTATTGGCGGAAATGCGGCAACGGCGGGTACGGACTACACTTGGACACAAGGTACAGGTGTGCTTTCTATCGAGGCTGCGAAACAGACAGGCAACATCGTTATTGACGTAGATGCCGTAGAGGTTGGCTGCGCAGCCGATCCGACGGTGACGAATGAGGAACTTGGTTTGAATGGAGAAGGTACATTCAGTTTGAGTCAAGTAGATGTAACGACAAGCGGTTGGAGTACAGGAAGCAATACTTGCGAATGGTCGGACTATGGTTTTGTATGGGGCACCAGTGAAAATCCGACTGTAAGTGATCATAAAGTTGTTGTAGGCACATCCGGTAGTGCTACTTCTTGGAACGGTTCTCTCTCCGGTACATTTACAGCAGGTGTGACTTATCACTACCGTGCTTATGCAAAGAATAGCAAGACGGGTGCGGAGTATGTATACAGTACCACTGAAGGAACATTCACACCGTACACGGTAAGTTATAATAAGAACGATGAGAATGCGACGGGTGAGGTTGCAACGGTTGTAGTTAATGCCGGAGGTAGTGTAACGCTGCCGAATGCGTCGGCATTTACGCTGGGTTGTAATGACCTGACCAAATGGGCATTGAATAGCGCAGATAGCGAGACAAAGTTAGATCCGGAGGCTCCCTATAGCAATATCAATGCAAATGCTGAATTCTACGCTATCTGGAATACGAGAACCTATACAATTTCATATGTAGCGGGCAATACGCCGACAAATGGAGGCAATATCACTGGGTCTCATGATGATGATACCAAAACGTGTGGCGTAAGCCTTACATTGCCGGGCGTAACTTTCTATAGTACCGGTTATACGCAAACAGGATGGAAAAAGACAATTAATGGCGCTTCTAAGACCAATAATCTTAGTGGTTCATACGGTGTTGATGCGGATCAAACATTCTATCCTTTCTGGACGATTAACACCTACAATGTAACAAAGGGAACGAAGACGGGATGTAACGGCAATGACTTTACCTTATCGGCTTCGTCGGTTGATTACTATGGTTCGATTACCGTAACCGCTTCTCCGGACAACGCACATAAGGGTTCTGCTCAGGTTTCGGTTTCTCCGAGCGGAAATGCTACAGTAAGCGGCACGACGATTAGTAATATTATTGGCGATATTGAAGTTAGCGTAAGTTTCTCTGCTAAAGAGACGGCATCGATCATTCTGCACGATGCTGGTGGACAGAGTACCGTTTCCGGCACGCACTATGAGATGGAAAATTATACTTTGCCTAATACAGCCGCTTCTTGTACCGAATCGGAGTTCTACGGTTGGTATACTGAGGCTTATGTCGATCAAGCAACTGCCCCGACAGGATCTAAGTACATTGCCAAGAATGCAAGCAAAGCTTTGGCAGCAGGCGAGAACCATTTCTATGCGGTTTATGCAACGGTAGAAGATCGTTATACAAACACTTATACGAAGATCACTTCCTTAAATGACTTGACTACTGGAGATTATTTGATTTCTGGTGGAAGTTACTGTATGGGCAATACGATTCAATCTACCAATCGAATGTCAGAAACATCTATATCTGCCAATAATGATGTTAAAACCACTGATAATGAAAGTTTCATCTGGACGATTATAAGATCCGGAACCAAGGTGACACTCTATAACGATAATGTTTCCAGGTATTTGGCTGTAAGTGGAGGTGTCATAGCAGTTCAGACTAGTGCACATAATTTCACCTTCGATTATGGAACGACTAAAGCGAATAGTTGGACTTTCACTTCTGAGAGTAGTCCGACTTATCAATTGTCGTATTCTAAAATTACAGGTAATTCATACAATTACTTTGTAATGAACACCACACAGGATACTCAAATTGATTTGTATAAGCGAGACAAATCTCCCCAAGCAGGTGCTCCTTATACAACAAGTCCGAGTTGTACGACACATACTTTGAGCCCGGTTGTAGATCCGAGTTCGCCTGCTGGTGGAACGGTAGAGTTGGGCAAGACAACTGTTCTGGAAACTAAGACTACTACAGCCACGGCAACTCCAAGTGATCACTATACATTCAGTCACTGGACGATAAGTGAAGGCGCTACGATGAGTAATACTGTGGATGGCAAGAGTACCGATAACCCTGTTGAGGTAACGATGGGTACGGCCGATGCTACAATCACAGCACACTTCACTGAGAAACCGAAATGTACGGTTGAGTTCTACAATAATGGTGGTTCTGCAATTAGTTTGACCACTTATTGGTTGGGCGAAACTCCTACTGCACCGACACTTACAGACGGTCATGTAGATGCTGGTGGTAATGCTTGTGATGAGACCAGTACCACGCACTATGGTTGGACTCAAACGGCTTGGCAGCAGACTCTAACTAAAGATGATGTAGATGCCAAGACTGCTGCGAACGTTAAGGTTTATACCAAAGGTTCTACTTTGCCGGCAGTTACAGCAGAAGATAATGGTAAGACGATCAAGTACTACGCCGTTTGGGCACATGCGGAGGATAATAGTGTTCAGAAGAATTATACGTTGAGTCTGACTTCCGATAATTTCCCGTCTAATTATGACGACGCTTGGCCCAATGGCGGAGTTGCGACTGCCAATGAAGTCGGAGGGGCTGGAACAATGGATGTAACAATTGACGGTGCGAATATAGGATTGTATAATAATATTCAATTTAAAAAGAGTAGTGCTGGGTATGTCTATAACACTACCGATTTAGGCAATATTACAAATATTGATATTGCAGGAACCACTAGTTTGAGTCAATCTATTGGAACCACAGAGAATCCTTCTTCTGGAACGAGTGGTGGATATTTCAAGATATGGAACGGTACTGGTAACGCACTAAATACAACTGGTATTACTATTAACTTTACTAAAACGGTAGGTGATATTGCTTATTCCGCATTCCTTACCAATTGCTGCAACCAATTAGAGGATATCAACGGAGAAGTTGAGTTTACTGATCCGACGACAGCGGTAGTAAAGTGGGATAAGTTGGAGAATGTGGCTGCAACGAATGCTTATGTAGTTTCGTACAGAACAGGTGATGCTGCTTACGGTACAACGAATGTAGGTGCTATTGATCTGAGCGGAGCTAAAGCAACTTGCACGATTACTGATTTGAGTTGTAATACAAGCTATGACTTCAAGATTGCTGTAACGGCAGCAACCGGTTATTGCGACAAAGAGCAAGTGATTGAAGGTCAGAACTCCGGTAAATATACTATTACATCTGCCGATGGAGGTAATCCGACAGGAGGTACATTTGCGACCTTAGAATCGGCTTGTAGTGGTGATAACGTAGGTTTGTTAGCAGAAGCAGCAACCGGTTATAACTTTGCAGGTTGGACGATTACTAAAGCAAGTAGCGGAACGGTTAGTCCTGCGGCAGATGAAGAGAGTACATCATTTACAATGCCGGCAGAGAATGTAACGGTTAGTGCAGCGTTTAATGCGATATCTTATGATATCTTATATGAGAATATGGACGGCGCTACGAACCATGTAAGCAACCCGAGTAGTTATACCGTAGAAGACGCTATCTCGTTGGGTGATCCTACGAAGGAAGGCTTTAACTTCGGCGGTTGGTTCATCAATAGCGATTTGGCAGCAGGTCACGAGGCCGGTTCTCCTGCTATTGCGGCAGGCTCGACCGGTAATAAGACATTCTATGCAAAATGGATCGCAGATGATAAATGGAGCGTAGCTATTGCTGCACCGAGTCATGGTACCATCACTGTTTCTTGGAACGGTGGAGCCAGCTCATTCTCTTCCGGAGCACAGAATATCGACAAGAATACCGATATCACGATTACTGCTACTCCGGCAGACGGTTATCAATTAAGTAGTCTTAAGATTGGTGATGCTGATTTTGAAAGCGGCAATACTCATAAACTGACATCGTCGATTGTTATCTCGGCAACGTTCTCTATTATCAATTATACGATTTCGTATGAGAATATGGAGGGAGCAACCAACCATGAGGATAATGTTACTTCGTACACGATTGAATCTGAAGATGTTTACTTATATGAGGCAACGAAGACCGGATATACCTTCGGTGGCTGGTTTACGGATGAAGATTGTACGGAAGGAAACGACATTGTTGGTATAGAAGCCGGTTCAAAAGGAAATGTAGTTGTTTATGCAAAATGGACAGCAAAGGAGAGTACGATTACTTGGGATGCTAACGGAGGTAGTGTAGATCCGACAAGCAGTAGTTATACGTACGACGGGGATGCAGTGGAATTGCCGATTCCGACACGCGAGCATTATACCTTTGACGGTTGGTTCACTGCTGCAGAAGGTGGTACGCAGATTACAGAGATCGGTACAGAGAACAAGCCTGAGGCTGATGTTACTTACCATGCTCATTGGACTGAAATTACCTATACCGTTAAGTGGAGCGTAAATGCCGATGATACATACGCAGAAGGTAATCCTACCACGAGTGTAACTTATAACTCGAAGGTAACGACGTTGCCAACTGCTCCGACATCTGCTGAGTGTGATGATGCGAAAAAGTTTGTTGGCTGGCGTGCAGAGAAGATCACTGGAACTTCGGCTACTAAACCAGATGGAATCTTTACGGATATTGAGCACTCACCGGAGATCACTGATGATGTAACGTTCTATGCGGTGTTTGCGACAGAAACGGTTGGCCAGAAGGTCACGCTGAGCTTCCCGGATGATAATAAAGAACATAATGGCTTGACGAGTAATCAGTACACTTCTACTTGGACAGCCATGAGTGGAGAATATAGTTGGAGTATTTCGAATTTCAATAACAATAACTGGAATCAAAACTGGGCTTATATTAAGTGTGGTCGTAAGAGTTATGCTTCTACCGGAACGATTACCACAAGTAGTGCTATTGGGTTCCCTGTCGATACTGTAATTGTAAGTATAGGAGCTATCACTGCAGTCAGTGTTAATTCGGCTAAATTATATATATCTTCTGCCTCTAACTTCGAGACCAAGGCATCAATGGATATTGAGCAATCTACAGGTGTTAAGAAGTTAGTGATAGCAAGTCCTGCAAAAGATATGTACTATCAAATCGAATATGATTGTGCTTCTGCTTCTTCAAATGGTATAGTTCAGGTTGACGCCATTACCTACAAACAGAAGACGGTTTGGTCTGACTATGTAACCAAGTGTGCATCGTGCGATGATGACCCGACGTTTACAACGGCTCTGCCGGCAATCAGCGCTGAGGATTGTACGAGTGCAACCGTAACGGCTAACGGTGGTTTGGCTACTCTGGGTTCGGAAGGCTGTAACATCAGCGATTATGGATTTGTACTCAGTACGGCTACTAATCCGGAACTGGATGGTGAGGGCGTTACCAAACTGCAAGTAGGTACGAGCAACCCGACTGTAGGTAATGACTTCTCGTATGAGTTGACCGGTTTGACGAAGGGCACACACTATTATGTACGTGCATACGCGATCAATAAACACGGTGTCGCTTATAGCAGCACGAAGGACTTCTGGACGAAGAATGTAAGCAACATTGCTGTTACTACAGCTCCGACCAAGACCAAGTACATCGTTGGTGAGGCATTCGATGCTACGGGTATGGTTGTTACTGCAACTATGGCAGACGGAAGTGAAGTGGATGTAACGGAAGATGTTACGTACTTGACAAGTGCATTTAATGCGGCAGGTAATGTAGACTTCCCGATTAACTATAGCTTGTGTGAGACGAATGTGCAAACGACACAGCCGATTAATGTATATAGTGTGACGGTTAATGAAGGAACGGATCCGAGTAAGGGTGACATGACATATGACAATGCCGGAACGATCACTGTCAGCAACTTGGCTTCTCATACGACGGTTGAGTTTGTAAAGGAGAATGCAGAGGTACACGATAACGGAGATGGTACATTCTCGATCATTAACCCGACGGGTACGGTAAGCATTACAGTGAACTATGTAACGGCTGTTGAAGTGGATGTTAAGTTCTTCGCAAATGGTACTCCGTTAACCGATTTGGCATTGAACCCGTACCAGAGTGAGAACTTCGATATGCCTGATGCAAGTGCGGTTGCAAATGCAATGACTGCAGCTGGTGTGAGTGTAAGCGATGACGTACACTTCGTTGGTTGGTCTGCAAACGAGTTCCCGTATCAGACAATTGAGCCGACTATGGTTGCTGAAACCGGTAAGGTAACGGCTGCTACGAACTACTATGCGGTATTCTCGAATATACAAAAGGTAAGGATTGACGAAGGTGTCATAACCGGTAGTTATCAAAGCAGCGAGACTGAAGTATCGGCAGGAGAATTCACTAACGGCTTTGTACATAAGCAAGTTATGAAGAGCGGAGATAAACTGCAGTTCCATAAGGGCTCTAGTTCTAGTTCTAGTGATTATGGTTATGTATATAATAAGGCTGCACTTGCTTATATCAATAAGATCGTGATTGGCTATGCAGCTGCAAGTACGTTCCGAAGTGATATTGATGTATATGCATGTTCTGACAAAAAGACAATCACCGGAAGTATTCTTGTCGCAGAAGAAAGAGGAAATACAGATCCGTATGTATATAGATTCCCTGATAATATATCATACTTCTGGGTAAAGGGAGATATCTTCTATACTTATGTTGTTGATTACATCGACATCTATTACGCTCAAGGTACCGGTTATTACACGACTCAATTCCAGACATTGACGTTTAACAAGGCGAATGGAGAAGTGGATAAGACCATCCAAAAGGCAACCAACGACACTTACGCTCTGACAAATGCGGATGTACCGAGTGAGAATGATACTCCTGAGGGCTACACGTTCTTGAATAAGTGGTTCGATGGTACGGATACTTATGCGAAGGATGCAGTAGTGACCTTGTCAAGCGATATCGTTCTGAAACCGTGCTGGGACATTGAAATAAATGACAATGCGACAGTACCGGCTGCAAATGTCGAAGCGAGTGATATCACCGTCAACGAAGGCAAGACATTAACCCTCACGTTAACTGAGGATACGAAACTTGGAGATATCATTGTAGAGAATGGTGGTACACTGACTATCAGCGGAGACAAGAAAGTTGATGCCAAAGACTTCTATCTCGAAGCTCAGGAAGGCTACTCCGGTCAAGTGAAGGGTAATGGAACGATAGCCGTTAACGGTAACGCTTACTACGATCTGACGCTGAATACAACTGGAACGATGAATCACGATCTGTGGTACGCATTTGCAGTGCCGTTCCAGGTTGATGCCGCAACAGGCATCCAACGTCTGAGCAATGCTGGTGTAGCTTCGCCGGCTCAGTTCAACGGACACTATGTTCTGCTGAAGTATGACATGAACCAACGTGCAGGCGGAAGTACCGGTTGGACGTATATCACGGCAGGCGAGAAGTTGACGCCGGGTAACTTCTACATGGTTGCTCTCAATAGTAACGAATACAACCGTCTGCGTATGAAGAAGGATGCAGGTAACGTGAACAACAAGGCTGACTTGACACTCGCTACGACCAGCGGTTCTGCAGCCAATAAGAACTGGAACGCACTCGCGAACAACGCACTGGCTTATGCGAATGTAAGTGCTACAGGCGATAATGCAGGTTGCAAGGTGCAAACGTACAAATCGGCAGATGGTACTTATGAAGCATTCGGTTATGGAGAGGTAACGTTCACTGTTGGTACGCCGTTCTTCATTCAAGTAGCTGAGGCTGGTACGATGAGTGTGGCTACCGGTGAGACCGATCATAGCGAGTTGAGAGCTCCGCAACGCGAGGCAGTCGCTACGGAAGAGTTCATCGTTCGTTTGGGCGAGAACATGACCAGCTATTATGACAAGATCTATGTATCGGCAAGCGACGAGGCACTGAATGAGTACCAGATCGGTCATGACCTTGCGAAAGCAGGCGTCAGCACGAAGGTTCCGCAGATGTACATCCCGGCATATGGCGCGAAGTTGTGCGACGCAGAGTTCCCGCTGGTGAACAACGAGGCTACCTTCCCGTTGACCTTCACCGCTCCGAGCGCAGGTACCTACCAGTTGTACGTAGCTGTTGCAGCGCAAGATGCAGAACTCTATCTGCTGCGTGACGGCGATATCATCTGGAACCTGACAATGGGCGCATATGAGTTGACGCTTGAGCAGGGTACGAATACGGAGTACAGCTTGCTGCTCAAGGCAAAGGCTCCGGGTATTGCTACCGGCGTTGACGAGATCAACGGCGAGAAGGCCGGCGTACAGAAGATCGTGATCGAGGATAAGGTATTCATCCTCCGCGGCGGTAAGATGTATGATGTAACCGGAAAGGCGGTGAAATAGTCAACTGGTGAACTGGTCGACTGGTAGACTGGAAATGGGTCTACTGGTCGACTGGTCAACCGGTCTACTGGAAATTTTTAAAGCGACGCGTTATGAAGACTTTAAATCCAGGCGGATTTCTGATTCATCCGGGGGGATATCGCAATTTGTACTGCTACAAGAAAAGCGTGATCCTGTACGATATGACCTTCTTCTACATTGAGAAGTACCTCGAGCCTTCGGATCGAACGTACGGACAAATGAAGCAGGCTGCTCGTTCCGGGAAACAGAATATCGTTGAAGGTTTAGAGGATAAGATGACATCGTTCGATACGGGATTGCACCTCGTTAATGTAGCTCGAGGAAGTCTGCAAGAGTTACTTGAGGACTATGAGGATGAAATACGGTCGAATAGACTGAGCCTTTGGAAGAGCGGTTATGAGCGCTACGATGGGATGGTACAGTTTTGCTTGGATCATGCCGAAGTCGAGGACTATGCAAAATACTACGAGCAGTGGGATCAAGAGACATTCTGCAATGTAGCGTTGACGCTAATCCATCAGGCCGATAAGGCGCTAATGAGTCTTCTAAAGAAGATGGAAGCGGATTTCTTGAAGGAAGGCGGTGTCAAAGAACGAATGTTCGCAGCCCGTAAAGACCAGCGTGGCTTCTAGTTGACCAGAAGACCAGAGGACCAGAAAACCAGATATTTTTAAGAAAAATCGCAAAATAATTTGCATAAGTCAAAAAAAAGTTGTAACTTTGCACTCGAGTTTAAATGATTATGAAAAAACGTACATACATACAGCCGGAAATGGAAGTGGTGAGCGTAGCAACAAGTGCTATGATGGATGGCAATGCGCTATCAGGAGGATCATTCCCTATTGTTCTTCCGGGAGATCCTACGACACCCGACTCCGCCCCAAAACGCCTCACACCGGTATTTTAACAAATGAATTTACCATACAGCCCTGCCTCTCGGCGGGGTTGTTGGTATTATGGGGGCTAATGATGGAAAAATGCAGAAATCTCGCAAAATATAGGCTCAAAATAGGCCCAAAAGCATTTTATGTGAAATAAATTATTGAATTTGAATAATTTAATTTGCATAATCCAAAAAAAAGTTGTACCTTTGCAGCAAAATTTGAAAAATTATGGAAAAAGTGATAAATCCTTTTATTGTCCTGGGAACTATTCCTGAGCCCTATTTTTGTGACCGCGAGAAAGAAACCGAGCGGTTGGTTCGCTATTTGACTAATGGGCAGAACGTTGTGCTCCATGCATCGCGCCGTATCGGGAAAAGCAAGTTGATTGAGCATTGTTTCGAACAGCCTGCCATCAAGGGGAAGTACTATACAATCTTTGTAGATATATTGCAAACGGGTAATTTGCAAGAATTTACCTATGAGTTCGGGAAAGCAGTATTTGAGGCTACCGCTTCGTTGGGCGATAAGTTGATGAAACAATTTGCGCAAACAGTACGATCATTGCATACTGAATATACGATTGACCCCTTGACCGGATCTCCGAAATTAAGTCTGTCCATCGGTCATATAGAAAATGCAATCTATACCATAGAAGAGGTATTCCGTTTTTTGGAGCAAGCCGACAAACCATGTATTGTGGCGATTGATGAGTTTCAGCGCATAGCAGACTATCCGGAAAAGAATGTAGAGGCTATTCTACGGACGCATATCCAGCGGATGAGAAACTGTGAATTTATTTTTGCCGGCTCCGATCGACATTTGTTGGGTCAGATGTTTTTAGATTATAATCGTCCTTTTTATAATAGTGCCGCGACAATTACATTGGATCGAATTGAACGTAGCAAATACAACGCCTTTGCAACAATGCACTTTGAGGAATTTGACAAACATATTGCTCCGGAAGATGTAAACCGCGTATATGATTTGTTTGACGGCAATACGTTTGCCATGCAGAAAACGCTGAACATAGCTTTCTCTTTAACGGAAAAAGATGAATGGTGTACAGTAGAAATGATTCGGCAAGCTATAGATGAAATCATTGAAGAGTATGACTTTACCTATCGCACGCATTTAATGTCCGTTGGGCCCTCCCAGAAAGAGGTTCTTTATGCTATTGCACGAAGCGGCAAAGCTATGCAAATAACAGGTGCAGCATTTGTAGGTAAATACCGTTTGGGCTCTGCCAGTTCTGTTCAGTCAGCTGTCCGTAAATTAAAGGCTGATGGTTGGGTAGCTGAATATATCAATCAAGACGGACAAAAGTACTATCAAGTAAACGATTATTTCTTAATGCTGTGGATTCAGAAGAGGTACGGACAAGGGTATGAAATATAATTATTTCTGTTCGTTCTTTTGATCCTTTTTCTTGGTAGAGGGCCAGTTGAAGTCTTTCTTCCACATGATGCCGACACCTTGGATGGTGGAAGCTTCGCGCAGGGAGTATTTATCCACGGTGTGGGTATAGCCCTTCAATCTCCATTGGCCATCTTCGGTCAGCAGCACTTCTACATCCAGATCGCCGAAGAAAGGCTGATTGGATACATCATTATACCGATAGCCCACATTACCATTGATTATGAGCCGATCAACCGGCTTGAGTTGGAACTGCGCCTCATATTCCTGGCTCGCATCCGCTCCTTCGCCGTCCGTGCGGATCGCCACACCGATGGTGACCATATTCGTCAGTTTGGATATCCACGAGTTGATCTGACTCGTCAGCGTGGAGGATAGCAGCGAATAGGTCGAGTTGAGCGTCGAGGACTGGTTCATACTCGAGTCGTCAGGCGGCATGAAGCGCGAGAAGACGAGCAGGTAGATCACCTGCCGCATCAGCATCTCATCCGTATTGATGATCTGGCGTATCTGCTGCTGCACCGTCTGGTCCGTCTGCGGGAACTCGAGCGAGAAACTCAGCGTCGGATCGCTCAGTTGGCCGGACAGGTGCAGGCAGGTCAGCACCGGAATACTGCTGCGCGTAGTAGCCAGCTGATCCATGTCTTGGCCGAAGAGGTCACGCAGGCTGGCCGTCACTTTGTACTTGGCCGTGAGCTCCAGCTGCGGGTTGCTCGGATCGCCGGAGAAGACGATATGCGAGCCCTCGCCGATGGTGAACTCCTTGCGGATCACATTGGCGATCGTATAAGCGAGCGTGCCGCGATCGATGTCGTAGGTTCCCAATAGCCGCACATTACCCGTCTCCGTATCATAGGTCAGGCGCAAGGCACCTGTTCCGTTGGCTTGGATCATATTGCCGTTGCGTTCGCCGAGCACGAGCTGGAACTGCAGCTGCGGATTGACCTCCAGATTGAGCTTGAGCAAACAGCGCCCTGCGCGATGCCAAGCGGAGGTATCGACCGGTGTGGTCGCCCCATTGCGACCCCAGTAGGCATTATCGATATTATCCAGATCGGTCTCGATCAGCGTGTCGGCGGCTAACTCCGGATGCTCCACGAAGTGGATGAAGTTCGACTCATTGGCCGAGGATACCTTATCTACGCTGAGGCGGAAGCGCGAGTTACGCGACGTGCGGGCCTCTGCCGAGATGAGCAGATCTTTCTCATCGCCCGTGACATCGATATGCCCCTTGCCGTACACATGGCCTTGGAGCATCTCGCCTTTCTTCTGCTGATCGAAGATGATGGCATTCTTCGCATCCACATGCAGATCGAGCGCGAAGTCGCGGAACTGGTCATGATAGATGGTGCCATTCAGTTCTATCGGATTGCCCTCCGCATCCGTGAGGCGGATGTGCGGGAACTCGATCGTGGTCGTATCCATGACGATGGTGTCGTGCGCGATCGTATAGCGGGCGCCGGTCCAGGGCAGCGTCATGGACGCATTCTGCGCCTCTGCCCGCAAGAGCACATAGGTCAGCCCTTTGCGGCCTCCCACTACCACGCGACCTGTCGCATGGCCGTCCAAGTCCTGCAGCACGGTAGACGTCCAGTGGTTCACAAAGGCCAGAGGCACGGAGTCGGTGGTCATGTCTAACTCCCAGCGGCCTGTACCGTCGAAAAGGGCCTTTCCGTCCAAAGCGACCATGGGGGATTGGTGATTGGTCATTGGTGATTGGTCATTGGTCGTTAGATAGCGATAGACATCGGCATGGAAGGCCAGGGAGTCGGTGATATGCAGATCGACGTCCGCATCGCCGAAGAGGCAGTTATTCAGGCCCATCGAATCGATATGCACCTGCGTCTCGATGACGGGTATCTTGAGCGCCGAAGCGATGTTCGCGCGACCTGTGATCAGACCATTGAACATGATCGTCTGCACCGGCAAGACAAACGGCACGACATACGACGCATCGATCTTACGCAGATCGACGGCCAGGGTGTCCGTCCGATGCCGCGAAGCGATACCGTGCGCACGGATCAGTTGTCCGTTGCCTTCGAACTCAAAATGCTCGATCTGCACGTTCGTATCCGCCGCGCAATAGGTGATACGGCTGTCCTGCAGCGTATAAACCGAGTCCTTGAGCATCACACTACCCGGCATGAGATGGATATCGATGAGGGGTTTATTCTTATACCGAGCGAAATGCGTGATGAGCCGTATATCTCCGCCATAATCGCCGTAGCGCTGCGCGGAGAGGAGTGCTTGCTTGCGTTCCTTGCCTTTGAGTCCTTCGGCGCGCAAAGCACGTTGCAATGCCCGCGGCGAGAGTTCCCGCCAGCCTTCCGGCAGTTCATCATCGATATCCGCTTCGCTGCGCAGCGTGAGGTTGGTCAGCAGCGAGTCATGGAAAGCGAGGGCGCTGAAGATTGTATGCATATCCATCGCTTCGGCCGAGAGGCTGAAGGACAGACCGGAACCACTGGCGCCGCGATGCCGCAAGGTATCTACGGTATTGAGCGTGAGCGTGATATCATGCACCGGCGTATTGCCTGCCCGCACGCCCGGGGCAAAGAACCGCATGTCGATCGAGGGCTCCTTGCCGTCCGCCAGCCGTGCTTCCGCCCGCAGGGTAGGATGGTCGCTGAGCGTGATACGCGCCGAATAGAGACGCTGCAGGTCACGCAAGCGCTGTCCGTCTGCTTTCAGACTGAAGGTGACGGGTTCCCACGCCTTTTTGGGCGCCATCACTGCCGAAGGCAGGTAATGATGCAGCATGGCCTGGAAAGCCGGCGCTATATCGCTATAGCGGAAAGAGCCATCCACATCTGCATGCAGATAGTCGCTGACCAGCCGGATATGCTTATGCCGTCCTTGTCCGGCATCGACGAGCAGACTCAGTTGCTTCATCAGCACCGAGTCCAAAGCCGTCGCGATGAAGAGCGAATCGATGACGAGGTATCCGTTCATCTTATCCGCCTCCACACCATTGAGGTCAACCGCGATCGCGAAACGCGTCTTGAGCGAGTTACCGATCGATTTGATACCTAAGGGTTCTGAATCGAAATGCCGGCAGACGAGGTTACAGTTGATCTCCGGATTGAGGTCGCGCAAGTCCACCACGCCGTCAAAAGCCATCTGCAGATGCGGGTCGTCGATCCGGCACTCGCCTTCATAGCGCTGCGGCGAGTAGTAGCCGTTCAGGCGCAGGTCATTATAGGTGTACCCGTTATAGGTGAGCGCGCGTACATAGGCCCGCACATCGCCGCGTACGACGCCTTCATCGATCTGACCCTTGGAGGCAAAATCGAGTGTCACGGTTCCCAAGGGGGCATGGTTGATCAGGCGCCCGAGACGGAACTTACGGCCGACGATGTGGGCATCATAGGTCATATGATCGAAGAGCGAATCGCTCTTGAAGGTACCATCGGTAGTGATCGTACCCAGCGCCGTGCGGAAGGCACCGTGCAGGGTCAGGTCATGCAAGCGTCCTTCTGCCAAACCCCGGTAATGGATATCGCCCAGACGATGTACCTCTCGCGGTAAGCGTATCGGACGACCGTAGAGTTGGGACAGGAAATCCTGCAGCTGCGGCGCATTGGTTTGGATATCCGTCAGGTTCGCCCGCAGATAGAGGTTATTCATATCCGGCAAACCCACCGCGCTGATGTCGCCTTGCAGGACAGGGCGCCCATTATACCGCATGGCGATATTATGAAGGTAGAGCGAATCCAGCGTACCACCTAATGCACCGTTGAGCGTCACGGGATGCGTCATCCCCTTGATGCGCGGTGTAAAGAGCGCGAGATCCGCCGGAACGATCGTCGCTTCATGCAGATGGAGCGCAAACGTGATATCATGCGCCGCCTGCTCCAGCGACAGTGAGTCACTGGTCGGGAAGCGAACCTCTATACCGCCGATGTCCAAGCGCGAATGCGGCAAGCGGGCACTGAGGGTGGGGAAGGAGAGGATGCTATCGTTCACGATCAGACGCGCTTTGAGAGACTCGACCGTCAGGGACGGATTTGTGATTTGTGATTGGTGATTGGTGATTGGTGATTTTTGGAGGGTCAATGCCAGGTCGCTGATCCGGGCATCAAGTTCGTCCATACTGAAATGATGCAGGTCCATCTCGGCATGGGAGAGGTTGAGGTAGTGATCCTCATACCGCGCCCGGATATTGCTGAGGCGGATATCATGCACGCTGAGCAGACTGCTGAAAGGTTCTTTTTCCTTCTTCTGCTTATGCTTCTTCTGCAGCGAGAAAAGGGCGTAGTTCCAAGTCGAGTCCGGCAAACGGTATATATTCGCTACCACATCCTGCAGCCGCACTTGGGAGAACCGGATCTCATTCTTCATCAGCGCCGTAGGCGCAAAGCGCGCGTGAAGTTCCCCCACATAGAGCAGGGTATCCTGCAGTCGATCCTCAATATACACGTCGCGAACGGACACGCGCGCAGGAAAGCGGTATTCTACCGCCCCTACATGTGCCTCTGTGCCCAAAGCTTGCGACAGCTCAGCCGTCACCGCCTGCACGGCGGCCGTCTCTACACGGTCGCTCGTCAGCACGCCGATCAGCATCAAGCCGACCAGCAAAAGGCTGACCAGAAACACCGATACTATGTACCCAATTCGTCTCATGATATAATCCAGCGTGCAAAGGTACAATAAATTTCGCATATATGCAAATTTATCATAGAAAAATCGTCAAACATTTGCATATATGCAAAAAATTTCGTACCTTTGTGGCGTATTTTGGCGTATTATGATGAAAAAGAACGTATTTATTGGAATTTTGACTTTTTTTGCCCTGCAGATGCAGGCGCAACAGTTGCCCGACCCGCATTTTGAGAACTGGTCGGATAAGTTCAAAAACGATGTCCAGTTGCTGGATTGGAAAGGTAGTAACGTAAGCCAGGTGGGTTCGAAATTCACCTTTCTATTCCAGAAAGAAGGCCGCACGGGCTATTGTGCGTACGTAGCCGATCGCGCGATCGGTATACCTAAGTTAGGTCTGGGTGCTACAGGTCCGGGATATATGTCGCTGGGTCAACCCTGGCAGTACCTGAAGGGCTTGAACCTGAATAGCGCGACGGCCGGCACCGAAGGTGGTATCATCTGGACCTATCGGCCGGACACCATGGCTGTTTGGATCAAACGTGTGGGACCGAATTGGGAGAAAGAGGACTTCCATCTGCTTTTCTACTCCTGGATCGGAACGGCCAAGAGTTCGCACTATAAGAACAAAGCAGGCGGATGCACGGAGACCGAACGAACCAACGAAGAGAGCGATATCCGTTCTGCAACTGACGGCAACGAATGCGGTATAGACCGCCCCGTGAAGCAAGTGGCTGAGGGTTGGTATCGCGCCCGGGCGAAGTACAACGAGTGGACGCTGGTCAAGGTGCCTATCTTCTATAAGAACGACGGTAGGCCGCAGATGTGCAATGTGATCTTCTCGGCCGGCAACTATCCCGCTTTCCGTGCCAATGACGGTTTATACGACGGCAATGCGCTGTATATCGATGATGTGGAGCTGATCTACTCCTCCAAGATCGACAAGTTGGTGATCAACGGCAAGGAGTGGAAGAAGTTTAATCCCAACAGCGAGAAAGTGCAGACGGTTTCCCTTAAGGAGTTAAAGAGTGAAGGAGTGAAAGAGTTAAAGATTGAAGGATTCCGCGGAATCGGTACCTTGACCAATATCAAGAATGAAACGGCGACCTTCAACGGCCGTAAACTGGATAATCAGGAGATGATCGTTGAGCCCGGTGAGATCAACGGCAAACCTTGGGTGATCACCGTGAAGGCGGATGATGGAAGCGGTACGCACACGTACCGGATAAAGGTGATAGGTTAGTGGTTAGAGGTGATAGGTTTTGATTTCAATACGATCGAATGGACGCTGCTCGGGATAGTGGGCGGATTGTTCCTGATTCAGGTATACTGGTACGCGCGTTACCTATGCGCACCGGCGCGACGAATCCGGAAGAGTAAAGGTGAGGGGTTAGCGGTTAGTGGTGAGCGGCCGGGTGTGACGGTTGTTCTCTGTGCGCATAACGAGGCGTATAACCTGTCGAACTACCTCCAGGCGCTGATCACGCAGGATTATCCGGAATATGAGGTGATCGTGGTGGATGATGGTTCGGAAGATGACACGCGGACGGTCGTGGAGCGCTATATGGCCGCCTGTCCGTACCTGCATATGACGTTTGTGCCCTACGGCGCGCGAGTGGGATCGACCAAAAAACTGGCCCTTACCTTAGCTGCGAAGGCTGCGAAATACGACTATCTCTTGCTCACCGATGCAGACTGCGTGCCGGAGAGTAACCAATGGATTCGGCAGATGATGGAAGGTTTCGGTTACGGGAAAGACATAGTCCTCGGATTCAGTCCGTATTTTGAGACCAAGGGACATATCAACCGTCTGGTGCGTTTTGATACGCTCTTCAACGGATTGCATTACCTCGGTGCAGCCCTCTGCGGGCATCCGTATATGGGCGTGGGGCGTAACTTGGCGTATCGCAAATCGCTCTTCTTTGAGTCAGGCGGTTTCACGCATATGATGACCAGCCGCGCCGGCGACGATGACCTGTTTGTGAACCATCTGGCGACCAAGCAGAACACGGCCGTAGTGGTGAACCCCGAAGCGTATGTATGGTCGGTGCCCAAAACGACGATCAAAGAATGGTGGCAGCAGAAAAGGCGTCATGTATCCGTTTCGCCGGCTTATCGGGCCGGAACGAAGTTCCGCCTGACACTTGAACCCTTGACCAGAGGCTTGTTCTACGCGGCGGTGCTGGTAATGGTGATAGTAGCGGTTACGGGTTACGGGGCATGGGTTATAGGGCTCGCTGCGCTCGCGCTCTTCCTGATTCGCTGGATCATGCAGACGATCATGATCAATGTGTCGGCGCGCCGAATGGGATTGCGGCGATTCAGTATGTTCTCTATCCTCTGGTTCGACATCGTGTTACCGCTGGTGAACCTATGGATGATTATTGTTCCGAAAAAATATAAATGGTAAATATTATGGCAGAAAATCAATTGAAAGTAAACATCGCGCCCGATAAAGCTCAGGGCGTATTCGCAAATCTTGCGCTTATAGCGCATACTCCTACGGAGTTCGTTTTTGACTTCGCACAGATCATGCCGGGTGTTCCGCAAGCGAACGTGGTTTCGCGTATCGTGCTGACCCCGGATCAGGCTAAGAAATTTTTGGGTGCACTGCAGAATAACATCGGTCAGTACGAGCAGAAGTTCGGTACGATCCAACCGATCGGTGCACCGCATGGCAATACATTACCTTTAACTTTTACAGGAGGAGAAGCATGAAAACATTTCCCGCATCGCAGTTGATCATCAATACAGATGGTTCTGCGTTTCACTTGCATTTGAAACCCGAGTTCTTGGCAGACAGGGTCATTCTTGTCGGCGACCAGGATCGTGTGAATATGGTAGCATCTTTCTTTGACGAAGGATCTATCGAGTGCGACGTGCAGAGTCGTGAGTTCCATACCATCACCGGTAAGTTCCAAGGCAAACGTATCTCGTGTATCTCGACGGGTATCGGTACCGATAACTGCGATATCGTCATGAATGAGATCGACGCGCTCGCGAACATCGATTTTGCGACCCGCACGGAGAAGGAGCACAAGCGTGTGCTCGATATCGTTCGTATCGGAACTTGCGGCGGTATGCAGGAGGATATCCCTCTGGGCACCTTCCTTGTTAGCCAGAAATCCATCGGTTTTGATGGCGTGCTGGCCTTCTACGCGGATCGCGACAAGATCGCTGATCTGGGGTTTGAGAAAGCGCTGGTGGACTTTATCGGATACCCGAAGAAAGCTGCAGTTCCTTACGTAGTAGCCGCTAATCCCGAGCTCGTGGACCGCATCGCGAAGGACGATATGATGCGTGGTTGCACGATCGCAGCGAACGGATTCTACGGACCTCAAGGTCGTGTGCTCCGTGTCGGTTTGGCTGTGCCCGATATCAACGAGAAGATCACCGATTTCCGTTACGAAGGTCAGCGTATCACCAACTACGAGATGGAAGGATCGTGTATCGCCGGTCTGGCACTTCACATGGGTCACCACGCAATGACCGTTTGCTGCGTGATCGCACAGCGTAAGATCGAAGCGGCTAACACCGATTATAAACCGCGTATCAAAGAGTTGGTACGCACCGTACTGGAACGTATATAGTCGAAAGTCGAAAGTCAAAAGTCGAAAGCAAAGAATGAAGAAATTATGTGTTATCTTGGCAGCCGTAGGGATGCTCTGCGGCTGTCAGAAGAAAGAAACCGCTTTCCAATACAACGTGGATAAGTTCTATGACCTCGAGATCCTTCGGTATGACGTACCGGAGTTTGACAGTTTGAGTCTGCAGCAGAAATCGCTGCTCTACTGCCTGAGTGAAGCCGCCCTGTGGGGACGCGATATCCTCTTTGACCAGAACGGACGTTATAACCTCCGTATCCGTCGTGCGTGCGAGGATTTGTATCGCAACTATCCCTATGAGAAAGACGAGGCTTTTGATGCCTTCGAGCGTTATCTCAAGCGGGTGTGGTTCTCCAATGGTATCCACCATCACTATAGCGAGGATAAGTTCCTGCCGGAGTTTGACCAAACCTGGTTTGTGGAGGCTTGTGAGGCCGCAGGAGTAGCGTATGACCCCGAGATCTTGCCTGTCATGTTCGATCCGGCTATCATGCCCAAACGTACGACCGCACAAGATGGCGTGGATCTGGTGGCTTGTTCTGCCGGCAACTATTACGGCGAAGGCGTGACGCAAGCGGAAGCGGAAGCTTGGTATGCGGCGCATAAAGATAACTCGCCCGAACCCCTCTGGATCGGTCTCAACAGTCAGTTGGTCAAGAACGAGAAGGGGGAGATTGAAGAGCGCGTCTATAAGGTAGGCGGTCTCTACGGCGAGGCGCTCGAGCATGTCGTGTATTGGTTGCGCGAAGCACTTAAGTTCGCCGAGAACGATCAGCAGCGGTTGGTGATCGAGAAGATGATCGCCTTCAACGAGACAGGCGACCTGCGTCTCTTCAACGAATACTGCATCGCGTGGGTGAAAGACCTGGACAGTCGTGTGGACTTCGTGAACGGTTTCACAGAGACCTATTCCGATCCGCTGGGTATCACCGGCACCTGGGAGAGTATGGTGAATTTCAAAGATCTCGCTGCCACCAAGCGCACCCAACTGATCTCTGACAATGCACAATGGTTTGAGGATCACTCGACTACTGATCCCAAATACAAGAAAGAGGAAGTGAAGGGTGTGACGGCCAAGGTCATCACGGCGGCTATCTTAGCAGGCGATTGCTATCCTGCTACGCCTATCGGTATCAACCTGCCGAACGCTAACTGGATTCGCAAAGAGTACGGATCCAAGTCCGTGACGATTGATAACTTGATGCATGCCTACAACGAGGCGGCCAAGGGGAACGGCTTCAACGAAGAGTTCATGATCGACGACAAGACCCGTAAACTCTACGAGCAATACGGTGCGCTATGCGGCGACCTCCATACGGATCTGCACGAGTGTGTCGGTCACGGTAGTGGTAAGTTGATGCCGGGCGTGACCAAAGATGCGCTTAAGGAACATGCGTCCACCATCGAAGAAGCCCGTGCGGACTTGTTCGGTTTGTATTACCTGGCAGATGACAAACTGGTTGAGTTAGGTTTGCTGCCGAATAAAGAGGCGTACAAGGCCGGTTATTATCAGCAGATGATGAACGGTCTGATGACGCAGTTGGTGCGTATCGAGCCGGGTAAGAACATCGAGGAAGCGCATATGCGGAATCGCCAACTGATTGCTAACTGGTGTTATGCACATGCTAACGGCGAGATGGAGATCATCGAGCGCGACGGCAAGCACTACCTGCAGATCAACGACTACGAAGGAGTACGTCGTCTGTACGGCGAGTTACTTGCAGAGATTCAGCGTATCACGTCCGAAGGCGACTATGCGGCTGCCAAGGAGATAGTCGAGACCTATGCGGTGAAGGTAAATCAGGATCTTCACAAAGAGATTCTGGAGCGTTACCAAAAACTCAACCTGGCGCCGTATAAGGGTTTTGTCAATCCGGTTTACTGCGTAGAGCGCAATGCCGAAGGCGAGATCACGGATGTGAAACTGGATTTCACGGAAGGGTATATCGAGCAACACCTGCGTTACAGTCGCGACTATAGTCCGCTGCCGAGTGTCAATTAAACTGCCGATATCAAAAAGTATAGCCAACAGAATACTGTTGTTGCAGGCTATCCATGGAGATCCGCTTATGCGGGTCTCTTCGGATATGCCTGACGATGTGATCGTGCTCCACGATGCGCTCGCGCGCCTGCGCGAATATAAAAAAGGAGAGCCGCTGACACTCTATCTGAAGAACTGCGGAACGGCGTTGCGGTTCTTACAAGTCCATCTCGCCAAATGCTATCCCGGTGAACCGATTACGCTTACCGGTGACCCGCGACTCATGGAGCGTAACGGAAAACCGACGACCCAGACTACTTCTGCTCGTATCTTGCACGGAGAGAAGATTCCGGTCGAGGCGAATGAGAGTCCGTATATTACGATGAGTCGCAAGATCGCTGCGGCTTATCCGAAAGTGGAGTTAGAGGCCGATTGGAGTAGTGCCGCATTTTGGTACGAATATGTGGCGATCCATGGAGGCGAGTTGATCTTAGAGGGTTTGAAACCGGATAGTTGGCAGGGTGATAAGGTCGTCGCCGATATCTATGCCGAACATTTTGGCGTCCAAACGGAATTCACGGACAATGGTGCAGTCTTACAGGCGAAGCCGGTCTTACAGTGTAACGATCCTACAGCGAAGCGGTCTTACAACGAAGTGGTCATTGACTTTGTCAATTGCCCCGATCTCTATCCGGCGGTTGCTCTAACCTGTGAAAAATTAGGCATTGAACTTCAGGCTACGGGCATAGAGCGGTTGCGTTTCAAAGAATCCGATCGCATAGAAGCGGTACAAAAGCATGAGGTGCGTAACGATCACCGCATGGCCATGGCCCTCATGTGCGCCGACTATCCGGTGTCGATAGAGGACCAAGCTTGTATCGCGAAGAGTTACCCGAACTTCGCGCCCCAACATATCACGCCGATTAAAGGTGTCAATGACGAAGGTAAGGGGAAAAAGCATGCTTTGTCCAAATTGATCCATGCGGCAACTTCCGAGTATGTCTGGCTCCACGACGATGATGTCGTTTTGCCTGAAGCTACGCAAAAAGCAGTATTCTTAGACGGAGACTTGATCATTCTGCCCTTAAAGATGGAGAGCGAAAGTCCTAACCCGTCCCTATTAGAGAAACTACAGATCGCCGAATATGCCGCTATCCAGGAACTCACCATGCGTACCGCCAAACGCGGAAAAGCCGTCATGTGCTCCGGGGCGAACTTGATCGTGAAGCGAGATGTGTGGCTGGAATGCGAATCCGAACTACACCCGGAGATTCCTTCCGGCGATGACATGTTCCTTTTGGAGGCGGTTAAGAGACGAAAAGGGAACAAGCTGACGGTCATCGATGAACCCGCTTATACGGCGATTGTTCGTCCGCAGACAAGTTGGAAGGCTTTCTTCCGTCAACGCATGCGTTGGGCCGGGAAGGCTCCGCATTACACCGACCGGGACATTCTTCGTTGCGGACGGTGGGTAGTAGCAGCGAATATTCTTCAGTTCCTTTGTCCGCTTATCATCCTGATCAAGTTTCCGATCGAGTGGTCGCTGATCAAAAAAAGAGAACCACAAACCTCGTGGCTTGTGGCACTCTTGTTGGAGATCGTTTATCCGATCTATCTTCTTATCTGCCTTATCGGCGGACGTTTTCGTAAAACCTGGTGATTAAACTACACCGCTGAAGCCCATGAAGGCCATCGCCAGCAGACCTGCGGTCAGAAGGGCGATCGGCGTTCCTTTCATTGCTTCAGGCACCTTAGCCAGGGCGAGTTGCTCGCGGATACCTGCGAAGAGGATGAGCGCGAGGCCGAAGCCCAGAGCCGTTGCAAAAGCAAAGAGGGTACCGGTCAGCATACCGTGCTCAGCGCCCATCGGCAGTTTCTCGGTTCCGTTGGCTACGAGAATAGCAACACCGAGAATACAGCAGTTGGTGGTGATCAGCGGCAGGAAGACACCGAGTGCCTGATAAAGCGACGGACTAATCTTCTTAAGGATGATCTCAATCATCTGCACAAGGGCCGCGATGATGAGGATGAAGAGGATGGTCTGGAGGAACTCGAGTCCCCATGCTACGAGCAGCATCTGCAGCAGATAGGTCACGACGGTTGCCAAGGTGAGGACGAATACCACAGCGGCACTCATACCCATGGCGGTGTCGATTTTCTTGCTGACGCCGAGGAACGGGCAAATACCCAAGAACTGGCTCAATACGATATTATTAACAAATATCGCAGAGATGAAAATCAAAAAGTATACCATAATACTAATTTACGATTTAACGATTTACGATTTACGATTTACGATTTTTTCTGCAACTTGTTGATAATAACCATCAAGTAAGCGAGGGCGATGAAGGCACCCGGGGCAAGCACGAATACCAATGCGCCGTAGTTATCCGGGAAGAGATGGAAGCCGAAGCATGCACCTGTTCCGAGCAACTCACGCACTGCACCGAGGATCGTCAGGGCAAGGGTGAAACCAAGACCCATACCGATACCGTCGAGGGCGCTGAGGCCTACGCTGTTCTTCGCCGCAAACGCTTCTGCACGGCCGAGGACGATACAGTTCACTACGATCAGCGGGATGAAGAGTCCCAGCACGTCATAGATAGCCGGCAGGTAAGCCTGCATGAGCAGTTGCACGAGCGTCACGAAGGTAGCAATCACCACGATGAACGCCGGGATACGCACTTTGTCCGGAATGAGGTTCTTGAGCAGCGAGATCACGATATTCGAGCAGATGAGCACGAACATGGTCGCCAAACCCATGGACATACCGTTGATAGCACTGGTGGTAGTAGCCAGGGTCGGACACATACCGAGCACCAGTACAAAAGTCGGATTCTCTTTGAGAATACCGTTGGTTAACACTTTCAATCCATTACTCATGACTTACCTCCGTTTCTTCAATTGTTTCTACTTCTTCGGCTTCCTCTGCGGGTTGCAGTTGGCTGGCACCGGTGTGTGCTTCCACTCCGTGGAACTCTGCATATGCTTGGTTGACCGCCTTGAGGAATGCACGGCTGGTGATGGTAGCGGCTGTGATGGCATCTACGTCACCGCCGTCTTTCGAAACCGTCAGATGACCTGCTTTGCGGCCGATGATGTTCTGACCGGGTTTGTCGGCATTCTTGAACCAATGCGTCATGTGCGAACCCAGGCCCGGAGTCTCCTGGTGCTCCAGGATCTCATAGCCGAGGATGTTACCTTCTGCATCAAAACCTACCATCACGCGGAACTGACCGCCGAAACCGTCTACGGCTGCTTCAATAGCCGTTCCGTCCTCGTGACCGTTCAGCACAGCGAGTTTGGCTGCCTCTTGTTTGGCGAGTTTCTGCGCCTCGATATTCTTGAGGGTCAGGATATAAACGCCTGCCAGTGCGCCTGCAGCTACCATCGAGATGATAACGAGGCTCAGCACCATGTTTTTGAATGTACTTTCTAATTTTGCCATAGTCGTACCTCCTTATTTTCTTTTCTCGCCGAAACGTTGCGGGCGAATCTTATTCAACAATGGAACGCACGCGTTCATGATCAGGATAGCAAACGACATACCTTCCGGATAAGCACCCCAGGTACGAATCACCATCATGATGAAGCCGATGCCTACACCGAAGATGATCTTACCCCATGCGCTCATCGGGCTGGTTACATAATCCGTAGCCATGAAGAAGGCACCGAGCATCAGACCACCGGTGAGCAACTCATACGCTACGTACTGGCTTGCCGGCATACCGGCAGGAGCACCGATCCAAGCGAAGAGAGCCACGGTAGCAATGATCGATACCGGGATATGCCAGGTGATCACGCGTGTGCAGATCAGGAACAGACCGCCGAGGATCAGCGCCAGGGCACAAACCTCACCGAGCGAACCACCCATCACGCCAAAGAATGCGTCCTTGAGCGCCGGCAGTTGGTCTACAAACGAGGTATCGCCGGTCTTGGCAATATGCTTGAGATAATAGAGCGGGGTAGCACCTGTCTCGGCATCCAGATAAGAGGTGGCAAAACCTTGCGGCGTCGGCCAAGTCGTCATCTGAGCGGGGAAGGAGATGAGCAGGAATACACGACCTACCAAAGCGGGGTTGAAGGGGTTTTGTCCCAGACCGCCGAAGGTCATCTTACCTACACCGATCGCTACTACCGCACCGATGAGAACGATCCACCAGTCGAGGCTGGAGGGCAGGTTGAAAGCGAGCAGCAAACCTGTCAGAACGGCAGACAAGTCCCCGATTGTTTGTCTTTGCTCTTTGAGCAAGAAGCGGCTGATACACCATTCGGTGAGCACACAGGTGCAGACCGAGATAGCCGCCGTGATGATTGCTCCCCAGCCGAACTCGATCACCGATACCACATAAGCAGGCAGCAGCGCGAGAATGACCAGAAGCATATTCCGGCGAACGGAATCACCACTGTGGGCGTGCGGAGCCGGAGCAACAATGAAATTCTTCATTTTATTTACGATTTAACGATTTACGATTTACGATTTATTTAACCATTTAGCCATTTGGTCATTTTTTCTCAGCTGCGGCAGCTGCGGCACGTTCGCGGAGGATGGCACCCACTTTGGCTTTACCCGGACGAATGCCGTCGAGCAGACGACGATGGGCAGGACAAGCAAAGACGCAGCAACCGCAGTCGATGCAGTCCATGATGTCATGCTTCTCCAGTTCCTCGTACATGCCCAACTCGTTCATGCGTTGGAGCAGATAGGGCTCCAGACCCATCGGGCAAGCCTGTACGCACTTACCGCAACGGATACAGTTCTCTTCTTCCGGACGGATCGATTCCGCTTCCGGCAGGAAGAGCAGACCGCTCAGGCGTTTGTTAGCCGGCATAGCCTCGATATGATCCATCGCGCGACCCATCATCGGGCCACCGCCGATGATCTTACCCGTATCAGCCGGAACACCGCCTGCGAGCGCAATCACTTCCTCGATCGGCGTACCGAAACGAACGGAGTAGTTACCCGGTTTGGCAACATGCTTACCCGTCACGGTCATCACACGACTGATGAGCGGTTTATTCTTCTGCACCGCCTCATAGACTGCATAGATCGTAGCCACATTGTCCACTACGGCACCTACCTCGATCGGCAGCGCACCGCTCGGTACCTGACGACCGATACATGCGTCAATCAGTTGTTTCTCACCGCCCTGCGGATATTTGAGCTTCAGCGGCATTACATCGATACCCAGCTTGGTCTGCGCCAACTTGGTCATGTGTGCAATCGCATCTTTCTTATTGTTCTCAATACCGATGATGGCGCGATCTACACCCAGCGCACGCTTCAGGATCTCGATACCCACGATGATCTCCTCGCCCTGCTCGAGCATCAACTGATGGTCGCAGGTCAGGTAGGGTTCGCACTCTACACCGTTGACAATCAGCACTTCGGCTTTCTTGCCGGGAGGCGGCATCAGTTTGACATGCGTCGGGAAGCAAGCACCACCGAGACCTACGATACCCGCAGCGGCAATCTTATCGATGATCGCTTTGGGCTCCATCGTGCAGGCACGTACCAGCTCCGGCGTACGATCGATCTCCGGTGCCCATACGTCACCTTCTACATCGATGAAGATCGCTTGACAGGGAGCACCCCATGCATCGGTCCAATCACCGATCTTCGTCACCGTACCGCTCACCGGCGAACAAATGTTCGCACTCACGAATCCACCGGCTTTCGCCAGCAATTCGCCTACTTTCACTTTCGCTCCGACTTCTACCACAGCCTGCGCCGGCGCACCGATATGCTGCACGAGCGGGATGATGGCCTGCTTAGGCAGCGGGCACTCCGTGATCGGCTGGTGTGCGGAGAATTGTTTGTTGTCATGCGGATGAACTCCGCCTATCTTGAATGTTCTCATAAGTCCATTTACCATTTGGTCATTTACCATGTACCATTGTTAATAAACCCGGATACGATGCTCTCGGCGTAGCCAAAGCTTTAATTTTCTCTGCAATAACCGGATCGAAACCATCTTTCTTGCCGCCTTCCGCAGCAGGAGCAGCAGCCTCGTCGGCCGGAACGAGAATGAGTTTGACTTGCTCCATGGTCGGCTCTCCACCTACCGGACAAGCTAATCCGTCGATGCCGTTGGCTTTCACACACGCTTCCGCAAAGGCGCGACACCCGGCAAATCCGCATCCGCCGCAGTTAGCACCCGGCAACACCGCCGTTACCAAGTCAATGCGCGGATCTTCTTCCACCTTGAAGTACAGGCTGACTACATACAGCAGACAAGCTGCCAGCAGTGCAATCACACCCAACACTCCCATTGAAATCAGAATTAAATTCATGTTGTTAGTTATTTTTAAGTTAGTTAAATTTTTCTCGCCGTGAACGTGAATTGCTTCTGCAACCGATGCTTGAATACGCTCAATCCGATGTAGTACAGCGCGATACCGCAGAGCGATAAGGTGCCCACTACGGCCTCACTCCAATCGGTGGTGAAATCCAGCACCGCAATGATACCCAGCATCACCGTAAAAGGCAGAATATACGCCAGTAACACGGCTTTCCAAGCGAGCCGTTCGCGAACTTCTACCTCCACCTGATCCCCCACCTTCAGGGGCTCCAGCATGATGACGTCCATCTCTTTGGCCTGACTCTCCGACGACATACACATGCTCCGTGCCTTGCAGGCCGAGCAAGCACTGGTCTGCACGATCTGCACGTGTGCGGTCTGCCCGCTCACGCTCAGCACCATTCCCGTATGTCTGATCAATTCGTCCATAAAAAGCGCACAAAGGTACAAATAATTTTTTATATACGCAAGTGCGCGCGCGTTTTTTAAGGAAAAATACACGTTTTTTGGTAATTTTTCTCTTTTTACTTTCAGTATCCAGATTTTTTTTGTAATTTTGCATGCTAAATTGTGTGTATATATGCCCAGAACAACCAATAAATCAACCGGTCTTGCAGGGGAGCGTTCGTCGGAGCGAGCGATTCGTGTGGAGAAAACGAACTGGTGGCAAGCCACGAAAGCGTTTTTGGAAGACCGCCGTACGCGTATGGTGATCGGTGTGCTGCTGTTCACTTTCAGTGTCATCGCCGTCTTGGCGTACGTCAGTTTCTTATTCACCGGCACCTATGATCAGTCGGTGCTCTCGATGGAACATGCGGAGCGGATAGCCAATCGCGATACGATCCGAAATATCATCGGTCTTCCCGGTGCGCATTTGGCGCATTTTATGATCAACGGCGCTTTCGGTTTTGTGAGCATCCTGCTGGTGCTTTTGCTCGGCGTGTACAGTCTGCGCCTGATGCATGTGGTTAAAGAGATCCGGGCGGTTTACCTCTTCTGTATCAGCACGTTCTGGGTGCTCTGGGGCGCGATCGTTTTGGGTTTTGCCCAGCAGTTGATCGGTCTCGGTGTCTTCCGTTGGGGTGGTGCTTTCGGTGCTTGGGCTGCCGACGAGATGGAGCGAACGCTCAATATCACGGGTACGGTGCTTATCCTTTTGGTGGTTTTGGTGATCTTCCTCATCGTCACCGATCCCCGTTTCATCGATCGCTGCAAAGCATTCGGGCTCTGGTGTGCGAATCTGTTTACTAGAAAACCTAGGGAACCTAGGAATCCTAGTGAGCCTGGTGATCCTAGTTCAGAGATCACCATCGACATCCCGGTCTCTGAAGAGCCAATTACCAATGACCAATCACCGATCACCAATGATTCTTCTCCGGAACCCGCAGACGAGGTTACCTTCACTATTGATCCGATTCAGGAAGAGGAGCCTGAACAAGAGCCGGAGCCCGAGCCGGAGCCCGAGCCGGAACCTGTCTTGGATGAAGAACAAGAGCCTCTGGGTGACGCGCCTCTGCCGGTAGAAGAGCCGGTTAAAGAAGAGACGAAACTGAAGATCGAGGAGGTGAATGAAGATGAACTCTATACCAAAGATCCCGATAAACTGCTCGAAAAACTCGGACCATATGACCCGCGCAAAGATCTGGAGTTCTTTAAGTTCCCGAGTCTGAACCTGCTCAAGGTCTATGATAACGAAGCGGCGCCGGTGATCAACGAAGAGGAACAGCGTGCGAACGGCGCGCGTATCGTGACGACCTTGCGAAACTACGGTATCGAGATCGAGTCTATCAAAGCTACTGTCGGACCGACCGTCACGCTCTATGAGATCGTGCCCAAAGCCGGCATTCGCGTAGCGAAGATCCAAGCGCTGGAGAACGATATCATGATGAGCCTTTCTGCTACCGGTATCCGTATCATTGCCCCGATGCCGGGTAAGGGAACGATCGGTATTGAGGTGCCGAACGAGAAACCCCAAACGGTGTCCATGCACTCGGTGATCGCGTCCAAGCGTTTCCAGGACGAGCAGAAGATGAAGTTGCCTATCGCCTACGGTCGTACGATCACCAACGAGGTCTTTATGTTCGACCTCGCCAAGACTCCGCACTTGCTCGTAGCCGGTGCCACGGGTACGGGTAAATCCGTCGCGATCAATGCGATCATCACGTCGCTGCTGTATAAGAAGCATCCGGCGGAGCTCAAACTCGTCATGGTGGATCCGAAGATGGTCGAGTTCGCGCCCTATAAACCGCTGCTCAAGCATTACCTGGCAGCCATGCCGGACACCGATCCCGAGCAGATCGTCATCACCGACTGCGACCGCGTGATCAACACGCTCAACTCGCTCGTCATCGAGATGGAGAACCGCTATAAGTTACTCATGGACGCCGGTGTCCGAAACCTGGAGGACTATAACGATAAGTTCGTCAAGCGGCGTCTGAATCCCAATAAACTCGTGGCAGACAGCCTGCATCACCAATTCCTACCGTATATCGTGATCATCATCGATGAGTACGGCGACTTCATCATGCAGGCCGGCAAGCAAGTCGAGACGCCTATCGCCCGTATCACGCAGAAAGCGCGTGCCGTCGGTATGCACATGATCCTGGCGACCCAACGTCCGTCCGTGAATATCGTCACGGGTGTTATCAAAGCCAACATCCCGACCCGTATTGCATTACGTACGCAGTCTGTCATCGATTCGCGCACTGTCCTCGATGCCAAGGGTGCGGAGCAACTCATCGGCCGTGGAGACAGCCTCTATGCCGGCAACGCGTCCATCACGCGTGTGCAATGTGCGTTCGTGGATACGCCCGAAGTGGACGCTATCGTCGGACATATCGCCAAGCAGCAGAAGTTCCGCGAGCCCTATCAGTTGCCGGAATATGTGGGTGAAGGCGGTGAAGGCGAAGCGCTGGCGCCGGGTAGCGTAGATATGAAACGCCTCGATCCGATGTTCGCCGACGTGGCGCGTTACGTAGTAACGAAGCAGGAAGGATCGACCTCCCGTCTGCAGCGTGCGTTCGAGATCGGATATAATAGAGCCGGTAAGTTAAGCGACCAACTGGAGGCCGCAGGTGTCGTAGGACCGAATAAGGGACCGAAGGGTCGTGATGTGCTGATCCAAGACCTCGATCAATTGGATAAATTATTAGAAGAACTCGGAGTAAAATAACCAGTAGACCAATCACCAATGACCAATCACCAATGACCAATCACCAATGACCCATTTATTACTTATAGTATCCATCCTCTCTTCATTCCTCGCGAACCTGGAGACGAAGACCTTGCAATCGGACTTCACCGTCACGGTAGCTGAAGAGGTCAATGCCCCGCTGAACTTCCCGGGGTCTATCATCATGCAGGGTAGGCAGTTTAAGTTATCGATGTTCAGCATCGAGGCGGCGTACGACGGACAAACGCTCTATATGTATTCGGCAGAGACCGATGAACTGACCCTTTCGCATCCTACCGAACAGGAGCTGCTGGAGGCCAATCCCTTCCTGTACGCGCAGGCGCTGGTGGACGTATGTAACGTCACGGAGCGAACAATAACCGATAACCAATCACCAATCACCATTATTACCCTCACGCCCAGAGATCAGTCCGTGGGTATCAACCGCTTCACGCTCCGCGTGCGCAACGAGGACCTGATGCCGCTCTCCGCAGAGATCAAAGAGGGTAAGAAAACATCCTCGCTGAAGATGAAAGCACCCAAGTTCGTCACCGACAAACAGGAATACAAACTAACGCCTGACAAAGATACATACGTCAACGATATGCGTTTTTAAATAACCAATAACCAATTACCAATGACCAATAAACATTGCAAATGTTTGATAATAGGATCCGGTCCTGCCGGTTACACAGCCGCTATCTATGCGAGCCGTGCGAACCTGGCGCCGGTGCTTATTGAAGGTCCGCAATTAGGCGGACAACTGACCACCACCACCGAGGTGGAGAATTTTCCGGGCTATCCCGATGGTGTCGAACCCTTCACGATGATGGATGACATGCGTCGTCAGGCCGAGCGTTTCGGTACCCAGTTTGTCTCCGGCATCGTGACCAAAGTGGAATTTGGTCTTACAGCCGAAGGCGGTCCTACAGCGGAGCGGTCTTACAGTGGAACGGTCTTACAGCGTAGCGGTCTATACCATCGCGTCATCGTAGAGGACGAGATGGTATACGAAGCCGATGCGGTCATTATCGCTACCGGTGCGTCTGCCAAGTACCTCGGCATAGAGTCGGAACGTACCTACCGCGGACGCGGCGTGAGTGCGTGTGCTACGTGCGACGGGTTCTTTTATCGCAAGAAAACGGTCGCTGTCGTAGGCGGCGGTGACACGGCGTGCGAAGAAGCCAACTACCTGGCAGGCCTTTGCGAAAAAGTCTATATGATCGTTCGCAAACCCTTCCTTCGTGCGTCCGAGATCATGCAACAGCGCGTGCTGAATAACCCCAAGATCGAGGTCCTCTTTGAGCATAACACGCTGCAGTTGACGGGTGATGGCAAAGTGCAAGGTGCAGACCTCATCTTCCGCAAAGGCGAAGCCGATGAAGCCATCAAGCATATCGCGATCGATGGTTTCTTCCTGGCCATCGGGCATCATCCGAACACCGACTTGTTCAAGGACTACGTCGCCCGCGATGCCGAAGGTTACATCATCACCCGTGACAATAGCACGCAGTGCTACCAATCACCAATAACCAATAACCAATCACCAATCACCAATAACCAATTACCAATCCTCCCCGGTGTCTTTGCGGCCGGAGACTGTGCCGATCCGCATTACCGCCAGGCGATTGTGGCTGCCGGTTCGGGTGCCAAAGCCGCTATTGAGGCAGACAAATACATTAAAAGCTTATAATATCAAAAATATTCATTATTCATTATTAATTATTCATTATTATGTGGTTAAAAGATTCATCTATCGGCCGTAAGTTCGTCATGTCGATCAGCGGCTTGGCATTGGTGCTCTTCTTGCTTTTCCACGGCTGTATGAACTTGGCTGTGGTTTTCTCGGAGGACGCCTACAACATGATTTGCCACCTTCTGGGAGCTAACTGGTATGCCCTCATCGGTACCGCCGGTCTTGCTTTTCTGGTATTGGTGCATTTCTGTTACGCTATCTATCTGACCATCCAGAACCGTGCAGCGCGTGGTAACGATCGTTATGCGGTGACGGGTAAGAAAGAAGGCGTAGAGTGGGAATCGGAGAACATGTTGGTTCTCGGTCTCATCGTGCTTGGATTCTTGTGCTTGCACCTCTACAACTTCTGGTTCAAGATGCAGTTCGCGGAGATCACCGGTCTCAAGACCGGCGCGTTTGATCCGCAGAACGGTGCAGCGTATGTCAAAGCGTTGTTCACCGAACCCATCTGCGGTCAGATCTACTGCGTACTCTACCTCGTTTGGCTCTGCGCCCTCTGGTTCCACCTCAACCATGGTGTTTGGTCGGCACTGCACACGCTCGGTGCGAACAACCTCGTTTGGATGAAGCGTATCCGCGTCATCGGTTGCATCGTTGCAACCCTCGCTGTGCTGCCGTTCGCAATTGTTGTATTGTATTACTTCGGCATGGGTATCGCTATGCTCTAAAAATCAACGACTATGGCAACGAAAAAAGAAGAAATAGTAGAAACTGCTAAGAAGACCGTTAAGAAGGCGGCTGTCAAAGTAGCTGAGGCTGCTGTAGAAGTAGCCGAGAAAGCAGTCAACAAAGCTGCTGAGATCGTCAAAGAGGCAAAGACCCCGATCATCACGCCGGAAATGGCGAAGATCCCTGCAGGTCCGCTGGAGCTCAAATGGACGAACTATAAGAACCATCAGAAACTGGTGAACCCCGCTAACAAACGTCGTCTGGATGTGATCGTAGTAGGTACGGGTTTGGCAGGTGCATCTGCAGCTGCATCGCTGGCAGAGATGGGATTCAACGTACTCAACTTCTGTATCCAGGATAGTCCGCGTCGTGCGCACTCGATTGCTGCACAGGGCGGTATCAATGCGGCGAAGAACTACCAGAACGATGGTGACTCCGTCTATCGTCTCTACTACGATACGATCAAGGGTGGTGACTATCGTGCTCGTGAGGCCAACGTATACCGTTTGGCTGAGGTCAGCAACAATATCATTGACCAGTGTGTCGCACAAGGTGTTCCTTTCGCACGTGAATACGGTGGTCTGCTGGACAACCGTTCCTTCGGTGGTGCTCAGGTAAGCCGTACCTTCTATGCAAAAGGTCAGACCGGTCAACAGTTGTTGCTCGGTGCATATAGCGCACTGAGCCGCCAGATCGGTAAGGGTAAAGTGAAGATGTACACGCGTTATGAGATGCTGGATATCGTGCTCATTCCTGACGAGAACGGCGAGAAGCGTGCACGTGGTATCATCGCACGTAACCTTGTTACCGGCCGCATTGAGCGCTTCTTCGCGCATGCAGTCGTTGTAGGTTCCGGCGGATACGGAAACACCTTCTTCCTCTCCACCAACGCCATGGCTTCGAACGGTTCCGCTGCTATGCAGATGTACCGTCACGGTGCGCTCTTCGCTAACCCCTGCTACGCACAGATCCACCCGACTTGTATCCCGAAGCACGGTGACTTCCAATCCAAACTGACCCTTATGTCGGAGTCGCTCCGTAACGACGGTCGTATATGGGTGCCGAAGAAACTCGAAGACGCAAAACGTCTCCAGGCTGGTGAGATCAAGGGTCGTGACATCCCCGAAGAGGATCGTGACTACTATCTCGAGCGTCGTTATCCGGCATTCGGTAACCTCGTTCCGCGTGACGTAGCTTCGCGTGCTGCCAAAGAGCGTTGCGACAAGGGTTACGGCGTGAACAATACCGGTTTGGCTGTGTTCCTCGACTTCAGCGATGCTATCCAGCGTCTGGGCAAGGACGTGGTTGCACAGAAATACGGTAACCTCTTCCAGATGTACGAGAAGATCGTGGATGAGAACCCGTACGAGAACCCGATGATGATCTTCCCGGCTATCCACTACACCATGGGTGGTATCTGGGTAGACTACGAGCTCCAGACGACCGTCAAGGGTCTGTTCTGTATCGGTGAGGCAAACTTCTCCGACCACGGTGCAAACCGTCTCGGTGCTTCGGCCCTCATGCAAGGTCTCGCAGATGGTTACTTCGTACTCCCGTACACGATCCAGAATTACCTGAGCGACCAGATTGGTGTTCCGCGTATGAGTACCGACCTGCCTGAGTTCGCTGAGGCTGAGAAAGCTGTTCAGGATAAGATCGACCGCCTCATGGCGATCCAAGGTAAGCGTTCGGTTGACTCGATCCACAAAGAGCTCGGTCTCATCATGTGGGACTTCGTAGGTATGGGTCGTACGGCTGAGGGCCTGAAGGAAGGTATCAAGAAGATCGATGCCATCAAGAAAGAGTTCTGGACCAACGTCTATATCCCGGGTGAAGCTAATAGCCTCAACAACGAGCTCGAGAAAGCCCTCCGTCTGGCTGACTTCATCGAGATCGGTCGTCTGATGGCCGTAGATGCCCTCCATCGTGAGGAGTCTTGCGGTGGTCACTTCCGCGAGGAATACCAGACGCCGGAAGGTGAGGCCCTCCGTCAGGATGACAAGTTCGCGTATGTCGGCTGCTGGAAATATATGGGTGACGACAAGGAGCCGCAACTCATCAAGGAGCCGCTCGACTACGAGTTCACGGAAAGGAAGACAAGAAACTATAAATCGTAAATCGTAAAATCGTAAATAGTTTTATGGATCAGTATATTGATATCAAAGTACGGGTTTGGCGTCAAGCCGGCCCGAAGGCACAAGGCCATTTCGAGACATATGATCTCAAGCACGTCTTCCAAGGTGCTTCGTTCTTGGAGATGATCGATATCCTCAACGAGCAACTCGTTGCAGAGCACAAAGACCCTGTTACCTACGATCACGATTGCCGTGAGGGTATCTGCGGTATGTGCTCCATGTATGTCAACGGTCACCCGCACGGACCTGACAGCGCCATCACGACCTGCCAGCTCCACATGCGTAAGTTCAAAGATGGTGAGACCATCACCGTAGAACCCTGGCGTAGCCGTGCGTTCCCTGTAATCAAGGACCTCATGGTGGACCGCGGTGCATACGATAAGATCATGCAGGCAGGTGGTTTCGTTTCTGTCAACACCGGTGGTGTACCTGACGCAAACGCCATTCCTATCCCGAAGCCCGTAGCTGACGAGGCGATGGACGCTGCCAGCTGTATCGGTTGCGGTGCGTGCGCTGCAGCATGTAAGAACGGATCGGCGATGCTCTTCGTTTCCGCAAAAGTTTCGCAACTCGCCTTGCTCCCGCAAGGTAAGATCGAGGCTGCAGCTCGTGCGAAAGCGATGGTGGCTAAGATGGACGAACTCGGATTTGGTAACTGCACCAACACCGGTGCTTGTGCCGCTGAATGTCCGAAATCCGTTAGCTTGGCAAATATCGCTCGCCTGAACCGCGAGTTCTTGGCTGCTAAATTCCAAGACTGATGAAACGTCATCTGTTGATATGGCTCGGCTTGGCGGCTGCACTTATCGTGCAGGCCGCCTTGCCTGCCGTACCGGATCTCGGCAACGCGCGCATCATCGTGCTGGCCAATAACCTGCAGAACTACTACATCCATCCTAACACCGGTCGAGGGAACTACACCGAGGAGCAGATTGCGGCTAAGACCGAAAAAATAGCCGAAGCGATGGTGACATCCAATGCCGATGTGTTTGCGTTCTGCGAAGTGGAAGCCAAACCCGATGTGCTCGAACATCTGGCTGCAGCGATGAATACCAAAGCGGGTCAGGAGAACCGGTACGTGGCTTTGAACGACGGTATTGATGAGGATTGGGATGATTATTACAATAATAATATCAAAGCAGGCTATATCTATCGTTCCGACAAGGTGCAACCGTACTCGGGCAATTACTACGCCAAGAACGTGACGTATTACAAGAACGTGCTGCGTATTCAAGCTTGGGAAGAGCTGTCATCCGGTGAGCGTTTCACGCTCTCGATGAATCACTTCAAGGCCATGACCGATGATGCATCGAAAGCCAAGCGCGTGGATAATGCCAATTGGCTGGTGACGGCTTTGGCAAATTCCAGATATGTCAAAGACCCGGATATCCTCATCATGGGCGATCTCAATGCGCAGATGGATGAGAGTTGTATCTCCATCATCGAGGATGCCGGATTTGAGGAGCAACTCATCCGTTTTGATGAGGATGCGTATTCCTACATCTATTATGGTTCGTATGAACTCATCGACCATGCTTTTGCCAATTCAACCATGGCGGAGCAGATCACCAAAGCGGTCGTTTGGCATACGAATACCGCGCAGAGTTATTCGTATCGCTATTCCGATCATGATGCGGTGCTGGTGGGTTTGCGTCTGGGCGACGAAGATCCGATCATCGATGGAGTAGAGCAGGTGGGGACGAACCCGCAGGTACAAAAAACAATGCGCCACGGACAACTCATCATCATCCGAGGCGGCATCGAATATACCATCACGGGTCAGAGACTTTGACCCGTCACGGTGTAGATTTTTCCATCGCGAAGGATGAGCACTTGACCATGGCGCAGTACTTTACGTGCTGCGCTTTGGTTTTGGATGGATGTTAATGCTTCGGTGTCAGAAACCGGCGGTTCTTCTCCGTCGCAAGAAGAACTCACTTCGGCTGTGCTCGTTACCGTCAGCGTAGCACCTGCACCGCAACTGCTGTTGATGATCATGTTCTTCGCCGTGGCAGCCGATACGGTCTCATACGCATAACTCGGAGCGGCTACCGTACCGCTGTTAGCCGGCAGGTTACCCGTGCAGTTGACGAACGTGCAGTAATTGGTCGTGTTGTTGAATACATTCCAGATCTTCGCGGCACTGTTCGCTTTGCCGGCAAACGTACAGCCTTCGAAATAGCACGATGCGTTCTCCGGACCTACGTAATAATCGGCTACCGAACTGTTCCAATAACAATTCAAAAAATGCAGCAGGCAGTTGCGACACCGCGTCACCGTGATATTATCTGCCTTTCCTTTGATATCAAAATTGCCGTCACATCCGTCTTGAAAATCGCAGTGGTCCACCCATACGTTCGTCGCCTTATCCAAGCATAAATTATCCCATCCGTCGCAGTCATATGCACCGGGACCGACAAAGGTGAGGTTGCGGAGCAATAGGTTGTTACCTTTCAGGTATAATATACCGGATTCTTCTTGGTTCTGCTTATTGGAGATGAGTTTCTTACCCGGCAGCGCCATGATCGTCAGGTTGCTCTTGTCCGAACTGATATGATTGGTCACGGTGATATCTTGCGTGATGATGATCACGCTGTTCTTCGTGTTCAACGCAGTTGCCAACTGGCTCTCATTAGACACAAACGTCGGTGTGGCATTACCCCCACCGGTCACATTGCCCGCGTATCCCCAACTGCTCGTAGCGCAGTAGTTCACGGCTTGGATATTCATCGCGCAGCAGATCATCACCGCTGCCCAAAAACTGACTCAAAAAATTGTATATGTCGCAAAAAAGCAGTACCTTTGCACTCGCTTTGGAAAAGAGAAAAAAGACATATCGATTTCTTCGCAAGTGGGGACGGCTGGTTCTTGCTATCGTAGCTTCGGTTCTGCTGCTCAATAAGCCGGTTCTTAGTTTTCTGGACGAACCCGGTTTGGAGAACGTGCGCACCTATCGCATGACGCCAAGCCGGTTTGAAGTGCATCATATCGAAATGGCGACCGGGCTGGATAAGCTGATGGGGGCGATGTCTGTGAAGGGCTTGTATTATGGCGCGTGGGCGATCTTGCTCGGCTGTATAGCTTGCGCCCTGTTGTACGAGAGTCATCGCACACGCATCATTGTCTGCTCGATCACGGCTTTCCTGGCCGGCGCTTATTACATGATCATGATTTACTACGCGATCCGGCTGTCGCAGAAATTTTTCCTGATCATCTATCCCAATTGGATCACGCTCCTTCCTTTGGTGGTCTTGATCACCATGCTCTTTATCCGCAATGAGACGGTCCGCAAGCTGATCGATGCCCAGCAAGATGCCGATGAAGGCCTCTCCCATCACCACCATCATCACTCGTGAGCATCATTCACGCTGTTTTCAAAAATTTAAGTTCCTTGCACTCAATGCTTTATCAACGATGTTGAGTACCCATTCAACTCGCTTTCGAATTTCATAAAAGGTATTAACTCCTATTCCGTAGCGATCAAGAATTAAATCTCTGCTCCACTGCCTTTTGGCGTGGATTTTTTTGTGTTGGTACTGGCGATAGGCCTCTTCATAGTCTTCTATAGCACGCAAGTCGCGTACTAAAGTTGGGAAGTCATGTAACAACTTGATTGTTAACTCGTCGGACTCCGTACAGAGCCGTAAAATAAGTTCTTTTCGTGTCATAATTGATGATGTTTTTTCAAAAAATGCATGCAAAGATGCAACTTTTTTTTGAAAAAACCATCACCAATTTAGTGACGGATTATCCTCCATTTATCCCTACCTTTGCACCGCTTTTCGGAGACAAACTATCCCTCCGAGATCCGATGTATTATGATTAAAAAACTCAATTCTTCGCCTAAGCGCGAACCACTCTCACGCCTCTGGTTCATGGCACGAGGTTACTCCCAAGCTCCGCTTGATTATATGAACGGAAAGGTAACTTACGTGCACCCACAAACTAACACCGCGCTCAATCAGTACGGGCAGTCATTAACCTTGGAACTCGTACCACAAACTCGATTCAAGAAGAAAACTGTAAGGTACTATCGCTTTTGTCGAGAACGCAAACATCGACTTTTAGCACACGTTAAGTACCTCACCTTCGTCGGCGACATCCCGGAAGGCTGCGTTATTGACCACATCGACGGTAACACCCTCAACAACAACCCGCGAAACTTGCGCGCCGTGCCGCCCGCCATCAACTCCCGAGACGGCGGATTCTTACGTAAGCTCCGTAACAATAATATAGACGTAAAAAAGTTCCCCGGAATGATCCTCGAAGGCTTCGAACGTATGGCGGAGTGGAAAGCCACACACACACAATGGCAGTATAAGAAACTTACAGGCGAGAAACTCCTGCGTGTCTTTGTTGGACCGACCTTCAAAATTGTCGACCCTCTCATCCTCAATGACCTCGAACTGACCAAGCACTATGACCCGTTTGTAGAAAGGAGCTGATTATGAATATTCCCGATCTTAAAAAAGCCCTTTACGAAGGCATCGTTATCTTTGATTTCATCAAGAAAGACGGTTCACTACGTCAAGCCCGCGGCACTACCTGTCCCGATCTCGTACCCGCTGACGACACCCCAAAAGGTAAGCGTACACCGCTTCAGCAGGCAGCATATGACCGCCAGACCGTCGCGTTCTATGACATCGACCGCAAAGCCTGGCGCTCCATGCGCATCGACACCATCTGGCATTACGAACGCGAACGCAAACTCATGTAAAAAGAAAAGAAGCAAAAGAAAAAATAAAAATGCTGTTGTTGTTAATCATATACATACAACAACACCAACAACACCTATTTTTATGAAATTTGATCATTTATACCAATTATTGGAATCGCATGG
>Ga0256404_1002141_pt1 | contig 44744 bp, 31 predicted proteins | sample RumenRJG_01DNA_FD_185990 | JGI IMG/M metagenome (GOLD analysis project Ga0256404, IMG submission 185990) | Bovine rumen microbial communities from Lethbridge, Alberta, Canada - RJG_01 | ecosystem: Host-associated > Mammals > Digestive system > Stomach > Rumen | place: Canada: Alberta | collected... | reverse complement strand
CGGTCGGGAGAAACGGCAGAATGATATCCGGAACGCAGTCCGCCAGAAGCTCTCACAGAAGGTCGATGAAGGTGCACTGAATAACTACCGGAACAATGTCCGCGCCTGGAGAGAAGCGCAGAACGCGCAGAACGCGGCGGCCCAGGGCAATCCGAACCGGGTCGAGCCGGTGGCGTTTGAAGCCCTGAATGTCCAGAGACCCAGACGGAATACCGTACACCGCAATGAGAATCCTGCGCTCCAGATACAAAAGGAGAATCCGCAGGCGGGCCTGCAGGAGAATCAGGAAGCGAAAAGCGCGCAGTCAAGGAGACGCGGGAAATAAAAGGAAGCCGGGCCGCGGCAGGTGCATAACACTGTGCCGCGGCCCGGGTCGGTCAGGTATTGCGTTTCCTGGCATGCTGAGAGAGGGCCCTGCCGTCAGAAGAGTTTGTTTTTTTCTGGAAACCGGTCCGGCTTTTGGAGGCGGCGCCGTTCTCAAGTTCGTTTCTGGAGACGCGCTGTGTCATGGCAGCGTTCAGAGTCAGGCGGTTCAGATCATCCAGGATCCGTGCGGCGCCGTCCACGTCATTCCGGCGGTACCGGTCCCCCACCACCGCGTTGAAGGCGCGGGCGATGACGTCCGGAAGTTTTTTCTCCATAAAGGCTTTCTTCTCCTCCTTAGAGTTCTTTGAAAGATGGAAGATGGCAGAATCGATGGCGGAGGTAAAAACGGATCCGGCTTCCCGCGAACTCAGGATACTGCGGATGGACTGGTTGAGGGTGTAGAGCCGCGGCCGGACATCTTCAGGGGCTCCGCTGCAGAGAAGGCGGATGGCCCGCTCCTTGCTGTTTTCCAGGTCCTGCTCAAGCTTTGCGTGGGCCTGTGTGAATCCTCCTTCCGGCCGGAAGGACTCAAAATCGGAATTTGCGGAAAAAAGGGACATCTGTCGGAGAGAGGGCTCGCCGCTCTCATAGAACTGGGACAGGAATTCCGCGATATCCTCCTTTTCCATCTCCATCTGGGCGTTCAGGATATCGTCATCCGTGATGCCGTACTGTTTCCGGGCGATCTCCTCGATGGCCTCTGCGGTCTGCCGGAAATGCCTGGCGGCTTTTTTCTGCTGCTCTTCCGTAAATTCGGCATGGATCTTTTTCATGACCAGCATCAGTTCCCGGAAGATATCCAGGAACTCCTTCGGAGAAGCAGCTCCCTTGATCCGGGTCTCAAACTGGCCGGGTGCTCCGAAGAAAGCGCCGGCGCTCCCGGAAACGCGTCTGGCCATTTCAAAGATACGGAAGATCTGGTCGATACCATTTGGACCGGCCATCATCTTTGTTACGGCTGGCGCCTCCCCGTCGTTCCTTGTCTGTCTGCGTTCCTCCTGTGCTTTTTCCGACCAGGCGAGGCAGTAGGATAAAGAGTAGAGGTCATAATAAAAACGCTGAAACTGTGCTTCATAATCCGGGTTCATCATAATCTCCTTTTTATAAGCCAGAATTAATAATATAGTACCACAAAAATGGACACTAAAAAGACAGTCAGTGTATTTCCGGAAGAGGAACCCCCTTCTCTATTTTCTCCAACAGGGGCTATAATAGAAACCGGGTGATGTTTACGGGGAAGGAGGCCTTCGGATGAAGATTCTGGCGGTGGACGATGAGAAGCTTGCCCTGGAAGCTCTGGTGCAGGCAATTACCGAGGCAGACGGGGAAAGTACCGTCTGCGCTTTTCGAAGTCCGGACCTGGCGGTGGAATTCGCCGGGAAGGAGAAGCCGGAGATCGCTTTCCTGGATATCACCATGCGGGGCATGGACGGTATCCGTCTGGCGGAGCTGCTTATGGAGAAGGATCCCGGGATCCAGGTGATCTTTACCACGGGCCATGAGAATTATATGAAGGATGCTTTCCGGATCCATGCGGGGGGGTATGTGACAAAGCCGGTAACCCCTGAAAAGATCCGGAAGGAGCTTGCCGTGGCAAAGATGAGGCTTGCGGGCGCCGCGGCAAGACCGGGAGCATCCGCGGACATCCCTGTGATTTCGGTGGAAGGCATGGATGAGCCGGAAACATCGGAAAGCCCCCGTCTCTTTGTCCGGTGCTTCGGTAATTTCCAGGTGTTCCTGGACGGGGAGAGCAGACAGCTTGTTTTTCCTTCGGCCAAGTCCGCTGAACTGTTCGCCTATCTCATTGACCGGAATGGTGCGCTCTGCACGAACGCCGAGATCCTGTCCGCCCTGTGGGAGGATGATGGGGCGGATGAGCGCAGCCATATGTCCTACTTTAAGAAGATCCGGCGGGAGATGGAGAATACGCTGGCCGGATGTGGATGCCGGGACGTGCTTTTCCGGGTCTGGGGCGGTCTGGGAGTTGTGCCGGAAAAGGTGTCCTGCGATTACTATGAGTACCTGAGGGGGCCGGACGGTTTCCGTTCCGCTCACGCCTACCGCGGGGAGTACATGTCGCAGTACAGCTGGGCAGAAGTAACACATGCCGCACTGGAGCGTGAAAACAATGATCAATGAGCTGTCCATTTACCTTTCCATGGAGATATGGGGCTGCTTCTTCTGTCTGTTTTTTGTCGTCAGTATCTTTTTCGTGAAAGAGCCCGACGACCGGGAGAGGGGAACCATGATCACGTTCCTTATTTCCATGACCGTTCTGCTGGGAGCGGACGTGTGCGCCTGGATATTCCGGGGAGATACCAGCCCCGCGGCTTATGCCGGCACCCGTCTCAGCAATTTACTGACATTTATGTGCGCTTATATATGCCTTGGCTGCGGGGCGGCGCTCATTATGCGGTTCGCGGGCCAGGATCCGGGAAAGGATATGATATTTGTCGGTGTCGAGGCAGTGGCCATCACTGGCGTGATCGCCTCACTTCTCAATCTGTTCCAGCCGCTTTTTTACAGTATTGGAGAAGATAATATCTACCGGCGGGAGGAATACTTCTGGGTCTCCCAGGTACTTGGCATTATCGGACTGTTCCTGATGGCGGTCCTTCTGTACCGGTACCGGAACGGCATCCGGAAGGGCTTTCTCCTTTCCATGGTCATCTATATTATGGCTCCCCTTGCGGCCCTCTTTGCCTCCCTGAATCACTACGGGATCTCATACACGAATACAGCCTGTCTCCTTGCAGTCATCGTCTCCTTTACCGAGTATATGTATTATCAGAATGTACGGTCCGTGGAGAGAAGGGAGAATCTCCTGGTCCGGGAGAAGGAACTGGAGGATATGAGGATCCGGATCGTGCTGTCCCAGATCCAGCCTCATTTTATCTTCAATGTGCTGAATACCATCTATTACCTCTGCGGAAAGGACGTGAAGCAGGCCCGGGAGGCCATCAGCAGCTTTTCCGATTATCTTCGGGCAAATATGGCGGCGATCCACCAGGAAGTGCCTGTTTCCGTTTCCCAGGAGATGTCCTTTGTGGAGAAATACCTGTATCTCGAGAAGCTTCGCTTTGGGGAGGAACTGAACATCGAATATGACCTGCAGGGGGGGAATTTCTACCTGCCGGCCCTGTCGATCCAGCCCATCGTCGAAAATGCCGTCAAGCATGGAACCGGAGCGAAGCTGGATGGCGGTACGGTCCGCATCGCCACCCGGGAGGAGGAGGGCGCCTTTGTGGTGACGGTTACTGATGACGGCGTCGGCTTTGATCCGGAAAAGGATCTTTCCGACGGACGGGAACACGTGGGTATCCGGAATGTGCGGGAACGGGTGCAGAAGATGTGCGGAGGAAGTCTTTCCATCACGTCCCGGGAGGGGGAAGGAACCACTGTCGTGATCCGCATCCCGAAATGAAATAATTTTATCTCGGTGGGGTCTTTTCCCACTGAGATAAACGGATCATGTCAGATATAAATAAGGTTTAAAGGAGAGCAAAATATGGCGGGAAAAAATAATCAGCAGTATAACCTGATCGAGCTGCTTATCATGATCAGTGAAGCTCTGCTCGGGTCTCTGTCGCTGACGGCTGAAACGGTTTCAGCGCTTTCTTCCATGGCCTTTGAGAAGAAGGAACGGCAGAAGAAGAACAGCGGAAAAGGCGACTGGGTCCTCCGGGGAGAAGACTTCGAGAAGGAGATGAAGGAGCTGGGCGATATCCTTCAGGCGAATATCAAGTATCACTCCCCGGATCAGAACAAGCCTGAGGAGAAAATGACGCCGGAGGAACTTATGGCGCAGGAACTGCGCGGGCAGATGCTCGAGGAGGCCGGGCAGATCATGAATCTTGGCCCGAATAAGGGCATCCGGACCAAACAGGAGTATAAAAAATACCAGCAGATCAAGGAGTTTTTCCTGAAAGACAACCTGATGTTTCAGAAGAAAAATACGAAGGATCTGCAGGAGCAGAAGAAAAACCTGCTGAAGAACGCGGAGAAGGAAGTCCCGGAAGATCAGGAGCAGAAGGAAAACCAGCCGAAGAACGCGGAGAAGGAGGCCCAGGACAAAAAGGAGCTGATCCGGCTGCAGGATGAATACGAGCGTGGGACGGAACGCCTGGTAGCCCTGACCGCGGAAAAGGAAAAGGATCTTGCGGACCGTAAAGCGCGGGATGACGAGCAGGAGTTCCAGGATTTTATGAATATGGAACAGGATGACGAGGACGAAAAGCAGCAGGAGGCAGCGGAGGCCCAGGAAGAGGATAAGGAAGAGGATAAGAAAGATAATTTCCATGCTGCGTTCCAGGGTGCGGTGAAGGGAGCCGCGGGAGCGGTGGCGATCGGGGCCCTGCAGAAGGAAGTGAAATCCCCCTATGCCATGGATGCGGAGACCATGCGGCAGCAGCAGGAGGTCCTTAAGAACCTTCTGCAGGAGAATATAAAACTCCGGACCGGGGGCCTTGGCTACGTCGTCATGAACCTGGGCAACGACAACATGAACCCCGAGCAGCAGATGCATGCGAAGATGGAGCTCGATGCCCGGAAGTTTATCGATCAGGACCCGGCCGATGGTATCAGTGACAAGGAAGCCTATGATGCCTTCATGGATGTGAAAAACTATTTCCTGGAACAGAATATTTCCCACGTGAAGGCTTCCATGGATGACAACCTGAGCCGCCAGGAAGCCATCCGGTCCTCTCTGCAGAAGGAGAATGAGCAGCAGAGGCAGGAGGATGTGGTCGACCGGCAGAAACGGGAGAATGATCAGCTGGCAAAGCCGGAGGCCAATAAGAACGAGAAAGAGATCCAGCATGAAGCGCGGAAGAATGAGCGGAAGCTGGACGAGAGAAAGGCTGAAGAGGCAAAGAAACCGGAGATCCGGAAAGGCCCGAGGGTGAAGCCGCCGGGGATCCGGAAGGAACCCACAAATTACCGGGAGCTGGAGCGGGAGGTCGCCGAGGAAGACCGCCTGAAGAAGAACGGAGGAAAGGTCTCCAACATGGACCGGGTGCGGGAGCAGTTGAAAAAGAAGATGGAAGTGAAAAAGCCGAAGCTTCCGGAAGAGGATAAGCTGAAGGATCCCGCCTTGAACGTATTCCGGAAACCGAAAATTTAGCGTCAGAGTATCCATTTAGTGCCCGTTTGTATGGTAAAATCAACTGATATGGTAAAAAGGGGCGGCTTTGCCGCCGCGGGAAGTCTGCGGAAAGGAGGACGCAATGGCTGAGAGGGATCTGGTCTGGGACCAGGGCGGAGAGATTCCCGAGGATCCGCTGCCGGATGACGACGGCAATATCGAGGATCAGCCGGGAGACGTACGGCACGTGTATGTTCCGGAGATCTATACCCTGACGGCCCCGGACGGGCGCGAGATGCATTTTGAGATCTTCGGCATGTTTACCAATCCGGAAAGGACCCGTCAGTACATGGTCCTTCACGAAATGGGAACACCGGCGGACGAAGCGTTTATCTCTCCGTTCGGGGAAGACAGGGACGGAATGCTGGAATTTACGGATTTCGAGAGCGAAGAGGAGTATGAGGCTGCAAGCGCCCGCTTTGAGGAGCTTTTCCGGGGAGATGTCTATGGGGACAGTATCTACGCTCCGGCGACGAGGGAAGAGCTTCTTGCCGCAGAAGATGAAGGAGAGGAATCAGATGAGTGAGAGACAATACGTCAGGACACCCAGGAGGATCGACGTGAAGACAAATCCCGCCTTTGACGAGGAGATGAAGAGCCTGGTGGCGGGGGGAGCGGATGAGATCGCCGTAGATATGACCGACACCGTCTATATCAGCTCTGCCGGACTCCGCGCCCTTCTGAGCGCGACCAAAGCCCTTCGGAAGAAGGGAGGAATCGTGCGGGTGCTCAACGTCGCGCCCCAGGTGATGGAGGTGTTTGACATTACCGGTTATTCCGGATTCCTGACCATTGGGGAAGACTGAGAATGACCTTCCAGCAGAAACTCTGGAAAGCTGGTTCCGCGATCCTGTGGGCCATCCGGCCGCTGATCGGATATTATCTCTGCACTGGTCTTTTCATGGTCGCGGGCCGGGCGATCCGGCATATGCAGGAACAAGCGGAGATGTTCTATGGCCAGAGTTCCAATTTCTATATTTTCTGGGGCATGGTCTTTTTCTGGTGGCGGATGCACCGCCGCTGCAGGAAAAAGGGAATTACCCTGGCGGAGGAGATCACGTTAAAGATCCCCCCGGTAAAGAAGGAGTGGAGATTCTGGCTTGTCTGTCTGGGGATGGGGGTGTCCCTTTCCCTTTTCCTTACGGCCTTCATGACACTGCTTCCCGACCGGATCGCCGGGGCATACCGGGAGATCTCGGAGGCGCCGGCGGGCGCCGGGGACCGGACGCTTCTTGTACTTATGCTGTTTTTCCTCGGGCCGGTAACGGAAGAGGTGCTTTTCCGCGGTTATATGCTGGACCGGCTCCTGACCGGTCTTGACGAAAAAAAGGCCGTCTGGATCACAGCCGGGATCTTTGCGTTCTGCCACATCAGCCCCCTGTGGATCCTCTATTCCTTTCCGGTGGGGCTGCTGCTTTCCCGGCTGGCGCTTGATAAGGACAATGTATTCTACCCGATCCTGGTTCATATCGGCTTTAACCTGCCGGCTGTGATCGTGCTGGCGGGAGGAGGAGACGGACGTGCGGCGGATACGCCGGCGGGGGTCCTGATCCTTGTTCTGTTCGGAGCCATCGGCCTGCTGCTGGCCAGGCTGCTGTTTCCTGAATTAAAAAAGGAGGATATCTGAATGTTCGTGCCGCTGCTTGCCGGAGGACTGGTCCTTGCAGTCCTCATCATCGGCTATCTTCTTAATTATATGCTGAATGTGATGCCCCTGGAACTCATGGGAGGGGGAATGAACTGGTTCCACCCCGAGCTCCTGATCTCCCCGGTCACCTGGCTTCTGGGGATCGGTATTGTATTCGTGTCGGGGCTTTTATGGATCCTTCTCAGGGGCACCACCTTCCGGTCCGTCCGCAAGTACATGAAGGGAAGCGACAAGGATATCGTGAAGGGCGCTCTGGAAAACTCCCGCTTCATGACTGAAAAGGAGAAGGCCCAGAATTTCCCGGGCAGCCATTTTTCGGAGCTTGGCAAGGTGAAGAAGGACGGCGTACCGGTGTACGCGATCTACAGCTCCAAGAAGAAGGATCTTGACGTGAACCTGATCTCCGGCGTCCACAGCATCATCATCGGTGCCACTGGTTCCGGTAAGACCACGACCTTCATGAATCCGGCCATCCAGATCATCGGATCCACGGCTGCCGGCTCTTCCATGATCATGACTGACCCCAAAGGGGAACTGTTTCAGCTCCATTCCAAATTCCTGCAGAGCCGCGGGTACAAGGTCATGGTGCTGGACCTGCGGGATCCGTACAGCTCCTACCGATGGAATCCTCTGGGCGATATTTACGACCGCTATCAGTTGTATCTCAATACCGGAAATGATATTTTCCGCTGCTCCGGCGATCCGCAGGAGTCTTCCCTGCAGCTGGTGGATCCTCTTGACCAGTACGGAGAGGAGTGGTATGAGTATGATGGCAAAGCGTGGGCCAGCCGGAGAGACCTGGTGGGCGAGATCCGTGTGGAGCGCCAGAAGATCTACGATGAGCTCTACGAGGACCTGAATGACCTGATCAGTGTTCTCTGCCCCATTGAGTCCAAGGACGACCCCGTATGGGAAAAGGGCGCCCGTTCCATCATCATGGCCTGCTGCCTGGGAATGCTGGAGGATTCCGAGAATCCTGATCTGGGTATGACGCGGGACAAGTTCTGCTTCTACAATGTGAATAAAGCCATCCAGAACTCCTCGGATGGCTATAAGGCGCTGAAAGAATATTTCCAGGGAAGGCCGAAGCTTTCCCGGGCGGCATCCAATTCCCGCCAGGTCATGTCGGCGCCGGATGACACTCTGAACAGCTACATGTCCATCGCTCTGGACAAGATGTCTCTCTTTAATGACGAGGGCCTGTGCTCCCTCACCAGCGACACCGACATCAATCCGCAGGAGATCGCCACCCAGCCTGTGGCCCTGTTCTTAAAGATCCCGGATGAAAAGGACACCCGTCACGGACTGGCCGCCCTGTTCATCCTGTGTATTTACAAGGCCCTCATCAAGTTTGCGTCTTCCCGCGAGGATCTTTCCCTTCCGAGAAACGTCTACTTCCTGATGGACGAGTTCGGAAACATGCCGAAGATCGAGAAGTTCGACAAGATGATCACCGTAGGACGAAGCCGCAAGATCTGGTTCCACATGATCATCCAGTCATTTTCCCAGCTGGAAAATGTCTATGGCAAGACTGTGGCGGACATCCTGAAAGGAAACTGCGGTCTCAAGATGTTCATCGGATCCAACGATATCGGCACCTGCGAGGAGTTTTCCAAGCTGTGCGGAAACTATACCGTTTCCACTGCCAGCGTCTCCACCTCCACCCAGGGCGTGAACAGAGGCGAGATGAATGTCTCCAGCCAGCTTCAGCAGCGTCCCCTCATTTACCCGGCGGAGCTGCAGCGGCTTAACAATAAGCAGGATACAGGAAACGCGATCATTGTTACCTTCGGAAATTATCCGTTAAAGACCAAATTTACCCCCAGCTACAAGTGCCCGCTTTACCAGATCGGACAGATGGATCTGGGACAGGTGAAATCCCACGCCTTCTTCGGTGACGACGTTTTCTATGACCTCGAAGAGCGCAACTATTTTATCCTTGAAAAGGGCGGCAGGCTGGATGACGAGGAGTCGGAGGAGGGCGCGGCTTCTGACGAAGACATGAACGTGTTCGCGGAAGACAGGGATATGCCTGAGGAGTCCGGATTCGACTATGACGGAGATCTGGAACTCGAAGAGCCGGGAACCGGAGAACCGGAACTCGAAGGATCGGAACTCGAAGAGCCAGAACTCGGGGAGCCGGAGATCGAAGGGCTGTAATTTCGTAAAAGACATAGATGCGGAGGATGCCTGAACCTATGAAAGCAGGAAGCGAAACGAAAAGAAAAAGGGGAATATGTCTGGCGGGCGTCGTGTCGGCGGTTTTGGCCGGCTCCGTTCTTCTGTTCCCGTCAGCGGCGGGCGCGGAGACTGTCCTCGGAGGTTATTCTGTCCCGTCGCAGATGGAAGCCATAACCCGGAAAGCCGGGGAAGCGGCCGGATCTCCGGGCACCATGTCGGAGGTAAAAGCCAGCACCGCCGCTCCCGTCGCTTCCAGTACCTCTCTTCCCGGTATAGTGTATGATGCGGATGGGCGGGTCGTAAGCTACAGCAGTGGACAGGGAACCTCCAGGAGCAGCAGCAATACGGGGAGCAGCAGTTCCGGGACAACGCCGGGAAACACGTCCGGGTATGCCAATCCGGTTCCTTCCGGTCAGGCCGCATCCTCTTCCTCCGGATATATCCTGTACGGGAGCAGTACGTCCCGCATCTCCGAGACGAACCCTTCTGACAGGCTCACCGGTCCCGGGGCGAAGCTGGCGGATGATGCATCTGCAGGGAACAGGAGAGGGGTCACCCTGGAAAATTCGGTCAGTTCCAGCACCGGCGCACAAAACGGGCCTACGGTGACGGAGATATCCCTCCGGGAAAGCCGCTTTGAAGATTACGGCGTCTATTCGGAAGCCATGAGCGATTCCCTGTTTATTTACAGTACTGTGTCTAACAACGGCATCACCGACCAGCCGGTCGTTCTGGAATTTCCGGCCCAGATGAGATGCACGGCTGAAAAGGACGGAGTTCCCTTCACCTACACCTCAGGAATGTCTGTTTCCGAGTACGGAACCTATGTAATGAAGTTCCTTGTGGTTACGAATCCCAGCGCACCGGTCATCAGCCAGAATGTGCTTCGGTCTGTCTTCACGTTCCGCATCCGGCAAAAGACCCCGGAAGCTGCAGCAGCTGCAGCAGCTGCCGGGGGAGATCAGATTTCCGGCTTCCTGCCCGGAATTCTGCAGCAGTCAGGGCCGGAGACGGGGCCCCTTGAGACATTGCCCTTTGAGACATTGCCCGCTGAGACAGAATCGGTCCCGGCAGAACTGGAAGAGACCCTGCCCGCGGAGACGGAAGCGGCCGAAACGAAGCCTGCAGTGCCCGCAGCGCAGAATGATTTCTACCTTCAGGAATATGACAAGGAGACCGGGCTGTACCGGATCTCGCTTCCGGATGGAAGATCCTTTACATCCACAGTTCTGAACGGATTTCTTTCACCTTACGCCGTGGATCTGAACCTGTCCGGCCTCGGAAGTCTGGACGGGATAAGACTTCTGGAAAACGGCGAAGAGCAGCCGGTCAAGGAGCAGATGTCCTTCAATTACGCGGGAGGCTATACGCTCCTGATCCCCACCGACGACGGCGTGGCGCCCTTCTCGGTGCGGCTGCCTGGCGAAAAGACCAGGAATCTTGGCAGGTATACGGTTCCGGACGGCGTGAAGGTCCTTTCCATGACGAAGAATGGCAGGAACGTTCCAGGAGCGAATACTGCGGACACCCTGGATTTCTCCGAAGACGCGGTCTACGCACTGCAGCTGGAGGATATGGCCGGGTCGAAATACGATGTGGCCTTTGAGGTGGATTCCCAGCCGCCGCAGTTTACGATAGCCGTCGGAAAGGGAAGTGCAAACATCACCTACCTCAGCGATGACGTGGCAGTCGTGGCGCTGAAGAGATCCGACGGAAGCACCTTCCGGTATGAGGCTCCCATCAGCACGGTGAACGAACCGGGCAGCTACCGGATCACTGTGATGGACGAGGCCGGGAACCGGTCGACGGAGACATTTACCATCCAGAAACAGATCAATCTTGCAACACCGGTCGCCGTTATTCTGCTTCTGGGCCTCATCGGAGGAGGTATCTGGTACTTCCGGAGAACCAGGATGAACACATCCGTCAGATAAAACGGAAAGATAAGAACAAGAACACAGCGCAAAGGGGTCAGGAAGAAAGGAGGAGAGCGTTATGCTGGAGCCGATACGTGAAGTGCTTAGTTTCCTCTTCAATGACGTTCTTGCGCCGGTCATCGGGATCTTCATCCAGTGGCAGGTCAATTTCCTCATGTACCTGCTGCGGATCGTGTTCCAGGAGCTTCTGGTCCGCGCGATGGTGCTGCTCTGCCGGGTGGTCTTTCTGATAGAGCAGATGTTCAAAATCTTTTCAGGCCTCGCCACGGTTACCGCAAACGAATATAACGGGGCCGCCCTGGTGAAGACCACAAAGATGCGGCTGCTGGACTATTTTTTCCAGGTCAAGGGCATCACCACGGTACTGATGGCAATCACCCTGGCGTCTGTCATCCTGACCTTTCTCTTTGCAGCCTATGAGACGGCAAAATCTGTCAGTGACGTTACGCTCAATGAGCAGAACGCGAAGCCGGTCAGCGTGGTATTAAAAAACGCGCTGAAGAGCATGCTGGGGTTTGGTCTCATCCCGGTGCTCTGCGTGGCGCTGCTCCAGTTCTCCGCGGCGATCCTGCAGGCGGTGATCGAGGTGTTTGCCGCCCCCGAGGTCTCGGTGCTGAAAGGGGAGAGCGCGGACATTTCCACTGTCATTTTCTATATGGCAGTGCAGGACGCCGCAGACGAGAGCGTACTGGAAAAATACCGCTCCGGTCTCCGATGGCAGAACGCGGATCTGGTAGTCTCGGAATTTGACCTCTCGAAGGTGAATACGGCGCTGGGGATCCTGGCAGCAGGACTGATCTTTCTCCTTCTGACGGGCGCCTGTCTTGCCTGCATCAAGCGGATCTTCGACCTGCTGCTTCTCTACCTGGTCTCCCCGTATTTCGCGGCGACGATCGCGCTGGACGGAGGCGGGAAGTTCAAGGGCTGGAGAGAGCTTTTCATTGCCAAGTTTTTCGCATGCTTCGGGAATATATTTGCCATGGAGCTGTTCCTGATACTGGCTCCGGTGATAAGCAGTTCGAAGGTCGTGACCTTTTTCCCGGATACGACCGCGGACAATATCGCGAGGCTCTTTTTCGTCTTCGGCGCGGCCTACGCGATCTTCAAGGGAAATATCCTCTTCATGTCTATCCTCAACGAGCAGGAAGCCCAGTTTGAGGCGACCCAGAGGATCATTTCCATGCTGATGGGCGGAGCCGGCCTGATGGCGAGCTTCGGCGGAAGGAGAGGAGCGGGCGGTAAGTCCGACCAGAAAGCAGACGACAAAGACGGTAAAGACGGTAAAGACGGTAAAGACGGCAAAGACGGCGGAGGCGGCAAAGGCGGTGAAGGCGGCGGCTAACCGCAGCGGCCTGCAGATTTTCAGCTGAGCAACAATTCAGAAAGGAACATCGGCTGTATGGTGGATCTGGTATATTGCGGACTTTTCAGTTCGTGCTTCAAATGGGTCATGGACCATATTATATCCCCGCTCGGGAAGCTGGTCGCGGATGTGCTGGGCACGGTGCTCACCTGGCTGTTCAACAATATCCTGGCGCCGGTGCTGAAGGCGGTATTCACTGACGTGCTGCCGCTCATCTTTGACCTGATCTACCGGGCTCTGGCGGACATCTTTTACGGGATCCTTTCCTGGCTTCTGCAGCTTCTCGAAGTTCTGACGGATATTTTTGATCTCGTGGCGGGACTCAGAGATGTCACCTTTAATTTAGATACCGGCAGCCGTACCGGTTCGCTGACCATGGTCATGTTCCAGATCCCGGCCCTCCGGACGGCGTTTTTAGCCATCACGCTTACAGCAGTGCTTCTCACCTTCTGCACGGCTGCCTATGCCACCACGAAATCCGCTTTTGATTTCGACATGGAAAACCGGCGGCCGGTTTCCCGCGTTCTGGCGTCTTTCTTCCGGGCCATCATGCATCTTCTGATGTTGAACCTCTTTGTGCAGGGGATCCTCCTTCTGGCGGAGGCGATGTTAAAGAGCATGAACAACGTCATGACTTACATGACAGGAAATGGTCAGACGACTTCCATTTCCCGCATCATCTTCTGCACGGCCTCCTTAAAGGCCTGCAACAAGAACTATGAGCAGTATAATCTTTCCGCGGAGCATCCCGATGTCACGGTCATGGGCGGCATCCGGGACAGGTGGTACTTTAAGACCGGCAATTCCTATGATTACACGAATATCGATAAAGTAAAGGAATTCTTTGCCACTGACAAATTTGACTATTTTGTGGGATACATCATGGCCATCGCCATGATCCTGGTGCTGGGAGGAGTGCTCCTGGTCTTTATGCAGCGGATCTTTGACCTGATGACCCTGTATATCGTGTCTCCGTATTTTGTAGCCTATATCCCCATTGACGACGGGGAAAAGTTCGGAAAATGGCGGGAAATGTTCCTGGGAAAGGCATTTACCGGTTTCGGCACTGTGGTGGCCATGCGTCTGTACCTGATGCTGTGTCCGGTCATCATGAACAATCAGGAGCTGGTGCTGTTTTCCAATGACGCCAGTCCCGAATCGGCCTATCTCATGGACTACCTGATGCGTCTTCTGCTGCTTCTGGGAGGTGCCTTCTCCCTGACCCAGGCCAGCGGGCTGGTGACCAACCTCATCAGCACAGCGGCTGGATCAAGTGAAGCGGTGACTGCGGCCACCGGTCAGACGATGACCGGCGTCGCCCTCCGATACGGTGCGGGGAAGGCCATGAGGACTACAGCCACCTTAGGGAAAGGCGCATGGGCCGTCGGCAAGCGTCCTCTGAAGTTTGCGGGTTATGGAGCGCTCGCCCTGGGAGGCCTTGCCTTCGGAAGGAGCGGCGGCACCCGGGTAACGGAGGAAGGCGGTCAGGGCGGAGATCCCGGTCAGACCTTCAAGGGCGTGCGGCAGTCCTTTGCCAGTGAGATGTGGGGCAAGGCCGTGGGGCAGTTCGGCGTGAAGCAATCCATCAACAAGGAAGGGAAAACACACTATATGTTTAACCCCTTCGGGAAGAGCCAGCTTCTCTCTATCGGAAAAGATGCCAAGGGCCGCTTCCACATGGGCCTCGCGGGATTTTCCGGCACCTGGGGAAAGCGGGGGCTGGAGAAATTCACGACGCCCGGGCTTTCGATCAAACGAGGCAAATCCGGCGACATGAAGCTGCACCGCCTGGGTACGTTCGGGGTTGCAGCCAAGTTCGGGGATGCCGGCAAGGGAAAAGGCGTTTACTTTAAAGATTTCAACATGCTGGGTATCCACCGGAGGAAAGGCGACGACGGCCAGATCCATATGACAGGCTTTATGGGGATCCACCGTGAGGCGGACGAGAACGGACACTACCGTATCACCTCCGCTTTTGGAAAGAATGTCAACCAGACAATGGGCCAGGACGGCAAGTACCATTTCGATTTCGGCACTTTCCACAAGGCGGATGATCTGGTCGGAGAAGAGGGCGCCCGCTTCACGAGGCTCGTGGAAGAGCCGGAGCTTCTTCCCGGCGGCCGCGGCGGACATGATGCGTAAGGCTGTTATGATCACAGGATCAGACATAAAATCAACATTACTTATTATTCTGCGAGGAAGCGTTCAATGAGAATCATACCAAAGAAGACAAGAGTCCGAATGCAGTTTTTCCGAAATATCGGCATTGCTGATATGGCCGTGATTCTGGTCGGAGGACTTGTGGCATTTACCGTGCTGCTCTCCGGGCTTCCGTTCCGCCTGCCGGTCTTTATCCTGCTTCTTACCATCACCATTGGCCTGGTGATGTCGATCGATGACGAGAAGCCGTATATGACAGCTTTAAATGCCATCCGGTACCTGGCGCGCATAAGGGTGTATACCCGCGAATCGGCCTTCGGAGATCCCTCCGCGGAGGAGGAACCGGTCCCCGCAGACGGGAAAAAGAAGAAAAAAAAGAAGGTGCAGGCTGCGGGAAAGCTGGAGGACATCATTCCCTTCACCGGTATCCGGGATGAGTATATAGAATACGGCACGGATTACGTAGCAGCGGTGGTGGAGATCTCCGCAGTTGAATTCCGGCTTTATTCCCTGGCCAGGCAGAATGCCGTCATTGACCAGGTCTTCGCTCCGATCCTCCGGAGCGTTGCCCTGGAGGAGACCGCTTCCCTTGTAAAGATCGACCGGCCGATGCTGTATGACGATGTGCTGAAAAGTGAAGAAAAAAAGCTGGAAGCTCTGAAAAAGGCATACGTGCACGGCAGTTACTCCGATGAAGAGCTCACCGAGCGGGTGGGCATCATACAGGACCGCATTGCTCAGATCCGGCGCTTTAATGAAAGGGACCGGGTGCTCGTGCCATGTCACTACCTGGTATTCTACCGGAGTTCGAGAGAACTTTTAAAACAGCAGGTAGACAACATGCTCCAGAGCATGAATGCCAATGAGATCCCGTGCAGACAGCTGAAGGGCGCAGAGCTGGCGATCTTCCTGAAGTACAATTACGCCCAGGGGTTTGACGAAAGGGAGGCATACTCCCTGCAGCCGGAACAGTATATGGACTGGATCCTCCCGAAGGAGATCCGCTTTGCCCCCCGGACGGTCTGTTATGACGGCCTTTACACCCACAATGTGCGTGTGAAGGAATTCCCGTCGGAGGTGGGAAATGCCTGGGGCGCCGCCCTGTTTAACATTCCCTATACCCGGGTAGTCATGAAGATCAGGCCCATCGAGCACACCAAAGCGGTGCGCCAGATCGACCGGGCGCTGCAGGAGCTGCAGGAACAGGCTGGCCAGACTGATAAAGCGTCCAGGATCATGGAGCTGGAAACCCACATTCAGACCATTGCCCAGGTTCTCCGTCTCCTTCAGGGAGACAATGAGATCCTCTTCAATACGGATCTGTTTGTAACGGCCTACGATTACGAGTATACTGAGGATCTGGCCCGCTGGGAGCAGGAGCGGAAGGATTCCTCCGCCGGCGGGAGAAAGAAGCCGGAATCCAAGATGAAGAAGGATCTGCGGAGAGGCATGTCGGAGCTTGGTTTCCGGACTTCGGACATGCTGCTGCAGCAGTTTGAGGGCTACGCCTCTTCGTCTATTTCGGCCAATGATTCCTTCCTGGCAGATTCCCACAGCATCCATGCGGGTTCGGTGGCGGCGGCTTTTCCCTATGTCATTAAGTACCTGAACGATGAGAACGGCATCTACATCGGAGATTCCTCGGGCGTGCCCGCTTTTGTGAACTTCTTCATGAGAAACCGTGAGCGCGTGAATTCCAATGTTGTTATTATCGGCAAATCCGGCTCTGGTAAATCCTTTGCCACGAAGACCATTCTGACCCACCTGACGGCGGAGAACGCGAAGATCTTTATCCTCGACCCGGAAAATGAGTACACCAAGATGGCGAAGGCGTTCCATGGCAAGGTGATCGATGTGGGTACCGCGGCCCAGGGCCGCCTGAACCCGTTCCATGTGATCACCAACCTGGCGGACGACGAGGCGGATGACGAGCTGGGCCTTGGCACCCAGCAGGAGGGCGCGAGCCTTAATACCCACCTGCAGTTTCTGGAGGAATTCTACCGGCAGATCCTTCCCGGCATCGACCGGGATGCTCTGGAGTATCTCAATAACCTGACCGTGCAGGTTTACGCGGAGAAGGGAATTGATACGGAGACGGATCTCTCGAAGCTGGGGCCGGAGGATTATCCTACCTTTGACGACGTCTATGACAAGCTGATCAACGATTTCCAGATGACGACCGGCGAATACGCCAAGACCAACCTCCGGATCCTTATCAACTATATTTACAAGTTCGTCGAGGGCGGCCGCGATTCCAATCTCTGGAACGGACCGGCGACCCTGAACACCAACGAGAACTTTATCGTATTCAATTTCCAGTCCCTCCTGGCCAACAAGAACAACCTGGTGGCCAATGCCCAGATGCTTCTGGTAATGAAATGGCTGGATAATGAGATCATCAAAAACAGGGATTACAACCTGCGCTACAATGCGGACCGCCGCATCATTGTTGTGATCGACGAGGCTCACGTGTTCATCGATGACAAATACCCGATCGCCCTGGATTTCATGTATCAGCTGGCGAAGCGGATCCGGAAATACAACGGCATGCAGATCGTCATTACCCAGAACATCAAGGATTTTGTAGGAACCGAGGAGCTGGCAAGAAAGTCCACTGCCATCATCAACGCCAGCCAGTACAGCTTTATTTTCCCGCTTTCGCCCAATGACATGAGCGACCTGGTGAAGCTTTATGAGAAGGCGGGCGCCATCAATGAGACGGAACAGGAGGACATCGTGAACAACGGCCGCGGCCGCGCGTTCCTGATCACGGCGCCCCAGGCCCGTACCAATGTGGAGATCATTGCGGATCCGGAGATCCGGAAACTGTTTACCATGACCTGACAGGGAGGGATGAAACATGAAATTGCCGGAGTTTAATCTGCCCGGTGTGAATCTGGAGATTCCGGAAGACGGTAGGGCGAGAAAGATCGCGGCTGTCGTGATCGCGGCGCTTCTGATCCTGATACTGGCGGTCACCATTCTCTTCCGGGTGCATAACGCCGGGAAGACAGGAGGCATACAGGCGATCCGGAGGGCGGGCGTCCTCCGTGTGTCTGTGCCGTCAGGATCCCGGACTGAAGAAAAACCGGAGTCCGTGCTTTCGGAAAAAGAAGCGGGACTGATCAGGGATATTGCCGATCAGCTGGGGGTGGAGACCGAGTTCCTTGCTGCCGCAGACGCGGAAGGCGCTCTGTCCATGGTCAGAGACGGAAAAGCTCATCTGGCGGTGGGAAGCCTGACCGCAGGATCCGTGCCTGAGGCCATGGCCGGCAAAGTAGCGCTGTCCCGGGCATATGAGACCCAGGCCCTCTGCGCTGTGACCAGACGGGGAGATTACTCTGACAGCACGGCCGCCTTCAGGGACAGGAAAGTATATTTATCCCCGATAGCAAAGAGAGCAGGCTTCAAGCCCTTCCCGGACGCGGAAGAGCCCACGGACAGCGTGGAGATCAGCGGTGCATATGAAATGCTGGGGAACCATTATCTGGACAGTTATCTCTGCACCGCCGCGGAAGCGGAGAAGATTACCGCCCTGGGAAAAGATATTCAGAGCCAGCTCATGCCCGGGGAGGAAGGCCTGAACTTTGTGATGGCGGCCGCTGACAGGAATCTTCTGGACGGGATCGACCAGATCATCCTGATTCGAAGCGAAGAAGCGGCCGGAATCCTGCTCCGAAGCGAAGAAGCGGCCGGAGGAAACTGATATGGGATATTTTGACAGCGCAAAAAACCGCGTCATGTGGGCGAAAGAGCTGGAAGGGTTAAAGATCCTCCGGAAACAATTTGAAGAAACGGGAATCGACCCCTATTCCGCCGGCACGGTATCCCGGGTGATCCGAAACGGAAAACGGATCCCGGTCACCTTCCGCGAACTGGAGCGGGAGGAAATGGAGGCACAGAAGACCGGAAAAATCCGCACCGGGCCGTCCCCGCAGAAGAAGCACGGGGAAGCTGTGCTCCATGCGCCGGATACCGGAGCGGTCAGACGCGGGGGACTCCGGCGATGAAAAAAAAATGCGGACGGCCCGCTGGCATTCCGGCGGTACCTGCAGCCGCAGTGCTTGCACTTTGCCTGATCCTGTATCCCGCCATCGCCGCCTGGGCGGCCCCGGAGGAGCCTGCCGCGGGTCCGGAAACAGAGGAATACCGGGAAGACTTCATGGAGGATCTGGGTCAGGAAGACCTGGAAGCTCTGCTCTCCGGAAGTGAGGATGAGACCATTTCCGAGAAGGAGCTGGAGGAAATGGTGAACCAGTGGATGCAGGAGGATATCTCTGCAGGCGCCCCCGGCTCCGCGGGAAAGAAATTCGCCGTCCAGGACGATCCGGATACGATACTGGAATTCGATGCGGCCAGAGGAGAGTATATTTACATTCTTCCGGACGGAAACGAATACCGGATGAATGTGCCCAGAGATGCGGTCCACGCGGGCCAGGTGATCCTCCGCGTGCCGGACGGAGGCTTCATCGGTGTGATGAAAAAGAACGGCGAAGCCTTTTACCAGGACGATACTACCTTCACGGAACCGGGTAACTATGAAGTGGAATATTATTCCGGCGGAATCGATACCAGCGGGGGCGTGAATGTAAACCGGGTGGACAGCGGTGCCCTGGGGACCACCAGAAGCCATATCCGGTTCCGGATCATCCCCCCCATATGGAACGAGGGCGGAAGCCTGATGCCGCCGGAGGATTTCTCCCTGGTATCGGCGCTCCTGGACGGAGAGCCCCTGCAGGGCGGATATGAATTCCGGATCCGGGATGACGGGCGTTATCATCTTACCTACGCATTTGACGGGGACAGCTCTGTCCGCTATGAGACGGAATTCTTTATAGACCGGACTGCTCCGGAGATCCGCCTGACGCCGCCGGTCGAAAACGGGAAACAGGGCAGGCCCCCGGTAACCTTTGAGGTCGCGGATCCTGAAGCCCGGGTGAAAGTGATGAAGGACGGCACTCTGGTGGAGACTCCCGGAGGAAGAATAGAAGAAGGCGGATGGTATTCCATTATCGCCACAGATCCGGCGGGAAATGAGAGTGAAAAAACCTTTTACCTTCAGTACGGTATGACGCGGGAGCTGAAGCTTCTGTCAGGTGTGATCCTGGCTGCTCTCGCCGGATTCCTGATATGGATCCTGGCCATCCGGCTGAAACCGCGGGTACGCTGAACAGCTGTTTATGTTTCCTGACGCATCCAACGGATGGAAACTGGCAGATATAAACAATTAATATTTAAAGGAGGAAACTTGTATGAATTCATGGCATCCAATATTGTTGTCCCAAAAACTGGCGGAGGATGTATTTAAAAAGGCGCAGAGCCCCATTGTGGAACTGATCAATGCTGCGGTAACCCCTCTTCTCACGGTAGTGACCGCGCTGGCAGCCATCTACTGCATCCTTCTCGGCGCAAAGCTCGCGAAGGCGGAGGAGCCGCAGGAGAGAGAGAAAGCAAAGGCTGCTTTAAAGAACGCTATCGTCGGATTTGTGCTGATCTTCGTGCTCTTGGTCGTGCTTCAGGTCGTGAAGGGACCGCTTACCAAGTGGTACCAGAGCTATCAGAAGAAATCGACTGGTTCCGTGATCGAGTATCAGTGGAACGGCTGGGACATCTGAAATATTGGTTTTAATTCATCCGAGGGAAGGGAGGCGTGTCCGGAATGAAGGTGCTTAAGCGCGCCGTCATCGTTTTGATGACGGCAGTGGTATTTCTTTCCGGATGCGGATCCCTGGTCGGGGATATTGATCTGGAGGCGGTGCGCGTTCCGGTCGAAACACGTCCGAAAGAACGGAGCGGCTATGATAAATCTTCGGAAAAGGAGGCGGATGCCAATACCCGCCGCCGTTCCACCGGTATCGTAAAGTACCAGATACCGGGCGATTCCGCTTTTTATATCCTGAACGCCAACACTCCTGCCGAGGAGTGTATTCTGGACTTTAATTATACGGGCATGGCAGAGACCGGGAACGGACCGGTTCTTTTCTATGCTTATCAGGCGCTTTACTATTCTTCCGACGAGGAGGGACTTGGCGGACAGCCGGAACAGGGAACAGCGCCGCAAGGGGACACGAAGAATTATCTGGACCGCCGCACCGAAAAAGACGGGGACCTGTATTACGGCTCCACCGGCTTCCATATTGACAAGGAGAAGAATACCTGGAGCCGCATGGACTATATCGAGGACTTCACGCCGTATAATGACCTCGACATCAATAAAGAAGAATACATTAACGCGTCAGAAAACATCAATACCGTATTCATGAGCTATTGCCCGGCGACCAGGGAGTACAAGGTCCTTTATCATTCCGTAGAGGAGTACCAGCCGACGATAAAGCGACTTCTCACTTCCCCGGTGGCCGTCACCGGGACCAAGAGCGGAGCCTATCTGGCCCAGATCCCGGACTATGTCACCCACGAGCTTATCAATACCGGCGACAATCGGAGCTACACCTTTTATTACAGGGGCACCATGCACCGCTATAACTCCTCAGGCGAGCTCATCAGCGGTCCCACGAATGTTTCAGCACAGTTAGACCGCCTTTCCGAAAAGGAAAAGGATGGTGATCTCTATAAAGAGATGACCCTGATCGATGCCACGATGGATACGGAAGGGAGCATCATCGTGTCGGTGCTGATGGAAGATCCGAACATTGTCACAGGCGGGGAAGATCCGGACGAGAAAGACCTTGACAAACAGGACGGCCGGTCCACACAGTGGACCGTTACCATCCAGAATTTTAACATCGCGGAAAGCAAGGCGGATTTTGACCTGTGGCTGAACGATCCTGAAACATACCATAAAAGGCCCGCGGCGCAAAAGAAATATTTTGTTTCGGAAAACATCAATGCTGCTCAGCAGAAGCAGAATTTCATGTTCTATAACGGGAAGTCTATTCCGCGGGAAGACAGACCGTCCATGGAGAAAGTTCCGTCTAAGGACAGCTGCGGACAGTTTGTCTACTTTGACAAGTCGACCAGCATTGAACTCTATAAAGAAGTAAAAACAAGCAGCCGGAAAGGAAAATACCATACGGACGTCCTCAAAAAAGATGATCTGAGCAACGACGGGGGCGATGGGGGAAAGAGGCCCTATGTGTGCTACAGTTTCCTATGGAAGCCTTTCTATTATATTGTCAAGGCCAACCAGAAGCTGATGGTCGGCATGCTGAGAGGGCCGATGATCTACCGGCCCCGCTATGAGCGGATCACCAGGACCTATGAGCTTTTCTGGACTGAGACGGAGAAGGATGAAAACGGAGTAGAGCATGAGGTGGAGCGCACGGAAGAAGTCACGGAGACCATGGATATTCTCACCGATTACGAACTCCATCTCGCAGAGGACAGCAGCTCCCTGGTTCCTAACGCGATGATCTCCAACTTCGGGCGGCTTTCCCTTTTACAGAATCTCGGCCTTTGCGAGATGGAGAGAGACGCGGCCGACAGCTATCCCTTCCGCTCGGGCATTCTTGTGGTGGACAAAGCCGAGGGAGATGATCCGAAAACGGCAGTCCGCCTGGAGCACTGGAATAACTATTATTCCGGATTCAGGGAGACATACCGGGCGGAAGGCCTTAGAAATGCCTACGCCGTGCAGGGGGATTTCAACTACGGTATGCTGGATACCATTGTCAACCAGGAGGAAAGCGGGGTTACACTGATCTTCCCTGAGAGAAAAGAGTCCCCCACCAACATGACCATCACCAACCGGGAGATGAATTTCGCGGTCATGGAGGGAGACAGTTATTCCCTGCTGCTGGAGGGACTTGATGAACTCGCCAGGAACAAGGAGAATGATGAACTGTCTTTTTCCACGGACAGCCTTCTGGATCTCCACAACGAGCAGGCAATTGTATTTTATCCGGAAAACAGAGGCGGATCGGACCGCTGGACCATGTACCTGGCGGGACCCGTCAACGGCCTGGTGAAGGCCTGCAAGGTCAACTGGACCGACTTGCCCCAGATCTCCCAGGTTACTCCCTGCACCACCTATGCGGTGCGCCGGGGAAAACAGGGCGCTTCTCAGGGCAAACTGTGGATGATCGGATTCAATACAACGGAATTTACCTATGATACTTCAGATATCCCCTGTGCCCAGATCTATAAGCTTGATCCATACGGCGCACGGGAGTGCGCCAACATGGCGGTGAGTTTTCTGACGCGGAATCCGGACTTTGTAAAGAAGTGGGATGACCTGGAAAAAGCCATCGGCATCGATGGGGACTGGGCGGATAAGCTTCTGGTCAATGACTATAAGGAATTCCTCACAGAAGGGGAGAAGAACCAGCTGCTGTCCGCAAAGCGTTTTTACGAACTGATCGGCCTTGACTGGCCGGGAGGCACGACGAACGCCGATATTCCCAAAGATCTTCTGGCCTGCCAGTACCCGGTGGATCTTGAGAACCTGGCGGCAAAGCTCCGGCCGGAGTTAAACAATGCTGCCGGGGAGGTGGACGTGACTGAGGAGAGCTACGAGACCCGGGTGCATGAATCCGCCATCGAGCAGCCCACGAACCCCCAGGAGGAAACGAGGTATACCATCGCGGACGATGTGACCATCGCGGAGACGGATCCTACAAAGGAGTCCCAGCGGGTGGAGAGTCACGATGTCGTTTTTTCCGCCGTGTCCAATGTCCGTAATAACCTGCTGACGAAAAATGGAAACATGGATACGGATACGTGGATCCAGGAGCTCAACAAAGTCGTTTATGGACTCCAGGTCCCGGTAAGCCTGCAGGATTTCTACCTGAAGAAGGCCGTGCTTCTCTATACGGAAATGGCCGGGATCGCGGTCAATTACGATACAAAAAATATCGTGGCAGCGTTTAATAACACGGAAGTCATAGAAAATGCGGCGATCTGGGCGCAGGAAACACCGTTTGAAAACGAAGCCCAGAGGGAGATCCAGAGGGTGCGTATTCTGAACGAGCTCAAACAGAAATACGAGAACCGGCACGGGAAGGACAGCTGGGAGGACAATAAGAAGCAGATCCTGGTCTACCTTGACCGGGGCGGATTCCTGTCCGGGATCAAGAGTTCTGCAAAGCGTCTGCAGAGAGAAGAAGTGACAGAGAACTTCGGCGACGGGAAAAAAGAAGCTGAAAACGTAGACCTGATGAGAAAGATCCGGGAATCGGATGCATCTGGAAGTGGAAACTGACGGACAGAAAGAGAAGGGAAGTGGACCTAATGAAGGACATGAAAAAGAAGATCCCCGCAGCCATGGCGGCCATTATGACAGCGGTAAGCCTCTTTGCGCCGCCGGCATACGCCGCCGGCTGGGTCAATGACGCGAGCGGATACTATTATGTCCAGGATGACGGAGCCGTTCTGACCAATACCATGACGCCTGACGGTTTCTACGTGGACGGGAACGGGAAATGGTTCCAGGAGCACCTGACGATCCTCGGGGAGGACTTCACTTCCCCGCAGAAATTTACTCCCATGAACAGGCAGACCTTCGAATATTATCTTGCCGTGGTGAATGGCATGAACACGAGGATCCAGAATGCGGCGCCCGGAAGGAGGGCGATCCATCTCTACCGGGACGGAATGAGCCTCTGCGCTGTCGAGAATCAGAAGGAGACCCCGCTTCTCGTGCTGTCGGAGGATACCGTTACCGGAGGATATCGTCTGCGTATCTCAACCAACCTGGGATCCGGCGGGTTTGTGGATACGGATCTGAGGTCCTATGATTATGAGGTGTTCCGGTTTATGTGCGCGTTGATCTCAAACCGGCCCTCGATCCTGGCGGATGCCATTTTCCAGAGCTGGCAGAGGGAAAACCGCTACGGCATCAATATGATCAACTGGGCGGCAGCGGCGGACACCATGGTGCTGCTGGAAGTGGAAAACGGTGCCGGGATCTACCGGATCGCTCCCCGATAACACCCAGGGTATATTCGGAATCATTGCGGAGTATAAATGCCGGAAGGAAGGCTTCAGAATGGATAAGCTTCAGATAGTGGCAAACCAGAATAATCTGTACGCAGTGAATGAATTTGTCAATGCAAAGCTGGATGAGGTGGAATGCCTCCCGCAGACCCGGATGCAGATCGAACTGGCAGTGGAAGAGATCTTCATCAACATCGCCAGCTATGCCTACTGCCCCAATGAAGGACCGGTCACCATCCGGGTGACGGTCGAGGAGGCCCCGATCCGGGTCATTCTTACGTTTATTGACAAGGGTAAGCCCTTTGACCCCCTTGCGAAGAAGGATGCGGATGTGACGCTTCCGCCGGAGGAGAGGGAGATCGGGGGCCTTGGCATTTTCCTGGTGAAGAAGACCATGGATTCTGTGAAGTACGAGTATAGAAACGGGCAGAATATTCTTACGGTGGTGAAAAATGTCTGAAACGATTGCGGGGAAAGCCGGGAGAAGAAGAAACAGCCTGAAGAGAAGTGCTTTCAACATGGCCATGACTATTTCCCTGCTGCTTCTGGCGGCGGTATTTATCATTGATTACATGGCATTTTCCCGGGCTGCGGATGATTATTACCAGAATGCGGGCATTACTCTTACTAAAATGGTAGCGGACACCCTTGATTCCGATTCGGTACGGCAGCTGACCGACGAGGCCCTGGCGGCCTATGAGGGCAGCGGGTACGAGGGCGTGAAGCCGGAGGAGGAAAGCTCTGCCGCGGAGCTTCCGGCATATAAAAAGCAGGTACACTTGCTGCGGGTCCTCCGGGATGACAGCGGAATCATGTATCTCACCCTGATCGCGGCAGATCCGGAGAGGGGCAATTATATCTATGTAGCGGATGCGGATGCCGATCCGGGCACAGGAAATCACTTCCGGCTTCCCGGAGAGACCTTTAAAATGACACTGGAAGAGCAGGCCGCACTGAAGCAGGACCCGATGGTATTTCCCGGCTGTGACGAAGGCGTGGATTACGAGGGGACCAATCTCTTCAGCGCGGGCTCACCGGTGCTGTCTGCCAGTCAGGGTATCGTGGTTTTCGCGGTGGCGGATGTGGAGAAGGAGGATATCCGGACAATGGTCTGGAGCTATATTTTCCGCGTGCTTCCGCTGCTCTTCGTCGTCAGCCTGCTCCTTGCCATGTTTAACGTTTATATGACGAAAAGATTCATCGTGAATCCGGTGGAGGATATGGCAAAAGCTGCGGGGGAGTATGTGAATTACCGGCGGGAAGGAGGCGGAAAGCAGACGGCCTTCTTCCAGCGCTTTACCTGGCGGGAGGAAGGCAATGAGATCGACGATCTGAAGGCTTCCATGAACCGTATGGAGCAGGAACTCAACAGCTACATCGATAATATGGCGCTGGCGGCGGAAGAGAACTCCCGGATCCGGACCGAGCTTTCCGTGGCGCGGCAGATACAGGAGGACATACTGCCCAGTGTATTCCCTCCGTTCCCGGATCGGAAGGATATTTCCCTGTATGCCACGATGGAGCCCGCCAAGGAGGTGGGGGGAGATTTCTACGATATTCTCCTTCTGGATGACGACCATCTGGCCCTGGACGTGGCGGATGTGTCCGGAAAAGGCGTTCCGGCTGCTCTCTTTATGATGATCTCCAAGAGCCTCATCAACAGCACACTGCGGCGCGGCCGCTCACCCGCATGGACCATATCCTACGTCAACAACCTGCTGACAGAAAATAATCGCGAGGATATGTTCGTGACGGTCTGGCTCGCAGTGATAGAGCTTTCCACGGGCCGGATGACCTATGTGAATGCCGGACACGAGAATACCATCCTCTTCCATGACGGAGAGTGGGAAATGCGGACGGAGGTCCATGACTTTATCGTGGGCGGTGTTGAGGATACACAATATAACAACCATGAGTTTACCCTGTCCCCGGGCGATATCATTTTCCAGTATACGGACGGACTGACGGAATCGATCAACAGCGAGGAGGAGATCTTCGGAGACGAAAGACTGATGGATGCCTGTAAGAAAGCAGACAGGGAGGATCCGGAAGCGTTCCTCCGGGATATCCGGAAGGCCATGCGTGAGTTTACCGGGGAGACGGAGCAGTTTGACGACATTACCATGCTGTGCTATATCTATCAGAAAGACGGAAACAGCTGAGGATACCTGAAAAGGCTGATATAAAATATTAAGAAGATTTTTTGCCTGTTTTCGTGTAAACTTGTATGAAGCGGGCGAAGACCCATCCGGATCTTTCCGCTTAATACGAAACATGACAAAGAGGGCATTGCGTGATGATAAAATACAGAAGATATACGGCGCTTTTCCTCGCGGCGCTGGTTGCGGTATCCGGTACTGCCGGCTGCGCTGAACAGAACTCCGCGGCTGAATCCGCGGCATCCGCGGAAACGGCAGCGGGAAACGCTGCGGCGGAGGGTGACGGCGGGCAGGACGCGGGCGCGGAAGAAAGCGCTGCGGCCGATACGGAATACTGGCCGGTGCTGGCGGTCTCGCCGGGCGGCGCACAGTTCCCGGATATGAACATCGTGGTCCCCACCACAGAGGCCCCGCCGGAATACATCCGCATCGGCACCCGCAGCTGGATCGTGAAAGACCTGCAGGCGCGGCTGATGGAACTGGGCTTCATGGACAACGACGAACCGTCGGAGTACTACGGAGAAGTGACCCAGGCTGCGGTGAAGATCTACCAGAGGCAGAATCATCTTGCCCAGGACGGCATTGTCGGCGCGGAGACGCTGGCCGCCATTCTGGATGAGAACGCGCACTACTACACCGCGCAGCACGGAGACAGCGGAACGGACATCGTGGAACTGCAGCAGAGACTTTACCAGCTGGGCTACCTTGCGAATTCCTCCGACATCACCGGCACCTTCGACGAGAAGACGCTGACTGCGGTGCAGAAGTTCCAGCAGATGAACGAACTGGAACCGGACGGAAAGATCGGACGGCAGAGCCAGAACCTCATGTATTCCGAGGAGGTGAAGCCGAACCTGGTGGCGATGGGAGAGAAGAGCGACATCGTGCTCGCGGCCCAGAAGCGCCTGTTCCTGCTGGGATACCTGACCAGCGAACCGGACGGCAACTTCGGCCAGGGCACTGCCATGGCGATCCGCGAGTTCCAGTCCAGAAACGACCTGGTGGTGGACGGCTATCTGGGGCCCGGCACCAGGGACGCGCTGAACAGCGATAACGCCCAGCCCTTCGGACTGGTGCTCGGCGACCAGAGCGAGACCGTCTCCCAGGTACAGAAGCTCCTGAACAAGTGGGGCTACCTGGACGCGGACCTGATCACAGGATATTACGGCGACGCCACAAAGCGCGCCGTGGTGGATTTCCAGAAGAGAAACGACCTTTCGGCGGACGGCTCCGTGGGCGCCCAGACCATGGCGAAGCTCACCAGCAACAACGCGAAGCGTCCTGCCCCGAAACAGACCACCGCGGCAAGGACCCAGGGCGGCAGCTCCGGTGGATCTTCCTCCGGCTCCGGTTCTTCGGGCGGTTCCGGCGGCTCCTCCGGCAGTTCCGGCGGCCACACCGATTCCGGCAGCGGCGGCAGCCAGCAGAGCACGTATCACTACTCCGGCGGCGGCAGCGTGGGAACTCTTCTGGACGTTGCCAGCTCCAAGATCGGCAGCCCCTACGTATGGGGCGCCAAAGGACCGAACTCCTTTGATTGCTCCGGTTTCGTCTACTGGTGTCTGAACCAGGCCGGCGTGAACCAGTCCTACATGACCAGCGGCGGCTGGGCCAGCAGCGGAAGAGGCCAGAGGATCTCCAGCTTCGGCGACCTGCAGGCCGGAGACATCATCGTTGTGAGCGGCCACGTGGGCATTGCCGACGGCGGCGGCGGCGTCATCGACGCCAGCTCCTCCAACGGCCGGGTGGTCCACCGCTCCTTAAGCAGCTGGTGGCAGCGGAACTTCATCTGCGGCTACAGGATCTTCTGAGAACATACAGGCTGTTCTATTCTTATTGCCTGTAAAATATGAACCCCTGTTTTTCCAAAAACAGGGGTTCATATTTTATAAAACAGTCGAAAAACGCCCATGTCAGATTCCGGCAGTTTTTTCAAAGCAGGAAGCGCGGAAACGGAATCTTTCTGATGACCTGGTCCGGAAGTTCCGCCAGCAGAATGCCCGCAAGGATCAGAAGGCCGCCAACGACGGTCCGCACTGTGAAGGGCTCATGCAGAAAGACGATGCCGAGCATCGCGGCCACCATCGGATTCAGGGCACAGAACATTCCTGCCCGCTCCGCCGTGGTGCCGCTCTGCGCCACAGGCTGCAGGGTGAAGCCGAAGCCTGTGCAGACAAGGGCAAGCATCCCGATCCCGAACCATTCCGTGCCGCTGTGCGGCAGACGCGGCATTTCTGTCAGGAAGCTGGTCGCAAGGCTGAGAAAGCCGATCACACCCACCTGGACGATGCCGGCGGCAAGCGTATCGATCCCGCCGTGAGTCAGCCGGTCCGTGGTCAGGATCGCGCAGGCATAGAGGAATGCTGCGAGAAGACTGAAGCACTCACCTAAACCGAAGCCCATACGGCTGCCGATCGTCAGGACACCCACGCCGAAAATGCAGAAAATGACCGACAGGATCACCTTCCCCCGGGGGAGGTGTTTTTTGATGACCGCCTGAAGCAGAGGAACGATCACGATCGCAGTGTTGCAGAGGAAAGCCGCGTTTCCGGAGCTCATGCGCTTCAGACCGTTGAGATCTGCCGTCATGACGAGAAAATAGATCCCGCCCATCACAGCTCCCGCAGAGATCGTCTTTATTTCCGCGGATTTTAATCTCCGGAAGAACAGAATGGACAGCAGCGCGAAAGCCAGCGAGAAGCGAAGCCCCAGAAGATTGAAGATCCCCATTCCTTCCAGTACCAGTTTGGAAAAAAGATTGCTTGTAGCCCGCGCGATGATCACGGCGGCGAGCAGCAGCTCAGCGCTGCGGCGGGAAAGATGAATTGCCTTCATGCCGCGCCCTCCTTCAGAATCAATTTTTTCAGAATCATTTCCAGTTCTGGATCATTTCATTTCTTGACTTGAATTATAATCCCATGCTATCCTTGCGAAAAGCGATAAAAAATCAAGATATTATTGAGAATTAGTCAATAAACAGCAGACTCTTGGATAATGAAGGGAGAGGGCATACTCATGGATACAGATAAATGCGCGGCACTGCTCTGCGTCCTGGAGAAAGGCAGCATCACCGCTGCGGCGGATCAGCTTGGATATACAGTCTCGGGAGTCAGCCGGATGATGGCTTCAATGGAAGCGGAATGCGGCTTTCCGCTGCTTGTGCGCGGAAAAAGCGGCGTCATGCCGACAGCCGACTGTAAAGACCTCCTGCCCACAATAAAAGAGCTTGCCCGTGTCGGCAAGCTCTATGAGGAACGCTGTTCCGCCGTGCGAGGACTGGATACCGGTGTGATCCGCGTCGGCAGCGTGTACAGTGCCTGGTATGACTGGCTGGCCCGGACCATGGTAAGCTTTTCTGCCCGGCATCCCGGCATTGAGATCAGCTTTCTGCAGGGAAGCAGCAGCGAATTCTATTCCCTGCTGGCGGAGCATGAAGTCGATTTCTGCATCGTAAGCCGCAGGGAAGGGGACTTTGACTTTTATCCCCTGCGGAAGGATCCCCTGATGGCCTGGGTTCCCGCAGATCATCCCCGTGTCAGTGAGGGGGTCTATCCTCTGGAGGACTTTGAAAAGGAGCCCTACATCGACACCTATCCGGGGCAGGAGACCGACAACAGCCGGGCCTTCCGGGCCAACGGTCTGACACCGCACGGACAGTTCCTCTCCATCGATGTCAGATCGACAAAAGCCATGGTCGCGGCGGGACTCGGCGTCAGCCTGAACAATGCGCTCCTCTCCCACGACCTGGATCTTTCGGATATTGCCGTGCTCCCGACGCAGCCGCTCTGCGAGGTTGAGGTCGGGATCGCGGCGCCCCGCAAAGCGGAACGGTCCCCGGCGGCGGAGCAGTTCATGAAGTATGCTCTGGAAAACATGCCGGCCCTGACATAAGCCGCGTACTGCGCGGTCTGTATCAGGGCCGGTGATTCCGGGCATATGATTTATGCGATCTCCGTCAGCGTGTACGGGATCATGTTGGCGCTCAGGAGCTGCGCTTCTCTGCGGTGGCAGGAGAAGACCAGGATCTGGCGGTCCGGGAAGGTCTCGGGCAGCCATCTCAGGACGGTGCGGAGCCGGTCTTCGTCGTAGTTCACGAAGCTGTCGTCCAGGAACAGCGGAAGCTGCACGCCGTCCTGCCGCATCAGGTCCGCGGAAGCAAGCCGCAGCGCCAGGTACACCTGGTCCATGGTGCCGGAGCTCACCTGTTCCAGCGGCACCAGCTTCTTTTCCGTGTTGAGGGAAACATTCAGGTCCTGGTCGATGCTCAGGGAGGTGTAGATGCCGCCGGTGATGCCAGAGATCAGCTCCGATGCGTTCCGGTTCAGATACAGACCGAAGGAATCCCGGATGGTGGTCGAAAGGCGGGTCATGGTGTCGCGGGCAATGTCGATCGCCTCGATCTCTGTCCGCAGCCGGTCATTCTCCGCGATCACTCTTTTCAGCGCGGAGGCCTCGTTCTTCAGGTTGGAGAGGTGCTCCAGCTGACGTTCCAGTTCCCACTGGCTCTTCTGCTGGGCGGAGATGGTCGCTTCCGCGTCGCTCTGCTGCGTCTTCAGCAGCTCCAGACGGGAATCGATCTCCTGGAGCATCTTTTTGCCCTGGTCCGTACTGTCGCAGATGACAAGCAGGGCATCGGTCTCCTTTTCCACCTTTTCCATACTGCTCCGGCAGTTCTCCAGGTTCTCCGTGCCCTGGGCACCCGCCGGCGGCAGAAGCTCCGGGAAATGTTCCCGGACTGTGCCGAGGAACCGGTCAGAAGCAGCTTTTGCTTTCTGCTTTCTGGCGGAATCGGTGTGGAAACAGAGGGCGGAGATCACCGCCAGAATGCCGGCAGCGATCCAGCAGATCATATTCAGAGGCAGGGCGGCAAAGCCCTCCGGCGTGTTCCCGGCAAACCAGAATCCGGCGCCCGCTGCAGCAAACGCGAGGATCACAGCCAGTACAGCACCGTTCCGGGTGCCCCGGGATGAAGCGAGCTTCTCTGCCTCCTCATACTCCTTGAGACCAGTGGAGCAGCTGCCGCGGAATGCGGTGATGTCCTCACGGCCTTCGAAACGTTTTCCGCGCAGCGTCTGCTGGTCTGCAGCGGCCTTCTGAAGAAGCTTCTCTTTTTCTTTCTGCAGTGTTTCCAGCGCTGCGGCAGCGGCTTCCTTCGATTCTGTCAGCTCCGGTATACGGTTCACGTAGTCCGGAGAAGAAAGGACCTCTTCGATCTTCCGGATCTCCGCCATATTTGCCGCGTAGTTTTTTGCCGCGTCCTGAACGATCTGCCGCTCAAAAGCGCGGCGCTGATCCTTCAGATAGTCGCAGGCCTTTGTGATATTGAGGGACATATTGCCGGAGGTGTTCATGTTGGCAATATAGTTCTTCAGCTCGTTCACCAGCCCCGCGTCTGTGGAACTCTTCAGCTGCCCTATAGACACGGTGTTGTCGAAGGCTGTCACACTCAGGTTCCCCAGAAGCTTTGAAAGGAATGCCTGAGGCTCCTGGATCTCCCTGCCCTCGGTCTCGTCGACAATGGTAAGATCCAGAGGATTTCTGGTGAAATACCGCTCCAGGCGGTACACATGCCCGGCCTCGGTGAACTTCAGCGCGCCGCCATAGGCGCCGTCCCCGAACCAGGGCTCAAAATGAGCGAAGAAATCCGTCTTCGCCGCCCGTCCCCTGGCGCGCTCCATGCCGAACAGCATGGCGCGGAGAAAACTGTGCAGCGTGGATTTCCCGGACTCGTTCTTCCCGTACAGAATATTGATGCCGTCGGAGAAGGTGAACGTCCGGTCGTGGAATTTTCCGAAACCGCGGATGGTCAGTTCGTTCAGCGTCATTGTCCGCTCCTTTCTTCCTGCGTGCGGAGCAGCGCGTTGACGCCGTAGAACAGGGCCTTCCTGTCCAGGGCGCTCATCTCAGGCCTGTCCAGCTCCTGTACGAAGAAGCCGATCATGTCGGAGGGATGCTCCGCGAAAAGGCGCGGAAAATCATAGTTCGGTTCCGATTCGTCCAGCAGTTCGACGATCCGGAAACGGTTTTTCAGCACATCGAGATCAAAGGTGATGTCCGGATCCCGGAGACCGCGCAGACGGAGGCGGTAGATGTTGCCGGCGCCGCGTTTTGTGATCTCATTGCTGATGCTCATCAGGAGCTCGGTGTTGGTGGAAGCCGGCGTCACGTTCACCGCCAGGGAGACATACTGAATCTTTGCGAGAGGAACGAACGTCAGCTCTGTCACCTGGCGGGTGACATCGTTGATCACGCCTTTGTAATAGCCGTGGGGGCCGGTCTCCGTCAGGTCCAGCGGTTCGGGAGAACCGCACCAGGCCGCCTTTCCTCCCGCGAAGCTTTTCGGTTTGTGGATGTGCCCCAGGGCGCAGTAGGCAAAGCCCGCGTCTGTCAGTTCATCGACGTCCAGCGGCAGATGTTTTGCGTCGCCGCCGTGGCACAGAAGAATGCGGATCCTGCCGTTTTCTGCGGCGTGGATCCCGGCGAGCCGGTTCTCGGTGATCTCCCTGGTGTGATAGGAGAAGCCGTAGACCTCCGTGTTCAGGTCCTTAAGAAACACGGAGGAGAGTTTCTCCTCCGTGATCCAGAAAACATTTTCAGCCCATGGGAAAGTAAGGACCGCGGAACTTTCGCGGATCCTGTCATGATTTCCGGCGATGATGACGATTTTCGTCTCCGGGACGGAAGCGAAGAGATAATTTACCTCCTTCAGCTCCCGCACCAGCGGCTGGTGATGGAACAGATCGCCTGCGATGAGAAGAAGGTCCGCCCGCTCCGCCCTGACGGCTTCAATAATGGACGGGACCGCATCCCGCACTGCTTCCGCCCTCTCTTTGCTCCAGCTTCTGCCGGCATCCGGCGCCATACCGTAATGAATGTCTCCTGTGTGGATGAACTTCATGCTGCCCCCCTGGGGTTTTTTTTACTGCATGCACTCCCGACTCGGAATCCGGTTTAAAGTTCGCAGGTACCGACAGTCCGCGGGAACGGAAGCACGTCGCGGATATTGCCCATACCGGTGAGGTACATGACGCAGCGCTCAAAGCCGAGGCCGAAGCCCGCGTGGCGCGTGGTGCCGTACTTTCTGAGATCCAGATAGAAGTCGTAGGTGGACTCGTCCATGCCCAGCTCCTCGATGCGCTTCTTCAGCAGCTCGTAGCTGTCCTCACGCTGGCTTCCGCCGATGATCTCGCCGATACCGGGGACCAGGCAATCCATAGCAGCGACGGTCTTTCCGTCCTCGTTCAGCTTCATGTAGAAAGCCTTGATCTCCTTCGGGTAGTTGGTGACGAAAATGGGCTTCTTGAAGATCTCCTCGGTGAGGCAGCGCTCGTGCTCGGTCTGCAGATCGCAGCCCCAGAACACCTTGTAATCGAAACGATCGTTGTACTTCTCCAGAATCTCGATGGCCTCGGTGTAGGTGATGCGGCCAAAATCGGAATTCATTACGTGGTTCAGACGATCCAGCAGTCCCTTGTCCACAAAGCTGTTGAAGAAGTTCATCTCCTCCGGGCAGTTCTCCAGCACATAGCGGATCACATATTTCAGCATGGACTCGGCCAGCTCCATATCGTCCTCAAGATCCGCGAAGGCGATCTCCGGCTCGATCATCCAGAACTCCGCCGCATGGCGTGTGGTGTTGGAATTCTCAGCGCGGAAGGTGGGACCGAAGGTGTAAACAGAACGGAATGCCTGGCAGAAGGTCTCCACGTTCAGCTGACCGCTGACAGTAAGATTCGTCTCCTTGCCGAAGAAGTCCTGACTGTAGTCCACCTTGCCGTCCGCAGTCTTCGGGACATTGTTCAGGTCAAAGGTGGTGACGTGGAACATCTCGCCCGCCCCTTCAGCGTCGCTGGAGGTGATCAGCGGAGTGTGGACATACACAAAACCGCGCTCCTGGAAGAAGCGGTGGATCGCGTAGGCCAGAACGGAGCGCACCCGGAACGTCGCCTGGAACAGGTTGGTGCGGGGGCGGAGATGGGTGATGGTCCTGAGGAACTCCGGAGAGTGGCGCTTTTTCTGCAGCGGATAATCCGGAGCGGAAGCGCCCTCGATGGTGACTTCCTCAGCCTGGATCTCAAAAGGCTGCTTCGCCTGGGGCGTCGCCACCAGCTTACCGCGGATGATGAGGGCAGCTCCGACGTTGACCTTGCAGATCTCCGCAAAGTTCGGCATGGTATCGTGATAGACCACCTGCAGCTGCTCAAAGAAAGAGCCGTCGCTGATCATCAGGAAACCGAAGGCCTTGGAGTCCCGGTTGGAACGGACCCATCCGCCGATAGTGATCTCCTGGTCAAGGAACGCCTCTCTGTTCTTCCATATTTCTCTGACTGTTGTTAACTTCATTGCTTAAATACCCCTTCGATCATTTTCGTTCTATTTACGCACCCCTCACTACGGGTGTCCAGAGGTCTACGTTCCACTCCGGGGGTGCTGAATATTTATATATTTTACCCCATCCGACACAAAAATAACAGTCGGACTTCTTATCTCTTATGTATTCTGCAGGGAAAAACAGGTATAATAAAAACAGCGCAGTACTGATCTTTCAGCGTATGCGCATTTTTTCATCATACACCAAGGAGGAGTCCCTATGAAAAAGGTGCAATCCACCTGCAATTTCTGCGCAATCGACTGCAATCTCGATTTCTATGTTGAAGACGGGCGCATCGTAAAGACTGTGCCCACGCCGGGGTATCCGGTGAATGACGGGTTCAGCTGCATCAAGGGGCTTTCCCTCAGCAAGCAGCAGACCACCGTGAAGCCGAACGCACTGCCGAAGATCCGTCAGGCGGACGGCAGCTTCAAGGAAGTGTCCTGGGACGAGGGCTTCTCCCATGTGGCGAAAAAGATTCTGGAGCTGCAGGAAAAATACGGGAAAGAAAGTGTCGCCGGCATCAGCACCGGGCAGCTGACCCTGGAAGAATTCGCGATCTTCGGGCATGTCATGCGGAACTTCCTCCAGACCAACGTGGACGGCAACACCCGTCTCTGCATGGCCAGCGCAGCCGTGGCCCACAAGGGCACTTACGGGTACGATGCGCCCGGCTACACGCTGCAGGACCTGGAGCTCTCCGATACGATCGTCTTTATAGGAGCGAATCCTGTGGTGGCGCACCCCATCATCTGGGGACGCGTCCGGAACAACCAGGTGCCCGGCCATAAGATCATCGTCATCGATCCCAGAAAGTCCGAGACAGCCCGCAACGCGGACTACTGGTATCCTCTGCGGCACCGCTCGGACCTTACGCTGTTTTACACCATCGCGAACCTCCTGATCGAAAAGGACTGGGTGGATCACGAATTCGTGGATGCCCACACGGAAGGATACGCGGATTATGCCGCCTTTGTGAAGGCCTTTACCCTGGAGCGCGGCGCGGAAGTCACCGGACTTTCAAAAGAGCAGATCCTGGAGCTCACAGAGCTCATCCACAACGGGAAAAGGGTCTCCTTCTGGTGGACTATGGGCGTGAACCAGGGTTATGAAGCGGTTCGTACGGCTCAGTCCATCATGAACCTCGCTTTCCTGACCGGCAACGTCGGAAAGCCCGGCACCGGCGGAAACTCCATTACAGGACAGTGCAATGCCATGGGCTCCCGCCTGTTCAGCAACACCACCTGCCTTTTCGCCGGAGGAGACTTCGGGGATGAAAAGGAGAGGGAGCGCCTGGCCGGCATCATCGGCATCGATCCGGACCTCATGGCGAAGAAGCCCACCCTTCCCTACAACAAGATCATCGAGGGGATCAACGCAGGCGAGATCAAAGGCCTCTGGATCCTCTGCACCAACCCGCGCCACAGCTGGACCAACAACGAGACCTTCGCCTCGGCGGCGAAGAAGCTGGAGCTGTTCGTGGTGCAGGATATCTACGACACCATCGAGAGCGCGGAGGACTGCACAGTCTATCTTCCTGTGGTCCCCGGCATCAAGAAGGAAGGAACCTACATCAACCTGGAGCGGCGCATGTCCGCCATGCGTCAGGTCCTGCCCCGCGGGGAAAACGAGATCTCGGACTACGAGTGCATTCTCGGCGTCGGCAAAGCCCTGGGCATGGGAGACGCCCTGGCGAAGTGGGAGACCCCGCGGGAGTGCTTCGACCTGCTGCGGGAGTGCTCCAGAAATAAACCCTGCGACTTTACCGGCGTAAAATGGGACGACCTCACAGATTCTCACGGCCGCCAGTGGCCCTATCCGGAAGGAAGGGAGGCGGAGTTTGCCGATGAACAGCGGCGGCTCTATTCCGACGGGAAGTTCTTCACACCCTCAGGCAAGGCGAAATTCGTCTTCGAGGAGCCGATGGAAAATCCATGTCCCGTGACAGAGGAGTTCCCGCTGGTCTTCAACACCGGCCGCGGGACCGTGGGCCAGTGGCACACCCAGAGCCGCACGAAGGAAGTGAAATTCGTGGAGGATGTGTCCCTGAAGACAGCCTACCTCTACATGAATACCCGCCTCGCGGAGGAGAACGATATCCATGAGATGGAGGAGATCCGCGTCTTCGCGCCCAACGGGCAGAACGCGGTATTTGCAGTGAAGATCACGGACAACGTTCAGTACGGAGAACTGTACGCGCCGATCCACTATATCGAGTGCAACAAACTGACGCCGTCCATTTATGACAAGTACTCCAGAGAACCCGATTACAAGGGCGGCACCTGCCGCTTTGAAAAAGTGAAGAAGGAGGGATGAGATCCATGTATCGAATTCGAATCGACCGGGACCGCTGCATCGGATGTCTTACCTGCGTGACTGCCTGTGTCGTCAGCCACCAGACCGAGAGCGGAGACGCCAGGAACCGCGTGGTGATCGACAGCGAGACCACGCCGGCACCCATTTTCTGCCGCCACTGCGACAAGCCGGAGTGCACCTTCACCTGCATGACCGGCGCCATGCACAAGAACCCCGAGACGGGCTTTGTGGAATATGACAAGGACCACTGCGCCAGCTGCTACATGTGCATCATGTCCTGCCCCTTCGGCATCCTGAAGTACGACAGCATCCGTCAGAAGGAGATCATGAAGTGCAACATGTGCGTGCACCGGAGCGAAGACGGAAAAACCCCCATGCCGATGTGCGTCGAGAAATGTCCCATGCACGCCATCACGCTGGTCGAGATCTGAAAGGAGGCCCGTATGAAATATGTGGTGATCGGTTCGTCCGCGGCAGGCATCAACGCTGTGCGGGAACTTCGGAAAACGGATCCCGCAGGAGAGATCGTGCTGGTATCCAAGGACAAAAATGTATACTCCCGCTGCATCCTCCACCAGTATCTCTGCGGAGAGAGAACACTGGAGCGCCTGAACTTCGCGGAGCCCGATTTCGACCGGCTGTACCGCGTGAACTGGATGCGCGGCAGAGAAGCTGTGGGCCTGGACCGGGAGCAGAAGACCCTTCTGCTGGACGGCGGGGAGAAGCTCCCCTATGACAAGCTTCTCATTGCCACCGGCTCCCACACCTTCATTCCCCCCATCAAAGGACTGGACGGTGCGGTGAACTACATCGGCTTCCGCAACATCGACGACATAGAGGTGCTGAAAGAAGTGCCGAAGACCTGCAAAAACATCGTGGTCCTCGGCTCCGGACTCATCGGCATCGACTGCGCCACCGGCTATCTCCACATGGGAGTCAAGGTGACGCTGGTGGATTTCGCCGGCTGGCTCCTGAACAAGCAGCTGGACGAACGCGCCGCGAAGACCTACATCGACGCTTTCCGCGAAAACGGCGTGGAGCAGTATTACGGCGTCGGCGTGAATGAAGTCCGGGTGGGAGAGGATCACAGGATCTATGAGATCGAACTCAGCGACGGAACTGTACTTCCCTGCGATTACTTCGTGGTGACGGCGGGCGTCCGCTCCAACGTGGAATTCCTGAAGGATTCCGGCCTGGAACTGTCCCGCTTCGGCCTCGTGTATGATGAGACCGGCCGCACCAGCGATCCGGATATTTACGGCGCGGGCGATGTCTCCGGCACCAGCCCCATCTGGCCGGTGGCGGTGAAGGAAGGCATGATCGCCGCGGCGAATATGGCCGGCGGAAAAGAAAAGATGACCGACTTTTTCGCCAGCAAATCCACCATGAGCTTCCTTGGGATCCACACCATGTCCCTCGGCGTCGTAACTCCGCCGGACGATACTTACCGCGTGGATATTTACGATAAAAACGGCGTATACAAGAAAGTGGTCTCCAAAGACGGAGTCATCGTCGGAGCCCTTCTGCAGGGAGATCTGGCATACGGCGGCGTCCTGCAGCAGATGATCGCAAGAAAGATCGACGTCCGCAAGGTGAAAAAACCGCTGTTTGAGATCGACTACTCCGACTTCTTCCATGAGAAGAAAGACCTGGAATTCGCATACGTGTGATAACAAGGTCACAGAACTCACCTCTGCAGCAAGTTTACTTGCTGGCAGAAGTGAGTTCCTGTGACCTGCCCGGACATGAGGAAAGTGCGGAGCGGTCCGTGTTATCACATAAAAGCAGAAAAAGAAAGGAACCACAGGTATGCTTCAGAGAATCAAAAATATGCCGGTGGCAGTGCTGCCGACCTTCGTAGGAACTCTGACCCTTGGAAACGTGTACGGCGGGCTGGGATTCCCCTGGGTCCGGTATCTTGCTATGGCGGCGGCCACTGTGGTCGTGATCTTTTACATCATGAAGTTCATCATGTACCCCGGCGTCTGCAGAAATGAATACGGCCAGACCGTTCCGGCAAGCCTTTACGCAGGCTTCACCATGTGCCTCATGATCCTTGGAAGCTTCTATTACGAGAAGGGACTGGGCTTCGGAAAAATCATCTGGCTCATCGCGGTGGTCATCCATATGATCCACATCGCAGTGTTCACCATGAACAATGTCTTTCTGAAACGTGATGCGAATACCACCGTGCCGAGCTGGTTCGTGACCTACAACGGCCTGCTGGTCAGCGCCGTGACCGGAGGTGCCATGAACATGAAGCCCATGCTCCAGGCCATCACCGTCTACGGCATCATCATCTACCTCATCCTGATCCCGGTGATGATCGTCCGGCTGATCCGCGTCCCCGTGAAGCCCGCAGTGTACCACACCATGCCGGTGGTCCTCGCGCCCTGCAGCCTCTGCGTCGTCGGCGTCCTGAATACCTTTGACGCCCCGAATCCTGCACTGGTCAACTTCCTGTATCTCTGTGTTCTGGCATCGCTTCTCTTCATCATTGTGAAGCTGCCCGACTTCTTCTCTTTTGCCTTTACCCCCGGCTTCGCGGGGCTTACCTTCCCCATGGCCATCGGCATCGTCGCCTCCACGAAGATGGCAGGCTTCCTGAACGGACAGGGCAAGGAGGCAGCGGCCTTCGCCGTGACCCAGCTCTCCGGCCTCCAGATCTTCCTGACCTCCATGCTGGTGGGCTACGTGCTCCTCAATTTCACGCGAATGCTCATGAAGAAAGAAATGCGGTAAAATACGCTGCTGCCTGCAGAGCTGATGTTTTGGGGAAGTACTTTTCTGACTGGGCCAGTGCTTTGCGGAAATGCTTTGTTTCCGGGCCAGTGCCTTGCCGGAACAACTTGTTCCCGGGCCAGTGGTCATGAAAATGACATTCTGTGAAATTGTGGACACTTGCCGGAGGTACAAATCAGGGAAATTCACCAAATTAATCCGCTGTTGTTTGACGCACTTTAAGAGCCACAAAAAATAATCAACATAATCTACAAATATGTATATTATTTTCCTGATATCATCCAGAAAACCCTGTTTTCAGGCCCAAAAGAGTGTCCATAAAAGTAGAAAATGCCTGTTTTGTGACCACATGAGCAGCGCGACCACATGAGTATTTTGACCACAATAGCAAGAGGACCACCGGTTCATTTCACCGGTGGTCCTTCTTGTTGTTTCCTGGAATTGTTATGCAGCGTCAGGCCGTTCGGAAACGTCTGGCTCCTCATCAGATGTGTCACCTGCCGCAGGCTCCGCGCCGCCGATATTGTCTGCTGCGTCCCCATTTCCGGAGACGGAGGAGTCGTCGCTGCCCTCGTCCTCAGGATCGGAAGAGTCTTCAGAACTTCCGTCACCTTCGGAGACGGTGGTGTCATCGGAGGAGTCATCACCCTCAGAGACGGTGGTATCATCGGAGGAGTCATCACCCTCAGAGACGGTGGTGTCATCGGAGGAGTCATCACCCTCAGAGACGGTGGTGTCATCGGAGGCGTCATTACCCTCGGAGACGGTGGTGTCATCGGAGGAGTCATCACCCTCGGAGACGGTGGTGTCATCGGAGCTGCTGCCATCCTCGGAAACGGTGGTGTCATCAGAGCTGTCTTCACCTTCGGAAATGGCTGTATCAGTATTTTCGCCGTCTTCGGAAACCGTGGTATCGGTGACCTCGTTTTCAGAAATCGTCGCGTCATCTGCAGCTTCGGCAGAGACATCACCCGCAGTTTCAGCAGTGACATCAGTTCCGGCTGCTGTAGTCTCATCAGCAGTACCCGCAGCAGTATCCGCAGTCACATTGGTGTTGTTCTCCGGTTCGCCGGCTTCCTCCGCCGGGCTCGTTTCTGCTGACCTTGTCACAGCGGCAGCTGCCTGCTGTGTCTGCTGTGTTCCGGTAACGATGGAGGCGCTTTCCGGCGGGAGCTCTTTTATGATCTCGCCGATCTCATTGCCCTTGTCAGTTTCCGGTGAGCGACTAAACAGGACGTATGCACCATCCAGGCCATTCGCAGGCGTCAGGGCGAAGAAATAACTGTTCTGATCCTTGTTCCCGGGCAGCTGGGCAGCATTGGAAGTATCGTACACAAGGTAGATCGCCTGGCTGACGGAATAGGGAACAAGGGTCTTACTCAGATCGTATCTGCCATCCGTGTACAGGACCGTCGGCGTGTCGCTATTGTCTTTTTCGACCACCATGTGACTGAAGGAGATATCCGTGATGGTTCCGCTGATACCGCGGAACCCGTAAACATCTTTGCCGTTCTCCTTCTGTATACACCGTTCAACAGCACCGAGGTAGACCTCGTTTCCGGTCTCGTCTTTTCCGAAGATCAGACACACATCTTCCGGCGAAGCCGTTCCCTCTTTCAGGATCACGGAACCGCGCAGGATCGAGAAATCCTTGGTGACCCGCTTGTCGTCCTTGCCAAGAAGAACTTCCAGGGCTTTCTTTTTATCATTTTCGAAATCTTCGACTTCATGATAGGGGATCACATACTGTGTGTATAATTTGGAGCCGTCGGCGTTCATACCGTTGACCCTGGTACTGACGGCATTCTCCAGTGCGCTGTAGAAGATGTTGATGGAGCTGTTCGCGCCGTCAATGGAGTTGTACGGAACCTTCGTTTCTCCGATCACAAGATCCAGTGTGACATTGGTCTCTCCGCCGGAACTGGAGTCTGTCCAGAGCGCTTCCACACGGCGTGTTACGAAAGCTTTCATTGTATCGATGGTGTCCAGCAGATCCAGGTAAGGATCATTTGTAGAGTTCGCACTGGGCTTCATTTTTTCATAGGCGTCGGTTTTAATAGTGACCTGGAGGATCGGCTCCTCCTTGTTCTTTCCGACGGCATCTTCCTTTTTCCAGGCGATGGACAGAATATCGTCATAACTGGGGACTTTGCCTTCGTCTCCTCCAACATAGAGGTCGTTGCCGTCTTTGTCCTGTAAAGGTTTTCCGTCCTCGCCAAGCTGCAGCTTCCGTCCGGCGGTCAGCTCCTTTTTCAGGTTGCTGATCCTTTGATCCTCCGCTTCCCCGTGAACGCCGTCATCATCGGACGGGAGTAGGATAATGTACTGGTCTGTATAAGCGTCGATCAGCTTCCGGTAGTAAGAGTTGTCTCCAAACAGGAGGGAGAAGCTGGAATCCCAGGGATTTACCTTGGGATCACGGTAATTCTTCAGAGCAGAATTATCAAAGTAAGGAATATAAAGACTCGTTCCGGTCAGCCAGATATCCTTATATACATTTCCGAGAGTATTGTTCCCTTTTTCGCCGGCTTCCGGCAGGCCGTCGACGAAGAAGAAATTAGCATTAAACGCAAGATAATTTGCCAGCGTCAGATCATCCACTGCCTGGATCGTCTTCTTTAAGGACCCGCTGTTCTCATCGAGGATGCCGGCGAGGAATGCAGCAGTCTCGGCATCGGTTGCGTCTTTCTGCTTCAATGTAAGTTCTTCTTTCAGCCGGTCAAGGAAGTTTCCGGCGTCGACAAAGTCCAGGGTGTTTCTATTTGAGTTGGTGTCGTGACCCAGTATATAGGAGCGGAGCCTTGCCTGCAGGATGCAGTCGTACACGAGGCCTCGGTGCTCTTTCTGCACCTTTTCCGGCAGATCTTTATTTTCCGCGAACTCATACAGGGCCTTTGACAGCTGATTCAGTTCATTCGCGGCGGCCTCTGCTTTCTTAACGTCAATGACTGCAGAAGTGGAGGACAGGTCTGCAAAGCCCTGGTACTGTTTGTATCTGTATTCCGCTGTCAGCATGGCAGCGTCCTTTGCCAGGGATGGGTCATCCAGATGTCCGCCGATGTATTTCAGCAGTTCTTCGTAAGCGAAATCACCTGTACTCATCTCTTCTGACGCGACGATGTAATCGCACCAGTCCTTCAGGTAATAAGCGCCTTCGGTGCTGCTCATCAGGCATGCGTCAAAGCCGAGCAGCCCGCACTTCAGATTCTGTTTTTCCAGCGAGGAACGGATCTCGTCAAGATAAAGCGTCTTTCCTTTTCCGGTAGAGTCGTCCTGGCATACGCCGCCGGGCAGTCCGCCGCCGTGATCCCAGAAAAACAGGGAATACTGTTCCGCCTGGGTTTTTTTGCCCACATTCAGGAAAGAATTCAGTACCAGGGCATCGCTCATGCTCTGAGCCCCGGTGGTCAGCTGTTCCTTATACAGAGGGACAGTCTCGGCATTGATGAGGTAGTCTGCCAGTGCGGGCCAGTCTCCGCCAAGGCTCGTGAAGCAGGCAAAGATATCAAGAACAGAATTAGGGGCTTCGGGATCCGGCGAAATAAGTTCTTTTTGCTTTTCGGAAGAGATCGGCAGATCTGCCGTTCCTGCCTGCAGCGCACTGAATCTTTTCGCGAGCTCTTCGTAGTTCAGTGTGTAGACTGCGGTGTTATGCTTCTGTTCGTTCAGGTAGGAGTAGAGGTAAGGAGCTTTCCAGCCTGCGCTGCCTCCGGCACAGATGAGAATGTTCATCCGGTCCGCCTGATCTTTCGGGGTCCGGGAGTATCCGTACATCATTCTCATCAGGGCCCCGGTGCCTTCAGCTCCGCCCGTTTCCAGATCACTGCCGCAGAGATACATAAGGATAGTGTGATCCGGGTGCGTTTCGTCAGCGGGACCGACTTTGCCGCCACCGCCGCCGCCGGAGGAGCTGCCGCCGCCACCGCCGCTGCTGCCGCTGCCGGGACTTCCGGCGGAACTGCCGCTGCCGCTTCCGGCCGCCGCCGTCACGAGCTGCAGGATCCCCTCAGGGATCCCTACGGTCAGGTCCTGGGTGTCGGTCTTTCCGCTGCGGGCCTGATAGGCTGTATAGACATCGGCGGGAGTAAGACCCGGTTTTCCGGGATCCGCGATATCCGGGTCCGCCACCAGAGCCCAGACGGGGTCAAAGGCTGAGCAGGAGCTTTTTCCTTCCAGGGCGCCGCGGTCCAGGTAGTGCTTCATCGCGCCTTCCCGGTACTGCGCCTCTGTCGGTTCAGTGCCTGCAGCCTCGTACTCCTTACGGATCATTTCCCGGACTTCCGGATATTTCTGAAGATAGGTGTCCGCGTGGAACCACGGGAAACCTTCATCGAGGAAATGCGCAAGATAAAAAGGGGTCAATCATTTTTCTTGTGGGATTGGCCATGCCACACTATAGGTTGCTAATACCGTCCGCCAGCCTTGACATGAACCTCAGGCAATGCTTCAGGGTTATCACCCCGACGG
>Ga0256404_1002140_pt1 | contig 44745 bp, 47 predicted proteins | sample RumenRJG_01DNA_FD_185990 | JGI IMG/M metagenome (GOLD analysis project Ga0256404, IMG submission 185990) | Bovine rumen microbial communities from Lethbridge, Alberta, Canada - RJG_01 | ecosystem: Host-associated > Mammals > Digestive system > Stomach > Rumen | place: Canada: Alberta | collected... | reverse complement strand
ACCTTGGAGATAAAACATCTCGTAGCAGTACTTCTCTAACTTACTGCGATCCAATAGGGATTGGAGCCTCTCTTTTTTCTTTTCCATCTTTTCTTTTTGAGGTGTCAACCATATTTAAAAAAAGACAGTGTGGACAAACTGGTAACCAATGACACCGGTTCCTCTTTCACTTATTTCAAATGTACTAAAGGAAAATCGAGCGCCGTTTCGTGTACATTTGCTTATGCCACAGCCGATTGGGAGGACAGTGACAACTACGGCTCCCAACTGACATACAGCAACCCCAGCGTTCAATACTGGCGCAACAAGAGCGGCATCAAATACGATCTGAAATACAATGTTACTTCGTCTTCGTCTATTGACCTTCCTTATTACGACGGCACGTTCTGCTATGTAAAGAAGCCTGCCGGTTGGGGCAAGATTTGTGCTTGGGTATATGATGATAATAAAACGCAGTACTCTTCAGCCTCTAATTGGCCTGGTGAGGAACTGACCACAACGGCGGAGTATGATGGCCAGACCTATTATCTGTGGAAGATGGGCTCCGACAAGACCGGCACACCGACACAAGTTACCTTTAATGATGGTAATGGTGATACTAAAGTCAAAACGGGTGATTTGACTTTCAAAAGCGGGAATATCTATGATGCTTCAACGTCGACTGATTATATCCTTGGCACTGTGACGAAGCAGTCCGATGCGACAGATCCTACTGATGCTTACGAGAAGTTCTATGCCTATGGCTTCTGGGACGATGGCGGTAAAGCCGATTTCAAGGAGATGTCGCCTGTGGTCTATTACAATGATAAGCATGAAGTCGACAGCGTGGTCTACTATACTAACATGTCAAATGTAAAGGCCTCTTTCGACAATTTCTTCTTTATGTTCTGTAGCCAGCGCTACAAGGAGAGCTGGGACAAATGGATGACCAACGACGGTAAGGGTGCTTGGGACTTTGTCTGGCGTCCGGAAATCTTTGACAACCGTGACTGCAACACGCTCTCGGGAGCACTCTATCAGGCTGGCAATGACCTGTCGAGTATTTCGGGCTCTACCGACAAGGGAGCGTCCTACTTCACAGATAAGAGCAACAATCCTCGAGGCTTCAAGACCTCTGATAACAATTTGGGCAAGAACCAGATGCAGTCCATCAACCCGCTGTTGACCCCTGAGCAGAAGAAGAACTACGACTCTTATACCCTCTCGCTGAATGTTACCACCGGTACGTACAATGTCGAATTCCACAATGCCATTCAGATCGTTGGTCCCGCTGTCGTGTCCGGAACAAGCTGGACGGCTGATGCCCAACGTAACTATACAAGTAATGATGCTTCTTGCGGCACGTGGGACAAGTCCAAAGCCATCACGCTGAAGCCAAGCGACGATGGAACCTATTATTACACCACTGTGAAACTGAAGGCGGGTGAGAAGTTCCGCTTCATCGAGAACAACAAGTATCTCACCAACTTCGGCGAGGACGATGTAACTCCGAGTGCCACAGACTTTGCTCCGGAAACGGAGAACGGCGATGTCTGCTATTATAACCATATCAGACGCAACACACTCTCTGACGATGAGAACCCGACAGGTAAATCCGGCGCAAGCAATCTATCTACCGGCACCGATATCACCTTCACCATGCCGGGTCTCGATAATGGCAAAACCTATGAGACCGAGATCCGTGTCTCAGCTACCAATCCTTTCGATCAGCAGATGACGAGTAAGGCGGCACCGTTCTACACCATCACACGTCCCGTGAAGCTCTTCAACTATGGCAGCGACGGCACCACAGGTTACACCTCTTTCGCCTGCAACTATCCGCTGGAGATTGTCAAGGGTACGGATGTGAAGGTATACGACATCATCAGCTACAATATGAATGACAACAAAGTGACCTTGCGCGACAAGAGCTCAGATTTCAATACGCCCAAGCAATATATTCCGGCGAAGAGCGGCGTGATTCTCTCTGCGACTGCTTCCGACAAAGTGAGCACCATCACTGTCCGTCCGATGATCGAGAAACTCGGCGAAACCGTAGACAATGGGAGCAACCTGCTCAAGCCTGTCTATCTGCCAGGGCAGACAATCAATATGACACTTCCGACAGATGCTAAAAACACCGGCGATCATGTTGACAGCCGCCAGTACCTCTTCTCTTGGGTCAAGCAGAGTGATGAGTCCTATAAACTTGGCTTCCTCCGTTCCAAGACAGGCAAGAGTGTTAGTGAGCGTGCCTACCTCTCTCTGACCGGCGAGGCTGTCGGTGCAACAACCCTTAACCCGAGTGACCAGGCAGCCTACGAACGTGTGGAGGGAATCAGCACCGACGACAGTTCGTTAGCAGGTGCCAAGGAGTATCAGGTCGGTCTTTTCTTCGAGGGCAGCGAGGATGACACCACGGGCATTCATACACTCAACCATCAGATTGCCGACAAGGAAGGCTACTACACCTTGCAGGGCATCCGTGTGAACAAGCCGACAACTGCCGGCATCTATATCCACAATGGTAAGAAAATCGTCGTTAAGTAACAGATAAAGCAATGAAATACATAAAACCAGAAACAATACTTATTGAGCTCGAACTGTCGAATTTGGTCATGGGCTCGTCTAAAAAAGAAGTAGGATTACTGGATCCTTCAAAAAGAGGTGAAGATGCCGGTGGTGGCAACATTGGAATGTCCAAACATGATTCTTTCGAATTTGACGATTCCGACGACAGTTTCAATGACTCTTGGGACTAATGAAGTTTGATTATCCCAAGCCCGTAGAAAAGAAAGTCTACACACTGCAATAAATAAGAAAGGAGCGATGGCAACAGCCGGCATTTGGCCAGTCTGTTGCCATCCTTTTTTTGTTGGCTTCAGAAGGGTATGCAGTCCCGTCCCCTGTCAGACCGACAGTCGCAGCGTGGTGGTTCAGCAACAAGCCACGCACCATCTCTGCATGGAAGGCTGCAGAAGAGTCAGGGCATAAAAAAAGGGGCGCCGCAGCGCCCCTGCATGAAGGAGGAACAGCACATCATATTTTATTATACCCAGCAAGAGACGCTGGTCGATGAGCTTCTCTTGCCCTGTAAGATCCCCGTCCCTCCATTACAAATATAACTTTTATTTCTGTAATAATCAAATAAATAAGGATAATTCATCGCTTTTTTAGACCAAAAAAAGCAGTTCTTCAAAATCCTCCAAAAACACGAGTTTCTTTTAATTTACAAAGTGTGTTTCCATGTCCGATTCTGTGGCATCTTTAAACTGATAAAAAATCCCCAAGGCAACGTTATTCTGTATCGCTGACTTCATCTGTTATTTTCTTTTTTACAATTTATACAAAGATAGAGATTATTTTTCCTTCGCCTACTCTCATTATGAGAGTAAATGATCATCTTGCTTAGTCAAACTATTCATAGATGGTTAAGGTTGGCATTAAAGATCAGATGTGACTTTCCTTTTCTTCTTCTATCTCTTCTTCTATCTTGTTGAAGTTTGTATTCGGCTGTAGGATTTTGTATCTTTGCATTGTCGAAAGGAAAAACACAATGATGCGCATCAGAATGATTTCCGCGGAGGCTTTGGCCGATGAAGACAACTGAGAGATTTAACCTTATTATTTAACCTTATTAAAAGTAATGCTATGACAATCTTGTATAAGATGATCAGCAAGAAGCTGAAGATGAAAAATGGCAAGCCCTATTGGTTTGCTCATGCCGTACACCCCAACACCATCCATTTGGCAGGCCTGGCCACCGAAATGCAGCGCAACTGCACGGTGAAGGTGAGCGACATCCATGGTGTGCTGACGGAACTGGTGGAGACGATGAATGATGAACTGCAAAATGGAAATACCGTGAAGCTCGACGGATTGGGCAGTTTCCGCCTCAGTTTCCACGCATCGCAAGTGGCAAAGCCCGGCGACTTCTCCGCTGCCAAGAGCATCAAGGGCTTCCATGTGGTATTTCGCCCCATCCACAAGAAGAACGGCAAAAAGATGTATACGCCTATCCTCCAGGGTACGGGCATTGCTGAGCTGCAGAAGTATGTGGTGGAGAAGAAGGACCAGAGTGGCGACACTCCCAAAGACGGGGGCACGACCACGCAACCTTGACCGGGAGTCAGGCAGCAAGGGCCGGGCGATAAAGGCCGGCTGACCTGAATTTCTAATGCATGAGAAACACAAACCATATTATCGGCCATTACCATGGGATGGAAGATACCGGCTTTGGTCGGGCTTCTGTCTCAGGGGCGGCCAAACAACGAAAAACACAAAAAACATGAACAAAATCAGTTGGCGCCTCGTCCTTGAGTTGGTAGAGGCTGTTGTTGAGGCTATTCTTCGCATTTTTGGCGGAAAGTCGGACAAGGAACAGAACAAGAAATAATGGACTTATTGTCCTATTCATCACATTTTAAACAAACGGTATTATATTATGGCTATTTATTATAAGTTGTATCAGATGAAGTCGGGTAATGCCGACGTCAAGGGAATGTGGCGCGCACGTGTGATGCCACAGGGAGTAGTGAACATTGATGGTCTGGCCAAGATCATGGAGAAGAATTCCACGGTGAAGGGAAGTGATATCAAGGCCGTGCTCTATGAGCTTGTCGATGCCATGCAGCGCCGGTTGCTCAACGGGGACCGCGTGGTGGTAGACGGCTTCGGAGCCTTCAAGGTGAACATCAAGAGTAAGGGCGTGGAATCGCTTGCAGACTTCAAGGCTTCGCGCAATGTGAAGGGGCTGGTGCTGAAGTTTGCCCCCGCCACCGAGGCTACCGCTGACAAGACCCGGTTGAAGCAGTTTGTCTCCGGCGCTACGGCCATGGAGATCCCGCAGAACGCAAGTCATACGGGAAAGGATGCCTAATCTCTTCAAGGGGGAGAGGCTTGAGCTCTTTTAGAGTTGGAGAAGTTTTCCCCCGTTGGAGATAGCCCAATCGACAGGAAGCAGGAGATGTCGGGCAATGCCCGCGTATCCTGCGACAATAAAGGCTGGCCCCTATTTCTTTGGAGCCAGCCTTTTTCTTGAGAGTTAGTGAGATTCGCGAACGGCTGCCGCTCAACGATTCTCTATGAACACAGAGACGTTATTTGATGACAATCTTGCGTGTGGTGTCACCATCCTTCACGATATACAGTCCTTGTTGAAGGTGCATGCCGGTGGCGGGACCACTGTAGACGAGAAGGCCGTTTTGTGTGTACACCTTCACCATACCTGTCGAAGAACTCGAGACGCTCTTTATGGCTGTGGTCTCACTGGCGTCCCGGCCCGGCATCCACATGCAGGTGAGTGACAGCCGGTTGACGATACCCGACAGCCGTGTGGCCTTTCCGTCTTCGATGCTTACCTCGTAGAGGGCGGTGTCGTATTTTCCATTCGTGCGCCATTCCTTGTCGGAGAGCGGTCCGTAGGAGCCCCACTCGTTGTAGCCCATACCGCTGTTGACGAATCCGTTCCAATACATCTTGCCTGTAGTGAAATCGAAGCAGGCAGCCTGGCGCTTAAACTGTGAGACGACCCCGGAGTGTTCATACTTGTTCACCTCCACGAGTTCGCCCTGCTCGTTTTCTACCGTCTTGGTGAGGATGAGGCCCGTGGCGCGGTCGAACTCTACCAGCGTGCCGCTGCTCGTCATCGAAAAGATGCGGCCGTCGGGAGCGCAGGCCAGCGTGACGAAGTTGTCGTAGTAGATGCCTGGGGTGATTTGGGTGAGTGTCATCGTGTTGAGGTCGACGGTGGCCAGGGCATAGCCGGCATCGGTGGTGTAGCCCTCCTGGAGATCCTCGGGGTCGAGTTCTTCATCGGGTACGGGAAGAGCAACGTCGGTGAAGTAGAAGAGACCGTAAACTTTTCCGTCGATCGGGTTGTAGCTCATGCCTCTGGATTCGAGGTTGGCACTCTTGGGAAAGGTCTGCTCGAGCAATTTCTCGCCGGTAGAGGCCTTCCACCAGCGCACCTTAAACTCCATCTGCGTGGCGTCGTCTTCGCTCTCGCGTGAATAGACGGTGACGATAGTGTCGTTGACATATACCGCTCCAGAGTTGCCGTACATCAGATTGTCACCATAGATAACCTCGGAATTGACAGTGTCGGCAGTGAGGTCGAGGCGCCAAAGTCCCTGGTCGACTTTGAAAATGGCCTGGCCCTTCTCCTCGTCCCAGCCAAGATATTCGTTGTGGGTGGTCTCGCCGTCGTCGTATCTTGCATTGGCTTTGACACCTCTGAACTCGAAGTTTTGGGCAACGGTTGTCTGTACTGCGCCGAACAGAGCGGTGACAAGAATAATTGTAAAGAATCTCTTTTTCATCTTGAGTTTTTGATTATAATGATTATTGTTTATTTTTTGATGAATTTCTTTCCATCCCGGATATAGAGCCCGGGAGTGAGAGCGTGGGGATTGAGCTTCCGGCCCGCGAGGTCGTAAACCACCGTGGAATCGTTGCTGCGTGTTGCCGTGTGGAGGAGTCCGTTGGGTTGTGGAGCATTCGGCTCGTAGGTGAAACCATAGAAATTGTCGAGATAACCATATTTGCTGACGAAGCGGAGGAAGAAACAGCCGTCTTCGGGAGCCGTGAACTTCAGACAGAGGTAGGCGTTGTTGTTGTCGGCATTATACACAGAGGCCGTATTCCATGTGGCCTGCTCGTCATAGGAGTATTCCACCGTGAGCGGTTCGTCAGTCCAAGGCAGCATAGCCTCAAAGAGTAGGGAGTCGCCCTTGAGTGCCCTGAGCCGCGGCGTGACGAGGCAAGTGCTGTCAGTGTTGGTGGCGGACGCCATCCTTGTGCCGTTGCCGTAGAAAGGAGTCTCTATCTCCCAGCCGACGTTGGACCAGAGCGGAGAGAAGCCATTCTCAAAGTCTTCATGGAATTTTGTAGAGTCGCGTGTCACCACCGAAGCCGTGACAGCGATCGGAAGCATCTGCTCACCCTCGGGGGCGAACGTGATGATAGTCTGCCGGGCACCGAAGTTGTCGTCGAAGACCGGCACTACGGTGAGTGTGGCCGTGCTGTCGGCCTTTAGGTTGAAGACCGTGTCGGAGAGGGCAAAGAGGTGCTCCTGGCTGGCGCTGACATGCAGCGAGAGGATACCCGTGCCCGTGTTGGTCACCTCATAGACATGTTCCACAGGCTGATAGAGGATGCCGAAATCGTCGACAAAACCATCGCTGACTGGGAGACCATTCTGCGTGAGCGTGAGTGACGGCGCATGGTCGTTGAGGTGGAAGCCGTTGAGACCATAGAGGAAGGCATAGTTGCCGTCGACGCGCAACATGTAGTCGCCGGCAGGAATATCCTTGAGCGAAAACGTGCGGGCCGTGTCGGAGAGTTGGCTGCCGTATTCTTTGAGCATCTGCCAAGTAGCGCCGCGGTCGGAAGACAGGTAGAAGCGAATCCATCCGCTTTCATACTCCCGTGCGGCCCTGAAAACGAGAGAGTCGTTGCTGTCGATGAGGAGGCGCGGCGAGATGATGCTTCTTGCCTCTTGGCCGCCATAGCCCGCGTGGGCACCATCATCTGACAGTTCCCAGCCCTGATTTTTCCATCCGTCGGGCAGACTGTCGCGAAGGGGCAGCCAGAGCGCGTCTTGGTTGACCACATACCCCTCGGCGCGGAAAGACACCGTGTCCTGGTTGGTCGCGCTGACCGTGATGAGCGTAGAGAACAAGCCACTTTCGCCAGCTGCCAAGGTGAGCGAAGCCATGGTGCTGTCGCCCGGAGCGATGGATTCTGGCAAGCTGACAGAGAAGTGAGGATCGGAAGATACGGCCTTGAGATCGTTCAGCGGTGCCGTGCCCTCGTTGCGGACGAGGAATAAACGTGCGGAATCGGCCGCAATCATACCGAAGTCCTGGTCGGCGGCAGTCACCTGCATGATGGCTTTTTGGGGAAGTGAAAATCCATAGAGGTCGTCGATGACAACATAGCGTATCGTGAGACGGATGCGGCGGGCAGAAGTGGGAATGCCCGAAATGTGGGCATAGCTCCACTGTTGGTAGACGGCGTCATCGGCAAAGTTGGTTTCCATTTCCGTCCAGTTTCCCTCGTCATCGCTGTAGGCTACGGTGACAGTAGGCTTCTGATAGGAGGCATCGCTGGTACGAGTATAGCGGAAGAAGAGATCCTCACCCTCGGCCACCTCGACAGCAGGCGAGGTGAGCACGGCGTCGTTCCACGAAGAAGCGATGAGAGAACTGTCGGCTAACGAGCCATATTCGTTGAGCGTCCATCCTTGAGGTAGCGAGTCGAAGTTCAGATAGATCTTGTCAGGATCCCTGACGATGCCCCGCAGGGAGACAGAGATGGGTTCCAAGTCGGGAGCCGTGATGGTGACCGTTCCGCTCAACGCCCCCGGAATGTCGGCCGGCTGTCTGACAGAGAAAGGCTGTACTTGTCCGCCCTCCACGCTGAGCGTGGCAGGGGAGACCTCATATCCGCCCGTGGCAGAGAGAGAAGCCTCTAAAGTTCCGGCGCCAACGTTGGCAAGGGTGAAGGAGAGGAGAGAGTCTTTCACGGTGAGTCCCAAGTCGAAGGACAGGTTGCTGACTTTCTTGTCGTTCATCCGAAGCTCCATAAGCGGAGAGGCCGGCACCTCGTAGGAATCGTATTCCACATCATCGATGGCGGAGCGGCTCATTTGGATCGCTATCAGCCGCTGCCCGGTGCCGAGGTTGATGGTGTGCTGTTCCCAAGAGGTGGAAGCAGGAGATACCGTCTCTATGACCTCCTTCGACGTGTAGCTGTCGCCGTCGGGCTCGACCTCAAGAAGACTGACCTTGCCAGCGCTCCTGGCTGAAGTGCGGCATACCCAGAAAGTGAAATCTCCTGTGATTGGAGTTGGAATCACGATGAAAGCAGCGTTTGTACTGCTGTAAGAAGCCTCTAAAGCTTTATTTCCCGTGTGTGCTTTGGAAGACAAGCCATAGTTGGTCACTCCCGGGCTGGCATAGATGGTGCCACCCACTATGCGCCATCCGTTGGAAAGGCCATAGCCGAAAGAATAGGAAGAGGAGAGGGGATTGCCCTGCTGGTCGGTGAGCGTGATGTCTTCGAAGCCCTCGCTGAAATGGGCCGCCCGAACAGCTAAGGCGAGGAAACAGACGAAAAGGGTAAGTAGTCTTCTTTTTCTCATATATACGATGTTTGCGTTTGACGGTTGGATTCGGCTGTGACATACACAAGAATGCACTTGAAATCTGTTTGCGAATATACAAAAAAATAGTGTTCTCCGGAAATTGGCGTTTTCCATGAGCGACAAATTGCCGAATTGGTATAAAAAAGCGCTGAAATTCTTGGCCGTTTGTCGCAAATGCACTAATTTTGGAGTATTGAACAACTATTATTCTCAAAAAGCGTTGACAGTCGTCAGATATATACTCATCCTTGTCTTGCCGCTGATTGTCGGCACCAGAGCGTTGGCCTCTTCCACCGTCTCAGGATTGGAGTCCCTCCGCCAGCGGTGTGAACGGGAACGCAGTCTGTCGTCTTATGAGACCTTGGACTCGCTTGCCAGCCACCTAAACCGCCAGGCCCTGCAGGCCGGTGACAAGCGGCAACAGGCTTTCGCAACATTCTATATGGCCACGGCCCGTGTGTTCACAGGTCAGGGAAAGGAAGCCCAGCCGCTGATCGATAAAGCGTGGAGACTTTCGCGAGAGATTCATAACGATTCGGTGGGGGCGTTGGTGATGAATATCCGAGGTGTCTACCAAGCCATGTATTTGAGCAACAGCTTCCTGGCCCAACGCTATTTCTTCGAGAGTCTTGATCTTGCCAAAGCAGCCCATTATGAGAAGATGAAGATACGCATCTACGGCAATCTGCTTATCCTGTCGAAATCCACTGACGACAAACAGATGTTTGACTATGCCCGGGCGATCTATAGGTATGGGCGCATGCATGGGGATTTTGAACAGACCTATATGGGTGCTTATTATTTGGCCTTATACTACAAGTTGAACCGGCGTTATCGCGAGGCACGGCTGTATGTAGATGAGGCGCTCGCCCTCTACCGACGGAGACCTTATGAGGATGTGGCCTCGGTGTATGTACTGTCGTCGGAAATCATGATGGAGACCGGAAATCTGTCGAAAGCCCGTCAGCAGGCTGCCGAAGCCATAGAGATGACGCAGCGGTGGAATCAGAGAAGCCTGATGCCGGATGCCTATTTGCAGATGGCCTATGTGGACCATAAGGAGGGAAGATATGAAGAGTCGAATCAGCATGCCATGCAGGCAGCGAGGCTTTCACGCGTGAGCGATCTGTCGTGCCGTATCGGGGATTGCTATCAGCTTATCGCCTCCAACTATGTGCGAATGGGCAAGAAAGACGAAGCCATCGACTATCTGATGAAAGCCAACCACCGGCTCGACACACTATGCAGCGTGAACATGCAACGATTGATGCATGAAAGAAGTATGCTGGATAACATTCAGCGGAAAGAGGCTCAAGCTGTGGCTCACCAGCAGAAAATTGAAGGGCAGAGAAGAATGCTCTTGACTTTGGGTGGTGTAGCCTGTGCGCTCGCAGCCGTACTCATTGTCATCATTGGTGTGCTGCGCAGCCGCAACCGAATGATAAAAAGCATTGTAGCCCAGAATGTGAGAGCTGTGGGTGAGCAGCGATTCCTGCAGCAACAAATTGTCAAGCTGGAAGGCCGTATTGCCACCGCGAGTATCCGACCCGGGGAAGATGGAACCGAGACGGATCCCCCTCGGACGAGTGGCATGAAGGAGATGGGCGCACGGGCATCGGGAACGCTCACCGACGACGATGAGCGAATGGCACAGCTTTATGAGCGCTGCTGCCAACTGATGGAAACACAGAAACCCTACCATGAGCCGCATTTCACACGTGACAAATTGGCTGCACTTCTCGGCACCAACCGGACCTACCTATCCACGGTGATCATGATGAAAGGAGGAGTCAATTATCAGCAGTTTGTCAACTCCTACAGGATTAGTGAGGCCGTGGCGATCCTGTCGGACCGTAGCAGGCTTGACTATCCACTCAAACAGCTATGGAGTGATCTCGGCTTCAGCTCGTCGTCGACATTCTATAAGCTCTTTCAGCAGTCTGTGGGGATCACGCCTTCGGTCTATCGCCGCCAGTTCCTGAAAATTGAGGAGGAGCAGAGGAATCTCGATGAGAAGGAATAAACCTTGTTTCGGCGTAAACTTTCAGACAAGAATGATTTGCCTCAAGCGTTTTTCGTCTGTAGGGCTGTCGGGGGATCCCTATATATAATATAAATAGGTAATAGAAGAGTAAGATGTAGGTTGGTCTGCATGGGCACAGAGGGGAGATTGATGAGAGCTGTGAAACCACTGGAGAAGTAACAGAAGATGCTCCAAACACGGACAGCATACGCTTAAGTTGAAGGTTAATGTTTGTTTATTGACTGGCTTAAATGTTATATTTTATTAATTTGATTTATTACCTCTATATTTGATAATTAAATAATTAGGTGGTTTGATGGGAAATTAGTACCTTTGCACCTCGAAAAAGCCTCTTTGAAGCCGAGGTTTATAATGTGTTGATAATAAAACAAATATAAATATATAAATTAAAAAGTAAAATTATGCCTACTATTTCACAATTGGTAAGAAAAGGCAGAAGAGTATTGGTAGACAAGAGCAAGTCTCCAGCTTTGGACGGATGTCCTCAGCGTCGTGGTGTTTGCGTACGTGTCTACACCACAACTCCTAAGAAGCCTAATTCAGCAATGCGTAAGGTTGCCCGTGTACGTTTGACCAACTCTCATGAGGTGAACTCCTACATTCCCGGTGAGGGACACAACCTGCAGGAGCACTCTATCGTTTTGGTTCGCGGCGGTCGTGTGAAGGATCTCCCCGGTGTGCGTTATCACATTGTTCGTGGTACGTTGGATACAGCCGGTGTTGCCAACCGCACACAGCGTCGTTCCAAGTACGGAGCAAAACGTCCTAAGGCAGCCAAGAAGTAACTTTGGCTGAGAGCTGTGAGCCGAGAGCCATGAAGGCTGTGGGCTGGGAGCTCAAATTTTTTTTGATATTATCAATATCACATTATATTTTTTTATCAAAATTCCGTTTTGCTGGAGAATTGTTAATACAGGTTGAGTAAATGTTCAGGTGTGAACGTTGAAGAACGAGAATGACAGCCCCAAGCAAATAAAGATTTTAAAAAATGAGAAAAGCAAAACCAAAGAAGCGTGTGATCATTCCTGATCCCGTGTTCAATGATGTTAAAGTGTCGAAGTTCGTCAACCACTTGATGTATGACGGTAAGAAAAACACTTCTTTTGAGATTTTCTATAAGGCTCTCGATATCGTGAAGCAGAAGATGCAAAACGAGGAGAAGTCGCCTCTGGAGATTTGGAAGCAGGCTTTGGACAATATCACTCCCCAGGTGGAGGTGAAGAGCCGCCGTATTGGTGGTGCTACCTTCCAGGTGCCTACCGAGATTCGTCCAGACCGTAAAGAGAGTGTCTCGATGAAGAACCTGATCGCCTTTGCCCGCAAGCGCAGTGGCAAATCAATGGCCGACAAGCTCGCTGCCGAGATCATGGATGCCTTCAACAATCAGGGTGGCGCCTTCAAGCGCAAGGAAGACATGCACCGTATGGCTGAGGCTAACCGTGCTTTCGCTCACTTCAGATTCTAACAATTATATTAAGGTAAAAAGACAATGGCAAACCGTGATTTACATCTGACTCGCAACATCGGTATTATGGCTCACATCGATGCCGGCAAGACAACCACTTCTGAGCGTATCCTGTATTATACGGGAAAGACGCACAAGATAGGTGAGGTGCATGATGGAGCAGCCACTATGGACTGGATGGCACAGGAGCAGGAGCGTGGTATCACCATCACCTCTGCCGCTACTACGTGTAACTGGACTTATAATGGCAAGACTTATAAGATCAACCTGATTGATACTCCGGGACACGTAGACTTTACTGCAGAGGTGGAGCGTTCACTGCGTGTGCTCGACGGCGCTATCGCTACCTATTCGGCAGCTGACGGCGTACAGCCCCAGAGTGAGACCGTTTGGCGTCAGGCCGACAAATACAATGTGCCGCGTATCGGATATGTAAATAAGATGGACCGTTCTGGTGCCGACTTCTTCGAGACCGTTCAGCAGATGAAGGATATCTTAGGCGCCAATCCTATCCCTGTGCAGATTCCTATCGGCGCAGAGGAAAACTTCAAGGGCGTTGTGGACCTGATCAAGATGAAGGCTATCCTGTGGCACGATGAGACCTTAGGCGCTGAGTTTGAAGTGGACGATATCCCCGCAGACCTGAAGGACGAGGCCGACGAGTGGCGCGACAAGTTGCTTGAGAGTGCCAGCAGCTTCGATGATGAACTGATGGAGCTCTATCTCGACGGCAAGGACATTCCTGAGGATATGATTATCCGTGCCATCCGCAAGGGCTGTATCGCTATGGAGTGCTGCCCCATGACACTGGGTTCTTCTTATAAGAACAAGGGTGTACAGCCTCTGCTCGACTATACCTGCGCTTTCCTGCCCTCTCCTGAGGACACCATCGCCATCAAGGGTACTAACCCCGACACCGGCGAGGAAGAGGACCGCAAACCTCTGGAGAGCGAGCCTACTGCAGCTTTGGCCTTCAAGATCGCTACCGATCCGTTCATGGGCCGTCTGGTGTTCTTCCGCGTCTATTCCGGTAAGGTGGTAGCAGGAAGCTATGTCTACAATCCCCGTTCGGGCAAGAAGGAACGTATCAGCCGTCTGTTCCAGATGAACTCCAACAAGGAGATTCCTATGGAGAGCATTGACGCCGGTGACATTGGCGCAGGTGTGGGCTTCAAGGATATCCGTACGGGTGATACCCTCTGCGATGAGAACCATCCTATCGTACTCGAATCGATGACCTTCCCCGACACGGTGATTTCTGTCGCTGTGGAGCCGAAGAGCCAGGCAGACGTGGCCAAGATGGACAATGGTCTTGCAAAACTCGCTGAAGAGGATCCTACCTTCACCGTTCGTACCGACGAGCAGAGTGGTCAGACCATTATCTCTGGTATGGGTGAGCTTCACCTGGATATCATCATCGATCGTCTGAAGCGTGAGTTCAAGGTGGAGTGCAACCAGGGTAAGCCCCAGGTGAACTATAAGGAAGCCATCACCAAGACTGCTCAGAGTCGTGAGACCTACAAGAAGCAGAGTGGTGGTCGTGGTAAGTTCGCTTGTATCGATGTGACCATCGGTCCTAAGGATGAGGATTACACCGAGGGTGACTTGCAGTTCATCAACAACGTGAAGGGCGGTAACGTGCCTAAGGAATTCATCCCCTCTGTTGAGAAGGGATTCAAGGACTGCCTGGGCGCCGGCGTGTTGGGTGGTTTCCCAATGACCGGTTTGAAGGTGACTTTGAACGATGGTTCGTTCCACCCTGTGGACTCTGACCAGTTGTCGTTCGAGCTCGTTGCCCACCAGGCTTTCAAGGTGCTCTGCCCGAAGGCTGGCCCCGTGCTGATGGAGCCCATCATGAAGGTTGAGGTGGTAACTCCCGAGGAGAACATGGGTGATGTGATCGGCGACTTGAACAAGCGTCGTGGTATGGTTCAGGGTATGGAAGAGGCCCGCAGCGGTGCACGCATCGTGAAGGCTATGGTTCCTCTGGCTGAAATGTTCGGCTATGTGACCGCTCTGCGTACCATCACATCCGGACGTGCTACAAGCTCTATGGAGTATGACCACCACTCTCCTGTCTCTACCAGCATCGCTAAGGCTGTTCTTGACGAGGTGAAGGGACACTCTGAGCTGCTCTAATAAAGACAAAAAGAGAGAAGAGGCGCTTCGATAGCGAATGACTCTTATCGGGCGTACCTCTTCTCCTTGAAATAACAAAATACATTTTACTAAGTTATTATTCATAGACATGAGTCAAAAAATCCGTATTAAGCTGAAGTCTTACGACCATCAGTTGGTAGACAAGTCAGCAGACAAGATCGTGAAGGCCGTTAAGGCCACTGGTGCCATTGTTAGTGGTCCTATTCCATTGCCCACTCACAAGCGCATCTACACAGTGAACCGTTCAACATTCGTCAACAAGAAGGCTCGCGAGCAGTTCCAGCTGAGCGACTACAAGCGTCTGATCGATATCTACAGCAGCTCAACCAAGACTGTAGATGCCTTGATGAAACTTGAATTGCCCTCAGGTGTAGAGGTTCAGATCAAAGTCTGATCGGCCACCGCTACAAAGAAGAGAATTAAAAGAAATACACAACATTTATAACATTATATTGAAATGCCAGGATTAATTGGAAAGAAAATCGGAATGACATCCGTTTTCAGTGCCGACGGCAAGAATGTGCCGTGCACTGTTATCGAAGCTGGTCCTTGTGTTGTTACTCAAGTGAAGACCGTTGAGAAGGATGGCTATGCAGCCGTTCAGCTCGCATTCGGTGAAGCAAAGGCAACAGGCCGCAATGCAGCCACAAAGCCTATGCAGGGAATCTTCAAGAAAGCCAACACAACACCGAAGAAGCACTTGGCCGAGTTCAAGTTTGACGAGGAGCATAACCTCGGCGACACCATTACGGTTGAACTGTTCAAAGAAGACGACTTCGTTGACGTGGTAGGTACTTCAAAGGGAAAAGGTTTCCAGGGTGTAGTGAAGCGTCACGGATTCGGTGGTGTAGGTCAGAGCACTCACGGTCAGGATGACCGCGCCCGCAAGCCGGGTTCTATCGGTGCCTGCTCTTATCCCGCTATTGTGTTCAAGGGACTTCGCATGGGCGGCCAAATGGGCGGTGACCGTGTGACAACCCAGAACCTGAAAGTGTTAAAGGTAATTCCGGAGCACAACCTCCTTGTAGTAAAGGGCAGTGTTGCCGGATGCATTGGTTCAACTTTATTGATTAGAAAGTAATGGAACTTAGCGTATTGAATATGAACGGTCAAGAGACCGGAAGAAAGGTAACCCTGAATGAAGCTATCTACGGCATTGAGCCCAATGATCATGTTCTCTACCTCGATGTAAAGCAGTATCTGGCCAATCAGCGTCAGGGTACGGCAAAGTCGAAGGAGAGAAGTGAGGTGAGCGGTTCCACCCGCAAACTTGGTCGTCAGAAAGGTGGCGGCGGCGCACGTCGCGGTGATATCAACTCTCCGCTTTTGGTTGGTGGTGGTCGCGTGTTTGGTCCTAAGCCCCGCGATTATCGTTTCAAACTGAATAAGAAGACAAAGGTTTTGGCCCGCAAATCTGCCCTGTCTTACAAGGCTCAGGAAAATGCTATCGTTGTTGTCGATAACATCAATTTTGAGGCTCCTAAGACAAAAGATTTTATAAACTTTGCTAAAAATCTTAAAGTAGACGGCAAAAAAGCACTTGTGGTTTTGCCAGAAGTGAATAAAAATGTATTTTTGTCCGCTCGAAATCTTCAGAAGGCTGAAGTGATGAGTGCACGCGACCTGAATGCGTACAAAATTCTGAACGCAGATGTGTTGGTGATCGCAGAGAAATCACTCGAAGCTATCGACAGCATCTTAACAAATAATGAGAAGTAACACAGGAGATTAAAGATATGACATTTATAGTAAAGCCTTTGGTCACCGAGAAGATGACCAAGATCACAGACAAGTCTTCTGTCGACAAGCAGTTGCGTGCTCTCAATCCCGCAGCAGCTCAGCGTTTGGGTGCCAAGGAGGAGAAGATATCTTATACAGTAAAGAGCAAGAACAAGGGTGAGCGTCAGAAGGAAAAGACGATTTTCACTTATACCAAGCCCGCTTGCCGCAAGTATGGTTTCATTGTCAAGCCCGAGGCCAACAAACTGGAGATTAAGAAAGAGATCGAGGAACTGTATAATGTTACAGTGCTCGATGTGAATACAATCAAGTATGCCGGCAAGCGTCAGAGCCGCTATACTCGCGCAGGCCTGTTGAGAGGTCAGAAAAACGCCTACAAGAAGGCTATTGTAACGCTCAAGGCTGGTGACGAAATTGATTTTTACAGCAATATTTAAATAAAAAATGGCAGTACGTAAATTAAAACCGGTTACACCGGGACAAAGACACAAGATTATTGGCACGTTCGAGGATATTACTGCATCCGTGCCAGAGAAGTCTCTCGTTTACGGTAAGCGTTCTACCGGCGGTCGAAACAACACCGGTAAGATGACTGTTCGCTACAGAGGTGGCGGTCATAAGAAGAAGTTCCGTATGATCGACTTCAAGCGAGAGAAAGATGGTGTACCCGCTGTTGTGAAGACCATCGAGTACGATCCGAACCGTTCGGCCCGTATCGCACTTCTCTTCTATGCAGATGGTGAGAAACGTTACATTATTGCTCCCAATGGACTGAAAGTGGATGCGAAGCTGATGTCTGGAGCTGAGGCTGCCCCTGAGGTAGGCAATGCTCTTCCCTTGGCCAACATTCCCGTGGGTACCGTTATCCACAACATTGAGCTCCGCCCGGGTCAGGGTGCCAAGCTCGTCCGTTCGGCTGGTAATTTTGCTCAGTTGACTTCTCGTGAAGGAGATTATTGCGTGATTAAGCTCCCCTCAGGAGAGACACGCAAGGTGCTCTCAGCTTGTAAGGCTACTGTAGGTGCTGTGGGCAACAGCGACCATGCTTTGGAGGCTTCCGGTAAGGCCGGTCGCAGCCGCTGGTTGGGTCGCAGACCTCACAACCGTGGTGTTGTTATGAACCCTGTTGATCACCCCATGGGTGGTGGTGAAGGCCGTCAGAGCGGTGGTCATCCACGTTCTCGTAAGGGCTTGTACGCAAAGGGTCTGAAGACACGCGCACCGAAGAAGCTTTCGAACAAGTATATCATTGAAAGAGCTAACAAGAAATAACAAGAGTAAAATATGAGTCGTTCATTAAAGAAAGGTCCCTATATCAACGTATCACTCGAGAAGAAGATTCTCGCCATGAACGAGAGCGGCAAGAAGAGTGTTGTGAAGACATGGGCCAGAGCATCAATGATATCCCCGGATTTCGTGGGACACACTGTTGCAGTTCATAACGGTAATAAATTTATCCCTGTTTACGTCACCGAGAATATGGTGGGCCACAAGTTGGGCGAGTTCGCTCCAACCCGTCGTTTCGGCGGTCACTCTGGCAACAACAAGAAGTAAGCCGGGACACATCCATTTTAAAAGACACTAAATAATGGGAGTAAGAAAACATAACGCTGCCGAAGCTATCAAGGCAGCCCGCAAAGAACAGTACTTCGCCAAGCTGAACGGCTGTCCTTCGAGTCCCCGCAAGATGCGCTACGTTGTAGACATGATCCGCGGCCTCGAAGTGAACCGTGCCTTGGGTGTACTTCGTTTCTCGAAGAAGCACGCAGCTGCCGACGTTGAGAAATTGCTGCGCTCCGCTATCGCCAACTGGGAGGTAAAGAACGAGCGCAAAGCCGAAGACGGTGAGCTCTATGTGAGCAAAGTCTTCGTGGATGAAGGTGTTACAATGAAACGCATGAGACCCGCTCCTCAGGGCCGTGGTTATCGTATTCGTAAGCGCTCCAACCACGTGACGCTTTTTGTAGACGAAAAAAACAAAGAAGAAAAATAAATAGCAAATGGGACAGAAAGTAAATCCAATTAGCAACCGACTGGGCATCATCCGTGGTTGGGATTCAAATTGGTTCGGTGGCAAGGATTTTGGTGATAACCTCGTCGAGGATCAGAAAATCCGCAAATATCTGAAAGAGCGTCTGGCCAATGCCAGCGTTTCAAAGGTAGTCATCGAACGTACATTGAAGCTCGTCACCATTACTATTTGCACTTCCCGTCCGGGCTTTGTCATCGGTAAGGCCGGCGAGGATGTTAACAAGCTCAAGGAAGAGCTGAAGAACCTCATCAAGAAGGATGTTCAGATCAACATCTTCGAGGTGAAGAAACCCGATTTGGACGCAAACATCGTTGCCCAGAATATCGCTCGCCAGGTAGAGGGCAAGATGGCTTATCGTCGCGCCATCAAAATGGCTATCCAGAACACGATGCACGCTGGAGCCGAGGGTATCAAGGTTCAGATCTGTGGTCGTTTGAACGGTGCCGAAATGGCACGTAAGGAAATGCTGAAAGAGGGTAGAACTCCTCTGCATACCTTCCGCGCCGATGTAGATTATTGCCAGACTGAGGCCCTGACCAAGGTGGGACTTCTTGGCATTAAGGTTTGGATCTGCCGCGGTGAGGTTTACGGCAAGCGCGAACTTGCTCCTAACTTCACACAGGACAAGCAGCAGGCCGGTGGCCGTCAGGGCGGAGACCGTCGTGGTCGTGGCCGCAGAAGAAACAATAACCGATAAAAAGCAGAAGTTACAATGTTACAGCCTAAAAGAGTAAAATATAGAAGACCTCAAGATGGACGTGGCAATAAAGGCAACGCTCACAGAGGCACCCAACTGGCCTTCGGCTCATTTGGTATCAAGACCCTTGAGGCCAAATGGCTCGACAGCCGTCAGATCGAGGCTGCTCGTGTGGCAGTGAACCGCTACATGAACCGTCAGGGTCAGGTTTGGATTCGTATCTTCCCGGATAAGCCTATCACTCGCAAGCCTGCTGACGTGCGAATGGGTAAAGGTAAAGGTGATCCCGCAGGATGGGTAGCACCTGTAACACCGGGCCGTATTCTTTTCGAGGTGGAAGGTGTCAGTTTCGACGTGGCCAAAGAGGCCTTGCGTTTAGCTGCTCAGAAACTTCCCGTTAAGACTAAGTTTGTTGTTAGACGTGATTTCGATAAAAACGCATAAGCCATGAAAGTGAAAGAGATTAATGAGCTCGAGACAAAGGATTTGAACGAGAAGCTGGAGCAGGCCGAGGCTCAACTGCGTCAGATGAAGCTGAACCACCAGATTTCTCCTCTTGAGGATTCTTCCAAGTTGAAGGCTATGCGTCGTGATATCGCACGCATGAAGACGGTGCTCCGTCAGAGAGAACTTAACAAATAACATTGGTCCATGATGGAAACGAGAAATTTAAGAAAAGTTAGACAGGGTGTGGTTATCAGCACTAAGATGGATAAAACCATTGTTATTGCCTCTAAGTTCAAAGAGAAGCACCCGATGTATGGTAAGTTTGTCCAGAAGACAAAGAAGTACCATGTCCACGATGAGAAGAACGAGGCCCAGGTAGGGGATACCGTTCAGATTATGGAGACCCGTCCTCTGTCGAAGACAAAGAGATGGAGATTAGTTCAAATTATTGAAAAAGCTAAGTAATTATGATACAAGCAGAATCAAGACTTACCGTTTGTGACAACAGCGGCGCCCGCGAAGCTTTGTGCATTCGCGTGCTCGGTGGTACAGGCCGCCGTTATGCCAGCGTTGGCGACGTGATCGTGGTGGCTGTGAAGAGCGTAATTCCTTCCAGCGACTTGAAGAAGGGCGCTGTATCTAAGGCCCTGGTGGTCCGCACCAAAAAGGAGATTCGCCGTCCCGACGGTTCATATATCCGTTTCGACGACAACGCTTGTGTACTGCTCAACAACGCCGGTGAACTCCGCGGCAGCCGTATCTTTGGCCCTGTCGCCCGTGAACTCCGCGCTGTCAACATGAAGGTTGTGTCTTTGGCACCTGAGGTTCTTTAATTATATAACACAGAAAGTAAAATGAGTAAGTCACATATCAGAAAAGACGACACCGTTTATGTACTCGCCGGCCGCGATAAAGGCAAGACGGGTAAGGTGCTGAAGGTGCTCGTTGACGAAGACCGCGCAATCGTTGAGGGAATCAACATGGTGTCGCGCAGCACGAAGCCCAGTGCAAAGAATCCTCAGGGAGGAATCGTCAAGCAGGAGGCTCCTATTCACATCTCTAACTTGAGTCTCATCGATCCTGATAGCAAGAAACCCACCCGTGTGAGCGTGAAGCGTGAGGGAAAGAATGTGATTCGCATCGCTAAAAAGTCTGGAAAGGAGATTAAGTAATGGATACAGCTCAGTTAAAGAAGCAATATAAAGAAACTATCGTTCCGGCTCTTCAGAAGCAGTTCAATTACTCTTCGACGATGCAGGTTCCTGTTTTGAAGAAAATCGTCATCAACCAGGGTTTGGGTGATGCTACAGGTGACAAGAAAATCATTGACGTTGCTATCAATGAGGTTACCGCCATCACAGGCCAGAAGGCTGTGGCAACCTATTCCAAGAAGGATATCGCCAACTTCAAGTTGCGTAAGAAGATGCCTATCGGCGTTATGGTGACACTGCGCCGTGAGCGTATGTATGAGTTCTTGGAGAAACTCATCCGCGTCTCTCTTCCCCGTATCCGCGACTTCAAGGGTATCGAGTCTAAGTTTGACGGTCGTGGTAACTACACGCTCGGTATTACAGAGCAGATCATCTTCCCCGAAATCAACATCGACCAGGTGGAGAGAATTCAGGGTATGAACATCACGTTCGTAACCTCCGCAAAGACCGACGAAGAGGGTTACGCACTGCTCAAGGCATTCGGCCTCCCATTCAAGAACGCTAAAAACGATTAACAAGAGTTATGGCAAAAGAATCAATGAAGGCTCGCGAGGTCAAGCGCGCCAAACTCGTAGCCCGTTATGCTGAGAAGCGTGCGGCTTTGAAAAAAATCATCGCCACCACGAATGACCCTGCTGAGGCATACGAGGCAGCTCGCAAGCTGCAGTCCATACCCCGCAACGCAAACCCCATCCGCCTGCACAACCGTTGCAAGATCACAGGTCGTCCACGCGGTTATATCCGTCAGTTCGGACTGAGCCGTATTCAGTTCCGTGAGATGGCTTCCCAGGGTTTGATTCCCGGTGTGAAGAAGGCCAGCTGGTAAACCTCGCCTAACGGCCGGAGTCCGCTCCCTGCATAGGGTGCAGATTCCGGACTTTAAATAAGAGATATTTAATATTGTCGGGGGAGTCCCGATTAATTAAACATTTATATTTTTATGACAGATCCAATAGCAGATTATCTGACTCGACTCAGAAACGCCATCATGGCCCATCGCCGCGTGGTTGAAGTTCCTGCGTCAAACATGAAGAAGGCTATCACAAAGATCCTCTTCGAAAAGGGTTACATCCTCAACTACAAGTTTGTAGAGGATGGTCCCCAGGGTTCCATCAAGGTCGCACTGAAGTACGATCCTCAAACGAAGCAGAACGCCATCAAGTGTCTGAAGCGCGTTTCTACTCCTGGTCTTCGTCGCTATACAGGCTACAAAGACATGCCGAGAGTTATCAACGGATTGGGAATCGCAATCATTTCCACATCCCAGGGTGTAATGACTAACAAGGAAGCTGCTGAGAAGAAAATCGGCGGCGAGGTTCTTTGCTACATTTATTAATTGGAGGATTGAATATGTCAAGAATAGGAAAATTGCCAATTAGTATTCCTTCCGGAGTTACCATTAACTTCGATGAGAAGAGCCACATCATTACCGTTAAGGGTCCCAAGGGCGAGTTGAGCCAGTGGATCAATCCTGCCATCAATGTTGAGGAAAAGGACAACGCCTTGCATTTCACCATCAATGAGGATGCTCCTGTTGTAGACCGTCAGAAGCAGGCCTATCATGGACTGTACCGTGCGCTTGTCAACAATATGGTTGTAGGCGTAAGTGAAGGTTACAAGAAAGTCATGGAACTTGTTGGTGTGGGTTATCGTGTCAGCAATCAGGGAAACATCATTGAGTTCTCTTTGGGTTATACACACCCCATCTTCATCCAGGTTCCTGATATAGTGAAGGTTGAGACAAAGTCTGAAAGAAACCAGAACCCGATCTTAACTCTCGAGTCTTGCGACAAGCAGTTGCTTGGACTCATCTGTGCTAAAATTCGTTCTTTCCGTATGCCTGAGCCTTATAAGGGTAAGGGTATCCTGTTCAAGGGTGAGGTTATTCGCAGAAAGTCTGGTAAGACAGCTGCAGCTAAGTAACTTTAATTCATTTTAAGACTATGACAACAAAGAAAGAACAAAGACGAATCAAGATAAAGTTCCGCATTCGTAAGAGTGTGAACGGTACAGCCGAGCGTCCCCGCTTGAGCGTGTTCCGTTCGAACAAGCAGATTTACGCACAGGTTATCAACGATCTCACTGGTACGACTCTTGCCAGCGCAAGTTCTCTTGGAATGGAGAAGATGTCTGGTGTTGAGCAGGCAAAGAAGGTTGGTGCTCTTGTCGCTGAAAAGGCTAAGGCCGCTGGTGTAGAGACTGTGGTCTTCGACCGTAACGGTTATCTCTATCACGGCCGTGTACAGGCTTTGGCAGACGCAGCCCGCGAAGGAGGTCTTAAATTTTAAACGATTATGGCAATGAATAAAGTAAAAGTGAATAGCGACGCAGAATTGAAAGATCGCCTCGTTAAGATCAACCGTGTAACGAAAGTGACTAAAGGTGGTCGTACCTTTACGTTTGCTGCCGTGGTCGTTGTAGGTGACGGTAACGGCGTCATCGGCTATGGTCTTGGTAAGGCTGGTGAAGTCACCGCTGCTATTTCCAAGGGCACTGAGGCCGCTAAGAAGAACTTGGTAAAAGTTCCCGTGCTCAAGGGCACTATACCCCATGAAGTGGAAGTGAAATTTGGTGGAGCTCACGTGCTCCTCAAGCCGGCAGCTGCTGGTACTGGTCTGAAGGCCGGTGGTGCTATGCGTGCCGTACTGGAGAGCGCAGGTATCAAGGACGTGATTGCTAAGTCGAAGGGTTCTTCCAACCCTCACAACCTTGTAAAGGCTACTATCGCCGCTCTTTCTCAGATGCGTGATGCCTACAAGATTGCTGGCGACCGTGGCATCTCTATGGACAAAGTGTTTAACGGCTAATCAGGGAATATACGAAATGGCAACAATAAAAATCAAGCAGGTAAAGAGTCGTATCGGCGCTCCTGTAGACCAGAAGAAAACACTCATCGCTTTGGGTCTTCACAAGATTTCCCAGGTTGTTGAGGTGGAGGATACTCCCAGCATGCGTGGCATGATCCGCAAGGTGAGCCATCTGATTGAGGAAGTTAAATAATTAATCTTTTTAAATTCAGAACGAATTATGAAATTAAATAATTTGAAACCGGCAGAAGGCTCTACACATTCTCGTCGTCGCATTGGTCGTGGTCCCGGCTCAGGTTTGGGCGGCACCGCTACCCGTGGTCACAAGGGTGCAAAGGCACGCTCTGGTTATAAGAGAAAGATTGGTTTTGAAGGTGGTCAGATGCCGTTGCAGCGTCGTGTTCCTAAGGCTGGCTTCAAGAACATCAACCACAGAGAGTTCCAGGCTGTTAACGTAGATACGCTCCAGGCATTGGCCGAGGCAAAGAACCTCACCAAGGTTACAGTGAACGATCTCATGGAGGCTGGCTTGGTCAACGGTAAGTTGGGCGTTAAGATTCTCGGCAACGGCTCACTCACCGCTAAGCTCGACGTCGAAGCTAACGCTTTCTCTAAATCTGCCGAAGAAGCAATCAAGGCAGTCGGTGGTACTGCAACAATCGTAAAGTAAATGAAAAAGTTAATTGAGACACTAAAGAACTGTTGGAGGATTGAGGATCTGCGTCAGCGGCTCCTCATCACTCTGCTGTTTACGGCTATTTACCGTTTTGGCTCGTTTGTGGTGCTTCCTGGCATCAATCCGGGCATGTTGGAAAAACTTCAGCAGCAAACCTCTGGCGGCTTAATGTCGCTCTTGGACATGTTCTCTGGTGGTGCATTCTCCAATGCGTCGATTTTCGCACTTGGAATCATGCCTTACATCTCGGCTTCTATCGTGATGCAGCTGCTTGCCATTGCTGTGCCTTATTTCCAAAAGATGCAGCGCGAAGGTGAGAGCGGTCGCAAGAAGATCAGTCAGTATACACGCTGGCTGACAGTCGGTATTCTGTTTTTCCAGGCTCCCAGCTACCTCATCAATCTTAAGATGCAGGCGGGTGGCGCTTTGGCATCAGGTATCAACTGGGTATGGTTTATGGCCGCTTCTTCCATCATTCTCTCTGCAGGTAGTATGTTTATCCTTTGGCTCGGCGAACGAATCACCGATAAGGGTGTCGGCAACGGTATCTCTCTCATCATTATGATTGGTATCATTGCCCGTCTTCCCCAGGCTTTCGTTCAGGAACTCACCTCACGTTTTACAGCCATCAGCGCTGGCGGTTTGGTGATGTTCATCGTTGAGATCGTCATCCTCTACGCTGTGGTTTGCGCCTCTATCCTTTTGGTTCAGGCCACACGTAAGGTGCCCGTTCAATATGCCAAGCGCCTTGTGGGTAACAAGCAGTATGGTGGTGCGCGCCAGTATATACCTCTGAAGCTCTTTGCAGCCAATGTGATGCCTATCATCTTCGCTCAGGCCTTGATGTTCATCCCCTTGGCCATTGTCCAGTACAATAGTGACAATGCCTCTTGGCTTGTTCAGAATCTGCTCAACAACCGCAGCGTGCTTTACAATGTGATCTATGTGTTCCTGATTATCGCGTTCACATATTTCTATACGGCAATCACGCTCAACCCCACGCAGATGGCAGAGGATATGAAGCGCAATAATGGTTTTATTCCTGGTGTAAAGCCGGGTAAGGAAACCGCTGAGTATATTGAAACCATCATGTCTCGAATAACTTTCCCAGGTTCGTTGTTCATTGCGTTTATCGCCGTCATGCCGGCCTTGGCAAGTCTGCTGAATGTGCAGGAGGCCTTCTCACAATTCTTCGGAGGTACTTCACTTCTGATCCTTGTGGGTGTGGTCATCGATACGTTGCAGCAGATCGAAGGTCACATGCTTATGCGCCACTATGATGGTTTGCTCAATTCCGGGCATACTCGCTCCGGTGCTGTTTCAGCATATTAATTCTCTTTCAACTTGATGAAAATTTTTCTCAAGACTGAGGATGAGATAGAGTTGATGCGGCGTGCCAACCGCCTCGTTGCGGCAACACTCGCCGAATTGGCTAAGCATATTAAACCAGGAGTAACGACCCTCCAATTGGATAACATAGCAGAGGCTTTTATCAGGGACCATGGTGGAACGCCATCGTTCAAGAATTGCCCCAATCCTTTTGGAGGGCCTTTCCCCGCATCGATCTGCACTTCCATCAATCGAGTTGTGGTGCATGGCATTCCTTCTGATAAGGTATTTCTTAAGGAAGGCGATATCATCTCGGTCGATTGTGGAGCAGTCCTTGACGGATTCAACGGAGATTCTTGCTATACATTCTGTGTTGGAGAAGTCGATAAGGATGTCAGGCAGTTGTTGAAAACTACCAAAGAGTCGCTCTACGAAGGGATTAAGCAGGCTGTTGCGGGCCATCATCTGGGAGATATCGGCTGGGCAGTTCAGAACCATGTGCAACCTTATGGTTATGGTGTGGTTCGCGAACTCACCGGGCATGGTATCGGACGTGAGATGCACGAGGCTCCGCAGGTTCCTAATTATGGCAGTCGTGGCAATGGCTTGCTGTTAAAGGCGGGTATGTGCATCGCCATTGAGCCCATGATTACCATGGGTGACAGGAAGGTTTGGCTCATGCCCGACAAATGGACCATCATCACTCGCGACGGCAAACCGGCGGCTCATTTTGAGCACACCATTGCCATTCGTGAAAGCGGACCAGAGATTCTCTCCTCTTTTGAAGAAATTGAAAACATTGAAGGACATTTATATTAATTATGGCAAAACAAGAAGCTATTGAGCAAGATGGAGTTGTCGTAGAATCATTATCTAACGACAAGTATCGCGTAGAACTGGAAAACGGTGTGCCTATTATTGCGCACATCTCTGGCAAAATGCGCATGCATTTCATTCGCATCCTCCCAGGCGACAAGGTCAAGGTCGAAATGAGTCCCTACGATCTGACAATGGGCAGAATTGTGTTTCGGTACAAATAATACAACTTATATATCCTTATAGAGATATGAAAACAAGAGCATCATTAAAGAAGCGTTCAGCTGACTGCAAGATCGTACGTCGTAAGGGTCGTCTGTTCGTAATCAACAAGAAGAACCCTAAGTTCAAAATGCGTCAGGGTTAATGTTAAACTTTGATAAAGCGTGCGTGAATATCAATTATTTTGTGTAATTTTGCACGTCTTTAGCAAGAATCGACATTAGACAAAAAATTATTCAATTATTTTCAAATGGCAATAAGAATTGTTGGAGTAGATTTGCCCCAGAATAAGCGTGGCGAAATCGCATTGACCTATATCTATGGTATTGGTCGAAGTAGTTCAGCAAAGATATTGGATAAAGCAGGTGTCAACCGCGACCTGAAGGTGAGCGAGTGGACAGATGATCAGGCTGCTGCTATCCGTCAGATTATCGGCGCTGAGTACAAAGTTGAAGGTGATCTCCGTTCGGAGGTTCAGATGAACATCAAGCGCCTGATGGATATCGGTTGCTATCGTGGCATCCGTCATCGTCTTGGTCTTCCTGTTCGCGGTCAGAGCACAAAGAATAATGCTCGTACTCGCAAGGGAAAGAAGAAGACTGTTGCTAATAAGAAGAAGGCTACGAAGTAATATTTTATTGTTTTCTGGCCTCACCTCCTAATTTTTTAGGGAAGGTACGCCTTTAACTTTCAAAACATTAAAAGAAAATGGCAAAGACAAAAGCAACAAACAAGAAGAAGAACGTCCGCGTTGACGCTATGGGTCAGCTTCACGTTCATAGTTCGTTCAATAATATCATCGTTTCCCTTGCCAACAACGAAGGTCAGATCATTTCTTGGTCTTCAGCCGGTAAGATGGGATTTCGTGGCTCAAAGAAGAATACTCCCTATGCTGCCCAGATGGCCGCAGAGGACTGTGCAAAGGTGGCTTTCGACCTCGGTCTTCGCAAAGTGAAGGCTTATGTCAAGGGTCCCGGTAATGGCCGCGAGTCTGCAATCCGTGCCGTACATGGTGCTGGAATCGAAGTAACTGAAATCATCGACGTTACACCGCTGCCTCACAATGGCTGCCGTCCTCCCAAGCGTCGTCGCGTATAATAATTTGATTACGGGAATGTCTTTATTCCACTTACGTGGTCAAGTTTTTCTCTTCATTTAGAACACTTTTATTTTTTTATGGCAAGATATATAGGTCCGAAATCTAAAATTGCACGCCGTTTTGGTGAACCCATCTTCGGCGCCGACAAAGTTTTGTCCCGGAGAAACTTCCCTCCTGGACAGCATGGCAACAGCCGTCGCAGAAAACAATCTGAGTACGCAGTCATGTTGGCAGAGAAGCAGAAAGCAAAGTACACTTATGGTGTGCTTGAGCGCCAGTTCCATAACTTGTTTACGAAGGCTGCAAAGTCCGACGGTATCACGGGTGAGGTCCTGCTCCAGGCTTTGGAGTCACGCCTCGACAATGTCGTCTTCCGTTTGGGTATTGCTCCAACTCGTGCAGCTGCCCGTCAGCTTGTAGGTCATAAGCACATCGTGGTTGATGGTAAGGTGGTCAACATTCCCTCCTATTCCGTAAAGCCCGGTCAGGTTGTAGGCGTACGCGAGAAGGCTAAGTCTCTCGAAGTGATCGATAACGCTTTGGCTGGTTTCAACCACAGCAAGTATCCTTGGCTTGAGTGGGACGAGAATACCAAGTCTGGTAAGTATCTCCACCTTCCCGAGCGTGCTGACATCCCCGAGAACATTAAGGAACAGTTAATCGTTGAGTTGTACTCTAAAGCATAAATTATTAAATTAATGGCGATATTAGCATTTCAAAAACCTGATAAAGTTGTGATGTTGGAGCACAACGACCATTTCGGCAAGTTCGAATTCCGGCCGTTGGAGCCTGGTTTCGGTGTCACCATCGGAAACGCGCTCCGTCGCATCCTTCTCTCATCGCTCGAAGGCTTTGCCATCAACACCGTTCGTATCTCCGGTGTAGAGCATGAGTTTGCATCCGTTCCGGGTGTAAAGGAAGATGTAACCAACATCATCTTGAATTTGAAACAAGTCAGATTCAAGCAAGTAGTAGAAGAATTCGAGAACGAAAAAGTCAGTATCACCGTCGAGAATGTCACAGAATTCAAGGCTGGCGATATTGGCAAATATCTGACTGGATTTGAAGTGTTAAATCCTGATTTGGTAATTTGTCATTTAGACTCAAAAGCTTCCATGCAGATAGAGCTCTCCATCAACAAGGGCCGTGGCTACGTCCCCGCTGATGAGAACCGCGAAGCCTGCACCGACGTAAACGTAATTCCAATCGATTCCATCTACACCCCGATCCGTAATGTCAAATACTCCGTCGAGCCATATCGTGTTGAGCAGAAGACCGACTACGATAAGCTTGTCATTGAGGTCACTACGGATGGTTCCATTCAACCGAAGGATGCACTGAAAGAGGCAGCCAAGATCCTCATCTATCACTTCATGCTCTTCTCTGATGAGAAGATCACGCTGGAGAATCCTGATCAGGATACCAATCAGGAGTTTGACGAGGAAGTGCTTCACATGCGCCAGTTGCTCAAGACGAAACTGGTGGATATGGGTCTCAGTGTCCGCGCTCTCAACTGCCTCAAGGCAGCAGATGTGCAGACCTTGGGAGATCTTGTACAGTACAACAAGACTGACCTCCTGAAGTTCCGCAACTTTGGTAAGAAATCGCTCTCAGAGCTTGATGATTTGCTCGAGAGTCTGAATCTTTCGTTTGGAACTGATATTTCAAAGTATAAACTCGACAAGGATTAAACCCACTTTGTGGCAGCCTTTGTCCAAACAGTAAAAAACAACAATGAGACATAATAAGAAATTCAACCACTTAAGTCGTACTGCATCTCATCGCGACGCGCTTTTGGCCAACCTCTCCGTGTCGTTGATCTTGCACAAAAGAATCACTACGACTGTTGCCAAGGCCAAGGCTTTGAAGCAGTACGTAGAACCTCTGATCACCCGTTGCAAAAAGGATGATACCAACAGCCGCCGTGTTGTGTTCCGCTATTTGCAGAACAAGGAAGCTGTGAAGGAACTCTTCGGTACTGTCGCTGAAATGGTGGCTGAACGTCCCGGTGGTTACACACGTATCATCAAACTCGGCTTCCGTCAGGGTGATGCCGCTGATCTCGCTTTCATCGAGCTCGTAGACTTCGATGAGAATATGAAGAAGCAGCAGAAGGTCGAGAAGAAGACTCGTCGTAGCCGTCGTTCTTCTAAGAAGGAAGCTCCCGCTGCAGAGACCGCAGAGGCCACAGCAGTAGAGGCACCCGCCGAGGAAGCACCCAAGTCTGCTCCCGCTGAGGAGGCAAAGGCAGAAGAGGCTCCCAAGGCTGAATAAATTGATTGCATTATTATTGCAAATAGTTATCTCAAAGCTCCGCAACCATTCCCGGTTGCGGAGCTTTCATTTTCATGATAGTCCTCAATCATCAGAAGTGGTTACAGAAAAAGCATCCCCGACGGCCTTCTTTCTGGCAGTCGGGGATGCGCCCTAAAAAATACAGCCCATGACACTCATCGCATGATTAGCGGCAAATGTGGCAAAGGGTCATCTTCTAATTAGTGTCTTTTGTCCGTTGACTATATATACCCCAGGACGGAGGCCATCCATACTCTTGGCGTGTAAGAACACACAGCTACCGTCAAGCCGGTAAACATTGAAGTCACCAGGCTGGGTGGCATCAATTGCTATAATGTCAGTCAAGATCACAATCCCAACGGGAACAGACTCGGATCCATCTGCATAGACAGCTGTCACCTCGTATTTGTGCTGTCCGTCGGACAGAAGCTCTTTGTCCGTATAGCTTGTACCCGTAACGTTGGCCAAGAACCCGCCATCGCGGTAGATGTTGTAGCTTTCCGGTGCCAAACTTGGCTCAAACGTTATATCGTCAATCATAAATAGGAGGGCCTTTTGCGCTTCTGTATTATGGTGTATGGCTAGATATCTCGTACCTTCGGGGACCTCCACGCTGATTTCTGTCCAGTTGCCGTCAGACTGTAAGTAATCATCACCGAGTTTTCGGAAATCTTCCATTGTCTTGCCTGTAGTTGAGGTCATCACCTCGAAAGACTCTTCGCTGGTGCCGCTGGTATTCCTTACGTTGTTTACATAGAAAGTAATTGTTTGCCTACGTCCAGATAGTCGCGGAGTTATCAGATAGTTGTCTGCTGCCACAAAGTCTCTTCCGCTTTCGTCATATTGATAGATGGCTACAGCGGCTTTTTTCCCTGAATGTGGGTCTATTCCTGTCCCAGGCTGGAAATAGTCTGAAGGTTGCCAATTAAGGAAGGCATATTGCTCGCCCTCGTGGGGGAGTCTCACGTTTTGGCTCAATTTTCCCGCATAGCCTTTATCGGCATCTATCGTGGACCATACTCCGAAAGTGGTGTCCCATGCCGCATAGCTCTCGAAGTCTTCCGTCACGGTGGTGTATGCCCACTCGGGTGCTTCCCAATTGAGCACAACAGGGGCGTTGGCATTGTCTGAAGCCTTCAAGCCTGTCGGCGCGGCCACGTCTGCCGTTTTTAATGCCACGGTGACGGCACTTGTGTTATTGCTCTCGTCTAAATCTCCGTCGGTCAACACTTCGGCCTTTACATCGAGGTGGTCTTCGCTATGGATTGTCGACGTGGGGCAGTCGAGTGCTATCTTAGTTCCGTCTAAGATGGAAAGCTGTTCACTTTCAAGTTTTTGGTTGTACAGTTCCTCTCCGTTCACCGTCACTTTCAGCCTTGGAGCTATTACGTCGTCAAGTCCTCGATTAATCACATTTATCGCAAGGTGGGCTGTCTGTCCTTTATTCAGTTCTGTGGGTGCTTCCACTTCCACAGCCACGTCTTTCTGTACTGGGTCTGTGATATTGATGTTGTCGACATAGATAATGTTCCGGTCGAGGTCGCCTGTAGCTACTCCTCTCATTCGCAGAATCACATAGGGTTCGTTGGCCATTGCAGGCGGCAAGCTGATTAAAGCCCTCTTCCACTCGTTGTTTTCTTCATTGGAGAAATCTGCCGACCACAACGGGGGGTCAATAGTGTTGTCAGGATGCTGCACGCAGATTTCTAATCGGGCTGGATTGGCCACTTTCGTTTTGTACCAGAAAATGAGTGTGGGATTCTTGCAGCCGCTCAGGTCCATTTTTCCAAACAGAAGAGTCCCCGTCGAAGCCTTGCTGGCGGTGAAGGCCAAGGCACCGCCATCGGCATCATAAGTCTCATCTCTTACAACACCCCAGCTGAAACCATATTCCGTTTCCAGCCCTATGAACTTTCCTTCCGACGTAGAGTTTTTTAGGCTGTTATGGTAAGGCAACGTGTATGGTTTGCCCACAATAATGGAGGACACGCCAAATCCACTCCTTCCAGCAACATTGGAAGCCATCACTCCATAGGTAAGGAAATTTTGCTCCTCATCGGCCATGGTATTCAGACCTCCGATTTCAAATTCGCATTTTCCCTTTACGCTCCCAATTTGTTCTGCCATCACTTCGCCATGTGTGACATCATATATGTCATAGACCATCGAGTCGGGGGACACAACACCTCCATTGACTCCTTTCACGGTGTCCCATACCAGCCTGACACTTGAGATTCGGTCTTGTGCCTTTACAACGGGTGCAGTAGGTTCATCCACGCCCACATAGAGGGATATGTCTCTTTCCATGCCTTTCCCGATTTCGTTGTATGGCGTGATAGTGTACTTGTTCGTGCCTTGCAAGGCCTTGCCATCAACCACAGTCTGCTCCGAACCAGGCGCCGGTGAGGCGATGGTGGCCATGAGCTCGCCGTTGCGCTTCACCTCTATTCTGCTGAGTGTGCTTAACGGGGATTGCCCTATGGTTCTCGAAGGAGCGTGAAAAGTGAGCGTGGCCTGTAGTTTGCCCATGGGGTCGGCATTGGCTTCGAGACAGGTAACAGAGTCTGGAGCTGCAGGATCGGCCGCATTCTCAATAGAAACAGAGTCTAAATAAAGGTAAAAAGAGTTGGCATCGGAAATGGCATGAAAACCGAAATAGTAGTTGCCACTTTCAGTTGGTGATATGGTCTTGCTGAAGGATGTGTAATTGGCTGAGGTGAGGTCTGTCGGTGGGGCTATTTCCTCGACCAATTCTGCCGCGATAGGTTTTTTCCCCATTTAGCCTCTATGCGTTCGGGAAAATCGGGCATAGATGCACGCGCGCTGAAACTCACTTTGTACTCCTTGCCTGCGTAAAGATGTATGGGAGGAGTGACAAGCCAGTCGTCGCCCTTGTTGTCTGGACTGTATCTGTAGAAAGCTGCCCTCTCCTCTTCGTCCCACATCCATGTGCGTCCGTCGGAATTATTATCAATAATTGTGTAATAGGTAATGTCTTCATCAAAATCGTCGAAGAACGGCACCTCGAACGTACCGCCAGTTGACTTCATGGCTCGTGGAGTGGAAGCACCACTCGAGAAGGTCAAAGACTCTTTCTGTGAGGCTGCCTTGAAAGAAGAGGCTACAGAAAGGACAGGTGAAATCTGGAAAGGCGGCACCGCCACAAACGGACTCTCAGGGGAATCCTTAGGCAAACCAAGCATCTTTCTGCTGGGGGAGGGCATGATGCGTGCAGAATTTTCCATCAAAGAGAATCCCTGGTTCGCTGAAACCTCCTTACGGTTGGATTGCTGTGCTAAGCGAGGTACCGAAGACCTCTCCTGTAGTACCTGCGGTTCCCTTTGTTGCGCCAGAACCGTTGAAAAGGAAAACAGAAGAGATAGGCCGGCTATCCCGATTGAGCAAAATCTGTTTTTTTCCATAGACTGTTTTACCTAAATTTCGCAGCACTTTAACTTAGATTAGGCTAAAACTACTGGGCAGCAAGTGTTGCCCAGACTGTTGCCCTGTTGGAAACTCACTTAACTTAGTGCTGCGAACAAAAGCAAATGAACCACCAACACGGCACGACAAAGATACGAAAAAAATCCGAAAAACTTACACTCTCCGATGTTTTTTTGCATCCAAGTGCATTTAGTCCCTCTGCGCGGCTGGCCGGACGGGCCAACCGCGCAGGGGAGCTTGAGGCCCCACGCCCCCATTTGGTAGTTTGCTGACATTCGCCTCAAGCCGGCGGGCGATGAGCCGTTGCGTGATGAAGGCCATGTATTTCAGCGGCCACCGCTTCTCGTCGAGCTTGGCCGAGACACCCACCAGGACGATGGGCTTTGCAAGGTCGATGCCCTGCTCCTGGAGATAGTGGGCATAGGTTAGCTCCCCAAAATGACTTCGGGTAGGTCTGGAAACTGCCTTATCAACTTCTCACATCTTTTCATGGACGGTGAGACGCTCAAGAGAATCATTCCTATTTACCCTACCAAGGTTTTCAGCCTGTGGTTTTAACAAGAATATCGATCAGGTTTTTTACGTATTTAAAACTGATGATGCCCTTATATTTTCTTATTGATAAAATTAAAGAAGTACCTGTATAATCGATAATAATCATAAAATTTTACTTCTACGGAGTTAAAAAATACAAAAAAACAAGAAGGTTAGTGATGTCGTATATAATTTTTAACTATATTTGGGACGAAATTTAATAAAATTGTTTAACCGAACCGAAGATTTGCTAAATTTATTATCATCTTATTTAAAGGATCTATGACAAAATTATCTACGAACATTGCTCTTACATTCAGAGTATGTCTGGCTTTGGTCATGATGTTTATCGTGACGAGTCTGTCGGCCCAGGAGGTTTCCGTCCGGGGTTCTGTCAAGGATGCTTCTGGGGCACCGGTGATCGGTGCCACCGTGAAGGTTGCCGGAGCTAAGACTGGCGTAATCACCAACATGGACGGTGAGTATCTGATCAACTGTCCGAGTAATACCGATCTGGAGTTCAACTACATCGGTTACAAATCCCAAAAAGTGGCTGTTAACGGCAAGAACATCATTGATGTGGTCTTGCAGGAAGAGTCTACCCATCTGAACGAGGTCGTTGTCACCGCCCTCGGCATCAAGAAGGATGCCCGTAAGGTGGGTTATGCCGTGAGCTCGGTCAATGCCGACGACATTGTCAAGACAGCATCCCCTACATTGGGTACCGCCCTCTACGGCAAGGCTGCCGGTGTTGAGGTGAAGACAGCTCCTGGTGGTGCTGCCGGTGCCATCTCCATCAATGTGCGTGGTATTTCTTCCATTACGGGTAACAACCAGCCGCTCATCATTCTTGACGGTATGCCCATCCGCAACGGTGAGGCCAACAATGCCGACTATTGGAATTCGCAGCGCGTCAACTCCAATGGTTTGGCCGACATCAACCCCGAGGACATCGAGAACATCTCCATTCTGAAGGGTGCTGCCGCTACGGCGCAGTATGGTTCGGAAGGTGCCAACGGCGTGGTGATGATCACCACCAAGACGGGTCGCCGCGGTGCTAAGGGCGTTGGTGTTGAGTTCAATGCCAGCCTCACGGGTAACTTCGTGGCTTACATGCCCAAATATCAGACTACTTACGGTCCTGGTGTCGCTCCTCAGAGCCGCGCCGGTTCCGGTTGCACCGACGATGGCTGGTATACACAGACCGACCGCAACGGTGTGCAGCAGAAGGCTGTCTATACAGGCTCCCGTACTTATTTCGGTCCTGCCTACGATGGTAGCGAGGTCTACTATTATGATGGCACCATGCGCAAGTATGAGTCCATCAACGACAATCCGTGGAGCGACATCTTCCGCACCGGATTCGACCAGCAGTACAACATCGCACTTACGCACGCTTCGGATAAGGGCAACTTCCGCTTCTCTTATACTTATCTGAACAGCGTCCCCAACCAGTACAATTCTACCTTTGACAAGCACAATTTCAACCTTACAGGTTCTTACAACATTCTGAACAACCTGAAGCTTGACGTTTCTGCCAACTACATGCCCGAACATGTGAAGAACCGTCCCTATCGTATCTATCGTTTGGTGGCCAACTTCGCCGGTATGTTCGGTCCCTTCGACGACATCGACTACATCCGCCATCACACCATGACGGCTGCAGGCTATATGAACAACGTCTATACCGCCACCAACCACGAGAATCCTGCCGAGGGCTTTGCCTACGACTTCGGTTGCCGCTCTGGTATCGTCGACGAGTATTTCTGGAACATCTATGGCAAGACCCAGTTGGAATCCAACAACCGTTTCATCGGTCGTGTTTCTCCTTCTTGGGAAATCATTCCCGGACTGACCTTGAAGGGCAGTATCGGTACCGACTACACAACCAACAAGATTGAGAATCAGAACCGCACCGAGCATGCCAATGCTTTCGGCAATCTCTCAGGCAGCTACTCGCTGACCCAGAGCCAGTATACTATTCTCTATGGCGACATCATGCTGATGTATGAGAAGCAGCTCACCGACAAGTTGGATCTCTCGGCTTATGTCGGCTGGTCGGGCCGTCGTGAGAAATACTTCTGGCAGCAGTCCAACACCAGTGGTGGTCTCACCGTTGAAAACTGGTTCAACTTGGCTGCCTCCAAGAATTCTCCTACGACATCCGAGGATGAACTTCGTCTGCTCAAGACCGCCTGGTATGGTGATCTCTCTTTGTCGTGGGACAACTGGGCATATATCGAGGCAACTCTTCGCAACGAGAAGAGCTCCACACTGTTTAAGGACAACAACTCTTTCTGGTATCCCTCTATCAGCGGTAGCGTCATCTATTCCGAGTTGCTCAAAGACAAGCGTCCCTCTTGGCTCGACTATGGCAAGGTTCGTCTGAGCTATGGTGTGGTAGGTTTGGCTCCCGATGCCTACTATGCTACACAGGCCTTCAATCAGGGTACCGCCCATTCTTATGTCTACAACGAGCAGCCATCAAGCGTGGGAAACAACAATCTGAAACCCGAGAAAACGTATGAATGGGAAATCGGTTGGGAAAACAAGTTCCTCCACGACCGTGTAGGGTTCGACTTCTCTTATTATCATAAGGACATCAAGGACCAGATCCTGTCAACGACCATGCCTGCTTCTTCCGGTGCCAAGTCTATTGCCATGAATGTTGGTGAGTTCACCAGCAAGGGTGTTGAGCTCGCTCTTTATGGCACACCGCTGTTGACCAAGGACTGGCGCGTAGACCTGCGCTTCAACATCGCATGGAACACCAACAAGGTGAAGCGACTGGCCGAGGGCATCGACCGCCTGGAGCACAAGAGATGGGACAATGGTGCCGTATACCTCTATTCTACTGTGGGCGGGCGCATTGGCGATTTCTATGCTTATGCTCCTCAGACCGACAAGGACGGCAACAACATCGTCGACGCCTCTACGGGCTACTACAAACTCACCGACACACCCGTCAAGGTGGGCAACGCCATGCCTAAGTACACCGGTGGTGCGGGTGTCACCGTGGCTTGGAAAAACCTCTCTCTCGATGTTTCGCTCAGCTTCCGTCACGGAGGCTCAGTGTTCAACATGCCTTATGAGTATATGATGGGCCGTGGTGCCATCAAGGAGAGCATGGACAACCGCGACGAAGCTCATGGCGGACAGCCCTACTATCTCGATAGTTCTGTCGGCAATGGTATTGTTCCCGCTGTTACGGCTCCCGCCGGTAAGACGCTCTATCACGACGGTATGATCCTTCCCGGTGTGCGCAGCGACAACGGTCAGAAGAACGACATCATGATTTCGGCTATGCGCTGGTACAACTGGTCGTATAACTGGGGTACTGACGCTCCTACTTACTACTCGCACTCTATCTTCACGAACAGCTACGTGAAGGTTCGTGAGATCGTGCTTTCCTACAGCTTCCCGAAGTTGATCACCGACAAGCTCCACATGACCCGTCTCGTGGTTTCGGCCTACGCCCGCAACCCGTTCTATATCTACAAGAATCTGCCCATCTTCGATGCTGAGGCTACCGACGCCACAAGCTGGATAGAGCAGAGCTGGATCGGCGGTTCTACAGCCACCACCCGTTCCTTCGGTGTGTCTCTTAAGGCCTGCTTCTAAGTTTCATCAAGATGAGAATACTCAAAAATGCAATGACAATGAAAAAGTATAAATTAATCATATTGACAGCCCTCGCAGCAAGTCTCTTCACCGCTTGTTCTGATGACGACTATTCCAAGCTCTACGAGGACCCGGGCAAGACGACGACGGTGTCTTGCGACAAGCTCATGACTGGCGTCTTCTATGATGCCAAGGGCTATATCTTCAACGCCTATTGGCGCATGTATACTTGGGACAACATCTTCGCCAAGTATACGCAGACCGTGGGCTACAAAAACAACTCCGGCGCCGTCTATGCCTACAATGATGGCTATGCCAACGACCGCTGGGAAAGTTTCTACATGTCTTTGGCTCAATTCCGTCAGTTGGAGAACCAGTACAACAAGGAGAACGAAGCCCAGCAGTCCAGCGACCGCATCTTCAAAGACCTGGCAGAAGTTGTGCTCTACGATCAGCTTTCGCAGGTGGTCAGCGTCTTTGGCGACGTTCCCTTCACCAAGGCCGGCTACATTGGCATCACGGGCGACGCCAATGCGTCGCGTGCTCCCTACGATGACGATGTGGAGCTCTATCGCACCATGCTCTCCCGCTTAGGCGAGCTCTATAGCGACATCTCTACGATTCAGTCGAGCGTCAACGCACTCGTGTCCAAATCACTGGTCAGCCAGGACTTCATCAATGGTGGCGACCTCTCCAAGTGGAAGGCATTTGCCAACTCACTGCGCCTGCGCATTGCCGTCAATGTGGCTTCTCAGGGCGATCTCACCACTGAGGCCCGTGCCGCCATCAAGGAATGCCTCACCCGTGACCTCGTCACTTCCGACGACCAGTCCATTGAGGTGAGCGCCAACAATCAGGATACCGAACTCTACAATTCCGACGACGTGGTCAACTCGTTCAAGGATATCAACAATGTGGCCTCTCAGCCGATGATCGATGCCCTGACGCGCGTGAACGGTCTTGACGACTATCGTCTTCCCGTCATCTATTCGCCCAACAAAGACGGCAAGTATGTGGGTACCAACCGCACAGAGACCAACGACGAGCAGACCCAGCGTGGCAGCGCATTCAACGGCTTTGGCAATGGTGCCTGGAGCGACCGCTACTATGCTTACCTCGACTCTGCCACCTTCACGGGCAACCGCCTGCTCATCAGTCCTATCCTTACAGCTGCCGAAGTAGACTTCCTGCGTGCCGAGTGCTATCAGAACGGATGGGCCAGCGGTGACGCCAAGGCTGCCTTTGTCAGCGGTGTGGTCAACTCTACGAAGTTCTATTATCGTGAGAACAACGCCTTCAAGAGCAGCTACGGCTTTGTTGGTGCTTGTCCCGACGAATCACTGATTCAAGCTTATGCCGAGAAGTTGTGGAATACCTACGACAACAAGCTGGAGGCCATCATGACACAGAAGTGGGTCAACTTCGGCGTTCTGCAGGCTCCTTTGGCTTGGAACGACATCCGCCGCACGGGTTATCCTGTCCTCAGTTATCCCACCGACACGCAGGCACAGTCGCTGGCCAATCTGCCTAACCGTATCAAGTATCCCAACGCAGAGAAGGCCAACAATGCCGCCAACTACGCAGCAGAGACAAAGGTGCAGGCTGACGAGTGGACGACAAAACTTTTCTGGACAAAGTAAACTCGCTTTGCTGACGTATAAAACAACGCACGGCTCCCACGGGAACCGTGCGTTTTTTATGCTGTGTAGCGATTATCATGCCTATGCCCTCCGTCAAGGTCTGCGCTTTCTTTTCTTTCTCCACAGCAGGAAACCTGTGAAAGGAAGTGTGGCGGTAACGAGGCTTACGAGGAAGACTACTACGCGTCCTGTATATCCTAAAATACTTCCTGAATGGATGTCGTAGGAAGCGCGGAAGATCTTGTCACCCATCTTCATGTCTGATGGCGGTATGGCGTAAGATCCGCCACCGTTGAGCAAATTGCCACTATATTGATCGTAGAACCAATATACTTGGCGCCCGTACCTGTGATTGTCTGGATTGAAGACCACCAAATAGGCACCGCTTTTGTCCTGGGGGAAATCGAAACGCAGGGAGCCCTTCCCTTTTTGTGGAATCATTGCGCAATGGCGTTTCCAAAGTTTTTGCGCCACATTGCTTTGCCCCGTTCTTTGTGTCGTATCAGAAACAGGCAGATTCCATTCCACCAGCTCCCTGTTCGTCAGCATCCGGTAATAGCCCTTTGCTAAAGGCGGAAAACTCCAGGTCAGTCCTATGAAGGCAATGATTACGGCCAGGAGAGAGATGTAAAAGCCAAGCGTGTTGTGAAGGTCGTACATACGGCGGTTTTCCCCTGCCTTCCATCTTACGGTCAGTCTGGAGCGTACCAATGTCTTGTTCCACCGCCGGGGGCTCCATAAGACGAGGCCGCTTATGAGGACCAAAACGAAAATTGCCGTAGCCCAGCCTACCATCAAGTGTCCTATTCCATAAGGCAACCATAACGATCGATGTCCCTTCAATACCCAAGCAAAGAATGTCTCGCCACGGAGCGAGCCCACTATATGGCCATGATAAGGGTCGATGAGAATCGTGTGGGATCCATTTTGAGAATCCATATAGGTCAGCCGGGCCGTGAGTCCTTTTGCCCTATAAGTAATGCCGATGATCTTCACTGCCGAATCACCTTTTTCAGCCAGTTGCCTGCGGGCTGATAAAGCTAAAGCTTCTGGAGCCAGTAGGGGATCAGAAGCTCTGTGTGCCACGCTGTTCATGCCCCAGGTCTCAATCTCGTCGGCAAACGCGTAGAGACAACCCGTGGCAGCCACAATGGCTACCACGAGACCTGTCAAGAGGCCCAGCCAACGATGTAGAAGCAAAATCTTTTTCCTCATAGCCGTGGAGGCTTACTTTCGTTGTGATTACTTCAATTTGAATAGACCTCCCACAAACGTGGCCTGGATCTTGGCCCCCTGCACAGCCGTTGCCGTAGCCATGTCGGTGCGGTAGATATAAACACCGTCGGCGGTAGCCACGGGGGCGTATACGTAACCGTTTTCGGCAAAGGCTACGAAGCGCCGTCCGCCCTGTCCGCTATGTTTCGGTATCTGACTGATCGTCGTGCTGGTCTTGTGGTATAAGTCTATGACGACGCTCAGGTCCTCGGCGTCGCTCCAGGCCCCGGCATTCTGGTTGGTGCTCACCTCGGCATACACCTTCCCATTGCCCGCATAGAGCCAGTGGGCCACCTTATATCCGGTGAGGCCCTCATAGTCGAAGAAGTAGGAGGGGTCGAAATCGGTGCTCCCCGCCTTGATGCGTAGGAAACCGGAATGGCCTGCCGTCTGCGAGAAACCATTGGTGAGCGACGTGTTTGACATAGCGTAGATGTCGCCATGCTCGTCTTTCTGAAAGCCATTGAAGGCATTCCAACTGCCAATGTTGCCCGTCCGAGTGTCTTTCATGAGCTTTTTGAACTTGAAGTCGGGGTAGGAATAGACGGCCACAAAGGCTGTATCAACAGCAGGAGTGGCAAACGTGGTGGGATTCATGGGTACGTAGCTCACATAGAGGTTGCCGCCTGAGTAGACGGAACCCGTCACTGAGGGCCATGTGTTCTCATCCATAGGGGCCACGGGAGTAGTCGTCACCTTACTCTTCAGCGCGATAGAGTTGATGTCTACGGTATAGAAAGTGAGCATCTCTCCTTTCCCGGCTGAAGCGGGCAGCTCCATGGCAGCCATGGTGTTGTCGTCCACCTGGCAGAAGCCTATGGGAGTGTTGTTGAAGACGAAGTTGCCGCGTTCCTGAATATATCCATCTCTGTCGCGCTGTATGCCGGTAGCACTCGTCACGCCCAGTCCGCCGATGGAGAACACGGTAGGCCCGGCCTGTTGGTAGTCGCGATAGCCATTTTGCTCAATGCCTTTTCCATAGGCGTTGATGGGCGTGTCGCTCATGAGGTCGTCCGCCGTAACCACATAGTAGGTTGTTGTACCGTTGGACGTTATGCCCAGCGACAGCACATAAGGCTCGTTGGCCACTTCCTCGTTGCCCATGTCGTCATCGCATGAGACAAGTGTCAGGGCGCAGCAGGCCGCGAGGCCCAGTGTGAGGAAAAGAGAAATATTGCGTTTTTGCTTGTTCATTGTTGTCATGTTGAAGGATTTGTCCGATTTTATATTTTCTGAAGAAACAGTCTGAATTTCAGAGTGAAGGCCCTTCCGGGTTTCTGCAACCGATAGTTGTCATAGAGTTTCTCGTTGCCTATGTTGGTACATTCCAGACTCACGCTGTAGCGTCCGTCGGCCATGGCGTAGGTGACGGCGGCGTTGTGAGCGAACTGAGTGGGAATATACTTCTTGCTTGTCGGCCGTCCCAGACCGGGAAAGGTGAGGTAGTACTTGTATACGTAGTCGCAGTCATAGTCTATAGAGAGGGTGTTGCCCTGCGCCCCTATGTTGCGGAAGTTGTAACCGACAGAGGCATTGATGAAGAAGTAGGGAATGTTGGGCATGCGTTGTCCGTACGACACATTGTCTGTAGCGCCTTGATCCACATAGCTCTTTTCGGTCCTCACGCTGTGCTCCCGGTCTTTAATGTCCTGGTAGGTGAGGCTTCCGGCCATGTGCAGCCGCTGGTCGTAGTCATAGTTGGCACTGGCCTCAAAGCCGTTGGTGATGGCCTTGCCTATGTTGTCATACGCCGTTGTAGGGTCGCTGGTGAGAGTCACGCCCTTCAGAATGAAGTCCTTGGTGTGGCGGTAGAAGTAGCTGGCCTCTGCGATAATGTGGTGCTTGCCAATTCGTTGATCGAAGAGCAACCCTAAGTTCAGGTTTTTCGAATTCTCTGGTTTGAGGTCGGGATTGCTCTTTTGTACGAAGCCGTCGCCGAAGATCTCCAATGCCTCAGGCATTCTGTAGGCTTGCTCAAAGCTTGCCTTTAACTGCAGGGTGGGCAGGATGAAGTAGGTGAAGGCGGCTCCGTAGCCCATCTGATGCTTGTTGTCGCCCACCTGTTGGTAGTGTTGCGTGGAGAGGAACTGGTCGATAAGCTTGTGGGTTGAGGTGTGCAAGAGATACATCTTTCCGAAAACGTGCATGTTCCAACGGTCGAAGCGCAGCTGATAGCCCAGGCCCGTGATGTTCTTAGTGAGTATTTGCGGTACGCCGTTCATGGCATAATCGGGATATTCCTTGTCGTTGTCCTTGCGCCGCATCGATGTAAGCACATGGTTAAGATCCACGCTTTGGTGGGCATCTATCACGTAGTTCACGTTGGCACTGGCCGTCCACTGCCTCTCTTGTATGAGCGCATCGGTGAGATAACCCTCACCATGGCTTGTGCTCCTCACCGATTCGCCCAGCCAGTTGTACTTCAGTTGTGCCGTATCGGTGTTGTGGGTGTTCACCATACTGTAGGTAGCAAAGAGGGCAACATCCAGTCCAGGCGTGAATAGATTGGTTTTCTTATAACGCAAACTGGGTATGAGGCTGTAGCTGCGTGAGCGGGCCTGACCATAGACGGCATCCATTGTGGCTCCCGTCTGTATGTGTTTGTGGCTCTCTGATGCAATGAGGCCCACCAACAGATAGTCGGCCCAGGATCGTCCCACCAGTCCCGTCTCCATCCTTAGTCCTGCGGAATGATAGGCATCGTTGAACCTTTTCACCCATGCGTCGCCCGATTGCAACCCTGTGGTCAGATCAACGATGGGCGCGAAAACCTTATAGTCGTTTTTCGAATAGTTGAAGAACAGGTTTCCACGAAGCGTGAAGCCCGTTTTCATATCGGTGTATGCACCGTTCACGCTGGCCTTGTGCGTGTTGAATGAGCCTATGCTGTAGTTGGCATCCAGGTAGTTGGCGTTGCGGCGCGACACAATGTTCACGGCTCCGCCCAATGCGTCGGCACCGAGGTGCACGGGCAGCACTCCCTTGAAAACCTCAATGTGGTCGGCCATATTGGCAGAAAGATTCGCCAGGTTGAAACTGGAACCAAAGTTGTCCATGGGTATTCCGTCGAGGAAAAACTTCACCTGATTGCCCGTAAACCCATTCATGGCGAACGTATAGTTGCTGCCAACCCCTCCGTCTTCGCGCAGCCGTACACTCGATACGTTGTTCAGTATCTTGTTGAGCGGTGTGGCTTGTACGTACAAGTCCTTGAGGTCAACCACCGAGACGGTGTAAGCCTGCTCCTGAAGTTTGCGGGCCTGCGACTTGGGCATGACCAATACTTCCTGTAGCTTTTGGGAGGAGATGGCTACGGTGTCTTTTTGGGCTGATGCCGGAAGTGCAGAGTAGCCAACTGCAAAGAGCATCACGAAAGCATAATTCTTCTTATTTTCCATACATGATATTTGTTGTCCTGGGTGCTTCTATTTTTTTTGAGTTGGCAAAATTACGAAGATAAACAGGTGCGGGCAATACCTAATAATGATGAATCTGATGATACTGAGACGACGGAGGCCGGCATGTTTTACCTACATCGTTGGGCTGATGTGTGGAATTTACGATTTATTTTCTGAAAAAGCATCTTTTCTGTATGGAAAATGTGCATGGTAATATCTTTTGGGCATACTGCTAAATGATAAAGTAGAAAGGCTGACGGCATCCCCCATATGGCGTCCCGCCGTCTTCCACATGGCATCCCTTGGGCTTGCATGTGGGAGCCGGTGGGATGCCATGTGGAAGACGGCATAAAGAGCCTGTTCTTGGAGCAGGAATTGCCCGTATTGACAGCACGAACAGCCCGTTCTACAGCATGTGGGTGCCGGCGCCCAAAAGGTAACGAGTATTGTCTTTCCCCGAGCATATTTCTTGTATGGACAATGTTAGATGATGTACGTTGAAAAGATAACGAACATTGTCGTACATTTATCGAGCATATATATATAATTAAATGATTGAGTCCACTTTAAAATGTAGTATATTTGTAAGCCAGGGTCATTCCTGAAGTTCTTTCAGGCGGCGATGCTGAAACGTATGCGAACATTGGCGGGTCGTAAAAAATGCCA